>VYKX01000373.1_pt1 | contig 10802 bp, 9 predicted proteins | sample 5114471 | NCBI WGS metagenome assembly VYKX01 (sample SAMN12291785, study PRJNA351875) | freshwater metagenome | isolation source: freshwater lake | place: USA: Michigan, Gull Lake | collected 2013-08-08
GCCGCGGTGCCGGCCGCGACCGGGGCGGCCTTCGTGGCGGAGGTGCGCGCGACGGCCGCCGCCCTGCCCAAGGGCCGGCGGATCCTGGTGGCCGAGGCGCCTTCCGCCGACCGGTTCGCCATGGCCTTCCGCCGCCACGTCCCGGTGCTGGCGGTGGCCGACGCCAGCGCCTTCGTCCCCACCCTCTTCACCCATCCGGGCAAGCAGCCGGTCCGCACCCGCCCGGCCTTCCACGCGATCGACGCCCGGGAGGGCATCCCCCCGACGCTGGGCGAGCTCCTCCACGGGGTCGCGGTGGCCGGCACCTTCCTCGCCTGGACCGAGACGCGGCCGGGGGTGCGGCCCTACTTCGCCGACTGGCGGGCGGACTTCGACTATGTCTGGGTCATCGGGACCGGCGACGGGATCCCCGATCCGCCGGGGCTCACGCCCGTCCGGGCGGGGCGGGACTTCACGCTCTATGCGACCGGGCGCGCCCTCAGCCCGTGACCTCGCCGTAGGCCTCGCTCGCGCGCAGCAGGCGGCGGGTGTAGGGGTGGGCCGCCCGCCCCGCGGCCAGCGCGTCGACGTCGAGGGTCTCGACGATGCGGCCGGCCTCCATCACGGCGATCCGCCCGCACATGTGCGCGATCACGGCGAGGTCGTGGCTGACGAGGAGGAAGGTGAGGCCCCGTCGCTCCCGCAGGTCGCACAGAAGGTTCAGGATCTCGGCCTGGACCGAGACGTCGAGCGCCGACGTCGGCTCGTCGAGCAGCAGGACCTCCGGGTCGAGCATGAGGGCGCGGGCGATCGCGACCCGCTGCCGCTGCCCGCCGGAAAGCTGGTTGGGATAGCGCCAGCGGTGCGAAGGGCCGAGGGCGACCGCCTCCAGCGCCGCCGCCGCCCGGGCCTCGGCGTCGGGCAGGCGGTGGATGCGCGCGGGCTCGAGCAGCTGGGTCCAGATGGTCTGGCGGGGATGGAGGCTGCCGTAGGGGTCCTGGAACACCATCTGCACCCGCCGGCAGAAGGCGGCGTCGCGTCCCCGGGCGAGGGCCGCGCCGTCGAGGCGCACCGTGCCGCCCGAGATCGGGGCGAGGCCGGCGATGGCGCGCAGGATGGTCGACTTTCCCGATCCGCTCTCGCCCACGAGACCGAAGCTCTCGCCCCTCGCCACCGCGAAGCCGACCGTGTCGACCGCGCGCGGCCCGTCCGCGCGTTCGCCGTAGCGCACAACCAGATCCTCGACCGCGATCATCGCCGCCATGGGCTCACCAGTCGGGGTCGCGCTGCATCACGGCCAGCCGGGGGCGGCGGGCCTGGATGCGCGGCAGCGCGGCCAGCAGGCCGCGGGTGTAGGGGTGGGCGGCGGCGTCGAGGTCGCCGGCCGTCAGCTCCTCCACCACACGGCCGCGGTACATGATGAGGATGCGGTCGCAGAAGCGGCGGACGAGGTTGAGGTCGTGGCTGATGAAGACCAGCCCCAGCCCGCGGGAGCGGACGAGATCGTCGAGCAGCGCCAGGATCTCCATCCGCACCGTGACGTCCAGCGCCGAGGTCGGCTCGTCGGCGATCAGCACCTTCGGCTCGGCGACCAGCATCATGGCGATCATGATCCGCTGGCCCATGCCGCCCGACATCTCGTGCGGGTACATGCGGGCGACCCGGGCGGGATCGCGGATGCGGACCGCCTCCAGCATGGCGAGCGTCCGCTCGCGCGCCTGCGCGGCACCGGCCTTCACGTGCAGGCGGTAGGCCTCGGCGATCTGCTCGCCGACGGGCACGACCGGGTTCAGCGAGTATTTCGGGTCCTGCATGATGAGGCCGATGCCGCTGCCGCGGATCGCGTCCATCCGCCGCTCGCCCGCGCGCAGCAGGTCGTCGGCGCCGAAGGCGAGACGGTCGGCGGTGACCGTGGCCCCGGCCGGGCTCAGGCGCATAATGGCGCGGCCGGTCATGCTCTTGCCCGACCCGCTCTCGCCCACGATGCCGAGCTTCTCCCGACCGAGGTCGAAGGAGACGCCACGCACCACCTCGACCGGGCCGAAGGCGACCCGCAGGTTGCGCACGCTGATCAGGGGACCCTCGGCCATCGCTCAGCCGTGCCGGGGGTCGAGGGCGTCGCGCAGCGCGTCGCCGACGAGGTTGAAGGCGACGCTGACGACCAGGATCGCGAGGCCGGGGAAGGTGACGACCCACCAGCTGTCCAGCATGAACTTCCGGCCCGTCGAGACCATGGCCCCCCATTCCGGCGTCGGCGGCTGCGCGCCGAGGCCGAGGAAGCCGAGGCCGGCGGCGGTGAGGATGACGGTCGCCATGTTGAGCGACAGCCGCACGATCACCGACGGCAGGCAGAGCGGCACGATGTGGCGCAGCACGATCCGGACGGGCGAGGCGCCCATCAGCCGCACGGCCGCGATATAGTCGCTCGACCGCAGGCTCAGCGTCTCGGCCCGGGCCAGCCGTGCGATGGGCGGCCAGTTCGTGAGCGCGATGGCGACGATCGCGTTCTCCAGGCTTGGTCCCAGCGCCGCGACGAAGGCGAGCGCCAGGATCAGGCTGGGGAAGGCGAGGAAGAGGTCGGTCACCCGCATCAGCACCGTGTCGACCCATCCGCGCGCATAGCCGGCCACGCACCCGATCGCGAGGCCGATGGGTCCGACGATGACGCAGACGATGGCGATGATGGTGAGCGAGATGCGGCTGCCCCAGACGATGCGGCTCCAGATGTCGCGCCCCAGCTCGTCGGTTCCGAGCCAATGGTCCGCCGACGGCGGGCGCAGCGCCATGGCAAGGGTCTGTTCGTGCGGATGATGGGTGGCGAGCCACGGGGCGAACAGTGCCGTCAGCAGGAGGAGGACGACGACCGCGAGACCGACGAGGCCGAGCGGGTTGGTCGCGAACCGCAGCCAGATGCGCCAGGCGCGCTGGAGCCCCGCCTGCCAGGGGCTGTCGGCGGTGTCGGCGTCGAGCCAGGCACGAAGGCCGGAGGGGGCGGTCATGGGCTGCAAGGGGCGGTGCCAGGACCCCCTCTCCCTGTCCCTCCCCCCGGGGGGGGGAGGGGACGGAACGTCGAGACAGCGCCTTTCTTTCTCCCCTCTCCCCCCCGGGGAGAGGGGGCGGGGGAGAGGGGGTGGCGCAGCGAGAACCCGCCGACCATCGCCCTCACCGCGTCCTCGGGTCGAACAGCCGGTAGAGCAGGTCCGAGAGCAGGTTGAGCGCGATGAACAGGCAGCCGATGATCAGCGTGCAGGTGACGACCACGTTCATGTCGCCGATGAAGAGCGCGCTCGTGAGGTACTGGCCGAAGCCCGGCCAGCCGAAGACCGTCTCGATCAGCACGGCGCCCTCCAGCATCGTGCCGTAGGAGAGGGCGACGATGGTGACGATCTGCACCCGGACGTTCTTGAAGGCGTGCCGCCAGACCACGCCGCTCCGCGGCGTCCCCTTGGCGCGCGCCGCCACCACGTATTCCTGGCCAAGCTGCTCCAGCATGAATGAGCGCGTCATGCGGCTGATGTAGGCGACCGAGGCGTAGGCGAGGACCGAGGCCGGCAGGATGATGTGGTGCACGGCGCTCCCGAACACGTCCATGTCGCCGGCGATGAGCGCGTCGACGAGGAGGAACCCCGTCCGGTCGGGCACCATGTCGACATAGAACAGCGCCACCCGCCCCGACCCGCCGACCCAGTCGAGCCGGGCGTAGAAGACGATGAGGCCGACGAGGCCGAGCCAGAAGATCGGCGTGGACGATCCGAGCAGCGAGATCACGCGCACCACATGGTCCGCGAGCCGCCCGCGGTTGACCGCGGCGAAGACGCCGAGCGGGATGCCGAGCCCGGCGCCGAGGAGGATCGTGACGGTCGCGAGTTCCACCGTCGCCGGCAGGACCCTTGCGACGTCCTCCAGCACCGGCCGGCCGGTCAGCAGCGTGCGGCCGAAGTCGCCTTCGGCGAGTTGCTGGAGGAAGATCCAGAACTGCTCCGCCACCGGCTTGTCGAGCCCGAGCTCGGCCCGGACCTTCTGATAGGCGGCGTTGTCCGCGTCCGCGCCGACCACTGCCAGCGCCGGATCGACCGGAAGCATCCGGCCGATCACGAAGGTGAGGAGGACGAGGAGGAAGAGCGTGACGAGGGCGGCCCCGAGGGCGCCCCCGCCCTGCCGCAGACGGATCCAGGAGGCGATCATCCGGGGGCCGGGAAGAGAAACGCCCTCACCCTGTCCCTCTCCCATGCCATGGGAGAGGGGACGGAACGTCCGATCCGCGAACGGTTCGCCGGCGATGATGCAGGTGGAGCCTGCGTCCCCTCTCCCGCGGCGCGGGAGAGGGACAGGGTGAGGGCCTCACACATCCGCGCCGTCAGTCCGTCTTCTCGACGACGTCCCAGCGCACCATCCACGACGGGTCGCCCTGGTAGTTCAGCACCCGCTTTAGCTTGGCGTAGGGATCGACGCGCTGGGAGATCGGGATGACGGGCAGCGCCTCGGCCTCCGACAGCCGGGTCACCTCGGTGTAGAGGGCCGAGCGTCGCGTCTCGTCGCCGATCGCCGCCGCCTCGTCGAGCAGCTCGTTGATCTTCGGCACCTCCCACGACGCCCGCCACGCCAGCAGGTTGGACAGCTTCGCCTCGTCCGAATTGTTCGGGTTGTAGACGTGTCCGCGCAGCCAGCCGTCGCCGTCCGCCTGCAGCGCGGTCGAGGAGCGGCCGAGGCCGAACTCGAACTGGCGCTGGCGCATCGGCCCGTAGGTCTGGTCGCCGTTGCCGGTCTTGATGTCGGCGGTGATCCCGACCTTGGCGAAGTTCGCCTGGATGGCGCTGGAGATCTCGATGAAGGGGGAGGAGGAGAGGCTGAGGAACGTCTTCTTGAACCCGTTGGCGTAACCGGCGGCGGCGAGGCCGGCCTTGCACTTGTCCGGATCGAACTGGTTGCCCACGCCCTCGACGTAGCCGGGGTTGCCCGGCGGCACGAAGGAGCGCTGGAAGAGGCCGTAGTTCTGCATGAGGGTCTTGTTGATCCCCTCGTAGTCGATGCAGAAGCGGATGGCGCGCCGCAGTTCCGGCTTGGCGAAGTCCGGATCCTTGGTGCTCATGATGAAGAAGTAGTAGCCCGCACCCGGGATGCGGTCGATCGCGATGGCCGGGTTCGCGGCCAGACCGTCGAGGTCGGGGGAGGAGAGCTGGATGCCCACGTCGAGGTCGCCCTTCTCCAGCTGCAGGCGCTGGGTCTGGCTCTCCGGGATGTGGCGGACGACGACGCGGCGCATCTTGGCCGCCCCGTCCCAGTAGCCGTCGAACCGGTCGAGCAGCACGATGTCGTTGGGGTTCCAGCGCACCAGCGTGAAGGGGCCGGAGCCGGCGGCGTTCGACGCCAGCCAGCCGCGTCCGAGATCGCCGTCCCGCTGGTTGCGCAGCACCGTCTCCCGGTCGAGGACGGCGCCGACGGCGCGCGCGATGGTGGCCAGCTTGATCTTCGGCGCGATCGTCTTTTCGGGCAGCATGACGAAGGTGTCGTCGCCCTCGGCGACGAACCTCTGGTCGACGTTCGCGGTCGTGTAGCCCCATTCGGTGAAGTAGGCGGCCCCCAGAAGGCCGAGCTTCACCGCCCGACGCATCGACCAGACGACGTCCTCGGCGGTGACCGTCCGACCGGAGTGGAACTTGGCGCCCCGGCGCAGCTTGAACTTGATCGTCCCGTCCTCGAGCACGTCCCAGCGTTCGGCGAGGCGCGGAAGGATCTTCGCCGGATCCTTCGGGTCGGTGCGGACCAGCGTGTCGTACACGTTGGCCAGGATGTGGTGGGACTCGTAGGAGTTCATGTTGTGGGGATCGAGGCTCGTCAGGTTCGCCATGTGGATCCCGACGATCAGCTGATCCTTCGGCGTCTTCGCCGATGCCGGCGCGAAGGCCAGCACGGACGCCACCACCGCCACGGCCGCGACGCGCGCAGCCCCCGAAATCACGACCATCCTTCCCTCCCCGCCGGGGCGTGAATCCGCCCGCGATCGCATTTGTATGACATCATGATGATGTCACGCGGGGCGGAAACCCGCAAGAATGGGCCTGCGGGGCGAAGCGGGAATTCAGGCGAGAACCGTGGGTGGTGTGATGAGTGGGGGTGCGCCAGGCCCTCACCCATCGACCGCTGTCTGCGGTCGATCTCTCTCACGCCGTGGGACAGGGGACGCGCGTTGGACCTGCACCATTGCTGGACGGAGTTTGTGCGGACGAGAGGTTCCGTCCCCTCTCCCGTCGCACGGGAGAGGGACAGGGTGAGGGCGCTTCATTCTTTCCCGCCCCACGCCGGATCGGCCAGCACGTCCGCCGTGTGCTCCCCCAGCCGCGGCGACGGCGTTCCCGCCGCCATCGGCTCCCCGTCCAGCACGATGGGCGAGCGGACCGAGGGGATCGACCCCGCCGCGGCGGCGTCCGAGGGCAGGTCGAGCCGCATGCCGCGGGCGATCACCTGCGGGTCGGCGAAGACGTCGGCGACGCTGTTGATGGGTCCCGCCGGCACGCCCTCGCGCTCCAGCGCCTCCAGCAACGCGGCGCGGGTGACCCCCGTCATCAGATCCGACAGGATCGGCACCAGCAGCGCGCGTTCGCGCACCCGGTCGGCGTTGGTGCGGAAGCGGGGGTCGGTGGCGAGGTCGGGGCGGCCCAGCACCGCGCAGTAGCGCGCGAACTGCCCGTCGTTGCCCACGGCCACGATCACGTGCCCGTCGGCCACCGCGAACACCTGATAGGGCACGATGTTGGGGTGCGCGTTGCCCATGCGGGTGGGCGCGCGGCCCGAGGCGAGGAAGTTCATCGCCTGGTTGGCCAGCACGCCCGTCTGCACGTCGAGCAGCGCCATGTCCACCTGCCCGCCCTCGCCCGTGGCGTCGCGGCGGCGGAGTGCCGCGAGAATGCCCACGACCGAATAGACGCCGGTGAAGATGTCGGCGAAGGCCACGCCGATCTTCTGCGGCTCGCCCGCCGGGTCGCCGGTCAGGTCCATGATGCCGCCCATGCCCTGCACGATGAAGTCGTAGCCGGCACGCGACGCGTAGGGACCCGTCTGCCCGAACCCGGTGATCGAGCAATAGACGAGGCGCGGGTTGACGGCCCGGAGGCTCTCCCAGTCGAGGCCGTACTTCGCGAGGCCGCCGACCTTGAAGTTCTCGATCAGCACGTCGGCACGGGACGCCAGCCGCCGGACGGTCGCCTGCCCCTCGGGCGTCTCGAAATCCACCGCCACCGACCGCTTGCCGCGGTTGGCCGCGTGGAAGTAGGCGGCCGAAAGGTGGCCGCCGTCGGCGGCGGGAATGAAGGGCGGCCCCCAGCCGCGGGTGTCGTCGCCCGCCCCCGGCCGCTCCACCTTCACCACGTCGGCACCCAGGTCGGCCAGGAGCTGGCCGACCCAGGGTCCGGCGAGGATGCGGGCGAGTTCCAGGACCCGGAGGCCCGCGAGCGGCTTGGTCATGGCCCGGGCCCGATGCGGCTGTCAGAAGAACGCCTGCAGCCCCGTCACCGCGCGGCCGAGGATGAGGGCGTGGACGTCGTGGGTGCCCTCGTAGGTGTTCACGGTCTCCAGGTTCTGCGCGTGGCGCATCACGTGATATTCCTCCTGAATCCCGTTGCCGCCGTGCATGTCGCGCGCCATGCGGGCGATCTCCAGCGCCTTGCCGCAGTTGTTGCGCTTGACGATGGAGATCATCTCCGGCGCCAGCCGCCCCTCGTCGAACAGCCGGCCGACGCGCAGGCTGCCCTGAAGGCCGAGCGCGATGTCGGTCATCATGTCGGCCAGCTTCTTCTGGATCAGCTGGGTCTGGGCCAGCGGCTTGCCGAACTGCTTCCTGTCCAGCACGTACTGGCGGGCGCGGTGGAAACAGTCCTCCGCCGCCCCCATCGAGCCCCAGGAGATGCCGTAGCGCGCGCGGTTCAGGCAGCCGAACGGCCCCTTCAGGCCGGAGACGTTGGGCAGGAGTGCGGTCTCCGGCACCTCAACCCCGTCCATCACGATCTCGCCCGTGACGGAGGCCCGCAGGCTGAGCTTACCGCCGATCTTCGGGGCCGACAGGCCCTTCATGCCCTTTTCCAGCACGAAGCCGCGGATCTCGTCGCCGTGCGCCGCCGACTTCGCCCAGACGACGAAGACGTCGGCGATGGGCGAGTTGGAGATCCACATCTTGGCGCCGGTCAGCCGATAGCCGCCGTCGATCGTCTCCGCCCGGGTCTTCATCCCGGCGGGATCGGAGCCCGCGTCCGGCTCGGTCAGGCCGAAGCAGCCGACCCATTCGCCCGACGCCAACTTGGGCAGGTACCGCTTGCGCTGGTCCTCGCTGCCGTAGGCCTGGATCGGATACATGACGAGGGAGGACTGCACGCTCATCATTGAGCGATAGCCGCTGTCCACCCGCTCCACCTCGCGGGCGACAAGGCCGTAGGCGACATAAGATGCGCCGGCCCCGCCGTACTCCTCCGGGACCGTGACGCCGAGGAGGCCGAGTTCGCCCATCTCGTCGAAGATGCGCCGGTCGGTCTTCTCCTCCCGGTAGGCCTCGATCACGCGGGGCAGCAGATGGTTCTGGGCGTAGTTCCGCGCGGTGTCGCGGATCATCCGCTCGTCTTCGGTCAGCTGGTCGTCGAGGAGGAACGGGTCCTCCCAGTCGAAGCGTGCGAGCTTGGCGTCGGCCATGTCGGTCCCCTCCGCCGGCACCCGTCCGTCAGGGTCCGGCCGTGCATAAAGTCGGTCTGGACGGCGTCGAAGTAAATCGACAATGTGGCAGGAGGTCATTCCGGGATGGAATGAAGTCGGTCGGCCTGCTCCACCCCCTCTCCCCCGCCCTCTCTCCCCGGGGGGAGAGAGGGACAGGGAGAGGGGGCGAGCCGCCGCGGACCGAGTTCCCCCACGAGGCCCCATGCTCCGCCGCGGCTTCCTCCCCAACGTCGCCAACCTGCTCGCCTTCGAGGCGACCGCCCGGCATGCCAGCGTCTCGCGCGCGGCCGAGGAACTGAACCTCACCCAGGGGGCGGTCTCCCGGCAGATCCAGCAGCTGGAGGCGTCGCTCGGCGTCTCGCTGTTCCGGCGCACCCGCCAGCGCATCGTGCTGACCGACGTCGGACGGATGTACGCGACCAGCGTGCGGACCACGCTGGGCGATCTCGCCGGTGCGACCCATCAGGCGATCGCGCTGTCGGGCACGCACGGGGTCCTCAACCTCGCGGTCCTGCCGACCTTCGGCACCCGCTGGCTGATTCCCCGCCTGGCGTCGTTCTTCGCCGCGCACCCGGGCGTGACGGTGAACTTCGGCGTTCGGCTCGTGCCGTTCGACTTCGCCGCCGAGCCCTTCGACGCCGCCATCCACTTCGGCCGGCCGCACTGGCCGGGCGCCGTGTGCACCCACCTGCTGGACGAGGTGATGGTGCCCGTGTGCAGCCCCGCCTGGCGGGCGCGGGAGGGCATCCTTGCGCCCGCCGATCTCGCCCGGGCGACGCTGCTCCAGCAGAGCACGCGCCCGACCGCCTGGGCCGAGTGGTTCGCGAGCGTCGGGGTCGCCAACGGCAACCCCCTGCGCGGCCCGCGGTTCGAGCAGTTCGCGATGGTGGCGCAGGCGGCGGTGGCGGGAATCGGCGCCGGCCTCGTGCCCCGCTTCCTCGTCGCGGACGAGCTGGAGGCCGGGCGGCTGGAGATCCTCTTCCCCCGCCCGCTGGAGAGCGGCGGGGCCTATCACCTCGTCTACCCGGAGCCCAAGGCCGAAGCGCCGCTCGTGCGGTCGTTCCGCGACTGGATCGTGGCCGAGACGGCGGCGGCGCGGGCGGGGGCGTAGTGGCGGGCGCGGACGGCCCTCACCAGCGCGTGTCGCGCATCCAGGCCTCGGCGGCCTCCACCATCGCGCGGGTGCGGCGCGTGATCTCCCGGCCCTGGGCCTGTTCCTCCGTCACCACCGGCTCCGCCCCGTCCTGCGGCTCGTAGCCCAGAACCTTGCGCGTCGTCTCGATGTCCCAGCGCATGCCGGGGTTGGCCGACATGAGGTTCAGCACCGCGAAGCGGACGTCGGCGGGGGCCGTCACCGCCTTCTCGAACGCCTGTGCCATGTCGCGGTCGGACAGCCACATGCCCTGGCCCCAGTCCGCCCACTTCATGTGGGAGCCGGGCCGGTTCTCGCCCCGCTGGATCCAGCCGATGCGGAAGCTGATCGACGAGATCCCGTGCCGCTCGGCGTAGGAGCGGCCGATCCGCTCGCCTACCAGCTTGGACATGCCGTAGGCGTTCACCGGATAGGGCTCGCGGTCGGTGGGCAGCGGCCCGTCGGCGAAGCGGTGGCCGGCCATGGTCCAGTTGGAGCTGGCGAAGATCACGCGCTTGGCCCGCTGTGCGACCGCCGCCTCGTAGACGTTCATCACGAGGTCGAGGTTGAGGCGCACGACCGACGCCCACGTCGCCTCGGGCTTCGGATCGCCCGCCAGCAGGACGACCGCGTCGGCGTCGGCGAAGCGGGAGACCCAGCCCTCGTCCCAGACCGAGAGGTCGGCCACCTCGACCCCGGCGCCCGGATGCGCGTCCAGAAGGCGCGTCGTCCAGCCGAGGCCGGTGAAATGGCGGTTCAGCTTCGTGCCGATGTTCCCGGCCGCACCGGTGATCACCACGGTCCTGGTCAACGGATCGTCCTTTCGCGAAACGGGCAGCACCACGGTCGGAGGGTGATCCCGGGCGGCGCGGCGCGTCAAGGGAGGCGGGCGGGAACGGTCCGTTAACCCGGCTCCGTCATGCTCGCGCGGGCGACGGCGCGGGAGGGCGGCGATGGACGGGGTTGCGGCGCGGCTGCGCGAAGGGGCGGGCCG
>VYKX01000376.1_pt1 | contig 10778 bp, 10 predicted proteins | sample 5114471 | NCBI WGS metagenome assembly VYKX01 (sample SAMN12291785, study PRJNA351875) | freshwater metagenome | isolation source: freshwater lake | place: USA: Michigan, Gull Lake | collected 2013-08-08
CGCTATTCGCACCGCTTCTTTGCGAAATTCATCCGTCCTGCCTATGCTCATGGTTCATCTCCTTTGCTGCACAATATGTGATCAAAGGAGCGGCACAAAACCGTGACAGGTCCACTTTGTCGATTGCCATATCAATGGGTCCTTCCATTCCATCTATATGACCTCGCGCACAAAATTACTGATAGAGCCGTAGCATTTCAAATAGATTACGCGATTTCGTCATCCAAGCGTCACATATTCATGACAAAATGACGTCAAAGACCGATCCGTTCGAGCTTTAGCGTCAATCGACTTTCTGAATAAAGACATCCAGTTTTGGAGTTGGCCGTGTCGCAAGTCCACCTAACCGTCGCCGGAAAAGACAAACAACCAGGTGACGTGAATTTATTCTTCCGACGCTGGCTTGCTAATCCTTTGCAAATGGGCTCTATCATTCCTTCATCGCCAAGGCTTGGAGATCTCATTGCCCGGCAGATAGACAGACAGTCCAATTCCTTCGTGCTGGAACTGGGCGCTGGCACCGGCGCGATCACCAGAAGCCTGATAAATTCCGGGATCTCACCGGGGCGCATCGCAGTGGTGGAAATCGTGCCGGAGATGGCCGATCATCTGCAAACAAAATTCCCCCAAACGACGGTGCTACAGGCAGACGCCTTCAATTTGCCCATCGAGCTATTGAAAGATACCGCAACGGAAATAGGCACTGTTATTTGTGGCATTCCACTCGTTCTGCTCAGCGAAGCCAGGCAGCGGCAATTCATCCAGCAGGTCGAGTTGGTGGCACCTGGGCGCGGCTTTCTTCTGTACACTTACTGTATCACATCACCGCTCCCATACCGCACCCTTGGCCTTGAGGCACGAAGGCTCGCCTGGACGCCTCTGAATTTTCCGCCGGCCAGTGTTTGGCACTACCGCCCCAAGGAATGAGGCTTTAGGGCACTACGACCCTGAGCGGTTGGGTGAATGGCACTATATGAATTGGCAGGGAACCGGCATCATCACCATCCGCTTGCACCGGTATATCAGCGCCGAACACCTGAATGTCATGGCCGCGTTGCAGAGAGATGCTGGAGAGATAGGGAAGACGACCAAGGCCGAGAGCAGCGGCATGCGTCAGTGCATCCATAAAGTTCCTCTGCTGTAGGGTAAGTATGTGAAAATGTGTCTCACGCGGGTCTGCTTGCGGCGCGATTTGAAAGCGCCCCGCGTAATAGCGCCCCTTGGTGACAACCAATCCCGAAGCTTCCAATTCATTCCCATCAATCTGCACACGAAAAGAACGAAAGGGGTAACAGGTCAAATCGCGCAAGGTTTGCAAAACATAGGCGCCTTTTCCGAAGACTCGTTTAAGGCCAAGCGGCAGGTGATGGACAACAACCGAATCCAATCCAACCCCCACCATTTGGATGAAAAGACGATCCTTCAGGGATCCCCGCTTCAAAATACCTGGATAGACGCTGGTGCTGCGGCCCATCAGAAGCACGCGCGCAGCTTCCAGCGGATTGAGAGGCACCGACATTTCCAAGGCAAAGACATTCGCCGTACCAAGTGGTAGAATGCCAAGTATTGCTCGGGATCCTGCAAGGCCGGCTGCCACTTCCGCTATGGTGCCATCCCCGCCCGCCGCAACGACAATCCCATTTTCCTCAGCGGATATTCGCGCAAACTTTTCTGCATCACCACGCGCGGTTGTTTCCATAAGCTGAAATTGCACTCCCAGCCCGTACAATAGGTCCAAAGCAGCATGAAGCTTGGCACGCCGCCGCGCACCGGCTGAGGGATTGAAAACAATAACCAGGGATTTTGACATAGCCGTGAAGGGAACCAAATAAGAATTGCGAATTCGTGATGATCTGGAGAACTTTCAGTTAAAACATCTAATGCGCAGTATTTGTCATTGAAGATTCATGCCGAAAACCAAAAGGGTCGGGTAGCGCCGCTTTGAGTGTAACAGGAAAGATGGTGACCGATTCGTATCGGCGCCGGCTTCCGTAATCGGAGCGTAGATCATGACCCTCGCTTCAGCGCCGCGATGCTATCGCACCATCTTCCTCTCTGATATCCATCTCGGCCTTCGCAGTTGTCGCAGTGACTCCCTAGTGGACTTCCTGCGCAATGTTCAATGCGAAAAACTCTACCTCGTCGGCGACATCATTGATGGATGGCGTCTTCGCCGATCCTGGTACTGGGATACCTATCATGACGAAATCATCCGTCTGATCCTCCGGATGGCACGCCACGGGACAGAGGTGACCTATGTTCCGGGCAATCACGATGAAATCTTCCGTGACTGGCTTGGGCTTGAAGTGGCGGGGGTCAAATTATCGCGTGAAGCTGAACATATTGCAGCGGATGGTCGTCGGTTTCTTGTCATCCATGGCGATGAGTTTGATGGTGTTATTCGCTATGCGAAATTCCTCGCCCATATGGGTGATTGGGCCTATGATCTGGCCCTATTGGTCAATCGCTGGTTCAATTTTCTTCGGCGCCGCTTGGGCTATCCATATTGGTCCCTATCGCAATGGCTGAAGCGTCAAGTGAAGGAAGCGGTGAAAGCCATAGACCGCTTTGAGACGGCTCTCGCACAAGAAGCGCGCTCCCGCGGCATGGATGGCGTCATTTGTGGCCATATTCACCACGCGGAGATGCGAATGATTCACGGTATTCTATACATGAATGATGGCGATTGGGTGGAAAGCTGTACGGCCCTGGTTGAACATCAAGATGGCCGTTTCGAATTGCTCGATTGGTCACACCGCGAGACTATCGTAATGGGGAAACCGTTGCCCATGCCGGCACCCGATCTGATGGCAGAAGTTTTGCGCGGTGTTCGGTGACGCCATGCGTATTCTAATCGTCAGTGATGCCTGGTTTCCACAAGTGAATGGCGTTGTGCGCACATTATCGGTTGTGGCGGACAAGCTGAGAGCCATGGGCGATACGGTCGAAGTGATTGGTCCCGATCGCTTCCGCAGCATGCCCACGCCAGGCTATGCGGAAATCCGGCTTGCCATCGCACCCAAGCGGAAACTGGCGCGTCTTGTCGCGGAATTCAGACCGGAGATTATCCATATCGCCACAGAAGGACCGCTAGGCTGGGCAATGCGAGCCCTTTGCCGGCGCAATCACTGGCCCTTCACAACAGCCTTTCACACGCGTTTCCCGGAATACCTGGAAGCCAGAACGGGAATCCCAGCCGATTGGTCCTGGCGCGTGATGCGTCGCTTCCATGAAGCAGGTGAAGGTACCTTCGCCGCCACAGCTTCCTTAAGGCAGGAACTGACAAGACGCGGCTTCACCAAGCTCCGTCCATGGACCAGGGGTGTGGACCTTGATAAGTTTCGCCCCGGCGAGGGTGATGCATGGGCGGGGTTGCCGCGGCCTATCTTTCTCTATGCAGGTCGCGTGGCGATTGAGAAGAATATTGAAGCCTTCCTCGCACTCGATCTACCGGGCAGCAAGGTGGTTGTCGGCGATGGTCCAGCCCTGGAAGGCCTGAAGCAAAAATTCCCCCAAGTCACCTTCACCGGCTATCGCGAAAATGGCGCGCTTGCCCGTTCCTATGCTGGGGCAGATGTTTTTGTTTTTCCGTCGCGCACAGACACCTTCGGGTTAGTCCTGCTTGAAGCGCTGGCATCGGGGACGCCTGTTGCGGCCTTTCCGGTCACTGGCCCCATTGACGTGGTGACCGATGCACGTGTTGGCGCTTTGAATGAGGACCTCCGCACCGCCTGCCTCAAGGCCCTTGATTGTGACCGCACGGCCTGCCGTGAGCATGCCGAGGCCTGGTCCTGGGACGCCTGTGTAGCCCAATTCAGGGCAGCGCTTGTGCCGATCAATTAACACCAGATGCGCTGTCATCATTCTTTAATCCTACCGTCACGCGCCCATCATTCTACTCGGCCAAACGACCATCAGCCTGACCATGGAGGATCATCATGCTTGCTCGCCGTGCCACCCTCATGCTGCCCGGCCTGGCTCTCATGCCGCGCCTAGCGGGCGCGCAGGAAGATTGGCGTCAACAAATCCGCGAAGTGCGCTTTGGCATGATCTCAGTCGAGAATGAACGTGACGCCATTGCGCGCCTGCAGGGCTTACAAGCCTATATGTCACGTGAATTGCGGACCAATTTCCGCGTCTTTCGCGGTTCGGATTATGCTGCGGTTGTCGAAGCGATGCGCGCAGGCCATTCCGAGCTCGGCTACCTTGGCCCGGCTTCCTATGGCTTGGCGCGGCGGGTCATGGGTGAACGTATCGCCCCTATCTTTCGTTACATAGATAATGAGGGGCTTGAAGGCTATCACAGCGTAATGCTCGTGAAGGCCGATAGTCCCTTCCAGCAAGTGCAAGACCTGCGCGGCAAGACGCTTGGCTTCAGCGATCCCAACAGCACTTCTGGCTTTCAGGTGCCTGGCTGGTTCCTGCGCCGGCAGGGTATGGACCCCGCAAGTTTCTTTGCGCGCACAGGGTTCACCGGCAGCCATGAACAGGGTGTCATGGCCGTCATCAACGGCACCTTTGATGCGGCGGTAGTTGCCTATTCAAATGAGCGTCGCAATATATTCCAACGCATGGCCGAAAAGGGGATGATCCCAAGTGGTGCGGTTCGTGTTGTTTGGAAATCACCGCTCATTCCGAATTCCCCGATTGTCATGCGCAAAGACCTTCCTGCCGCGCTGCAACGGGAAGTTGTCGCCGCCTTCGCCGCATTGCCTGAACGCGACCCGCAAGCCTTCCGCGATATGTCATCTGATGCCCGTGGGTTAGCCGTCGCAAAGCATGAAGATTACCTCGATATCGTCGCTATCATTGAAGAAAATGCTGCACGCCGGCGGGAACGGCGTTCCTGACCGCTCCCCCTTCTGTTCTGGCAGCAGAATTGCGCTGGCGAGAGGCAAAGGCCCTTCGCCAGCGCAATTGGTTTCTTTGGGCTGCACTGCTTTCCCTGGCCATCGCGCTGTCCGCATGGGTGGGAGAGGTCAGTATCTCGCGGCTGGTCCAGGGTGTTCCGCTGGCTGGCGCTTATATTGCGGGTACCCTGCCAAGCCTCCGCCTTGATCATCTCTCTGGCGATCTTGCTCATTGGATGTGGGGATTTACGGATTGGCTGGAACTGCTGGCTGATACGATTCTAATTGCCTATGTTGGAACGGTTCTGGGCGGCTTGGTCGCACTATTGCTCTCCTTTCCGGCAGCAGCAACCTTGGCACCCGCTTGGATTGTCATGCCGGTAAGGCGCTTTCTGGAGTTATTGCGCACCATACCAACCCTCGTTCTCGCCCTCATTTTTGTTTACGCTTTTGGTCTTGGGGCCTTTGCCGGCATGCTGGCCATTGCGGTGCATACCGCAGGCGCCTTGGGTAAGCTTTTCGCGGAAGAACACGAAAACGCCTCACTGGCGCAGATGGAAGCTGTCCGCGCTGCCGGCGGCACTTGGGCGGCACAGATGCGCTTTGGCATTTTCCCGCAATCCCTGCCTGGTGTCTTGAGCTATGGCCTGCTGCGCTTTGAAATCAATGTCCGTGAAGCCAGCGTGCTTGGCATTGTCGGCGCCGGCGGGATTGGCGAGGAGCTTTATTTGGCCGTGCGTCAATTTGAGTATCAGGACATCTCCGCCATTCTGTTGCTGATTCTGGCAACTGTCGCCGCGATTGACCTGCTGTGCGGGCGCATGCGCCATATCGTCTTGGGGAAGGCGGGCGCATGAGGATTCCGTTCATGACGCCGGTATTCTTTGTCCTGGGCGCGCTGCTTTTGGGTGTGGGTCTTTGGCGCATGGATGCCTCAGCTGAGCGCATCTGGCTTGGCCTGACCAAATTGGGCTGGCTGTTGGCCTTGATGTGGCCGCCTTCGGCGGGTGGCGTCTTTTGGGAATTGCTGAAAAGCCTGCTGGAAAGCTTCGCCATGGCCTTCCTGGGGACGCTGCTGGCGGCAGTAATTGCTGTGCCACTCGCGCTGCTTGGCGCAGGCAATGTCATCGGCAATGTCATGCTGCGCTTTTCTGCCCGGCGCTTCTATGATGGCCTACGCGGCATTGATACGCTGATCTGGGCTTTGATCTTTGTCGCAGCGGTTGGCATGGGGCCCTTCGCGGGTATTCTTGCACTGGCCGTGCCGGATATTGGTGTATTGGCGAAGTTATTCAGTGAAGCGTTGGAAGGCGCCGATCGCCGGCAAGTGGAAGCGGTGCGTGCGTCTGGTGCCAACCGTGTCCTTGCTGTGCGGATTGGCCTGCTGCCTCAGGTATCGCCGGTGATGCTTTCCCAAATACTCTACACTTTGGAATCCAACGCGCGATCTTCGACCGTGCTGGGGATTGTGGGGGCTGGCGGGATTGGTCTGGCGCTTTCGGATCGCATTCGGATCAATAACTGGGATGAGGTTGCCTTCATCATCCTTCTGATCCTGGGCATGGTGGCCTGCATTGATTTGGCCAGCCGAAAGCTGCGCTTGAAATTGATCAGGCCGGCGTCATGAAGCGCTCACTCAGCGACGCCAAGCTGAAGTGAAGCGACCAAGAACACTGTTCACTGAAAGTTGCAGCAGTTTCGCGCCGAGTGAAATGGTCAGAATAACGCAAGCCATAGCCGCAGCAGCGCTGGCCTGGCCTGCTTCATCCATATGCACCACCGAAACGGAAGCAGGCTTAGTATCAGGCCCGTAGAGGAAAATCACAGCGCTGACGGTTGTCATGGCGCTGACAAAAAGAAACACTGCGATTTCAAGAATGGCCGGCAGACAAATGGGCAAGGTCACTCGGCAGAAGGTACGCCAAACGGGCACGTGCAGGCTGGCGCTGACCGCTTCAAATTCCGGATCCAGTTGCCGGATCGCGGTAACTGCAGTCAGATGACACACTGTATAGAAATGCACTACGGAATTGAGCACCAGAATGGCTAGCGTCCCGTAGATGATCTCAAGCGGGTTATTGGGGGCATTGAAGAAAATGATATAGGCAAGGCCGAGGACTAGGCCGGGCACAGCCAACGGAATAGCCGCCAAAAACCGCAGTGGCGCGAGGAACACACCATTACGAGGGCCACGTTCGAGACTATAAGCCAAAATGAAGATGATTGCCGTGCCGATAATAGCGGTCAGAAGACTGAGCTTTATTGAAAGCCAAACCGCTTGCCAGCCTGCCGTGTCAAAGCGCGCGAAATCATAATTATCCAGCGTGAGCGAAAGGTTATACGGCCAGAAACGGATCAAGGATCCCCAGACTGCGACGGCGACAATTCCCGTCAGGGTAAGCGCTATTGCCAGACACAATAGAAAAGCTGGCCGATCGCGCGCCGCCCGAGGTTTCGGCCGATAAGGCACGGCGCGCCCGGAAAGCGTGGCGCTTTTCTTGCCCAGCGCCCAACGATCCAGCAGGAAGGCGAGTATTGCCGGGATAAGCAGAACCAAGCCCACCACCGCGCCCATATTCAAATCCTGCCTGCCAACAACCTGCTTATAGACATCGGTGGCGAGAACATTGAACTGCCCCCCAATGACTTTTGGAATACCGAAATCAGTGACCACAAGGGTAAAGACCACAACGGCTGCCGACACCAAACCATACATTGCGCCGGGCAAGGTGACAGTAAGGAAGATCCTGAAGCGGGAAGCCTTCAATGCCTCGGCTGCCTCGTACAGCCGGCCATCGGCAGTAGAGAGCGCAACAGACAAGATGATTGTGGCTGCCGGGAAGCAATAGAAAATCTGCGCACCAATAATCCCCCAGGGCCCATAAATGCTGCCGCCATCCATCATCCAGCGCAGCATCCCCTGATTGCCAAAAAGGTAGATCAAGGAAAGCGCGGGCAGCAATGAAGGCGCGAAAATCGGCAGCAACATCACCGCGCGGAAGAACCACTTGCCCGGCATGCAGGAACGGGTAAGCCCATAAGCGTAAGCGAAGGCCAGCGGTATAACCACCAGCGTTGTAAGCGCTGCGGTCCAAATGGAATTCCAGGCTGAGCGGATCAGGCTTGGCGTGGTGACATAAATCGCAAAGTTATGCAGACCCACAAAAGCACCATGCTGATCTTCAAAGGCCCGCAACAACAGGCTGCCCAAAGGCAGCGCCAAAGCCACGGCCAGAAACAGAAAGCCGAGGATATGAATCATGCGCAGCGCCGTTTCATCCGCTGAAGCCTTGGACCGGACGCTATCCTGAAACGGCAAAGCGAATTTAGTCATTAGTACGAAATATCATGACCCGTTCCGGGCGAAACCGCGCCAAAAGCCGCGCGCCAGGGACGGCGCCGAGCCTTGCCGTGAGGCCAGGCGCCACATCGGCTTCAAAGCGCAAACCATTGGCTTCAAGGGAGATACGACAGACTGGGCCAAGAAACTCAAGCCCGCTGATCTGTGCTTCAAAACATCCTGCGGTTGGGTCATTGAGAGGATAAAGTTCAACATCTTCGGGGCGAACAAAGACCTCTACTTCCTCGCCATAAAGCAGTGGGCCTGCCTCCATAGCGGCCAGCACAAGGCCATGGGCTGCAATGTGCCCCGCTGGCGTATGGACCTTGGCCGTGAAATGCGCAGATCGCCCGACAAAGCCGGCAACAAAGGGGGATGCGGGTGCGCTATAGATTTCCTCAGGCGTGCCGATTTGTTCAATGCGCCCCTGAGACATCACCACGATCCGGTCTGAAACACCCAGCGCTTCTTCCTGATCATGCGTCACCATAATGGTGGTCACGCCAAGTCTTTGCTGAAGTGCCCTGATTTCCTGTCGTAAATGCAGCCTTACGATGGCATCCAGCGCTGAAAGCGGTTCATCCAGCAGCAGCAAACCCGGCTCAGCCGCCAAGGCGCGGGCCAAGGCCACACGCTGCTGCTGGCCGCCAGAAAGCTGCGCGGGATACTTCGAAATCTGATCGGCAAGCCCCACCAGATGCAGCAATTCCGCGACACGTTGCTGCTTGCGCGCCTTTGGCCAAGCACCGCCGCGCAGGCCATATCCGATGTTTTCCGCGACGGTGAGGTTGGGGAATAGCGCGTAGGATTGAAACACAATACCGAAGTCGCGTTCCGCCGGCGGCAGCGCTGTAATGTCTTTCCCTGCCTGGATGATGCGGCCCACCGTAGGCGGATCAAGCCCTGCAATAGCGCGCAGCAACGTGGTCTTGCCGCAGCCCGAAGGCCCAAGAAATGAAACGAATTCGCCAGATGTGATATTCAGACTCACCCTTTCCAGGGCGACGAACTTGCCGAATTGCTTGCCGACATCTCTGATCTTCAGAAATGGATCACCGATGCCGGTTGTGTTTCCGGCATCGGTGCCCAAGCCATTATCAAGAGCGGCAACCATTACGCTTAGCGCGGCGCAGATTTGCCGTCATAACGGCGCTGCCATTCGGCCAGCAGCCTTTCGCGCGCCGCGGCAATTTCGGCGAAATTCGCATTCACCAGTCGCTGCGCGAATTCAGCCGGATAGCCACGCACCGTCGGCTCAACACCCGGCAGAGCAAGCATCGCATAGAAGCGGCCATAGAGTTCGGCAGCAGTGCGCGAGACCGTGAAGTCAGCAAGACGCTTCGCCGCTTCCAGGTTGCGCGTGCCGCGCATGATCGCAGTGGCTTCCAGGTCGAAGCCCACACCATCGGTCGGCACGATGATGTCAATGGGCGCGCCCTGATTCTTCAGCGTGACCGAACGCATATCGAAGGAGAGGCCCACGCCGAATTCACCGCGCGCGGCATTGTTGCAAGGCGCGCTGCCGGAATGGGTGTATTGCTGAATATTCTCATGCAGCCGGTCCATGAAGGCCCAGGCGCCTTGCTCACCCATATTGGCAATCCAGCCCGAAATGGTCAGGAAGCCAGTGCCCGATGAATTCGGGTTTGGCATCACGATCTGGCCACGAAAGCGCGGGTCCAGCAAATCCTGCCAGGTGCTGGGGCGCGGCAGGTTGCGCTGCTGCGCGACCACCGTGTTGAAGCAAATGGCGGAAACAAAGGCGTCCATACCGGTCCAGGTCATGGGGCTGCGGGCGCTGCGCATATTCGGGCGAAGTGCCTCCGCGCCGCGCGGCGTATAGGGTTCCAGCATATCCTGCGCTTCCATTTGCAGCAGGGAGAACACCGAAAGGCCCCACACCAGATCAGCGCGCGGATTGGCCTTTTCGGCGATCAGGCGCGCAGTGATCACGCCGGTGGAATCACGCACCCATGCGATTTCAATATCGCGGAGCGCAGCTTCTGCAGCCTGCTTGAACGGCTGAAGCTGTTCATTTTCAAGCGCTGTATAAACCGTCAGCCGCGTGCGCTGCTGCGCTTCGGCCATGGGGGCTAGGCCGAGAAAGGCCAGGGCGAGAAGGATGAATCGCACGGGTGAACCTCCGATGAAAAGGAGATTTCCGCTATCTCGGGAACCACGACGTTTGCGTGACGGTTTTGTGACGCTTTCATGTCAATTGGCTTCGATCAACCCTGGCTTTTCGCCGGCTGCCAAACGTGTCTCGATATGGTCAATCAGGGAGGGAAGTTCCGCAATGGTCTCAATGACCAGGTGCGCGCCGGCCCGCAAAAGAGGCTCACTGGCTGCACGCCGCAGGGCATCGCGCTCAGCGGGCGCCAAGCCTGCAAGTTCTTCTGCGGATAGGCCGGGAGTATTCCCGGTAAGCGCAACACCCACCGCCCAACACCCAGCGGCGCGAGCCTCACCAATGCCGGGGGGCGTATCATCTAGCTTGATCACGCTACTCGCTGGCCAAATGCCCATTTGCGCCAAGGCGGACCAGATTTGCAGCGGCGCCGGGCGCCCAGCAGCCAGATCGCCGGCGC
>VYKX01000377.1_pt1 | contig 10766 bp, 12 predicted proteins | sample 5114471 | NCBI WGS metagenome assembly VYKX01 (sample SAMN12291785, study PRJNA351875) | freshwater metagenome | isolation source: freshwater lake | place: USA: Michigan, Gull Lake | collected 2013-08-08
GAGGCGCAGCCGGCCAGCGCGAGCGAGGCGAGTGCGGTGGCCGTGGCGCCCCGCGCTCGAAGGGTGATCTTCATGGTTTGAACTCATCTGATGCGCCGGCAGGCAGGGTTGCAGGCGGAACACCCGTGTGGCAAGCGCACGGGCCCCGGGTGGCCCCTCAGCGGAGGCCTGTCGGGGTCAGATGGTTCGGGGAGGGCGGTCCTGGCCGCCCGGATGGTGGTCCGGGATGCGGGGGATCAAAGCGGGGAACGCCGCCGAGGTGATCACGAAGGGACTGGCCACCGATGGCGGTGGGAACGCGAGCGGAGTCACGAAGCAGCCGCCGCCTGCGCAGAACTGGCAAGAGGGCTGGTGCGCATCCGAAGACGGATCGTCCGATGCATGGTCCTGGGCCGGGTCATCACTCGCCGAGTGATGCGCGACCATCGGGTGGCCGGCGAGCGGATGGCAGTGATCGTTCGCCGCTGCCTCGACCACGACGATGACCGATGCCTCTCCCGAGCACAGCATGGCCGCCGCGACCGCCCCCCGAACAGGGAGCAGAACGGCCATCAGGATCAGGATGAATGTGCGGAGGTTCTTCACGAGCGTCGAGTATCGGGTGCTGGACTGTGCCTCGAGCGCAGGGGAAGTTCCCTGCGGATGGCCGAGCTGCTGCTCGTCGACAGCGACCCGCTCAGCGATATCACCCTGGTCGCCGACCGGGCGAAGAACTTCCTCGTGATCGTGAAGGACGGGCGGGTCTACAAGAACCTGCTGGGTTGGGGAATGGTTGAGCGAGCTCTTCCGCCATGCACGGTCAGTGCGGCAACGGACGGAAAGCCTGAAACCTTCGCCTCAGACTCGCTCATGAAGACGGCAAGGAGCCAGCGCCATGACCTACCAGGGTGAACGCGCCCGCTCGATGGCGCGGCGCCAGCAGGCCGAAACGTGACCGACATGAACAGCCTCGACGGCTGAAATCGAATGATTGCTTTTCAGGTCAACGACATGACGTGTGGACGGTGCGCCGGGGCGGTGACGAAGGCCCTCAAGGAAGTCGACCACGCGGCGCTGGTTCGGGTCGACATGGCCACGTTCACGGTGGAGATCGAACCCAGCAGCGCGACGGCGCGACAACTCAGCGACGCGATCAAGCGAGCGGGCTACTCACCGGTGGCTGCATGAGGACCTTCGCGGTGTCGAAGGTTCGGCTGGACTCGGCCGGTCGCATCACGGCCGCACTCTGGGGTCGAGTGGACACCGGCAAGAACGCCTGGGCCACGGCGGAGGTCGTGGCGCCGGTGGCCTCGGTCGCCGACGCCTTGCTGGCGGGAGACCAGGTTTTCGCGCTGTTCCCGTCGACCCACGGTCACTTGCCGGACCGCCGCTTCGTTGTCGCCGATTACGACGGCCTTCGCAAGACCATCGTGCTCGATGGGCCGAGCGCCTACGAGCGAGAAGTCCACGACATGGACCGGTTGGCGTGAGGGCATAGCGACGCAGCGACGGCTGCGTTGATGAAGGCTGCAAGTCCTGAAGCTTCAGTCCTTCTTGCCCATCGCCTGATGTCCAGTCATTGGCGTGCGGTGTCGAACGGACGAGCGGGCTCGAACCTCCTACAACCGTCCTGAACAGATATGAGCCATCCACGACGCGATGGCCTCATCACACCAGGACACGGACCATGACGAAGAACCTTTCCACCGACAAGGCCCTCCGCTGAGCGCTGAGCCCGCCATCACCGTCGGTGTGAAGTCCACACCGCTGCGACCCAGCCCGGCCGAGCGGCACCGCAGCGACCGCATCGGCTGGTTGCGCGCTGCCGTGCTGGGCGCCAACGACGGCATCGTGTCGACCGCCAGTCTGGTGCTCGGCGTGGCCGCTGCGGGCGCCGAGCACCGGACGATCCTGCTGACCAGCGTCTCGGGACTGATCGCCGGTGCCATGTCGATGGCAGCGGGCGAATTCGTCTCGGTCCATTCCCAGAAGGACACCGAGAACGCCGATCTGGCACGCGAGCGCACCGAGTTGACGACGGACCCGGTGGGCGAGCGGCGCGAGCTGGCGGGCATCTACGTGGGCCGGGGGCTGGACCCGTCGTTGGCCGATCAGGTGGCCGGCGAGTTGATGGCGCATGACGCCCTGGGTGCGCATGCCCGCGATGAACTCGGGCTGTCCGACACGACGGCCGCGCGGCCGATTCAGGCGGCCTGGGCGTCGGCGGCCAGCTTCTCGGTCGGCGCGGTCTTGCCGATCGCCGTCGTCTTGCTCGCGCCGCCTGCGCAGTTGCTGGTCTGGGTGTCGGCGTCGTCGTTGGTGTTTCTCGCCGCACTGGGCGCTGTGTCTGCTCAGGTCGGCGGGGCCTCGGTGTGGAGCGGCACGTGGCGAGTGGCTTTCTGGGGCGCGGCGGCGATGGCGGTCACCGCCGGCGCAGGGGCCGTGTTTGGCGCGGTGGCCTGAGCGTGACGAACGCTGGCCGATGCCGCCAAGGTCGGTGCGGACTCGTCCGCGCCGTTCGCAGGATGTGTGTTTCCCGTTTGAAGGAGAGCTGCCATGAATAGAGTCATTCCCATTGCCGATCGCTTGTCGGATCGTCACCGAGCCCGTCGAGTCAGCGCGCAGCGTTTGGCCATCGCGGCGGTGGTCATCGCCGCCGCTGTGGCGACCGCGGGCTGCGACACCATGAGTCCACGTGAGCGCGGCACCGCGCAAGGCGCAGGCGCCGGAGCAGCCGCAGGTGCCGTCCTTGGCGGCGTGACCGGCGGCAGCATCGGCAAAGGCGCGGTGATCGGCGGCGCGCTGGGTGCCGTGGCCGGCAACCTCTGGTCGAAGCACATGCAAGACAAGGAGCGTGCGCTGACGAAGGCCAGTGAAGGCACAGGCGTCGCGGTCGAACGCACCCCGGACAACCGGCTGAAGCTCAACGTGCCGAGCGATGTGTCCTTCGACAGCGGTCGTGCGGACATCAAGCCGCAGATGCGCCCGATCCTCGACGAGATCGGCCGCTCTCTCGACGCCGGCGTTCGGGTGAACGTGGTCGGCCACACCGACAGCACCGGCAGCGACGCCATCAACGACCCGCTGTCGCGCGAAAGGGCCATTGCGGTTCGCGATTACCTCCGATCCCGCGGTGTGTCGGCCGATCGCATCACGGTGGACGGGCGCGGCTCGCGAGAGAACCTGCAGTCCAACGAGACCGAGAGCGGTCGCGCTGCGAACCGCCGTGTCGAGATCTTCCTGTCGCAGGCTTCCTCATGAGTGCCGTTGTCCGGCCGTTCCAGGAGTACACCTTGTCCATTCCATTGCGGTTCCCATCGCAGTCACCATCGCCACTGACCACCAGCACGGCCACTCGCCGTCGCTTCATCGTGATCCTTCCGCTTGCCGGCGCGGCGTTGCTGGCCGCCTGCTCGAAGCCGGGTACCCCGGTGGCGGCCTTGCCGCCTGCGGTTCCACCGACGGACACGCCGGCATCGACGCCTGCGGCCTCGTCCATGGCGGCACCCGCACCTGAGCCTGCGCCATCACCTGTGCCTGCGCCTGCGCCTGCGCCGGCTGCCCCTGCACCCCAGACGCCAGCGGCGACCTCGGGGACGGGGACGGCCGCGCTCGACGACGCAGACCCCCTGGCCAAGACGCTCGGCTACGTCGCCGACTCGACACGTGCCGACGCCGCGCGCTTCCCGGCCAAGGTGGCTGGCAGCCACTGCGCCAACTGCGCGGTGTACCAGGGGGCAGCGGGCAGCGCGCAAGCTGCTTGCCCGATCTTCGGCGGCAAGATCGTGTCAGCCAACGGCTGGTGCAGCGCCTGGGTGAAGAAGGCTTGACGCTGTCGCCGCGGGGCGCGAGGAACATGGCATCGGAGAGCGAAAGCTAGCATCCGGTCGATCGAAGGGCACGGAGCGCAGGCATGTCGATCTTGAAGTGGCTGGTGGCGGTGCTGTTCCTGCTGGTCGGGGTGGCCGTGGCCGCTGGCCAGACGGGGTTCCTGCAGGGCGAAACGCCTGCCGACCTGGGCGTGAGCGGTGGCAAGCTCAAGCCGCCGGCGCTCACGCCCAACAGCGTGAGCAGCCAGGCCGCGCTGTATCCCGATCACCCCCAGCGACAGTTCGCCGAGATCGCCCCCTTGGCCTTGCGCACCGACGGTGTCGCGACCATCGCCAGGCTCAAGCGCGTGGTCGAGGCGATGCCCGGCACGAAGGTGGTGCGCAGCGAGCCCGACTACCTCTACGTCCAGTACACGACGCGCTGGATGAAGTTCGTCGACGACGTCGAGTTCTGGTACGACCCGACCGCGAACGTCATTCAGGTGCGTTCGGCCTCACGCATCGGCGAAAGCGATCTGGGCGCGAACCGAAAACGGGTCGAGGCCGTGCGCCAAGCGCTCGCCGAGCAGCCCTGAGGGTGTGCGGTGACGCTCAGCGCAGCAAGACATCCATCCATGCGCGCTGCGCTGCGTTGAGCGCATCCAGCGGTGTCAGCAGCGCACTCGAGAGGGCCGTGCGGATGGCAGGTTCGGGCACCACGGCCGGCAAAGTCGCCAGGTGATCCAGCACCGATCGCGCCTTCTGCAGGCTCTGGCCGTACAGCTCGAAGATGCCCGACACGCTGACGTGCCGTGACGGGTCTTCCATCCAGCAGTCGTAGTCGGTGACGATGCCCACGGTGGCGTAGGCGAGTTGCGCCTCTCGCGCCAGAAAGACTTCGGGCACGTTGGTCATGCCCACCAGATGGCACCCCACCTGGCGCATGAAATGGCTTTCGGCGCGCGTGCCCAGGCGCGGGCCTTCCACGCAGGCGTAAGTCAGGCCGCGATGCAGCCTCACGCCCAGCGTCTGGGCCGAGGCGCTCAACGCATCGACCAATGCCGCGCTGACCGGGTTGGCGGTGGACACATGCCCCGCCACGCCACCGCCGAAGAAGCTGCGCTCGCGTGCGCCACGGGTCCAGTCGAAGTACTGCTCGGGCATGGCCAGATCGCCCGGCGCGACGTGCTCGGCCAGGCTGCCCACGGCCGAGAAGCCCAACACCGCGGTGGCGCCCGCTCGCTTCAGCGCAAAGATGTTGGCGCGGTAGTTCACTTCATGCGGCAGCAGGCGGTGACCGGCGCCGTGGCGCGCCAGAAAGAGCATGGGCTGGCAATCCAGGCGGCCACGCAGCACGGGGCCGGATGCGACGCCGAACGGCGTGTCGCCGCTGTGCTGTTCTTCGATCTCCAGGCCGTTCAGGTCGTACAGACCGGTTCCTCCGATGATGGCGAGCATGGGGTCAATCCTTTGCAGTGATGAAGGTGCGGCAGGTGTCGTGGGCGCCCAGCAGGTGCGGCGGTGCCTCAAGTGTTGGCCACTGGCCGTCGGCCGACGGAATAGTGCGCGATGAAGCTGCGGTCGATGTGGTCTTTCCATCGCCATGCCCACCGCCCCTGGGCCGACCAGCGGCCCCAGGACGCGATCGCGCTTCCGTCGGCGGTGGCGAGCAGCGCCAGAAAGACCCGCTGCGGCAGGTAGCTCGCGCGGGTGCCGACGCCCAGGGCCGCACGCAGGTTGCCCGACAGCACCGGCCCCATGCGCACCGCGTAGACGCCGGCCTTCGGCAGCGGTGTCGCCCACTGCGCGCAGTCGCCCACGGCGTACACCTCGGCGTGAGAGACGCTGCGCAGGCGCTCATCCACGCGGATGAAGCCACGCTCGCTCACGGCGAGGCCACTCTCGCGCGGCCATGCGTGCGCCTCGGCGCCGGTCGCCCACAACAGCAGGCCGGCCGATGGCTCGACCGACGGGCCGTAAGCGCTGCCGAGTCGCACGGTCACACCTGCGCGCGCCAGCGCCGCTTCGGCCGAACGCACCGCCGCGGGTGCGAAGCCTGGCAGCAGCCGCGTGCCGCGCGTGATGAGGGCACCTCGCACCGCACGCTGGGGGTGCAGCGCACGCAGCCGGGCCAGCACCGACAGCAGCGCTTCGACACCGCCGGCACCGCCGCCGATCGCGGTGACGTCGAGCGGATCGTCCGCAGTGCCGAGCCGATCCTCGGTGAGCAAGTCGTCCCAGGCGCGGCGCAGCTTACCGAGCGGGCGCAGCGACAGCACCTTCATCCGTTGCGTGGCTGGCGGCGGTGTGAGGGTCGAGCCGATGTTGAGCGAGAGCACGTCGAAATCGAGCACCGAGCCGCTGTGCAATTGCACCTGCCGTCGGTCGAGGTCGAGCGAGGCGACCTCGCCGATCACCACGCGTCCACCTGCAGCGGCGAGCAGCGCAGCGAAGTCGATGCAGATCTCCTCGAAGCGGTAGGTACCGGCCAGCCAGCCCGGCACCATGCCCGAGTACGGGGCCAGTGCGCTGGGCGAAACCAGCACCAGCTCGCAGCCGGGCACGGGCGAGCCGATCCACTCCTTCACCACCTGCGCGTGCGCGTGGCCGGCGCCGATCAACAGCAGGCGTTTCATGAGCGCCTCATGCCCTGGTTCACGCGGCCATCCGAGGCGACTGGCGCGCCGCGTGTTGACGTCGTCATCCCAGCCACCCGGACGGCAGGTGCACCAGATCGGCGGGCTCATCGATGTCGGCCACGGCCGCCAGCTCGGTGTGCCGCAGCCCCGCGGATCGCAGGCGCTCACGCGTTTGGGCCATGACGCGGGCGGTGCTCCAAGCCATGTCGGCGAAGAGCTCGGGCGCGTGACGGCGCAGCCCGATCAGCGCATAGCCGCCGTCCAGCGCAGGAACGAACACGGCATCGGCATCCTGCAATGCGCGGGCGGCTTCACGCAGCATGACCGCATCGAGCGCGGGCGCATCGGTGCCGATCATCAGCGCGACACGCCCTGGGGCCAGGCTGCGCTCGAAGGCGCGCGACATGCGTGCCCCCAGGTCACCATCGCCCTGCACCGACAACCACAGGCCTGGGGTGCCGGCATGGCGGGCGAAGGCCGGGTGATCGGTGTCGGGAGCGCAGCACAGGTCGACCGCAGCAGCGCCAGCGCTGTGCGCTTGAGCCAGGGTCGCGTCGAGCAGGCGCGTTGCCAGGCTCGCTGCGCCTTCGGCGCCGAGCGCCGGGATGAGGCGCGTCTTGGCGTAGCCCGCGATCGGCGCCTTCGCCATGACGATGATCTGGCACTGCTCGATCATCGGTAGGCCCTCGCCAGTTCTTCGGCCGGCACGCCGCGCCAGTAGCGCCAGCGCAGTTGCCACATCAGCACGATGGTGCGCCACACGCCGCGGCTCTCCCAGCGGCGGCCCGAAGTCTGCACACAGGCGCGCAGGCAGGCGGGGCTGGCGATGGCCCGCAGGCGACGCGAGATCTCGATGTCTTCCATCAGCGGCTGGTCGGGGAAGCCGCCCACGCGCTCGAAGACATCGCGCCGCACGAAGATCGCCTGGTCGCCGGTGGCGATGCCGCTGAGTCGAGAGCGCCAGTTCATGCAACGCGCAATCACCGGGAACATGCCTGACCGACCCGTGATGCGCACGTCGAAGCGTCCCCACACCGCGCCTTGCGAGATGGCGCCGTGCACGAGGCCCGCGGCACCGGCGGGCAGTTGGGTATCGGCATGCAGAAACAGCAGCACGGCACCGTTCGCTGCGGCTGCGCCTGCATTCATTTGTCGCGCACGACCACGCGGGGCGTCGAGCACGCGATCGGCGCGCGACCGGCTGAGGGCGACCGTGTCGTCCGCGCTGCCGCCATCCACCACGATCACCTCATGACCCTGCGCCCGCAGCGGCGCGAGTGCGTCGAGCACGGCCACCACCCCGGCCGCTTCATCGAGCACCGGCACGATGATGGACACGGACTCAATCACTCGACATCACCGTCGCAGCGTGCCGCCGAAGGCGTGGTGGTCTCATGGCTTCACGTCGTTGAGTGCCCAGTCGTAGTCGAGGTAGGTGATCGACACACGTTGCGCACGGATGCGTTCGCGATCGGCAGGCGCGTCGGCCAGCGCGTCGGCATGGCGAACGAAGAACCCCGCCAGCGACGCCATGCCGCGATGACCGGCGCGAAAGTCCTCGCCATACCAGTCGAAGATCTTCGAGACCTCCAGGCGCTGCTCGGCTGCGTTCCAGCGGTTGCGGCTTCGATCGGCCAGGAAGCGTGCAGTCTGTTCGTCGAGCTGCGCATCGAGCCGGTCGGCGACAAAGGCTTCTTCGCGCAGCGCCGGGCAGCCGACCGATGCGCAGTTGACGGCGAAGTGAATGCGCGGATCGTCGTATCGGCCAGGAGCGCGCAGCATGCCGTGCTCGATGTCGTCGAGCGTGCGCGTGCGTCCCAGCAGTGGGACGAACGCCTTCTTCCAGGGGCTGCTCAGGAAGCCGCCCAGGTCCTTGATGGACACCAGCCGTGGGTACTGGGTCAACACCAGCTCGACGGTGCCGGCGTTGTAGGCGTTGATGAGGAACGCCATCTGCTGCGGCCTCGAGAACGCGGCGAATGACTGAGCATCGACCGCGGCGAGTGCGCTGAGGTAGGCCTTCAGCGCCGCGCGCTCGGCGGCCATGCCGGCATAGCGCAACTGCGAGGCCTGACCGCCGCGCAGCACCAGAACGTGTCGCTTGAGCAGCGCGGACCAGACCGCATGCGAGTGATCGAAGGTCTGGGCCGCCGCAGGCCACGCGATGGCGGCCAGGCCCGCGATCAAGGTCCGGCGGGTGAGGCGCGGGGGCACCGAGCCGTTCAACGGCGCTCCCAGGTGTGAAAGCGCTCTGCCCACGCCAGCAGACGCTGCGGCGCGTGGGCACGCTTCCATTCGCCGGCCACGTACTTGTTGGCTTCGGACATCGTGGGGTAGGTGTGGATCGTGCCGAGGATCTTGTTCAGTCCCAGCCCATGCTTCATCGCCAGCACGTACTCGGCGAGCAGGTCGCCAGCGTGCTCGCCCACGATCGTCACACCCAGGATCGTGTCCTTGCCCGGCACCGTCAGAACCTTCACGTAGCCCACCGTCGATCCATCGGCGATCGCGCGATCGAGGTCGTCCAGTGGGTACCGCGTCACCTCGAAGGCCACACCCTGCTCGGTGGCTTCGGTCTCCGACAGACCCACGCGCGCCACCTCCGGGTCGGTGAAGGTGGCCCAGGGGATCACGGTGTAGTCGGCCTTGAAGCGCTTGAACCGGCCGAAGAGCGCATTGACCGCTGCATACCAGGCCTGGTGCGCCGCCACATGCGTCAGCTGATACGGGCCGGCCACGTCACCCACGGCGTAGATGTTGGGGTAGAGGGTTTGCAGCCAGGCGTTGGTTTCCACTGTCCTGCGCGCCGTCAGGGGTATGCCGAGTTCCTCGAGTCCGAAGCCCGTGACACGCGGGGCGCGCCCCACGGCGCACAGCAGCTGGTCGAACTCGATCGCGCGCTCGCCCTCGCCGTGCCGCACGATCAGTCGCTTGATGTCGCCTGCGCGCTCACAGCGCAGCGCGGTGTGCCCGGTCAGCAACTCCACGCCGTCGGCCTGCAACGCGGCGGCGACCAGCGCAGAGGCGTCAGGGTCTTCTCGTGACATCACACGTGGCCCCATCTCGACCTGTGTGACTTGGGAGCCGAGCCGCGCGAAGCTTTGCGCCATCTCGCAGCCGATCGGCCCGCCACCCAGCACGACGAGTCGCCGCGGCAGTTCGGTGAGGCCCCAGACGGTGTCGGAGGTGAGGTAGCCCACGTCGGCAAGCCCCGGTATGGGCGGCACGAAGGGGCTGGCGCCGGTCGCAATGACGATGCTGCGTGTCGTGAGCGTCTGCGTGCCCGCGGCGGTGGTGATATCGACGCTCCAGGGCGAGGTGATGCGGGCGTGGCCCTGCACGACGTCGACCCCGAGCGCGGTGTAGCGGGCCACCGAGTCGTGCGGCTCGATGTCGCGGACGACCCGCTGCACCCGCGCCATCACTGCGCCGAAGTCGACCTCGGCGTTGGCATTGCGCAGGCCCAGCCCGCCCGCCTGGCGGATCTGATGGACAAGCTTGGCCGAGCGAATCAACGCCTTGCTCGGCACACAACCGAAGTTGAGGCAATCGCCACCCATCTTGTGGCCTTCGACCAGCGTCACGCGTGCCTTCACCGCGGCGGCGATGTAGGAGGTGACCAGACCGCCCGCGCCCGCGCCGATGACCACCAGATTGCGGTCGAAGCGACGGGGCTGAGCCCACCTCGCGTAGACCTTGCGGCGCTGCAGCGCATTGACGATGGCCCGGCCGATGAGGGGCAAGGCCCCGAGCAACGCAAAGCTCGACAGCAGTGCGGGCGAGAACACGTCGGACAGGCTTCGAATGTCGGCCAGCTGCGCGCCCGCGTTCACGAACACCACCGTGCCGGCCAGCATGCCGAGCTGGCTCACCGCGTAGAACGTCGAGGCCGCGATCGGCGTGAGGCCAGCGAGCAGGTTCACCAGAAAGAACGGAAACACCGGCACCAGGCGCAGGGTGAACAGGTAGGACGCGCCGTCACGCCGCATGCCTTCGTTGATGGGGCCGAGCTGTTTGCCGAAGCGCGCCTGGATGGTGTCGCGAAGCAGATAGCGCGCCCCCAGAAAGGCCAGCAACGCACCGATGCTCGATGCGAAGGACACGATGAGCAAGCCCACCCAGAGGCCGAACATGGCCCCGGCAGCCAGCGTCAGGACGGCGGCGCCCGGAATCGACAACGCGGCGGCCACCACATAGACCGCGAAGAAGATCGCCAGCACGAGTGCGGGCTGCGCCTGGTAGCCGGCCTGCAGCGACTGCTGCTGTGCCTTCAGCGATTCGAGCGTGAGGACCTGCCCGAGGCCGTAGTGCTGATACAGGGTGACCGCCACCGCGGCCA
>VYKX01000381.1_pt1 | contig 10684 bp, 11 predicted proteins | sample 5114471 | NCBI WGS metagenome assembly VYKX01 (sample SAMN12291785, study PRJNA351875) | freshwater metagenome | isolation source: freshwater lake | place: USA: Michigan, Gull Lake | collected 2013-08-08
CGCGCGTGCGCGACTTGCTGCGGCCTGTGTCGCATTCGCCTGCTTGTCGGCCGCGCCAGGTGCAGACGACGGGTTCGAAGGCGAGCGCATCGGGGTGGAAGACGCTGCCGCAGAAGCCGCCACCACCGGCGCACGCGATGTTGCGGACGCCGCATGGCTGTGGGGTGGCTGATTCGGCAGCGTGGGCGGGCGCGGGGCAGTCGCCGTGCCCTTCGAGCGCTGGCGCTCGAGCAGGCGCGAAAACTCCGTCGGCGCACCACCACCTGACGGCGCTGCTCCGTCGCCGATCAGGCCGGGCAGCGACGCTGCCTGTGGCGTTGGTACGCGCAGCGCGGTGCCGGCGTTCGGGGTTGGGAGTGGCGCCAGCAGGTTCTGCGGCAGTGCTTTGAGGCTCATCGTCGTGCTCCGAAAAAGGTCATGACCGCTCAGACGCCACCAAAGACGCCGCCCAGCTCATTCGGGCTCCACGCCGCACGGGACGCGAACTCATCGCTGGCCTTCTGCTCTCTGCGATCGGAGGCGATGCGGGCTTCCGCCAGGCGACGCTCGATCAGCTTGCGCACCGACGCAACGCGGATCTCGCCGTCGCGCAGCGCCAGTTGCGTGGCCTCCAGCCGATCAGATGCGTCGAGCGCCGACTGATGCTGGTGGTCGACCGCCATCGTCAGCCGCTCCATGAAGCCGCGATAGCAATGCACGAGTTCGATGCGGCCGTCGGTGCGGAACTGTTCCGACCAACGCGTCTGGTACTCGGTGCGGTAGCTGCGCAGCTGTTCGGCCTGCTCGAGGGCCGAGCGGTGCACTGCAGCCGCACGCTGACAGGCCGCGGCGAGGTCGTCGCGCTCGCGCTCGACCTGTCCGAGCAAGGTCATCAAGGGTTGCAGCGCACTCATCGTCGGTGTCCTTCGTGTGGTCTGCAGGCGGGTGTCATCGCGGGGAATGTCATTTCATCGGGCGGGCTGCACAGCTCAGCTGGCGACCACGCGGCCGAGCTGATCGACGCTGTCGTCGAGTTCGGCCATCTCGTGCATGTCCTGTTGCAGAAAGCGTGTCATCGGCGCGTGCAGGCGCACCGCGGTATCGAGTTCGCTGTCGTGGCCGGGCGCGTAGGCGCCGATCTGGATCAGGTCGCGCGCCTTCTGATGACGCGAATGCAGATGACGGAATCGCCGCGCCGATTCCACATGCTGCGGCTGCGCCACGTTGGTCATCACCCGCGAGATCGAGCGCTCGACGTCGATCGCCGGGTAGTGACCGGACTCGGCCAGTTCGCGCGACAGCACGATGTGCCCGTCGAGGATGCCTCGCGCGGCGTCGGCGATCGGATCCTGCGGGTCGTCGCCCTCGGTCAGCACGGTGTAGAACGCGGTGATCGATCCGCTGCCCGCCACGCCGTTGCCGCTGCGCTCGACGAGCTGCGGCAGCTTGGCGAAGCAGCTCGGCGGGTAGCCCTTGGTGGCTGGCGGTTCGCCGATGGCCAAAGCGATTTCGCGCTGCGCCATGGCGTAACGCGTCAGCGAATCCATCAGCAGCAGCACATGCTGACCGCGGTCTCGAAAGTGTTCGGCGATCGCCGTTGCGTAGTTCGCGCCCTGCATGCGCGTGAGCGGTGGCGCATCGGCTGTCGCGACCACCACCACCGACCGAGCCAGGCCCGCGTTGCCGAGGATGTCCTCGATGAATTCCTTCACCTCACGGCCTCGTTCGCCGATCAGGCCGACGACGATCACGTCGGCCGCGGTGTAGCGGGCCATCATGCCCATCAGAACCGACTTGCCGACGCCAGTACCGGCGAAGAGTCCGAGTCGCTGACCACGGCCGACAGTGAGCATCGCGTTGATCGCACGGATGCCGGTGTCGAGCGGACGGCGCACCGGTTCGCGGTCCATCGCGTTGATCGGGCGGCGCACCAGAGGCTCGTTGTGCACCTGCTTGAGCGGCCCCTTGCGGTCCATCGGTTCACCGTGCGAATCGACGACGCGACCGAGCAGCCCATCGCCCACTGGCAGGTGCTGCGTGCGGTCGAGGCTGCGCCGCCACGGGTGGCGAGCGGCACCGAGCTGCAGGGCCACGATCGGCGAGACCCGCGGCACCACGCGTGCGCCGCTCGACAGACCATGCACATCGCCTGTAGGCATCAGGTAGGCGCGGTCGCCGGCAAAGCCGACCACCTCGGCGAGGACCGGCGGCTGGCCGGCCATGCGCACCTCGCACACCGAGCCCACCGGCTCGCGGATGCCTGCAGCCTCGAGAACGAGGCCGGCCACGCGCACGAGCATTCCCTGGGTTTCCAGCGGCACCGGGTCGTTGGCGAACATCGACAAGTCAGACAGGTAGCGCTGCCACGACTCGTCGATGCGGCCGGCCGCCTCGGTGGCGGCGTGGGCGGCCCCGCGCAGGGCTTCGGCTTCGAAGGCACTGCTCTTCATTGGGCGCCCTCGTCGATGGATTTGTCGTCTGGTGTGTCGGCTCCAGGCGCTGGTGACGGCGTCTCGCCGGACGGGCTCGCGGGCTCGACCCACGGCGCCTGCGAACCGAGGGAAGCGGCAGCGCGCTGCCAGCGCATGCCCAGCGTGGCTTCAACGCTCGCGATGTCGCTGTCGACACGGCAACCGCCGCGGGCGATGGCTGCGTCGCTGATCAGCCTGGCTCCCCGGGCATGCAGCACATCGGCTGCGCCGCGCGCGACCAGCGGCTGGTCGTCGGGGTGCACGCGCACGGTGATGTGCTTCGCACTGAGAAGCATCGTCTCGACGGCTTCCTGCGCCACCGCTGCCACGAGTTCGGGGCGAACAGCGAGTTCGCTGCGCACCACCTGCCGGGCGAGCGCGACGGCGCAGCTCGCCACCGTCTGCGCCAGCTGCTGTTGCAAGCCGTCGAGCTGTTGACCATGCGACTCGACGAGCCGTCCGATCTGCTCGGTGACCTGGCTCGCGAAGCTCTGCTTGAAGCTCTCCAGCGCGGCGAGCCCATCGCGGTAGCCGTCCTGATACCCCCCCTGACGCGCGGCGTGCATTTGCGCTGCCAGCAGTTCGGCGGGCGACACCGTCGGCTCGGGTGGCGTGCCGGTCGGTGACCGGCGATCGCCGCTTTGAAGCGAATCCGGGTTCCATGCCTTGAAGGAACTGAGCTCCTCGCGCGGAATGAAGCGCGAGTAGATCGATTCCTTGCCCTCGTTGGGCGAAGGCACGTTCTTGAACTTAGAGGAAGTCATCGTCGCCACCGCTGGTGAGCTGGATCTGGCCTTCGTCGGCCAGGCGACGAACGATCTTCAGCAGTTCCTTCTGCTCGGCCTCGACCTCGCTGACGCGCACCGGGCCGCGCGATTCGAGGTCTTCGCGCAGCGTCTCGGCCGCGCGCGTGGACATGTTCTTGAAGACCTTCTCGCGCATGTCTGGCGTCGCCCCTTTCAGCGCGATGACCAGCGACTCGGTCTGCACTTCCTTCAACAGCGTCTGGATCGCCTTGTCCTCGAGCCTCTCCATATCGTCGAAGGTGAACATGTTGTCCATGATCCTCTGCGCGAGGTCGTTGTCGGTCTCGCGGATGAAGTCGAGGACCGAGGTCTCGATGCTGCCGCCCATCATGTTGATGATCTCGGCCGTGGGCTTGACGCCTCCGAGCGACGTCTTGCGCAGGCGGTCACCGCCCGACAGCACCTTGTTCATCACTTCATTGAGGTCCTTCAGCGCCGACGGCTGGATGCCGTCGAGCGTGGCGATGCGCACCAACACCTCGTTGCGCTGGCGTTCGCTGAAGGACTTCAGAACCGACGACGCCTGGTCGGAATCGAGGTGTACCAAGATCGCGGCGACGATCTGCGGGTGCTCGTTGCGCAGCAACTCGGCAACCGAGCCCGGTTCCATCCACTTCAGGCTCTCGATACCCGAGATGTCGTTGCCCTGCAGGATGCGGTCGAGGAGCAGGTTGGCCTTCTCGTCGCCCAGCGCAAGGCGCAGCACGCTCTTCACGTACTCGTCGTTGTCGGCCACCAGCATGTGCTGCTCGCTCGCGGTCGCGGTGAACTTCGCGAGCACACCATCGACACGCTCGCGCGTCACGGACTTCATCTTGGCGATCGTCTCGCCCAGACGCTGCACCTCCTTAGGTGCCAGGTGCTTCAAGACTTCGGCTGCCTCTTCCTCGCCGAGGGACATCAGCAGGATCGCGGCGTTCTCCAGCCCTTGTTCTTCGGATTCGGAAGCCATGGTCAGCGCTTGGGCTCAGGTCGTGTGGGTCAGCAAGGAGATCCGGCGGGCATGGACCGGCGTCAGGCCGGCTGTCCGTTGACCCAGCCGCTGACGATCTGCGCGACTGCTGCCGGGTTCTGCTTGGCCAGATTGCGCGCTGCGTCGAGATGAGCCGACTTGGTCGGTGCCTCCAGCGCCTTGATGGTCGGCAGGGGCGGAGCGGGCAGCGGTACTGGATCGTCCACCGTCGCTTCGACGTTGGCGCCAGGCACCGGCACGGGGGGCGCCAGCGCGGTGTTGAGCGCCGGTCGGATCATCCCGAAGAAGACGAATGCGGCCACCAGCGCCAGGCTGATCGGCACCACTGACGCGCGCAGCATGTCGATGAGTTCGGGCTGCTTCCAGATCGGGGTCTCGACCACCGTCACCGGGTCGACCTTGAACGGCGCATTGATGACGCGCACCGAGTCGCCACGCTCCTTGTTGAAGCCGATGCTCTCCTGCACCAGCGCGGTCAGCTTGTCGAGTTCTTCGGTGGTGAGCGGCACCTGCGTCGTCTTGCCCTTGGGGTCGGTGACGCTGCGGTGGTTCACCACCACCGCCGCATTCAGGCGCTTGATCGTGCCGGTGGCGTTGCGCGTCACACGCACCGATTTGTTGACCTCGAAATTGGTCGTGGCCTCGCGCTGGCTGCTGCCCATCGCGCCACCTGCCTGCGCGGTCTGCAGCGGCTGCGCAGCGCCGGTGATCGGAGCGGTCGCGGGAACCGGGGGCTGGTTGCTCGCCGCGCCCGGAACGCCTGCGGCCTGCGCCGGGCTGGTGCCGCTGCGCTCGGTCGTCTGCTGGCTGCGCACGGTCGCCGGTGCGCTGGCACCCTGGTTGGGCTCGAAGGCTTCTTCGGTCGATTCGATCTGCGCGAAGTCGACGTCGGCCGTGACATTCGCGCGCAGGTTCTCGCGGCCGACCACCGGCTCGATCAGCTCGGCGATGCGCTTGCTGTAACCCTGTTCGATCTGCGCTATGTACTGCAGCTGCCCCGCGTCGAGGCCTGCCTGCTGGCCGGAGTCGGGTGCCGACGAAATCAGCGCACCGGTCTGGTCGAGCACGCTCACTGCCTTCGGGTTCATCTCGGGCACGCTGCTCGACACCAGATGCACGATGCCGGCGACCTGGCTGCGATCGAGCGTGCGCCCCGGGTGAAGCGCCAGAACCACCGAGGCGCTGGGCTTCTGCTGCTCGCGGAAGAAGCCGTTCTGGTTCGGAAGCGCCAGGTGCACACGGGCGTTCTCGACGGCAGCCAGCGAGCTGATCGATCGCGACAGTTCGCCTTCGAGGCCGCGCTGAAAAGTCAGGCGCTCCTGGAACTGGGTCTGCCCGAAGCGGGCGTTGTCCATCAGCTCGAAGCCGCCGGCGGAGGCCTTCGGCAAGCCGGCGGTAGCAAGCTTGAGACGCGCGTCGTGAACCTTGGATGCCGGCACCAGGATCGCCGCACCGCCATCCGAATGGCGGTAGGGAATGTTCATCGCCGAGAGCTGCGCGATGATGGCACCACCGTCCTTGTCGGACAGGTTGGCGTACAGCACCTTGTAGTCGCCATCCCGGTTCCACAGCAGCAGCGCAGCGACCACTGCGATCAGCACGGCGATGCCCATCGCCATGTTGAACTTGTCGCGCACAGGCAATGCGGCGATGCGCGCACCGAAGCTGTTGTCGGCCAGCTCGTTGGTCGTCTTCAGGGTAACTGCGTTGTCCATCGTTCTCGTTCAGCAGGCAGGCGAGGCCGTGAGGAGCGGGCCCATGACGGCCATTATTCGAAGCGGCCTGCCTCGGCCAAGGACCGAACAGCGAAGCAAAGAGCCGCCAGTTCGCTCCATTGCGATGCAGGTGCCTGACTACGATTCCACCGCATGAGCTGCCTTCGGATCAGGTGGCGCTGAACAGGGGATCGCGATGAATGTGACGCTCAAGCCCTTCGACTTTGCGCAGGCCGTGGCCCGTGCAGGCATGGACGTTCAGGGGCGTCCGCTCAAGGGTGTGGGGGCAGCCGAAGAAGCTGGCGGCTTCCAGCAGGCCCTCGCTCAGGCGCTCTCTGGCGTCAGCAAGGCTCAGACCACTGCAACCGCCATGCAGCGCGAGGTACAGCTCGACAACCCGTCGGTGAGCATCGAAGAGACGATGGTCGCGATGCAGAAGGCGCAGATCGGCTTTCAGGCGACGCTGCAGGTGCGCAACAAGCTGGTGCAGGCCTACAGCGAGATCATGAACATGTCGGTGTAGCGGTCGGCGGCCGCACGCGGCCACCACCTCAGACCTTCTTGTCGAGGTTTTCGCCGAGCAGCGGAACGCTGCCGTAGGGCGACGGCTGCTTCGATACGGACTCGAGTTCGCGGGTGACGCGGCTCAACCACGGAAACCGCGGGATGGGCAATTCAGTGGGGTCGGACGGCTCGCGGTCGGTGCCGGACGAATCCTTCTGCGGCTTACCTTCGTCCGAAGATCGGTTCGCCGAAGCCGGCGGCGCGATCTGCCCGACACCAGTGACTGTGCTGACGCTCATGGTTCGCTCCTTGAAGCGGGCGGAAATGCCTTTCAAGAGAGCTATCGGCCGCTGCGCGCGCGCCTTGACGGGCCAGTCGTAAGCAAATGTGTGCCACCGTGAAAAATGCCATGCCCCGGCCGCCCTTGCCGGGGTTTCTTGCCTTCCAGGCCGCTGCCGCGGGGTGGGGAGAGGGGCGTCAGTCGAGGCGCAGCGTGCGCCGACGCTTCTGGGTCTGATCGATGTAGCGCTGCAGCACGCGCAGCGTCTCGTGGTCCATTGCGACAAGCTCGAACCCCAGACGAACACCGCGCGCGTCGAGATGCAGCGACGTGACGTTCTGCAGCCTCAGGGGCGCCACCAGCCGGGTGTCGCTGTCCAGATCGAGCTGAACGCCGTTGAGCAGCACGCCCGGCTCGAGCATGGGAACGTCCTCGGGCAGGAACAACGCACAGCCACCGATGCTCACGTCGAGCACGCGCAGCGTGAGCTGCATGTCCGGAATCATCGGGTGCCGCAACCGCGCCTGAGGATCGTGCCGCATGAGTGGCCGCACTCGGTAGGCGCCGCGGCGCTGAAACCGGAAGATCTCACGCGGGTAGCCGCAGTTGATGGCACACGACCGCGCGTTGTGAACCAGCATCAGGCCTTGCAAGTCGAACTGCAGCTTGACACTGTCGAGGTAGCCCACGGCCACCGCCTCGTTGGATTCGATGAGGCCCTGCAACTGCGGCACGCTCTCGTCGGCACTGAAGCTCAGCACGCCGCGCGATGCATCGTGGGCCCAGATCGTCGCCGACACGGCGCTTCCATTGGGCGCGTTCAGGTTCATCACCACATTCGCATCGGTCAGCTGCCTGAGCGTTGCCGCGAGCTCGACTGGCGCCGTGATGCGGAAGTCATCGAGCCCGCCATGGGCAGCGGCGACAGCGTCCAAGGGCATTGGAAACGTATCCATCGTGCTCCTGCCGGCTTCAGTGCAGCGTTTTCGATTTGCCTGCCAGCAGCTCGTCGAGGCCTTCGAGCCACGGTTCGGCGAGCGTGCGCACCTCGGCGTCGTTCACCAGGATGCGCTGCATGATCCGCGACTTGAGCTGGGCCTCGTCGGTGGCCAGCGCCTGGTCTGCCGCGGCTGTCTTGAGCTGCGAGATCAAAAGGGCGCAAGCGCCCTCGAGCTTGACCACCGAGTCCCATTGACCCTGACGTGCCGCCTCCAGCATCTGCTGGCTTGCGCGTTCGATGGCCTCGTAGAAGGAGAGAAGTTCAGACGACATCAGCGCGTGACCTGATCCGGGCATGGGGTGGTGTCAGTTGCGAAGCGCATTGACCTGGGGGCCGATCTCTGCCCAGGCACTGCGGATCGGTTCGATCAGCCGCGAGCACTCATCGAGCACAGCCTCGTCGTTGCGGATGTTGGCTTGCGTGAGTTGCTTCGAGACGTACAGATATAGCTGCGAGAGGTCGGCGGCGATACGACCGCCGGCTTCCATGTTCAGGCTGCCGTGCAGGCCTTCGTCGATGATGTTCAGTGCACGGCCGATGGCACGTCCCTTGGCCTCGATGCGGCGCTCCCGCATGGCGCCCTTGGCGAGGCTGATCGATTCCTGGAAGCCGTCGAACAGAAGCGTGATCAGCTTGTGCGGCGACGCTTCGGTGATCGATGTTTGCGCGCCGATCTGGCGATAGGCGTCAGCGAGTGAGGCGCGCGTGCTGGATGGAGCGTAGTTGGCTGCAAACATGGTGGCAGGTGTCCGTGTGGTGTCCTGCTTTCAATATCGGTGTCCCAGGGCCGCGACTTGAGTGATCGCAAGTCCTAGATCAAAGGCCGTTCATGGCCGCTCATCACGCTTTGTTCCACTGGGCCACCTGCGCCGAAACATAGCTCGACAGGCCGTTGAGCGAACCGAGCTGAGCGTCGAGCGCGCTGTACTGTTTTTGCAGGCGCGCCTGGACACGCGTCAGCCGCTCGTCTTGAGCGTCCTGCGCCTGCTGGTTGCGACGCAGCTTCGCGCTCAGCCCATCAGCGCGCGAGGTCAGCGTGCCGCCCACCGATGTCATCGCGAAGGTGGTGTCGTAGAACTGCTGCCCGAATCCCTCGCCGCTCGAATTGTTGGAGGCGTTGTTCACGAAGAGCGCCTTCAGCTGACTCAGATTCGCGAGTGCGCTGTCCAGCCGCTTGGCGTTGACGCTCAGGCTGCCGTCACGTTGAAGCTCGAAGCCCGCTTCCGACAGTCGCGAATAGGTGGACGACGCACTCGATGTCGCGCCCAGCAGGCTGCGCATGCGCGCTTGCACGCCGATGACGGCGCTGTCGCCCTGCAGCAGTCCACCCTTCTTCGAGGCCGCGTCGTAGCGAGTGCCGGTAGCGATCAACTTGTTCAGGTCGGAGTAGGCGGTCGCAAAGTCCTGCAGCATTTTCTTGATCGAATCGCTGTCGCTGCTCACGCTCACCACCACCGCCGAGGTGGTCACCGAGTTGGCTGTGATCGTCACCCCATCGAGCACGTCGGCGAAGGTGTTGGTGGCCGAGGTGACCGCCACGCCATCGACCGTCGCTTCGGCATTGGCCGCTGTCTTGGTGCGCGTGGCGCTGGTGGTGTTGGTGGTGTCGTTGGCCGTCTCGTAGGCCAGTGTCGTCAGGCCACCCGTGCCGCCGCTCACGCTCACCTTGAAGGCCTTGTCGACCCCGGTCGAGGTCGAGCGCATCACCAGGCGAGCACCGTTGGCGTCGGTCAGGATGCTGGCCGACACGCCGATGCCCGACGCGTTGATCTTGTCGCGCAGTGTGGCCACGGTGTCGCTGCTGTCGACGGCGATGCTGGTCGACGTCGACGCTCCTGTGGCCGTGAAGCTGGTGCTGGTCGTCCAGGTGCCCAGGTCAATGTTCAGCGTGCCCGTTCCGACCGCTGCCGACGATGAAGCGAACACTTGGCCGGCAATGACCGATTGGCTGCTCGCGAGCTTCGACACCTCGACCGAGTAGTTGGCGGCGAGTGCGTTGCTGGTGGTCGCGACGCCCACGGAAGCATTGGCCGAACTCGCCTTCGTCTGGTTCCATAAGGTGGTACCCGCCAGCTTCGACGACAGCTCTCGCAGCTTAGAGATCGCACTGGTGATCTTGCCGACCTCGGAGATCTGCGACTGGATCTTGGTGGCGTCGGAGGCGAGCTTTTCTTTCGGCTGCCGCTCGATCGCCATCAGCTGGGTGATGATCGAGTTGACGTCGAGTCCGCTGCCAATGCCTGGTGAGCTGATGGTGGCCATGGCCTCTCCATGCGAAATGATTCAGGCGACGTCGACACCCGGTCGGCCAAAGCCCGCCGCGCGAGACGCACGCTTTGGGCATATCGGCCCACGCCGCCCGGCCTTGAGTACCGTGATGTGACGAGACACAGCAGTGGGCGACTCGAATGCGCTTCGCCCCCGCCGGCCGCTGCGGTCAACGCTGCAGCAACTGCAGCACCTGCTGCGGCAACTGGTTGGCCTGCGCGACCATGGCCGTGCCAGCCTGCTGCAGGATCTGCGCACGCGAGAGGTTCGCGGTTTCTTGCGCAAAGTCAGCATCCATGATCCGCCCGCGCGCCGCGTTCTGGTTCTCGCCGGTGATCTGCAGGCTTGCAATCGCAAAGCCCAGCCGGTTGATCACCGCACCGTAGGACGCACGCTGCGTGGTGATGGAGTCGAGCGCGGTGTCGATCGCCGCCAGCGCCGTGCTGGCGTTGGCCGCGGTGGTCACGTCGCCAGCCACAGTGGTCACGGTGCTGGTGGTGATCGACAGCGTGTCGCCGTTGTTCGAACCGACCTGGAAGGTCTGCGCGCCCGCACTCGCGCCGACGATCGCCGCGCCGTTGAACTTGGTCTGCTCTGCGATGCGCGTGACTTCAGCGCTCAGCTGCTGGTATTCGGTGTCGAGGTTCGCCCGGTCGGACGTCCCGTTCGAGCCGTTCTGTGCCTGCAC
>VYKX01000382.1_pt1 | contig 10684 bp, 7 predicted proteins | sample 5114471 | NCBI WGS metagenome assembly VYKX01 (sample SAMN12291785, study PRJNA351875) | freshwater metagenome | isolation source: freshwater lake | place: USA: Michigan, Gull Lake | collected 2013-08-08
GGGCGCGGCTCGAGGCCAGCCCGCGCTCGGCGAGGACGGCGTCGGCGCGCCGCCGGACGGGACCTCCAGGCGCGGGGTTCGGCATGGGCGCAGTCTGTCGCGGAAGCCTCGGCGAGACAACCGAGCCCCGCCTGTGTCCAGGTCGCCGCTCCAGAAAGAAGAGCCGGGTTCAGCCGAGAGCCATTTCCCTTTCTCCGGAACATGATCTAGGACACCGGCGATGCGCGTCTCTGGTCTCATCGGATTCCTTCGCCGGTCGGCCCCTGTCCTGGTGGCCCTGGCCCTGACCATGCGCATTGTCGTCCCGGCGGGCGTGATGTTCGCCGAGACGCCGGACGGCGGGCTGCAGATGACCCTCTGCACCGGCCAGGGCGCCATGGTGGCCCCGCTCAACGATGACGGGACAAGCCCGGACGCCGGCAAGGGCGCTTCGGAGTCTCCATGCGCCTTCTCGGCCGTGTCGGCCTTCACGCCGACCGAGTCCGTGCTACTGCCGGCCCTGGCGCCCTGGCCGGCGCCGCCGGTCTTCATCGGTCTCGAGTCGGGGCACCAGCGCCCGGGACTCGGACTCCCGGCGCCGCCGCCGCCCAAAACCGGTCCCCCCATCCTCGCCTGAATCCGTCGCCCGGCCGGACGCGTCCGGCCATGTCTGACATTCAGTCGAGAGCCCTTTCATGCCCACCCTTCCTCGCGCCTGCGCCCCGCGCCGCGCCCTCGCGGCGGCCCTGACGCTCGCCGCCGCGCCTCTGCCTGCGATCGCCGACGAGACCCTCGTCGACGCGCCTGAAGTCGACGCCGTGATCGTCGTCGGCCAGGGCGACCAGCCCATCACCGTCCAACCCCGGGGCCTTTCGGTCTCCCTCGGCGAGACCGAGTTCCGGGCCGTGAACGCCATCAATGTCGAAGACCTGATGAAGTACGCGCCCAACTTCTTCGTCCGGAAGCGCTTCGCCGGCGACGACAACGCCGTGGTCGCCCTGCGGGGCGCCAACACCGTCCAGAGCGCCCGGACCCTGGTCCTCGTCGATGGGTTTGTCGTGTCCAACTTCCTCGGCAACCGGTTCGACTTCCCGCCGAAGTGGAACGTCGTCGGCCCGGCGGAAGTCCGGCAGTTCGACATCGTCTATGGCCCCTACTCGGCGCGCTATGGCGGCAACTCCATGGGCGGGGTGATCTCGGTCACCACCCGGACGCCCGAGCGGAACGAGGTCTATGGCCAGGCCCAGGTCATGCTCATGCCCTTCAAAGAGTATGGATTCGACGAGACCTTCCGGGGCTACAGCGCCGAGGCGGGCCTGGCCTGGAAGCCTGAAAACTCGCCCTTCAGCCTGCGGGCGGGCTTCCGGCACTTCGAGAACACCGGCCAGTCCATGACCTACAACCTCCTGACCGCCGCGACCGGGACGGGACCGGCGGTGACGGGAGCCTTTGTGGACCCGAGGCTGGCGACCCCGGTCTTCGGCGCCGCATCACCGGTCCATGTCCTCCAGGACCAGTTCCGGCTTCGCGCCGGCTGGGAGCTGGAGAACGGTTGGAAGCTGGAGGCCATGGGCTTCGCCTGGCTGACCGATCAGGACCTCACCGACACGCGGACCTTCCTGAGGGACGCTGGCGGCTCGCCAGTCTGGCAGGGCCGCGTGGCCTTCGGCGGACGAACCTGGAACGCGACGGGCCTCACCCAGTCCCTGACCCGTCGAACCGAGTATCTCGCCGGCCTGCGGTCAGGCGGCGAGGCCTACGGCTGGACGGTGTCGGCCAATGTGTCGCGATACTGGATCGCCAGCCAGGATGGGCGGACCTCTCGCGACATGGCGACGGGGCTGGTCAACGGCGCGGGAACTCAAACTCGGGCCCAGGAACCCGGATGGTGGACGGGCGCCGTGACCCTGGAGAGGACGTTCGGCGATCACGCCGTCGCCTTCGGGGCTGACGCCAACCTTTATGAGACGAGGTCCGAGACCTTCACCACCACCGCCTGGAAGAACGCCTCCAACCCCGTCTTCTCAGCCTCCACCTGGGGGAAGACGACGACTTTCGGAGCCTTCGTCGAGGACGAAATCTCTCTGCCCGGCGACTACAGCCTGACCGCAGGCGTCCGTTATGACGCCTGGAAGGCGCATGATGGCGGCATCGGCAAGCTGGTCGCCGGCCGGAGGGTGGACGACGACTACCCCGAGCGGACCGACAGCGCCATCAGCCCGAAGCTGAGCTTCCAGGGCCCGCTGGCGGCGGGTTGGGACGTCCAGCTCAGCCTGGGGACCGCGACCCGTTTCCCGACCGTGGGCGAATTGTTCCAGGGACGCATTGACGACATCACCCAGCAGATCGATCCGCAGAGCTTCGATCCCAACCTGAAGCCGGAGACCTCCTTTGACGCCAGCCTCATCCTGAGGCGCAGCTTCGGCGACGTCCGGGTGACGAGCTCCGTCTTCCTGCAGGACGTCCACGACGCCATCTTCAGCTTCCAGGGTCTCAATCCTTTCGGCCAGGTGGTTTCGTCCTTCAAGAATGTCGACCGGGTCCGGCAAGTGGGGATCGAGCTCATCGCTGAGGCCCGGGATGTGGGCGTCGAGGGTCTCGACATCGACGCCAACCTCTCGTGGATGGACGCCCGGACACTCCGCAACGCCTCGGCGCCCGCGGCGGAGGGGAAGATGTTCCCGCGGATCCCGGAATGGCGCTCCAATGGCTCGATCCGGTATCGGGTCAGCGACTTCGCGCGGGCCTCGCTCGGATGGCGCTACGCCACCCGTCCGAACTCCGACCTCTTCGGACTGTCGCGAGGCGACGCCTACGGGTTCCAGACGGAGTTCTTCACCCTGGACGGCCGCTTCACCCTGGCCATCAGCCCGCATGCGGAACTGGGCGTTGGCGTTGATAACCTGCTGAACGACCAGGCCTATGTCTCTCACCCCCTGCCCCAACGGACCTTCGTGGTCGACCTCAAGAGCCGGTGGTGAGCGCGATGACCGAGCCCGGGTCCCTGCACGGCGCCGAGCGCAAGGCCATCCTGGCCCACAGGACGGTCTGGCGTTGGCACTTCTACGCAGGTCTGTTCTGCATCCCCTTCGTCATCATCCTGTCCCTGACCGGAGCGGCCTACCTCTTCAAGCCGCAGATCGAGGCCTTCCTGGATGGCTCCTATGACCACCTGGTTCTTCAGGGCGCACCCCGAAGTCCCGAGGCTCAGGTGAGAGCGGCCCTCGCCGCCGCGCCGGAGGGCTCCAGGCTGCGGTTCTACGAGGTCAGGCGGGAGGCGGACGATGCTGCCCGCGTCACCCTGTCGACGCCCGATGGGCCCCTCATCGCCTTTGTGCACCCGGAAGCCAATGTCGTGCTCGGCCTGGAGCGCGAGGCGGAGCGGCCGATGGAGGTGATCAAGACGATCCACGGCGAACTCCTGATGGGCGAACGGGGCTCAATCCTTGTGGAGCTCGCCGCCGGATGGGCGGTGGTGATGATCCTCACCGGCCTCGTGCTCTGGTTTCCCAGGGGCGGTCGCGGTCCGGGCGGGATCGTCTGGCCGAGGCTCAGCCTGGGCGGGCGCCTCGCCTGGCGCGACCTGCACGCTGTCACCGGGTTCTGGGTCTCAGGGCTCGCCCTCTTCCTCCTGCTCACAGGCCTGCCCTGGACGACGGTCTGGAGCGACGCCTTCAAGGAGGTTCGCCGGGCGACAGGAACCCTTGCGGCTTCCCAGGAGTGGTCCTCGGGCCGGAGGTCAGAGCAAATCGACGCGCACGCCGCCCACCGCGCCCTTTCCGGTCGCCCAGCCGAGGATGCAGGTCCGACGGTCGTCTCGCTGGACCGGATGGCGGCGTCGGTCCGCCGGATGGACCTGCCGCCGCCGGTCCTGATCGCCCCGCCCGCGACGGGCGGCGGCTGGCGAGCCTCGCCGGTCTGGACGGTCCGGTCCGAGACCGCGAACCGGCCTCAGAGGGTGGTGCTGACCCTCGACCCGGCCACCGGCGCGGTGACGGGGGCCGAGACCTTCGCGGACAAGCACCCGATCGACCAGGCCATCGGCTACGGGATCGCGGCCCACGAAGGACAGCTCTTCGGGCTCGCCAACCAGCTCCTGGGCCTGGTTGCGGCGACAGGCCTGATCATGCTCTCCGTGAGCGGGGTCGTCATGTGGCGGCGGCGCGGTCCTGTAGGGGTGCTGGGGACGCCGGAGCGGCTGACCAACGTCAATGCGGCCCGGGGCGTTGGCCTCGCCATACTGGCCCTCGGCGTCTTCATGCCTGTCCTGGGCGCGAGCCTCATCCTGGTCGCCCTGGTTGAGTTCCTGGTCCTTCGCCGGATCCCCTGGGTCCGGACCTGGCTGGGCCTGGACCCCGTCAGATGAAGACGGCCACCATCTGGCGGGCGCGGGCGACGAGTTCGCCGGCGTCGTTCCAGAGGCTCATGTCCTGTGAGGCGTAGCCGCCATCGGCGGCGTCGATGACGCTGTCCAGGAGCCACCAGCCCGAGGCGCTGGCGGGCGCCGCCGAGGTGAGGTTCAGGGACCAGGTCATCGTGCTGAAGGGGGCGAACTCGGGAAACAGCACCAGGGCGGGCGAGGGAACAGCGTCGGCCAGGGCCACCAGGGCGGGAAGGCCGCCGGGAGTCTCGCCGTCGCCGTGGCGGATCCAGACTGCGATCCTGGGCTCGGCCCCGGGGGTCATGGGCCGGGCGCCGCCGGCCAGGCGCACATCGAAGTGGTGGGCGAAACCTGGCTTGCGGTCCGCGTCGAAGAAGGCGGAACAGGCCTCGGGGCCCGGAACGGCGGGCGGCGCGGCGCCCATATGCAGGACCCCGGAGTCGCGGCCAGCCCCGTAGGTCAGGAGCGCGCGGGCGGCGGGGCCGGCGTCTCCCGTCACCGAAGCCTCGATGACCACGGCCGACCTGCCCTGGCGGACCACATTGGCCTGAACGACCAGTCGCCCGGAGGCGGGCCCCGCCAGGGCGAAGTGGGCGTCGCGCAGGGGCGGCAGGTCGGGATGGAGGCGCCCCGCCGCCTCAACGCAGAGGGCGCCGGTCAGCCCGCCATAGGCGGTGCGGCCTTGCAGCCAATCCCCCGGCAGGTCGATGGCCAGGCCGCCAGCCTCAGGCGCGAGGGATTCCATCATTCGCCGAAAGGGCGTTCCATGGGTCTGTGACATATTCGGTCTCCCGGGGTCCCGAGTAGCGGACGCTCATTGCTGGCGCCAGCCCTCGTTGAGGCTGGCGCCGTGTCGGTGACAGCGGCAAGATGCCGAACATGTTCAGTCGTCGTCGCCTCCTGCAGGCCGCCCCCGCCCTGGCCGTTCCTCCGGGACTCGGGGCTCCCGTCCGGACCCTCGACCGGGTCGACCTGGTCGATCCGGCCCGGGGACGGCCGATCCCGACCCGCATCCACATGCCGGCGGCCGGCGGCCCCTGGCCTGTTGTTATCTTCAGCCACGGCTTCGGCGGATCCCTCGCCGCCTTCAGCAACGCCGGCAGGGCCTGGGCGGCGAAGGGGGTTGTCGTATTGCACCCCACCCACGCCGACTCCGTCCAGGTTCCAGATGCGACCTTGCCGGAGGCTGACGCCCGAGCGGTCCGTCAGGCCTTGGCCGCCGCCGCGGGCGGTCGACCAAATGGGGACCTCCTGGCCTCGGTGATGGAGAGGCCCGTCTTCCTGCGAAGCCGGCTGGCCGACATCGGCTTCCTGCAGAGCCTGGTGAGGGCGAAGGATTCGCGCCTTCCCGCCGCTGTGCGCGAACGGATCGACCCGACCCGTATAGGGATGGCCGGCCACTCTTTCGGGGCCTATCTGACCCTGGTGATCTGTGGCGCCCGATTGTCGCCGGAGCCGCCTCCGCCGCTGCCCGCCGGCTTCCGGAGCGGGCTGGTCATCAGCGGCCAGGGGACGGGCCGGATGGGACTGAAGCCCGGCGCCTTCGCCCGGATGGCCACCCCCCTTTTCAGTATCACCGGCAGCCTCGATTTCGGCGCGGCGGGAGAAACGCCCGACTGGCGGCTGGAAGCCTTCCAGAGCGCCCGGCCTGGCCGGCAGTACGCCGCCATACTCGACGGCTTCCGACATGGGGACTTCGACGCGCCCGACAGCGACCCGGTCCTGGGCAAGGCCGCCAGCCGCCTGCGGAACCTTCAGTCCGCCTTCTGGCGGGCGACCCTGGCGGGCGACGCCTCCGGCTGGGCCGAGCTTGACCGGGCGGCGGGCGCCTCGCGCGCCGGCTTCCCCATGGAGGTGCGCCGGCGCTGAGGGCCGTCAGGCCAGGGTGGTCTCGGCGATCTTCCTGGCGGTGGCGTAGTCGGCCTTGCCATTGCTGGCGCGGATGGACTGGTCGGTAGAGACGACGCGCTTGGGCGTCTTGTAGCCGGCCAACGATTTGCGGACGTGGGCGCGCAGGGTTTCCTCATCCAGGCTGGCGCCCTCGGCGAGGCGGACCACGCCGGTGACCGCCTGGCCCCACTTCTCATCGGGCAGGCCCACCACCAGAGCGTCTTCAACACTGGGATGGGTCTTGAGGGCCTCCTCGACCTCTTCCGGAAAGACCTTCTCGCCGGCGGTGTTGATGCAGGCCGAGCCACGCCCCAGCAAGGTCAGGGCGCCGTCCGCCTCAACGATGCACCAGTCGCCCGGGATGGAGTAACGGACGCCGTTGATCGTCCGGAAGGTCCGGGCGGTCTTCTCGTCATCCTTGTAGTAGCCGAGGGGATTGGGCGGCCCGATGGCCACCATGCCCGACTTGCCTGAACCGGGCTCGACCGGCTGATCGTTCTCGTCAAAGACCTTGCAGCGCTCGCCCAGAACGAACCTGGCGGTCTGGACCTCAGAGTCCTTGGTCATGATCGAGTTGCCCATGCCGAGGGCCTCGGAGGACGAGAAGCCGTCGCTCAGCATGGCCTGGGGCATGTGCGCCAGCATGCCCTTCTTGACCTCGTGGCTCCACATCACGCCGGAGGAGACGATGGTCAGGATGCTGGAGACGTCGTAGCGCCCGGGGGCGGCGTTGAGGGCGTTCAGGATGGGCTTGCCGAAGGAGTCGCCCACGATGACCAAGGTCTGGGGCTTGTGGGCGTCAATCGCCATCAGCAGCTCCTCGGCGTCGAAGTTGGGCTTCTCCAGGGTGATGACGCAGCCGCCGGCCATCATGACGCCCATCGAGGTCAACAGCCCGGTCCCATGCATCAGGGGCGGGGCCGGAAGGGTACGCGCGCCCACGGGCATGCGCCGGGTGGCCTCGGCCAGTTCCTCGAGGGTCTCGGGCACAGGCCCCAGCTTGCGGGCGGCCTGGAGGGTAATCTCGCGCATGTCGTGGTGGGTCCACATCACGCCCTTGGGCATGCCGGTGGTGCCGCCGGTATAGATGAAGAACTGGTCGTCGCCGGAGCGCTGGATGTCGAGCGGGCCGCCATTGCCCTCTTCTCCCAGAGCCTCGAAACGCTCGGCGAAGGGCGCGACATCGCAGGCTTCACTGACCTCGACCCAGGTCTTCACCTTGGGCAGGCGCGGCCGGATCTCAGTGACGGCGTCCCTGAACTCGCTGGCGTAAACCACTGTCTGGGCGTCGGAATTGTCGAAGATGTACCAGACCTCTTCGGGGGTGTAGCGGTAGTTGACGTTGACGTGGGTCAGACGCGCCTTCCAGGCCGCAGCGACGGCCAGCAGGTATTCCGGGCGGTTGCGCATATAGATGGCGATCTTGTCGCCGGGCTGGGCGCCGCGGGCGATCAGCCCCCGGGCCATATTGTTCGTCATCCGGACAGCGTCGCCCCAGTTGATGACCCGCGAACCGTGGATGAAGGCCGGCGCCTCCGGAGGCACGTTCGGACCCACCGCGTCGAGAATGTCGCCAAAATTCCAGCCCATGACTCTGTCATCCTCCTCAATCGCCCCGCTCTGGAGGGCTTGCGACGAACGTCTCCCGACCGGCGGGCAAATGCAAGCGCCCGGCGGGAGCGCTGAGTGGAACTCAGGACCCGGAAGCGAGCGCCGCCTGTCGGAGCGCATTGATTAGAGCGGTACGTCCATCGCGCAGGTCAGGCCCACCGGACCTGGGCCAGGCCGAGTTCACGACGATGATGATCCGGTCCTGGCGAAAGGTGGTGATGGACTGGCCGAAGATGCCGGTCGCCTGGTAGGCGCCATTGGACTGCATCCACCAGAAGTAGCCGTACCCCGCCTGGCCGTTCTCGATCTGCTTGCTCGTGGCCTCCCGCGCCCAGCCCGGTGGCAGGACTGGACGGCCATCGATCACCCCGTCGTCGAGGACAAACTGGCCGATCCGGCCATAGTCCCTCAGGGTCATGGACATGCAGCATCCGCCGCGCTCCAGGCCGCCAGGATCGGTCACCCAGAGGCCCTCCGCCTCCATACCATAGGGCTTCCAGATCTTCTCCGAGGCGTACTCGGCCAGACCCTTGCCGACCGCACGGGCGAGCAGGATGCCGACGAGGTCCGTCTCCCCGGTGTTGTAGTTGAACATCGTCCCGGGGGCGTGGGCGCGCGGCAGGGTGCGCATGTAGGCGACGACGGGGTTCAGGCCGGGCTGGCCCTGCGCCAGCGTGACGCCCTCAGACGGGCCCTTGGCGACGTCTGAGTTGGGATCACTATAGTCCTCGTTCCAGCGGACGCCGGAGCTCATCATCAGGAGGTGTCGAACCGAGACCCCGTCGTAGGCCGAGCCCTTCAACTCGGGGAGGATGTCCGTCACGGGGGTCTGGAGGCTCTTGATGTCGCCGTCCTGGATCGCCGCGCCCACGAGGATGGCGGTCACCGACTTGGCGACCGAGAAGGAGGTCCAGCGGTCCTTGGGCCCGCGCCCCAGGCCATACCTCTCCAATAGGACCTGGCCGTCCTGGAGGACCAGCAGGCCGGAGACCCTGTAGGCCTCCATGTACTGGTCTACCGTCCAGGTGCGACCTGCATGGGTGAAGGTGGGATCAATCCTTCCCGAAGCGAGGGGAAGGGCGTGGACGCGGTTTCCGGCCGGAATGGGGCGGGTCTGGTAGACCGTCTCCATCGCCGGGTACCAGCGGGTCTGCTGCTCGGCGCTCCAGAACAGCAGGCTCGGCGTGTCCGGCTTCAGGGCGAGCTGGGCGTTCGCCGGGGCCGTAAACAGGCCGACCGCCGCAAGGGCGGATACCAACAGACGCTTCATGGGTCTCCCCCCCCCGGTCCGCCGCAAGCGCGAGCCGCTACTCCGCCCGGAAGCCCTCGTAGTCCCGAGCCGCCACCTCATCGATGCGGATTTTGTAGCCCTCGCCGATGTAGGGCATGAAGACCCGCGGCTTCCCGGGCACGTTGGCGCCCATGTACCAGGAGGCGGCGTCCAGGTAGAGGCTGCCCTCAGCCGCCTCATTAACATGGGCCACCCAGGCCTCCTGGGCGGAGGCGTCAGCCTCCAGTGTCCGCGCCTGGCGGCCGTCCGCCCAGCTGATGGCGCCGCCGATCCAGTCGATGTGCTGCTCGATGGACGAGATCATGTTCGACAGGACCGAGGGGCTGCCCGGCCCGGTCACGGTGAAGAGGTTGGGGAAGCCCGCGACCATGAGCCCGAGATAGGTCTTCGGGCCTTCCGCCCAGGCCTCGCCCAGGGTGCGGCCGCCACGCCCCCGGATGTCCATCTTCAGGAGAGCGCCTGTCATGGCGTCGAAGCCGGTGGCGAAGACGATGACGTCGAAGGGTGTTTCCCCCGCTGTGGTGCGGACGCCCGTCTCGGTGATCGTCTCGATCGGCGTCTCGCGCAGGTCAACGAGCCTCACATTTTCGCGGTTGAAGGTGTCGTAATAGTCGGTGTCGACGCAGGGCCGCTTGGCGCCGATGGCGTAGCCCCGGGGAACGAGCCGCTCGGCGACCACGGGATCGCGGACCATCTGTCGGACGCGGTCACGGACATGCTCGCCGACCTCTTCGTTGAGATCCGGCATCCGCATGAGGTTGGGGATGGCGAACAGGGACATCAGGCCCATGCCGTTCCAGAGCCCCGCCTTGAGCGCCTCCAGCTCCTCGCCGCGGACCCGCAGGTCCGGCGGCGGGGCCGGGAAGATGGACTGACCACTCCGAAGCATGTCCCGGTAAACGGTAAATCCGTCCAGGAAGCCTTCGACCTCGGCGTCGGCCAGGGGCGAGTTCAGGGCCGGCAGCGAGAAGTTGGGCGTCCTCTGGAAGACCGTCACCTGGGCCGCCTGCTGGGCGATCAGCGGGATCGACTGGATGGCCGAGGAGCCGGTGCCGATCACCGCCACCCGCTTGCCGGCGAAGTCGACGCCCTCGTGCGGCCAGAGCCCGGTCAGGTAGGTCTCACCCTTGAACTCGTCAGCGCCCGGGATGTCCGGCGATTTGGGCACGGAGAGGCAGCCGGTGGCCATGACCACCCAGCGCGCCGAGATCTCGTCGCCGCGGTTCGTCTTCACGTTCCAGCGACCTGCAGCTTCGTCGAAGACGGCGCTCTCGACCCGGGTCTCGAAGAGGAAGGACGACCTCAGGTCGAACCGGTCCGCGATATGCTCGGCATACTTCAGGATTTCAGGCTGGGGCGCGTACTTCTCGCTCCAGCGCCACTCCCGCGCCAGCTCCTCGGACCAGGTGAAGGAATAAAACAGGCTGGGAATATCGCACCGGGCGCCGGGGTACCGGTTCCAGTACCAGGTGCCCCCGACCCCGCCGCCCGCCTCGAAGCCCTGGACGCTCAGCCCCGCCTCCCGGGCCTTG
>VYKX01002053.1_pt1 | contig 10684 bp, 11 predicted proteins | sample 5114471 | NCBI WGS metagenome assembly VYKX01 (sample SAMN12291785, study PRJNA351875) | freshwater metagenome | isolation source: freshwater lake | place: USA: Michigan, Gull Lake | collected 2013-08-08
GAACAGAGTAAATCTGTTAAGGCAGGTGCGAAAAATCCTTCGGGAAAGAAGCAGAAACCCAAATCGTGAGGTTTGGGAATCACCGTCCGTTTACGGCGGTGAGGATGTCAAGACTAATCTAAATACTGCGGGAATCAGTCGAGAGAGATATTTTCAGTTATTTGATCAAGTTTAGTCTTTGTTCCGAGGTGGTTGGGTAACATTCGTTAACCCAACCTACAATATCAGCGATCGCAATACCAGCGAATTAGCCCTGGCGTTTGCGGAGAGTAACAAGACCTAAACCCCCCATCGCCAACAGACCCAGCACCGATCCCGGTTCGGGAGTCGCGGCAGATGCGGCAGTAAAGGAAAGGGTTGAATTGTTTTTATCAACAACACCCGTCAAAAAGTTACCGGAACCAGCATTGATAGGAGATAAAATACTTCCAAAAGTGCCGGGTAGAAAATTGAGCAGACAATTTTCCTAAAGCTCGCTCTTTTAAATGAAACAATTGAATGTCCGAATTGCCATGAAACCTTGGACAGAATCAATCAGACAGAGTATAATCTAGTCAGAAAGCATGAAACCCAACGCCCGCTCATGTTACGCTACCGCTAACCCATCCTTTTTTCTCTTCATTATTATTCATAATTCATCCCCTCTATCTTACTACTTAATTTCAGAACACTTACGCCACCTTATAAGTTTGATGGCTCTCTTGAGTATTGCGGACAAAATGTTCTCCCATAATAAACAAGAGAGCCGCTTTGATTATGCAGGTTGCAGTTCAGCAATAACCGTTGACGCAATCGCATAAGCCGCTTCGGTAGATAGTTTTTCGGCTTCTGCTCGTGTATCAATGGCATCTAAAAAGTAACTCTCGCACAGAACACAAATCGGACAATTTGTCTCTTCAGACTCAGAGAGAACGGTTACACTATTTTCCATTACACCGAAATCCCTTTGTCCAATTGCATTAGCAACCGCAGTCGAAAGTTTTTTGGCAAAAGCGATCGATTTTGGTTTAGCTTTGGTTGGGTGAACCATTACACAAGTGTAGTGAGGTTTTCTGTCCGTAGCATTGTGATGCAAACTGAGAAATATTGAATGATCTGCGGCTTTTTGTCCGATCAGATCCCGCGGATCGCTTGGTGGATCGAAAATCTCGGCTGAAATGTTTGCTTTATCTAGTTCCGCTTTCACGATCTTGGCTTGCAAAAGATTCATCTCATATTCAGGAGTCCCATCTTTTGCATCAGTACCTGAATGGATGGGGGAATGACCAGGATCGATTAAAACAGAAGCTGGACGAACAGAAGGATGGTCCATAATCTGATTCCAAGTCCGTTCATCTACTATCCCTGTTACTTCAGATTCTCCTAAATGATCCCGTTGGAAATTTTCAACAGCCTGTTTGGTTTTGGGTCCAAAAATCTTGTCAACCCGACCACAGTTAAAGCCAATTTCATTAAGTTTGGCTTGTAATTGTCCAACTTGTAACCCTTGACTGCCTACTTGTAATAACATAAACTTGTCCCCTCCAATCTCTCGTAAAAGTTTTTGTGCTTCTGGATAGCATCGATTTATGATGTAGTCTGCATACCCTAAAAAATTAAACAAACGGTGAGTTTTCACAGCGTCCCCCCTATTCTGAAAAAACTCACCAGAAGCCTTTATCTCGCCCCTCACACCTGATCGAATCGGTCTCCTATCCGAACTGTCCCGTATCGACCCATTCACTCTTGATTAGCGACCACCAATCCCGTAGCCGGCGCTTCCCCATCCCGTCCCCCAAGAGTTGCGAATCAGCAAGGCACCGGTGGTTTCAATGCCACCAGGGTTGGTGTTCTTGATCTTGAGGTTGTCGTCGTAACCAACTGCGTCAATGGCGTGACCGCCTTCAACCCGTTCGCCGCGAGTTGGATAGGGGATCTTACCGTCATTGGTGTTGGCCTGACTGATAGAACTGTAAACAGTAAAGCCAAACATTGAGGGCAGCCCATTTGCCAAGTAGGTTTTAATCTGAGTTAATAGGTTGCTCGGTGTCGTTCCTGGGGGGTCGAGGCGATAGTAAGAGATCGCCTGATAGCTTTGGGCAAAAGCGTAGCAGAATGCCGACGGCTCTTTGTCAAAATCAGCGATATTGTAGGGATAGTATTCTTCTGGTGGTACGCCAAACAAGGTGAGGGCGTACATTGTTGAGCGTAAGAATGCCCCCGTATCTCCCGTCCATTTGAGCAAGTTGCGCGTCACTTTGTAAAGAAAGAGGCGCGAGGCATCGAGGTGTTTGCCAAAAGCTCGCCGCTCAAAATACTCCACCAGTCCGACCCCGGCGTGGGCCGTACAAGAACCGATAGTTTGTTGATCCTCCATGGGGGAACACCACGGCCTCAAGTCCACGCTGGCTGGCAGCGCTGCCGGGGCAGATGTCGTTGCTCCCACTTTGGCCAGCATTTGCTTGACAGATGGCTGTCCCAAAGCTTGCAGTTTGGATGGTACGCGTTCAGATTGAAAAGTGACATCACGAATATCGGGATAGTCGGGCAACCATCCCATTGCGGGAATTACAAATGTTTCACTCATTTTTCCTTTCCTCCTAAGTCGTTACTCACTAGCCCTTGGCTATCTGAGAAGCCTTTACTCTCGGACTTGGAGCGTGACAGTAAATCGTTCGACAATTGACGGCTCTCCCTGCCACTCTCGCCAGAGCTTAAGCTTTAGTTGGCCTATCCCAGCCCGTTGCGCTTTAAAGGTCAGGACTCTCTGACCGCCCCCGCCGACTTTCGACTCCCTGGCAGGTACATACTCAGAGGACTGCAGCTCCACTAAATCGCCCCCGCCGCCATCAAGCGCCCACTGAAAGCCGGTAGTGGGATTCTCGTCGAGGGACAGTAGCAGTAGGTCATTGACCTGCATGGTGATGGATTTGCCGTTGTCAGTGCGAGTAAGGGTTAGCATTGTATCTTGACCGTTCCCTCCTTTCGGGTTCCACTCTGTCGCCCCACAGCCCTGGGAAAAGACCGGGGAAAGCACGAGGATTAGAGTTATGACAATCGCGACGGCCCACCTAAGAGAACGATCCATTATTTTCCTCCCTCGTCTCTATAACGGCCACGGGATTCACTCTCGTTATTGCAGTTGGAAAATCGCGCCAAGCGCAGAAGAAACTGGGAAACGATCTAATTTAATTATCTCTTGCTTTGTCCACCGAGAGATGGTAGGATGGGGGTTTTGTAATTTTTCTTGATAATCGCCCTCGCCTACGCCTACACGCGCCTCAAATCCCCTTGACTAGCAACCCTATCAGTAATTTGAAACAACGCTTCAACGCCCTCCTAGAGGAGAGAATTGCCACGATTCAACCCCCTATCGGAGGAATAACAACGACTAGCAATTAAACCCAAAACTAACCACCAGAGGGTACTAACTTGGGGACGATACCAAACCGTATCAAAAAAACCGTGGGCAAGAATTCCGGCCATAGCGGCAATTGCCCCAATTAACCAAAAGCCTTGACTATCCATTTTATCCCGTAAAAGTTTGATTTGATGGATGCCTTGGCCGATAGTTGTGACTAATAACCAGAGGAAACAGGTAAAACCAATGATTCCCGTTTCTACCATGATTTCTAATAGCACAGAATAGGCACTTAAAGCCGTGTATTTTGGCTTCATGAATAGGGGGTAAATTTTCTTAAAAGCATCATTACCCGGTCCGATGCCCAAAAGCGGATAAGTTTGAATCATGCGAATAACTGCATCCCAAACATTAATCCGAAAGTTATTACTACTATCTTCCCGGCCCGCAAAAATACTCATCACCCGAATTCGCAGCGGCTCCACCAATAAAATCGCCCCTAAAATCACCCCGGCTAAACCACCTAAAACTAAGGGTAAAAGCCAGGTTTGCCAAAATAACGGTAGATAATTTTTGAACCAATAAAATAATAGCAATAAGAAGACAATTCCTAAGACCATCAAACCAATCCAACCGCCACGACTCTCGGTAAAAAATAAACAAGCACCATTGGCTAAAGTTAATAAAGCCGCTAAAATTTTCGGTAGCCATCCTTGCCACACAAACAAGGCTGCACTGCTAAAAGCAATACCGGGTAATAAATAACTAGCTAATAAATTAGGATTACCGAGATAACTATAAACCCTAGTATCCCCCGCTAATTCTGAAGTGGGATCGTTCCAAGTTGCTAACTGTTCCGCACCAAAAATTTGCTGACGAATGCCGTAAACGCTCACTGCTAAGGCGGTTAAAACTAAAGTAGTCAGAATCCAATTTGTCAGGCGTGGTGAGCGCATGATTCGGGCAGTAAAGGCAAAAAAGATGAGATTGAGAGTTAATTTAATTAATCCTTCCAAAGCTGCCATTTTAACGGGAGAAAAAGCCGTAGAAACCGTGGCAATTCCCCAATATAAAAGCACTAAAATGTGAATCGGTGTCACCCCGATTTTGCCTTCATCCACAAGGGTTAAGAGTAGCCAATAACCCGCTATTGCTAACAGCAAAAAACCGATTTGACTGGTGGATAAAAATGGTGCGGTGGCGATAAGGAGAGAGATTAACAGCGCACCCATCAGTTCTGTCCACTGCACAAACCGGCTACCCTGTCGCCATTGACTAAAAAGGCCGACTAAACGATGCAGATAGCTATATTTTGACCAAGAAGCGGGCGAAAAGTTCAATAGGGTGATTTGTTTCCATAAAGTATTCATAGGGTTTTTAGTTGCGGTTGTCACCATCACACTTTGATTAAGATACCGATTGTATCTTAATTGTTGACTCTTGGGGGCCAAAAGAGTTTCAGTCTGGTGTCTGAGGACAGCTTCACACAGTCAAAACCTAATAGCATAACCAGTCTAAGCATGGGGTGAACGTAAAGCTTGACCTAAACGAGTTAAGCCTTGGGAACAGTCAAAACGATCGAGATGTACTTCAATAAATGATAGGCGATCGATGTTACCCTGGGCAATTGATAAAGCCTTTTCTAATTCCCCTTCTGTCCATATACCTCTGGCCATAGTGCCTTTAGTGCCGCCGGGGCGGAAATCCTGCGTCTTTTCACTGGTAGCGATGTCTTTGGGGGTTCTGTCACCTTTGCCCCCGGCACTTCAGCTTTTGAACCGGGCATCACTCCGAGTAATCCGGTAACTCTTTCTTGGGATACTTTCTCAGAAGCGGCGGACGAAGCTGGTATTTCCCGTCGTTATGGCGGTATTCACTTCCTCGACGGCGATATTCAAGGCCGAATTTTAGGTCGCAACGTGGGGGGAAGTGTTTGGAACCGCTCTCAATTCTTTATCAACGGTGGCGTTACTACTCCAGAAGCGGATAATGTTCTCGCCCTCTTGACTCTAGGCGGTATTTTCTCCCTAACACGCCTGATAAAAAGCAAAATTAAATAGAAATTCGACCTTTTGCTAAATCTCCTAGAGACGTTGCCCCCAACGTCTCTATTTTACTTTCGCCCTAACTGCCCATCCCACAAGCCGAAAATAGGGAGATTGGCTCCGATCGCTTGTTATACTTGTCTAGGATAGAAATTACCGCTCCTCACCCCTGACTGTTAATGATTTTTACTGAATTGGTTTTGCAAAATTTTGGACCCTACGCCGGTCGTCAAGTGATTAATTTACGTCCCGAAAAAGATAATAATCCCTGTCCGATTATTCTTTTGGGAGGCATGAATGGCGGCGGTAAAACTACTTTAATGGATGCGATTCGTTTGGCTTTGTACGGTGCGCGGGCCAAGTGTTCTACTCGCAATAATTTAAGTTATGCCGAGTTTCTCAGTCAAGCAGTTAATAATCAAGCTTCCCTCATCGATCAAGCTAGAATTGAACTGGCTTTTGAACATCTAGTTATACTTGGGATGAATATATTGAAACTTTATTACCTTTGGGTATTTCTAACCTCTTTTTATTTGATGGGGAACAGGTAAAAGAATTGGCAGAACAGGATGTACCTCCTGACAGCGTTAAGGATTCGATGCAGACTTTATTAGGGTTAGAATTAGCGGAAAGATTAGCAGTTGATCTTGATATTTTAGCTAGTCGCAAGCGCCGGCTATTAGCAGCAGAAAATGAACTGGCAACTATTGAAGCTATTGAGAAAAAATTAGCTCAGTACCAAGAAGATTTGGAATTGGCTAGACAAGAGATGGAAACTCAACAAAAAAATTTAGATTTGGTTAGAAATGATTTTGATGCAGTCTCGGATAAATTTCGCATTGATGGCGGAAAAATTGCCGCCGAAAGAAGTCAATTAGAGAGCAGAAAAAAGGATTTAGATAAAAAGTTAGATAAACAGAGAGAATATTTAGGTCAATTGGCAGGGGAATTTTTACCCTTAAAGTTAATTTTTCCTCTCCTAGAAGCGGCTAAAATTCAGGGAGAAAAAGAGCTAAAATTTCAATCGTCTCAAGTCGCTCAATCGGTTTTAGAATCCAGAGATAAAAAGTTACTTGCTTATTTAGAACAACTGAATTTAACTTTAGAACAATTAGAGAATATTAGAGAATTTTTACAGCAAGAAAATCAGTTTTTAGCTGAGGATAGCGATTCTTTGATTACTCCTTACTTAGATTTAGACGAGGAGGCGATCGAGTTATTAAATCGAGTCTTAACCCATCAATTACCGGCACAAATTAACCTCGCTCATCAAGCAATAGAACAATTAAGAAATCTGGAAGCTGACTTAGATAATTTAGAGCGAGAATTGGCAGTAGCAGCCTCTCCGGAAGAATACGAAACCCTGAGTAATAACTTAAAAACCGCTCAGAAAAAGTATCTAAATGCTCAAGCAGAATACGAGCAAAGCCACAAAAATTATGAGGAAATTAAAAAGAAAATTGAGAAAACTAAAAAAGAATTATTTGCCTATAGTGAGAAAGCTTTAGAATCGCAAAGTAACGAACATATCGTCAATGCTATTGTCAAAGCACAGCAAACTTTAAAAGTGTTTAAAGAACGCTTAACTTTAAAAAAATTAAATAGATTGGAGGGAGAAGTGGCGGAATGTTTTCGTTATTTATTGCATAAGTCCGATCTGGTGCAGAAAATAGCGATCGATGCTGATACTTTTGGTCTATCTCTCTTTGGTCCCGATGGACAAAATGTGCCTAAACACCGTCTTTCTGCCGGAGAAAAACAACTATTAGCGATCGCTTTTTTGTGGGGATTAGCGCGAGTCTCCGGACGAGATTTACCCATCGCTATCGATACACCCCTCGGACGTTTAGATTCTTCCCATCGCCATAATTTAGTTGAACGTTATTTTCCCGCTGCTTCCTCTCAAGTCATCCTCCTTTCTACCGATACAGAAATTGGACAAAATGAGCTACAATTATTAGAAGAACAGGAAGTAATCGCCAGAAAATACCTGCTAGAATACAATTCCCAACAACGTCAAACTACTATTCACCCCGATCGCTACTTTTGGTAAGATTATGACTGAGATAAATTGCCAAAAAATCCTCGCCCAATTAATTCAACACCAATCAACCAGTCACCCCTACGAGAACTTAAAAAATAGTTTAGCGGCAGCCGATGGGTTTGATACAGACTTGAATCAGTTATCAGTTGACTGTTTACCGATCACTGAAAAAAACTCCCCACTTTCCACTATCCTATTAAACAGAATTGAGAATAACTAACTATTTTCTCATCGTTCAGAGCGAGGTAAAATTATAGATTATGGAATCACCGATCGAACGTTTTCGACTATCTCAAACCGCCAAAGATAGCCTAATAAAATTAAAACGCTACACCAAAATTGACCAATGGAATATCCTCTGTCGTTGGGCTTTTTGTCGTTCCCTTGCCGAACCGAGTCTCCCCTCTCCCGTTCCCATTCCTGCCGATAGCAATGTAGAATTATCCTGGAAAGTATTCGGGGGAGAAATGGCCGATATTTTCTTAATTGCCCTCAAACAACGTTGTCATCAAGACGGATTAGCAACCGATAAAGAAACTCTAACTCAACAATTTCGCAATCGAATTAGAGAGAGAAAATCTCAGAGAATCTTAAACAAGAACACTCTATCTTCCCCTCTGTGTTCTTTGTGCCTTTGTGGTTTATCCTTAATCAAACTCACCTTAAAAAACCTTCGGTCGGCCTAAAGTAGTGATATAGATAACCGCTTCATCGGAGGGAATTCCTAAAACTTCATTAACTTGATCATCAAAAAAACCACCGATACCACTAACCCCTAACCCCAGATGAATAGCGGCTAAATTTAATCTCTGTCCCAAATGACCCGCATTTTGACAGATCCGCCGTATGAAAAACCACAGCAGCCGCATCTCGTCCCAAATCCTGACCTAAACAGAGATAATGTAACTCTTGCCAGAAATTTTTAAAGCGAATTTGCCGCAATTCTTGGGCTTTGGGAGCATAATAATAACAGCCTTCCTCTAATCCAGTTACTGCCGAAACAGCGATAAAAGTTTCCAATAAATCCAGAGCAAAATAATCGGGATTGGGATCGAGATTTTGGCCGGCATAATCTTGGGGTTGATAGGTGAAATGCAGCAGCGCTCGCAATTCGTCTAAACTGAGACTAGCGCCACTATAAGCGCGGGTAGATCTGCGTTTAAGAATCGTACTTTCGAGATCGATTAAATCTTCCCCCCAATTGACGGGACGGGATGTCACGGAAACTTTTAGACAAAAAGGAAAATTATATTTATCTTCCCAATTAGAGGGGGTAACAGTTGCTTCTATCTTCTCATCTGTAGCTATGATAGTGGCTCGGTGTAGGGAGTTTAATAATTCTCCCTCGGGAATTTCGGGATAAAGAGTCGTGGTTGCCGAAGGGAGTGCCGTGGTACTATGGGGGAGATTTTGCCGGATATTGAGCAGATCTGCCAAAGGAATCACCGTCATGACACTTTCTTTCTCGGAATCGAGATAAAGCAATTCATTCATCTGGATATCGTTAAAACCACCGATTAAATGGGCGCGATAGTCATTAATCGAGGCTGATAGCTCAATATTGCCTAATAAATGCCCTGTATCGAGGAAAATACGCCGATAAGCTCGATCTTCGTAGCGCCAAGCGGACCGATAAAAAATGGCACTGGTAACTACAGCGATATCGGTATTTTCTAAAACAGGATTCCAGAAACAAGCAGATTGTAGGTTGGTCCAGACATCACTTTCCCAGAATAAAAGCAGCGAGTGACTTTGACCTTGGTAACTGTAGAGACCGGCGGGTAAAAATTCCGTGCCACGGGAGATCAGATAGACCTCGGCGGGGTATAATCCACCAGCAGAGGGTGCGGAACGTAGGTACAAGGGACTCCCCATAGTGGCGATTTTGGCAGTTAACCCATAGCTAAAGCCCAAAATTCGCGATATACGTCGCCAAAAGTCTCCTTTTTTGGGAACCGTTTGACGGGAGAGGTAGGGTTTGAGATCGAAAGTCTGACCGATTTTGTATTCTTTGAAGGGATAGGGTTGTTGACTCCAATCAAGACCTTTACTTTTTGAGGCGATCGTCTGGGGGTCGTATTTGGTACGCTCGTGGTAGTATTCGGCGATCGAGATTGGCTGATCTGGCATGATAAAGATAGGCTGTCTAAGCTTTACTTTTTAGTTTGACATACTCCCACCGCTATTTAGAAAACGGGTTTCTGAAAGAAACCCGTTTTCTAAAATAAAATTATGACTACACCTAGCTTCACCATTCCCCAATCTGACCCTCCCCTTTCCCCCCGGCAATCCTTGCCGACGATGTATGATTTACCTAGCGACAATCCACTTGAACCAGGTTTGCCTGACGAATTTCACCTATTACAACCTCAGTTATTACTGCTGACTTTCCAGCCTCCCAACTGGGAACCAGACCTAGTTTTTAGCGCCGCTGACCTCAACCTTTACTACGATGTCAGACACCCTCAATGGTACAAGCGTCCCGATTGGTTTGGGGTGGTTGGTGTTCCTCGCCTCTACGATGGCCATGACCTGCGCTTAAGCTATGTGATTTGGCAGGAAGGGGTTTCTCCGACGATTGTGGTGGAATTATTGTCTCCAGGTACGGAAAATCAAGATTTAGGAGAAGAACTACGCCAACCAGGGGAACCGCCAACTAAGTGGACAGTTTATGAACAGATTCTGCGGATTCCCTACTATGTGGTTTTCAGTCGCTATACTAACCAACTTCAAGCGTTTGAACTGGTAGGCGGTTATTACCAACCCGTAGCTTTAGTGCAGGGACGCTTACCGATTCCTCCACTGGAATTGAGCTTGGGTTTGTGGCAAGGTTCCTATCGGGGGATTGAGCGGCTATGGTTACGCTGGTTGACGCTGGAGGGAGAGTTGATTCCCCTTGCCGATGAGGAGTTAATTGCGGCGAAACAAGAGGTTTCTGCGGCTAAACAAGAGGCTTCTGCGGCTAAACAACGAGCAGAACAACTAGCGGCACGATTGCGGGAATTAGGGATAGATCCTGAAACCTGAAGGCTCTAAAACCCCCCAAAAAAGAGAGAGGAAACCCGCGCCTCCTCTGGAGGTGGGACATTATTTTCTCGCTTTGCGGACAGCACCCCCTAGCATTAAACCGCCCAGTGTGATTTGACACTCCCCGCCGTAAAACGGACGGGGATTCTTGGTTCAACGACAGGGCTTAAAAATCTAAAGGAAGTGTAACCTTCACCCTACGACCAAATACCCCATCTAAAGATGCAA
>VYKX01000384.1_pt1 | contig 10680 bp, 9 predicted proteins | sample 5114471 | NCBI WGS metagenome assembly VYKX01 (sample SAMN12291785, study PRJNA351875) | freshwater metagenome | isolation source: freshwater lake | place: USA: Michigan, Gull Lake | collected 2013-08-08
CCGCCGGGTCCCCCGCGGGCGGCGGAGGCCGATCCCGGCGGGGCGCTGCTCGGCGGCCTCCGGGCGGCGCGGCGACATCCGGCCTTCGCCCGCTCGCTCCTCGTCGGCACGGTGCTGAACGGCACCTGGTGGGCGGGCATCCCCTTCGGTCTCGCCCTTCTGGTCCACGAGGAGCGCCTCGGCGGCACGGGCGGGGACGCCGACCTCGGCACCTATGCGCTGCTGATGGCGGCCTACGGCAGCGGCAACCTCGTCGCGACCCTGATCGTCGGCAGCCGGCCGATGCACCGGCCGGTGCTGGTCAGCTATCTCGGCACGCTGGTCAACGGCCTCGGCATCGCGGCGATCGGGGCGGTGCCGCTCCTGGTGGAGGGGCCGGCGGTCGTGCCGACGATGCTGGTCGCCTGCTTCCTCTGCGCGTCCGGCGGGCCGGTGCGGGACCTCGCGATCATCCTGGCGGTGCAGACGGGGTTCGCCGGCAGTGACATCGGCCGGCTGATCCGCCTGCGGATGGTGAGCATCCACCTCGGCATCCTGCCGGGGATGCTGCTGGCGGGGCCGCTCTATGCCCTGTTCGACACCGCCCACGTCATCGTCGGCTGCGGCCTCCTCACCGGCCTCGCCACGCTCGCCGGCATGATGCGCCCGATCGAGGAGGTGACGCCCGTGCGGGGGTGAGGGGCGGGACTATTCCCCGGCCGCGGCGGCCGGACCGTCGGCGATCGCCTTCATCTCCGCCAGCGCGGCGTCCACCGGCGCCATGTCGTCGCCGACGACCACCGCGTCCTCGTCGTCCCCATCGGCGTAGTAGCCGGGAAGGTCGACCGTCCGCGTCAGTCCCTTGTAGGAGATGGTGAACGGCCGGACGTCGCGGCGGAGTACCCGCCCCGTCTCCGTCGAGATCATCGTTTCGGGAAGGTTCGGCCGGGGCATGTCACTTCTCCTTGAAAGAGACGAGCCTGCACGCGGTCAAGACGTCCGCCTCGAACTTGACGAACAGAATCAGACGCCCGGCCGGAACATGGTACACGTCCCGCCACTTCCTGTGATCGCCGTATGTCGTCATCGATTTCTAGAACATCTCGCGTGTCATGCCGCGGACCACGGCAGCGACACCCGATCGATCGAACCCCAATGTCGCGGCGGAACGAAAAGCAGGTACGGTCATCGACAGCGTCACGTCGTCACCGAGCACCCGCTTGACGGCTTCCAGGTTGTGCGTCGGGCGACGTTTCTCCATGGAGTGGCATTAGCATATCCCCGTCCCCTTCGTCGCACCCGTTTGACGCCCGCGGCCCCCGCACGCCATATCCTGCCGGTTCCCGCCGTCCGAGGACGACCGCGCCCGTGACCAGCCTCGCCCATCCCGCCGCCAGCACCCTGCCGTCGACCGACGCGCGCGCCGTCGCGTTCTGGCTCCTCGGCGTGGCGGGGATGGTGTTCGCGATGGCGGTCATCGGCGCCATCACGCGGCTGACCGAGAGCGGGCTGTCGATCACCGAGTGGGCGCCCGTCACCGGCGTGATTCCGCCGCTGAACGAGGCCCAGTGGATGGCCGAGTTCGACAAGTACCGGCAGATCCCGGAATACCAGCTGATCAATCGCGGGATGAGCCTGGAGGCGTTCAAGGTCATCTATTTCTGGGAATGGTTCCACCGGCTGTGGGGCCGGCTGATCGGCGTCGCCTTCCTCGTTCCATTCCTGTGGTTCGTCGCGAAGCGCCGCGTGCCCGAGGGCTACGGCCCCCGCCTCTGGCTGCTGTTCGGCCTCGGCGGGCTGCAGGGCTTCGTCGGCTGGTTCATGGTCCAGTCGGGCCTCGTCGACCGGACGGACGTCAGCCACTATCGCCTCGCCATGCACCTCGGCCTCGCGATCGTGATCTACGCGCTGCTGGTGTGGACCGCGATCGGCCTGCTGGAGGACCGGCGGCCGACGGCGTGGGAGGCGGCGCCCCGGGGCCTCAAGGTCCACGGCCACGTCGCGCTGTCGCTGCTGGCGGTCACCATCTGCTGGGGCGCCTTCGTCGCCGGCAAGGACGCAGGTCTCGCCGCGTCCGACTTCCCCACCGTCAACGGCCGGTGGATCCCGGCGGAGATCGCGTTCGCGGGGATGGTGGGGTTCGTGGAGGACGAGGTGGTCCTGCAATGGACCCACCGCCTGCTCGCCACGCTCACGCTCCTCGGCGTCGTCACGCTCTGGGCGCGGCTGCGCAAGGCGGAGATCGCCGGGCGGCTCGGCTGGGTCGTGCGCGCGCTCTGCATCGCGGTGCTGGCCCAGTACGCGCTGGGCATCGCCACCATCCAGACCGGCGTCTCGATCCCGGTCGCGGCCGCGCATCAGGCGGGTGCCCTTGTGCTGGTCGGCCTGTTCATGTGGACGCTCTACGAACTGCGGGGGCCGTCGCCTACAGATAGATCATCGTGATCGTCACCGTCCCGTCCGCCTCGACCCGGAAGGACGCCTCCTCGAACGTGGGGGCGCGCATGGAGGGGAGGCGGGGGACGTTGCTGAAGCCGAACCCCTCCCGCGGGACGCGGAATATCGAGCTGTCCATCAGCCCGTTCCCGTTCTCGTCGTGCAGCACGGAGATGGCGTAGGTCCCCGCCGGCAGCCCTTCGAAGACCGTGCGCGCCACGCCGCCCTCGGGCGGGACCGCACGGCGGGCGCGCGGCACGCTCTTCGCGCAGTCCGGATAGGTCAGCGCCTCGCTCCACAGGCAGACGTAGACGACGCCCGTGCTGTTGCGTACGCCCTCCACCCTCACCGCGAGGTCGGCGGCCCCGGCCGCGGCGGGTGGCAGGAGGAGGGCGGCGGCGAGGATCGCGATCCGTTGCATGGCACGAACCTACGGTCGCGGGCACCCCCGGGTCAAGGGGACGGACGGGCGCGCCCGCTGACGGTCCGTTCACCATATCTTCGTAATCCCCGCGTTAGAGTGGTGTATCAGTGTTCGTCGAGTCCCGGGGGAGATCACGATGAGCGCCGCGCGCACGCCCACGACCCGTTCGCGAAGCCGCAAGACCACCGCGCCCGCGGCCGAGGCGCCGCGCCCGGAGCCGTCGGTTCCGGCCCTTCCGCCGGCTCCCGCCACTCCGCCGCCCGCCTCCGGCACGTTCGGCGGCGACATGATGCGCGCGTGGTGGGACTACTCGGTGGACGTCACCCAGCGCTCGGTCCTCTTCTGGGACGTGCTGCGTCGGCGCGGCAACGACTTCCTGGAGCACCGCAAGGCCGGCCTGCCGCCGGTTCTGGACTTCGAGTACGAACTCGTCCTCGACGGGCGGGATCTCGACCGGCCGGTGAACTATGCGCTGCTGCGCATCCTGCCGCGGTCGGGCGACGTCACCGACATGTCGAAGCGGCCCTACGTGGTCGTCGACCCGCGGGCGGGCCACGGACCCGGCATCGGCGGGGCGAAGCAGGACAGCCAGGTCGGCGTGGCGCTCTCGGCCGGCCATCCGGTCTATTTCATCACCTTCCACCCCGAGCCCTGCCCCGGCCAGACCATCCTCGACGTGAAGACCGCCAAGGCCCGCTTCCTGGAGGAGGTGGCGCACCGCCATCCGCAGGCGAGCGGCAAGCCCGTCGTGGTGGGCAACTGCCAGGCCGGCTGGTCGGTCATGATCGTCGGCGCGGCGCGGCCGGAGGTGACCGGCCCTATCATCGTGAACGGCGCGCCGCTCGCATACTGGGCCGGCGTCGAGGGCAAGAACCCGATGCGCTACCGCGGCGGGCTCTACGGCGGCACCTGGCTCGCCTCGCTGTCGTCCGACCTCGGCGACGGGGTCTTCGACGGCGCCAACCTCGTCTCCAACTTCGAGACGCTGAACCCCGCGAACACGCTCTGGACGAAGCAGTACAACCTTTTCGCCAAGCCGGACGAGGAGGCCGACCGCTACCTTCAGTTCGAACGCTGGTGGGGCGGGTTCTTCCTGATGACCCAGGAGGAGATGGAGTTCATCGTCGACAATTTGTTCGTCGGCAACAAGCTGGGCCGTGGCGGCGTGCGGCTGGAGGACGGGCGCGACCTCGACCTGCGCAACATCGAAAGCCCGATGGTGGTGTTCGCCTCGGCCGGCGACAACATCACCCCGCCCCAGCAGGCGCTGCTCTGGATCGCCGACCTCTACGAGAGTGCGGCCGAGATCCGCGACCTCGGCAAGACCATCGTCTATCTGCTGCACGAGGACATCGGGCACCTCGGCATCTTCGTCTCGGGCAAGGTGGCGCAGAAGGAGCACGCGGAGATCGTCGGCGTGCTCGAATATCTCGAGATGCTGCCCCCCGGCCTCTACGAGATGGTGATCGACGCCCATGCCGAGCCGGACATGCACGAGATCGACCCGTCCGGCGGACGGTTCGAGGTGCGTTTCGAACCGCGCGAGATCGACGACATCCTCGCCATGGGCGGCCCGCCTACCGAGGACGAGGACTTCGCGGCGGTCGACCGCGTCTCGCGGCTGAACGCCGACCTCTACAAGCGGTTCGTGCGCCCGGCCGTGCGCGCCATGTCGACGCCGCAGACGGCGGCGGCGCTCCGGGAGATGCACCCGCTGCGCCTGCAACGATCCCTGCTCTCCGACCTCAACCCCTTCCTTTGGCCGCTCAAGCCCTGGGCGGACGCCGTCCAGCGCGACCGGCGCAAGGTGCAGGCCGACAACCCCTACGTCCGGCTGGAACGCACCTGGTCGGACTGGATGGAGAAGACGCTCAACGCCTATCGCGACCGCCGCGACGCGAACGACGAGCGGACGTTCAAGGCGATCTACGGTGCCAACGGTCTCGCCCGGATGCTGCCGAAGATGTTCCCGGACCCCGCGAGCGTGAAGGCGGAGGCGCTGACCGCCGAGGCGAAGCGGGAACTGGCGGCGAGCCTGCTCCCGGCCTTCGACGCGGGCGGTGCGGCGGCCGGCATGGTGCGCGTCGTCGCCGCGGTGCTGATGGTGGGCGGGAAGGTGGACCGGCGGGAGTTCGTGGCCGGCGCCAACATCCTGAAGTCCTCGCCGCACATTCCCGGCATGACGCTCGACCGCTTCCGCACCCTCTTCGCCCATCAGTCGGCGTTGCTGCGCGCGGACGAGGCGAAGGCCCTCGCGACCCTGCCTCATCTCCTCGACAACGCCGAACTCCGGATGGAGGCGATGGTCGCCGCCCATTCCGTCGCCATGGCCGACTTCGCGCTGAGCGAGGCCGAGCAGGCGATCGTGGCGAAGATCGGCAAGGCACTGGGGGTCTGAGGGCGTTCGGTTCCGCCTCATGGTTCGACGGGCTCACCATGAGGCGCGCCCGGCCTGTGTCACTGGGAATGGCGCCTCCTGTCCGGCTTGAAGACGAGCCGGGCGCGCCTCGTCCTGAGCCTGTCGAAGGACGTGGCGGGGACGCGAGCGACGCCGGCGCCCCGACCGCCACCCTTCCGCTCGCCCCCGCAAGTCGCTAAGGTGCGTCGTTCGTCCCGGGAGGAGCCGACATGCCGTCGCGTCTGGAGCAGGTCTGCGTCGAGAAGGGGCTGAAGATGACCGACCAGCGTCGGGTCATCAGCCGCGTCCTGTCCGAGGCGACCGACCACCCCGACGTCGAGCAGGTCTATCACCGCGCCCAGCGGCTCGACCCGCGGATCTCCATCGCCACCGTCTACCGCACCATGAAGCTGTTCGAGGAGGCGAACGTCATCGAGCGCCTCGATTTCGGCGACGGCCGGGCGCGGTACGAGGAGAACCGGGAGGAGCACCACCATCACCTCATCGACCTGCACACCGGCGAGGTGATCGAGTTCATCAACGACGAGATCGAGCGGATGAAGCAGCGCATCGCCGACGAGCTCGGCTATGAGCTGGTCGGTCACCGCCTCGAGCTCTACGGCGTGATGCGCAAGCGTCGGGACGAGGTCTGAGCCGTGGACAGCGAGATCGAGATCCACCTGGACGACGTCTGCGGCATTGGCCACTGCGAGCAGGGCGACCAGTGCCGCACGGCCGTCCGCCGGGCCTATCAGGAGCTGCGCGACCTCGGCCGGCCCGACCGGCACGCGTTCGAGGCGGCCGTGACCATCTATCGTTATCACCACCCCCACGTGCCGGCGAACCTCGCGGGCGAGGTCGTGCAGGGCTGGGTCTGGGACGGCGTCCGCCACTGAGGCGCCGCCCCGTCCGGTCTCCGGCGACCGCGGGACAGCTTTCGGGACCTCCACCATGGACATGACGCTCCCCGCCGCCGGCCTTCTGATCGGCGGCGACCGCGCGCCCGCGTCGGGCGGCACCATTCCCGTCGTGGATCCGTCCGACGGGCGCGTCTTCGCCGAGATCGGGCGCGGCACCGCGGAAGACGTGGACCTTGCGGTCCGGGCCGCCCGCGCCGCGGCCGACGGTGCCTGGGGCCGGACGACCGCGACCGAGCGCGGGCGGCTCCTTTTGAGGCTCGCGCAGGCGGTGCTCGACCGGGCCGAGGCGATCGCCGCGATCGAGGCCGCCGACACCGGCAAGCCGCTGAAGCAGGCCCGCGCCGACGTCACCGCGCTCGCCCGCTATTTCGAGTTCTACGGCGGGGCGGCCGACAAGCACCATGGCACCACCATCCCCTACCAGCAGGGCTACACGGTCCTGACGGTGAAGGAGCCGCACGGCGTCACCGGCCACATCATCCCCTGGAACTATCCGATCCAGATCCTCGGCCGTTCGCTCGGCGGGGCATTGGCCGCCGGCAACGCCGCGGTCGTCAAGCCGGCGGAGGACGCCTGCCTGTCGGTGCTCCGGGTGGCGGAACTGGCGCTCGAGGTCGGGTTTCCCGAAGGTGCGGTCAACGTCGTCACCGGCTACGGCGCGGAGGCCGGGGCGGCGCTCGCCGCCCATCCGGGCATCGACCACATCAGCTTCACCGGCTCGCCCGCGACGGGGGCCGCGGTGCAGGCGGCGGCCGCGCGCAACAACCGGCCGGTGACGATGGAACTCGGCGGCAAGTCCCCGCAGATCGTGTTCGCCGACGCGGACATCGACGCGGCGCTCCCGTTCCTCGTCGCCGCCATCATCCAGAACGCCGGCCAGACCTGTTCCGCCGGCAGCCGCCTGCTGGTCGAGGCCTCGATCTACGACGCGGTCGTCGCGCGTGTCGCCGAGCGGTTCCGCGAACTGCGCTGCGGGCCGTCGTCGGCGGACCTCGACCTCGGCCCCATCATCAACGAGCGCCAGCGCACCCGCGTGCTCGGCTACGTCGACCGGGCGAGGGCCGACGGGCTGCCGGTGCTGGCGGAGGGGCGGATCGACCCGTCGGCGCCCATCGGCGGCTTCTACGTCGTCCCCACGCTGGTCGGCGACGTGCCGCCCGACCATCCGCTGGCGCAGGACGAGGTGTTCGGCCCCGTCCTCGCCGCGATGCGCTTCACGGACGAGGCCGACGCGCTGCGCCTCGCCAACGGGACCGACTACGGCCTCGTCGCCGGCGTGTGGACGCGGGACGGCGGCCGCCAGCTCCGCATGGCGCGCGCGATCAAGGCCGGGCAGGTGTTCGTCAACAACTACGGGGCCGGCGGCGGGGTCGAACTGCCGTTCGGCGGCTATGGACGGTCGGGCTTCGGCCGCGAGAAGGGCTTCGAGGCGCTGGACGGGTTCAGCGTCACCAAGACCATCGCGATCCGCCACGGCTGAGCGAGAGGGGGAGGGGAGCCATGCGCCTGAAGGACAAGGTCGCGATCGTCACCGGGGCCGGTTCGGGCTTCGGCCGCGGCATCGCCGAGACCTTCGCCCGCGAGGGGGCGAAGGTGGTGGTGAACGACCTGAACGAGGCCGCGGCGGCCGAGGTCGCGCACGCCATCGGCGGCGTCGCCTGCGTCGCCGACGTGTCGAAGGGCGACGACGTGGCGCGGCTCTGCCGTGCGGCGCAGGACGCCTTCGGCGGCCTCGACGTGTTCGTCGCCAACGCCGGCTGGACCTACCGGAACAAATCCTCGCTGGAGGTGACGGAGGACGAGTTCGACCGGGTCTTCGACGCCAACGTGAAGCAGCTCTTCCACGCCACGCGCCACGCGGTGCCGATGATCGCCGCGCGCGGCGGCGGCAGCTTCATCGTCACGGCGTCCACCGCGGCGCTGCGCCCCCGCCCGAACCTCACCTGGTACAACGGGTCGAAGGGGGCGGCGGTGACGATCGTGAAGTCGCTGGCGGTGGAACTGGCGCCGCAGAAGGTGCGGGTGAACGCGCTCTGCCCCGTGCTGGGCCAGACGGGTCTGACCGCGGACTTCATGGGCGGCGACACGCCCGAGAAGCGCGAGGCGTTCCTGAAGACGATCCCGCTGGGGCGCATGAGCACGCCGCAGGACATCGCCAACGCCGCCCTGTTCCTGGCGTCGGACGAGGCCGCGTTCCTGACGGGCGTGGCGCTGGAGGTGGACGGCGGTCGCTGCGTGTGAGCGGCGACGGCGGATCGTCGCGCCGCTCACACGCCCGGCTACCCCGCGCCGTCTCGCCGATCCGGTCGAACGCCGCGACGCGTGACGCCCGATCGAACGCCCGCGCCACCGTCCGCTCTCCTGCCGACGCCCGCGACCAGCCTACGCGAACCACCCCAGAACGAAAACCGCCCGGGGTTTCCCCCGGGCGGCGGTCGTGCGAACCCCTTTTCGGGATCCCGCCTCACTCCTCGCGGTTGCCGAGGAACTGGAGCAGGAACTGGAAGAGGTTCATGAAGTTGACGTAGAGGCTCAGCGCGCTCCACACCGCGTGCGTCGTGCCCGCGTCGCCGTGCATCGCGGCCTCGGAGTACTCCTCCTTGATGCGCTGCGTGTCGAAGGCGATCAGGCCGGCGAACACCAGGATGCCAACGATGCCGATGATGAAGTGCAGCATCGACGAGCCGACGAAGATGTTCACGACGCTGAGCAGGACGATGCCGATCAGGCCGATCATGAGGAAGTTGCCGAACCCCGAGAGGTTCTTCTTCGTCGTGTAGCCGAACAGGCTCAGGCCCGCGAACGCCGCGCCGGTGATGAAGAACACCCGGTAGAAGCTCTCGCCGGTGTAGACCTGCATCAGCATGCCGATCGACACGCCCTGGAGCGCCACGTAGGTCCAGTAGAAGAGCTGGGTCGTGGCGGCCGTCATCCGGCTCGCCATGAAGGAGGCGAGCAGGATCATGCCGAGCGGCGCGAACACCGCCACCCAGCCCAGGATGTTGAGACCGGCGAAGCGGCCCGTCGGCGTGTACTGGTAGAACACCCCGCCGAAGGCGGTGTTGGCCAGGATCCACGCGACGAAGCCGCTGACCGCCAGACCGGTGGCCATGTAGTTGTAGACGCGCAGCATGTGCGCGCGCAGGCCCTCGTCGATCTGGGCCTGCCCGATCGTGCCCGCCCCGGGCATCGCGTAGCCGCGCTGCGCGTTCGGGCTGTTCCAGAGACCGTTAGCCATCGAAATCCCTCGAAAAGAGGTTGAACCATCGGAGAATGATATTGGCAGACCAGCCATGCGTTTCAATGGAAAATCGGACTCCCGATTCCGCCGTCGAATGCAATGCCACAAACGTTATGTGGAAATCCGTTCTCGCCGCGTCGCACTCAATCGTTCCGCAACAATGGTGCGGCCGGCTGGCCGAGCGCCCACCACGTTCCCACGAAGCCGAACATCAATGTTATCGCGGTACAGACGGCACTCGTGACGAGCACTGCCGAGGGCAGGAAGGTCCAGTCCTGTTGCATGACGAAGACGAGGACGGCCCAGGCCGTCACCGTCCCGAGCACGCCGGCGATCAGCGCGGTGATCAGGCCGAGGAGGCCGTACTCGAACAGGAAGGCGCGCAGGATGTCGCCGCGCGTCGCCCCCAGCACCTTCAGCACGACCGCGTCCCACACCCGCCGCCGGTGCCCGGCCGCCACCGCCCCGGCCAGCACCAGCGTGCCGGCGACCAGCGTGATCGACGCGGTGGCGCGCACGGCGGTGCCGATGTCGGTCAGGATCTTGTTCACCGTGTCGAGCGCGTCGCGCACGCGCACCGCGGTGACGTTCGGGAACGCCTGGGTCACGCGGCGCTGCAGCTCGCCCTCCGACGACTGCGGCGCCTGGACGGTGGCCAGCACCGTCTGCGGTGCGCGGTCGAGCAGGCCCGGCGAGAAGATGATCGTGAAGTTGATCGAGAGGGTGGACCATTTGATGTGGCGCACGTTCGCCACCTCCGCCGTCACGTTGCGGCCGAGGATGTTGAACGTCATCCGGTCGCCCGGCCCGATCGCGAAGGCCTTGGCGATGTCCTCGGCGATGGAGACGCGCGGCGGGCCGCGATAATCGTCCGGCCACCAGGATCCCGCGATCACCTCCGAGCCCGCGGGCAGGAGGGCGGCGTAGGTCATTCCCCGGTCGCCGCGCAGCACCCAGGCCTCGGACGGATCCTTGACCGCCTGTTCGGCGTCCACGTCGTTCACCCGCACGATGCGTCCGCGCAGCGAGGGGACCTCGCGCAGGTCCGCCGTGCCGGGCACGCCCAGGACCGTGTCCCGGAACCGCTCGCGCTGGTCGGGCTGCACGTCGACGAAGAAGAAGGCGGGCGCCTGCGCGGGCAGCGTCTCCTGCACCGCACGACGGAAGTTCCCCTCGATCAGCGCGATGGCGACCAGCACCGTGAGCCCGAGGCCGAGGGAGAGCACCACGCTGCCCGTCGGGTTGCCCGGCCGGTGCAGGTTGGCGATCGCGAGGCGCAGGC
>VYKX01000390.1_pt1 | contig 10589 bp, 14 predicted proteins | sample 5114471 | NCBI WGS metagenome assembly VYKX01 (sample SAMN12291785, study PRJNA351875) | freshwater metagenome | isolation source: freshwater lake | place: USA: Michigan, Gull Lake | collected 2013-08-08
AAATCCATCCCGGCGGCAGAGGTTTTGTTCCAGCGATTTCTGGCCTAGCCTATGCCCATCAAGTAACGCCCAGGAAACGCATGACTGAATTGCTTTATCGCCAAGACGCCTATGCTGCGGAAATCAGCGCCAGGGTGCTTGCGGCTTCGGCCGAGGCAATCATCACAGACCGCACGAATTTCTACGCCCAGGCCGGCGGTCAGCCCGGCGATACCGGCGTGCTGCGCTGGCCGCGCGGGCAGGCGCGGATCACCAATACCACCAAGGGGCCGGAAGATTCCGTGCTGCATGTCCCGGAAGCCGGCGCGGCCTTGCCGGAACTGGGGGCGACGGTGACGCTCGCACTTGATTGGCCGCGACGCCTTCGCCTGATGCGCATGCACACGACGCTGCATTTGCTATGCAGCCTGATCCCAGGCGCGGGTGTTACGGGTGGGCAGATTGGGCTTGAGAAATCGCGCCTTGATTTCGATCTGCCGGAACCGCCCAGCAAGGAAAGCCTGACCGAAGGACTGAATGCGCTGATCGCCGCCAATCATCCCATCGCGCAGGAATGGATTTCCGAATCCGAGCTTGATGCCAATCCAAGCCTGGTGCGCACGCTTTCCGTGCAACCGCCGCGTGGCGCCGGGCGCATCCGCTTGGTACGCATCGGCAATGCAGATGCGCCGATTGATCTGCAACCCTGTGGCGGCACGCATGTGCGCCATACTGGCGAGATCGGGCGTGTGGAGGTCACGAAAATCGAAAACAAAGGCCGGCAGAACCGCCGCGTTTCCCTGGTGCTGGTGGAGGATTGATCATGCATGATCTGGTTTCAACCGAATGGCTGGCCGAGGCACTTGGCGCGCCTGATCTGATGGTGTTTGACGCCACCAAATACCTGCCCAATGAACCCTTTGATGGCCTAGCCAGATACCGCGAAGCGCATATTCCGGGCGCGCGTTTCTTCGATATTGATGTGGTGGCCGATCCCGACACCACCCTGCCGCATATGGCGCCAACCGCTGGGCGCTTCGCGCGGCTGATGGGTGAAATGGGCATCAGCAATGCAACGCGCGTGATCTTCTACGATCAGAAGGGGCTGCAATCCTCGGCCCGCGGCTGGTGGCTGATGAAGCTGTTCGGGCATGAGAAAACCGCCGTGCTGGATGGCGGCTTGCCGAAATGGTTGGCGGAAGGCCGCGCAACGGAAAGCGGTGACGCCAAGTCAGCCACCCCCGCTAGCTACACACCGGATTTTCGCGCTGATCTGCTGAAAGGTATCGGCGATGTGAAGCGCATTATCGCTGATGGCAGCGCGCTTATCTTGGATGCGCGCGCCAAGGGTCGCTTTGATGGCACGGCGCCGGAACCGCGCCCGGGCCTACCTTCCGGCCATATGCCGGGTGCCAAAAGCGTACCCTTCAATGAATTGCTCAATGCCGATTTCACCATGAAGGACGCGGCAGCGCTGCGCGCGCGTTTCGCCGCTGCTGGAGCGCATGGCGCCACGCCCATCGTCACCAGCTGCGGCACAGGTGTTACAGCCTGCATCCTGGCGCTTGGCATGAAGCAGGCCGGGCTTGGTGATCCCGCAATCTATGATGGTTCCTGGACCGAATGGGCCGGCAGGCCTGAAACCCAAAAGGAAAAGAGTAGCTGATATGGCCGACAACAACGCCAAACACGGGCAAGGCTTCGCCACACGCATGTCTCATGCCGGGCGCGCGGGAACGCGAGCGCATGGCTTCGTCAATCCCGCGGTGCATCGCGGGTCCACCGTGCTGCACCCGAATTCTGAATCGCGCCGCGCCTTCCAGAAGGACAAGTGGAACCGCGTGATGACCTACGGCACCGCCGGCGGTCCCACGCAATATGCTTTGGAAGATGTGGTTGCGGAAATTGAAGGCGGCACGCGCTGCGTGCTGGTTGGCACGGGTTTGGCGGCGGTGACGGTACCGCTGATGGCGTACCTCAAGACTGGCGATCATTGCCTGATGCCCGATTCCGCCTATGGCCCCGCGCGTAATATTTGCAATGGGTTGCTGAAGGATTGGGGGGTGGAGACCACCTATTATGATCCGCTGATTGATGAGGCCGGCATCCGTGCGCTCATCCGCCCCAATACCAAGGTAGTCTATACTGAAAGCCCCGGCAGCCACACATTCGAAGTGCAGGATGTGCCGGCTATTGCGCGCGCGGCGCATGCGGCGGGCTGTGTGGTGATGATGGACAATACCTGGGGCATTCACCACTTCATGCCCTTCCAACATGGTGTGGATGTTTCCATCCAGGCACTGACAAAGTATGTCGGCGGGCATTCGGATGTGCTGCTGGGCTCCATCACCGTGAATAGCGAAAAGGATTATGAGATTGTGCGCGGCGCGGCCTCCCAAATGGGACATTTCGCGGCACCGGATGATTGCTGGCTGGCGCTGCGTGGTGCGCGCACCATGCCTGTTCGCTTGCAGCAGCAGGAGAAAAGCGGGCTTGAGGTGGCGCGCTGGTTTGAAAACCGGCCAGAGGTGCTGAGTGTACTGCACCCTGCCCTGCCATCCCATCCGCAGCATGCCTTGTGGAAGCGCGATTTCACCGGCGCCTGCAGTCTATTCGGCGTGGTGTTCAAGCCGCACTATGCGGAAGCGGATATCTTCAACTTCATTGATAGCCTCAAGCTTTTCGGGATTGGTGCTTCATGGGGTGGGTTTGAAAGCCTCGCACTTCCCACCACGGGCTTCATCACCCGCACCGCGACCAGCCCGGATCTGGGCGGCTTCACCGTGCGCATTCATATCGGGCTTGAGGATGTTGGCGATCTGATCGCTGATCTGACGCAAGGTTTGGCGACTCTGCCCAAGTAAGGCAGCAGACAAAGGCACGCCCACGCAAGCGGGCGGCCCGATGGGTTCAGCGTGCGCGCGTTTCGTCCTGGATAACGCGCCGCGCCGCCTCTCGATCTGCTCTGGATGGCGCGGTAGCTGTGTTATAGCTCGCGACAAGAATGGCAACTGGAAGCATCAAAAGACCGAAGTCTCCGGCAAGCCCAAATCCAGAACTGTTATCAACAGATCTGTTGTTGTAACATCTCCGTTCGACCCGTTCGTCGCCAAGACAAGGCCTCGTAAAGGGCTCCGCTTGCTGAGGCACCTCAGCGCGATCAGCGCAACCAAAAAGCAGCATGATCGTACAAAGCGCCAAGCTAGTCCTCACGAAGGATGTCATGGGCATTGTCCTTTTCCCAACGGCACTCTTTAGATTGCCATATTTGATTAAAGGGAACAAGAAGCTACTTCAAAGGGCCGGTAAACAACCCAATTCGCTAACCCGTTAGCGCGGGCGCTGGTCTTCCTGAAGAACGCGTCGCGCAGCGTCCAAGTCTAATTGACGTGATTGCTGATCGGCAATGAACGGGGTTAAAATGAGTGCTAAGACGGGAGCCAAAAAGTTGCCGTCATTGCCACTAGAGTACCCTCTGCGGTTACAGGAGCCATCGCTGAGGCATGAGGGAAAGGCATCATCACTTTTATACAAGGGACGTTCTGGGGCCACGCAAGCAGCCATCATAAAGGTCGCCGCCAAACCAAAACTCATTTTGAAGGCCATCTTCAAGGGGGGATCCTTGTAAAACCACGACTTTTTACCAGCGTTTGCCCAAAATGACAAGAATAACTGAGAGAACCTTAGGCGCTGACACGAAGTGCCGCCGGGGCTCAAAACGCCCCAACCCCGTCACTGCTGGCTGCGCCCCGTCTCAACGCCACGCTGATAGGCGCGCCGTTCATTCTCCCGCGATTGGCCAACCGCCAAGCCGCCTGCGGCACCGACGCCGGCACCAATCAGCGCGCCCCAACCGGCATTGCCGGAAAAGGAGCCGATAGCCGCACCCCCAAGCGCGCCAGCACCGGCGCCAATCGCGGTGCTGCGCTGCTTATCGCTCATATCCGCGCAACCGGTCGCTGCCAACAGCGCCACACACGCAAAACCTGTCTTCCATTTGCCAGCCATCGGAATCTCCTTGGCGATTGCCAATTCTGTCAGTCTTCAATCAACGCCGCGTCGAACGTGCGGCGCATGGGTATTGCGCCGCGGCAAAACGCAGCAGCCCATCCGAAGCGCGCAAGCCATCAAACTGCGGATTGGCAGCGGACCAAGCCACGAAACTCGCCGCTACCTGATCGAGGGTGGGCGATGGTGAGGGCAGGCAAAAGCTGGGCCGCGTGCCTTGGCGCTTATGCATGGAATCGCTGGTCTGTCCTGTACCGACCATCACGCCATGGCAGAAATGCACCGCCGCAGCATAAGCCGCTTCCTGCGCGCCCGCGCCGCAGAGCCGCGCCAAGGCGCCTGTTGTGCCAGCGGTGAAGGTTTCGCCCGTAATGGCACTGCTCTGCGCCGAAGCCATTGGCGCCGTGCCCATTGCCACCGCAAATGCCGCCATGGGGAGGAAAGAGCCAAATCCGCGTAACGCCATTGCGTCCTCCTGAACCACGAAGAGCGTGCAGGATACGCAACACGCCACCTGCTTGGCAACTTAAATAATGTCTATGCGCTGTGCGGAGCGTCCCCGCATTTGCCGCAAAATCCTTCAATCTCTACCGTCGCACGCGCGGCAGAGAAGCCTGCCTTGATGGCAGCAGCGCTGATGGCCTCAGCCACGCCATGATCGGAAATCTCCCGCGTCGCACCACACCCGCGACAGATCAGGAATTGATGCGGATGGTCATGCGCATGGTCGTGATGCGCGCCATGCCCTTCCAGAGCCTCATTACAGCCCATGAAGGCATTCAGCCTTTCCAACCGATGGATCAAACCCTGTTCCAGCAGAAAATCCAGCGCGCGATACACTGTGGGCGGCGCAGCCTTGGCGCGGCTTGCCTTCAATTGATCAAGCAAAGCATAGGCACCGATCGGCGCCTCAGATTCCAACACCAGGCGCAGCACATCGCGGCGCAGCGGCGTAAGCTGCACCCCGCGCGTTTGGCAAAGCGCCTCCGCCCTTTCGAGCGCCGTCAAATGATGAGCTGATCCATGCATACCGCTTCCTAACAGGAATCGCGCATGTTATAAAGTAACAATGTCAGCCCCCACCATTTCCGCCACCGCGCGCGACTCCCTGCTTGCCGCCATCAAGCCCGATGCCGCCGGCCTCATCCCCGCCATCGCCCAGCAGCATGATACGGGCGAAGTATTGATGATGGCCTGGATGAATGCCGAAAGCCTAGCCGAGACACTCGCAACCGGTCGCGTCTGCTATTATTCGCGTTCCCGCAAGGCGCTTTGGCGCAAGGGCGAAACATCGGGCCAGGTGCAGATGCTGGTGGATGTCCGGCTTGATTGTGATAGCGATACAATTCTGCTGTTGGTGGATCAGCAGGGCGTTGCCTGCCATACGGGCCGGCGCAATTGCTTCTACCGCGCCCCGCGCGGCGAAACCCTCGCCAATATCGCGGAGCCGCTGATGGACCCGCAAGCGCTTTACCGCAAATGAAGCTCATTCCCGTCACGGTGCTGACCGGCTTTCTGGGTGCGGGCAAGACCACGCTCTTGAACCGGCTGCTGAAGCATCCGGAGATGGCCGGCAGTGCAGTGCTGATCAATGAATTTGGCGAGATTGGGCTGGACCATCTGCTGGTCGAGAAACTCGATGAAGATACCGTCCTGCTCAATGCCGGCTGCCTTTGCTGCACCATTCGCGGCGATTTGCAGCGCGCTTTGCGTGATTTGGCGCTGAAGGCCGAAGCTGGGCATGAAATTCGCCGCGTGCTGATTGAAACCACGGGCCTGGCTGACCCTGCGCCGATTCTGCAAACGCTGATGAGCGACCCGGTGGCGCTGCAGTCCTTCCGGCTTGATGGCGTGGTGACGGTGGTGGATGCGGTGGTAGGCACGGCCACGCTGGATAGCCAAATCGAAGCGGTGAAGCAGGCCGCGGTTGCTGACAGGCTGATCCTGAGCAAGACGGATATCGCGAGCCCCGGTCAAGTCAGTGCGTTTGAAGCGCGGTTGCATGCGCTTAATCCCGGCGCGCCAATCAGGCACGTCGTGGCGGGTGATGTCGCGCCGGATTTCCTGTTTGGCGCAGGCGGCTTTGACCCCAGCACAAAAATTGCCGAAGTCGCGGATTGGTTGGCGGCGGAAGCAGCGCATCACCATCATCATGGTCATCACCATGACCCAAACCGCCATGATGCGCGCATCCAGGCTTTCGGCCTGACCTTCGCCGAGCCCCTTCCCTGGGAGGGGTTGGCGAGCTGGCTTGAAATGCTTGCCATCACGCGCGGCGCCAGCATCCTTCGCATGAAGGGTATCCTAAACCTGCAAGGTGAAGATCGCCCGGTGGTGCTGCATGGCGTGCAGCATGTGTTTCACCCGCCGGAACGCTTGCACGAATGGCCAGCAGAGCATGATCGGCAATCCCGCCTTGTCTTCATCCTGCGCGATCTGGACCGCGCCGTGGTGGAAGAAGGCTTGGCCGCCTTCCTGCAAGCGGCGCGCGACAAGGCCGCGCTTGCCGCCGGCGCGAAATAATTCCGCGGCGCAGCAATCTCCGCTAATAACCCGCCATGCCCCCTGCCCCTTTGATATTTGAGACCCTCTCTGGCGCTGCGCTTACTGCGCGGTTGGATGCGCTGGCTGGCCTGCGCATTCGTGTCTTTCGCGAATGGCCTTATCTTTACGATGGCGATCCGGCGCATGAGGCGCGCTACCTTGCCACTGACGCGCAAAGCCCCGGCGCCCTGGTGGTGGCGGCCAGCACGGCGCAGGGAGAGGCCGTTGGCATGGCCACCTGCCAACCGGGCCATGAAGCTAGCGAAAAGCTCCGCGCTTCCTGGGCCAGTGCTGGGCTAGATGCGGCGACGCTATGTTATTTCGGTGAGAGTGTTTTGTTGCCGGCATATCGCGGCCAGGGCGCCGGCGTGCGCTTCTTTCAGGAACGCGAAATCCATGCGCGCCGTTTGGGGCTTTCCATCGCTGCCTTCTGTTCCGTTGTGCGCAATGAAAACGACCCGCGCCGGCCACGCGATTACACACCGCTGGATGGCTTCTGGCGCAATCGCGGCTATGAACCGCGGCCTGATATCTCAACGGTGATGTCCTGGCGCGAAGTGGACGATACCCGCGAAACACCGCATGTGCTTTCCTTCTGGATCAAGCGGCTTTCATGACGGAAGCCGCCCTCATCCGCCTTGGCTTGCTGCAATATCCGGTGGGCCGCCCAGCCTCCATCGCGGCATTCGCGGCGGCGCTTGATCGCTGGCTTGAAGAGGGCCGCGCGCAAGCGGATTTGCTGGTGCTGCCGGAGTATGCGGCGGTGGAACTCGGCGCCGCACTGAATGGCGGTGAGGCGACTGAAGCCGCCGAGCTTGCCGCCATAATCACCGCCGCGCCCGCCATCCTTGAAGTGATGCGCAATGCCGCGCAGCGCCATCAGGTATGGCTACAGCCCGGCACCCTGCCCATGCGCGCACCAGATGGCCGCGTGATCAATCGCGCGCCCTTGATCACGCCAGAAGGCCGCACCGCCTTTCAGGATAAGCGCGCCATGACGCGTTTTGAGACTGAACGCTGGGGTGTCAGCCAAGGCGCTGATCCCAATGTGTTTGATACGCCCTGGGGCAGGATTGGCATTTCCATCTGCTATGATATCGAATTCCCAAAGCATGCGCGCGTGCAGGTGATGGCCGGCGCCTGGCTGATCCTTTCGCCAAGCTGCACGGATACGCTCGCTGGTTTCAATCGCGTGCATTTCTCCGCCCGCGCCCGCGCCTTGGAAAACCAATGCTATGTCGCCATCGCGCCAACAATTGGCGAAGCGCCATGGTCCGCGGCGCTCGATATCAATCGTGGTCGTGCTGGCGTTTTTGGCCCGATGGATCGCGGCTTTCCTGCCGATGGCATCCTCGCCGAAGGGAAGATGGATGCGCCGGGCTGGGTATTTTGTACGCTCGATCCCAGCTTGATTGAGGCAGTGCGGCGCGATGGCGCCGTGCTCAATCACCGCGATTGGCCAAGGGCGCCCTTTGGCTCACCCAAACCCGCCAGCTTCGCATGACGCTGATCTATATCATTGCCGGAGAGGCTTCAGGCGATGTGCTCGGCGCGCGGCTGATTGCGGCTTTGCGCAAGGCGCGGCCTGATCTGAACTTCGCCGGCATTGGTGGCGAACGCATGGCCGAACAGGGCATGCCAAGCCTTTTCGCTTACCGCGAATTGGCGCTGATGGGCTTGCTGGAAGTGTTGCCGCGCATTCGGCAATTGAAGCGCCGCTTGGCAGAGACAGAAGCCGATATCCTCACGCGCCAACCCGCCTTGCTGGTCACGATTGACAGCCCCGGCTTTACGCTGCGGATTGCGGAGGCCGTGAAGCCGCACGGTATCCCGGTGATGCATTATGTTGCACCGCAAGTCTGGGCCTGGCGGCCGGGGCGCGTCAAGAAACTCCGGCACAAGATTGATCATTTGCTGTGTCTGCTGCCTTTCGAGCCCGCGTTCTTCGAAGCGGCTGGCATACCTGTGACTTTCGTGGGCCATCCCGTGCTGGAAAGCGGGGTGGATCAGGGCAATGCCGCGCGTTTCCGCGCCCGTCATGGGCTGGCGGCAACCGATCGCCCGTTGATCATCATGCCGGGTAGTCGGCGGATTGAAGCAACGCGCTTGCTGCCGATTTTCGGCGCGACGCTGAAAGCGGTGCTGCCACAAAACCCAGCGCTGCGCCCGGTGGTCGCTGTCTCACCTATTGTTGCGCCGCTAGTGCGCGAAGCCGCCGCTGCTTGGCCAGCGGCGCCCATCCTGGTGGAAGACATTGCTGACAAGCATGATGCCTTCGCGGCAGCAGCAGAAAATGGCGCGGGGCTGATCAAATCCGGCACCTCATCGCTTGAAATGGCGGTGGCGGGCGTGCCGCATATCGTTGCCTATCGCGTCAATCCCATCACGGCGGCGATTGCGCGGCGGCTGGTCAAGGTGCCGCATGCCTCGCTGGTTAATCTGTTATGCGCGCGGGAAGTGGTGCCGGAATGCATTCAGGAAAATTGCACGCCAGAAAAACTGACCGCCGCGCTATTGCCGCTTTTGCAAAACCCCGCATCCATCGCAGCACAACGCCAGGGTTGCGCGGAAACCCTGGCAAAACTCACCGCGCCGGAAGGTGCGCCATCGGAAGCAGCGGCAGCAGCGGTACTCGCCGCGCTGCCTTGAATCCCCTCAGGGCTGCATATGCGCCCCGCCACACTGCACCCAATTCTGCCCCGTAATAAAGGAAGCCCCATCGGACAGCAGGAAGCAGATCAAGGGCGCCACTTCCGATGGCAGAGCCACGCGATTAAGCGGAATGCGCGCCAGCGTTCTTTCCTTGAAACGCTCTGAACGAATCACTTCCGTCATCGGCGTTTCCACCGTACCGAAGCCAACGCTATTCACGCGAATGCCATACCGCGCCCATTCGCTCGCCGCTGTCATGGTCACGCCGAAAAGCCCGGCCTTGGCGGCGGAATAATTCACCTGACCAATGCTGCCGCGCTTGCCGGCGGTGGAGGAGATATTCACAATCGCGCCTGGGCGTTCTTCCCCAGCACGCGCACGTTCAATCATGTGTTTGCCCACAGCCTGCTGCATCAAATGGCAGGCCGTCAGATTCACATTAATCACTTCCTGCCATTGGCGGAGCGTCATTTTCTCGATCATCGCAGGGCGCGTAATGCCCGCGCAATTCACCAACCCATGCACGGCACCAAAACGCGCCACGGCATCGGCCACGCATTGTGGCCCAAATTCTTCCTCACTCACATCGCCTTCAATGGCCATGGTGTGATCGCCGGCCAGGTCTTCTGCCACCTGCATCAGGGTTTCGCGGTTGCGTTCCACCATCACCAGATTGCCGCCAAGCCCCAGCACCAATTCGGCAATGGCACGGCCAATACCTTGCCCCGCGCCAGTCACGATAATGGTCTTGCCTGTGAGTGCCATCGGATTCATCATTGCCGTTTCCTTCCTTATATTGTCTGCAAAAACCACTCTCTCAATTCAACCGCAGCCCGCGAATCAATTCCGGGCTTGGCTTGGCGTCACCGCGTTCCACGCGCTTGACGATATCGGTCAGCGCCGCATTGGCCGGTGCATCAATGCCAATCGTCGCGCCCTTATCCACGACAAAGCCATTCAGATACTCAATCTCCGTCCGGCGGCCCTTCACCATATCCTGGCCCATGGAAGGCCGATGCGCGCCACCGCCGCCCTTGGATGTCTCCGCGAGGCGATGCTCATCATAGGTCTGGCGCGCTGCCGCATCGCCTTCCCCGGCGCGGGCGATGATTTCGGGATCAAGGTGGAAAACCTCCTCCAGATCGTAACCCAGCGCCTGGCCAATCCGGATCGCCTCAGACCCCAAGCGCGCAGCAAAGCCGCGAATGGCATCATCGGCCACCATGTCGCGCGTGGTCAGCCCCGTGCAGGCGGAAAGCCCATTGCCCATGACATTCGCGACAAGTTTGGACCAGCGTTCGCCCCAAAGATTGCTGGTGGTCAAAGCACTATCCGTCAGCCCCACCAGCTTCGTGATATGTTCCGCGCGCGGTGAAATCCGCCCATGCGGTTCGCCCACACGGAAC
>VYKX01000394.1_pt1 | contig 10575 bp, 7 predicted proteins | sample 5114471 | NCBI WGS metagenome assembly VYKX01 (sample SAMN12291785, study PRJNA351875) | freshwater metagenome | isolation source: freshwater lake | place: USA: Michigan, Gull Lake | collected 2013-08-08
CTCCGCCCGCGCGACCGCCCCCGCCGCGGGCGAGGCGGCGGCGCGAAGGGTCCGGACGTCGCCGGTGACGATCACCGTGCGGCGGCGCCCGCCGGTCAGGAGCGACTGATGGACCCAGCCCTCCGTTCCCTCGATGTCGCGGATGCGCCGCCAGGTGTCGAACTCGGCCGTGATCTCGACCGGAAGGTCGCGGCGGCGGATCACCCAGTCGACCGGGTGGCGCGGCCCGGGTCCGGTGCGGAGGTTCACCTCGTCGGAGCGCAGCACCGCGAAACGCGGGATCGGCAGGCCGGTTCCGACCGGGACGCCGGGCAGCGCCCGCGGCGGGGGTTCCTGCGCCGGGACCGGTGCGGCCGCGAGCAGCAGGGCACAGGCGAACGCGCGGCCCGCTCGCCGCATCCAACCGTCCATCGGCCGTTCCCCCGTCGAGGTTCCGCGCCGATTAGAGGCAAAAGGACGGCGCGGTCAAGCGACCTGCCCGTGGCACGGCCGGTGCGCCCCGGGCGCGGGATGGACAGGGCCGGCACGGCGCTGCTATGGCACGGGCGATCGCCACGAGGAACCCCATGACCGACCGCCGGAAGCCGACCGTCATCGTCACGCGCAAGCTGCCCGACGTGGTGGAGACGCGGATGATGGAACTCTTCCACACCCGGCTCGCCGCCGACGACCGGCCGATGGACCGGGCGGCGCTGCAGGCGGCCATGTCGAATGCGGACGTTCTCGTCCCGACGGTGACCGACCGCATCGACTCGGGCCTGATCGCCGCGGCGGGGCCGCAGCTGCGCCTCATCGCCTCCTTCGGCACCGGGGTCGACCACATCGACCTGGACGCCGCCCGCACCCGCGGGATCACGGTCACGAACACGCCGGGCGTCCTGACCGAGGACACGGGCGACATGGTCATGGCGCTGATCCTCGCCACCGCCCGGCGACTCGGCGAGGGCGAGCGGCTGGTGCGGTCGGGACGCTGGAACGGCTGGGGTCCGACGACGATGCTGGGCCAGCGGCTGCGCGGCAAGCGCCTCGGCATCGTCGGCATGGGCCGGATCGGGCAGGCGGTGGCGGTCCGGGCGCGGGCCTTCGGCATGTCGATCCACTACCACAACCGCAAGCCGGTCCATCCGGAGATCGAGGCGGAGCTGGAGGCGACCTTCTGGGAGAGCCTCGACCAGATGCTGGCGCGCATGGACGTCGTCTCGATCAACTGCCCCCACACCCCGGCCACCTATCACCTGCTGAACGCCCGCCGGCTGAAGCTCCTGCGCCCGCACGCGATCCTCGTGAACACCTCGCGCGGCGAGGTGGTGGACGAGGCGGCGCTGACCCGCATGCTCCAGACCGAGGCGATCGCCGGCGCCGGCCTCGACGTCTACGAGCACGAGCCGGCGGTGAACCCGAAGCTGCTCGAGCTGGAGAACGTCGTCCTGCTGCCGCACATGGGGTCGGCCACCACGGAGGGGCGGATCGACATGGGCGAGCGGGTGATCGTCAACATCCGGAGCTTCTGGGACGGGCACAGCCCGCCCGACCGGGTGCTGCAGACGATGTTCTGAGCGCCGTCAGAGCTTCGCGTGGCGCGCCCGGCTGCCGCGCTCGATCGCCATCGCGATCAGCGGGTCGATGTCGAGGCCGTCGCGGATGATCTGGAGGAACCGGAGTTCCTCGCGCGAGGTGCGCTCGTCGGCCAGGACGATGTCGCACGCCAGCGCGAAGGCGGTCTCGCGCAGGCGGGGCTCCAGCGCGTCGCGGATGCGGGACACGGCCGTGTCGAGCCCGTCCGCCTCCCCCAGCAACTGCACACACTCCTGCGCGACGCCGGTCAGCTTCGTCTCGTCGAAGTCGCGGAAGGCCTGGAGCACCTTCACGTTGTCGCCGATGGTCTTGAGTTCGGCATCGGTCATGTTGCCGTCCGCCGCCGAGACCAGGACCATGGTCAGGATCAGCGCGCGATGGGGATCGGTCATCGTCATCCGGGTTCGGGAGGGGGGCGCCTGTCTCACCGGGATCGGAACCACCGGTCAGGCGCCGCCAGCGCGGTCGCGTGGGCGAGAGTTGGCCGCGCCGCCCGCCGTCGTCAAGCCGTCCCGTTGCCGCCCCGCACCTGCCGCAGGAACGCGTCGCTCTCGCTGCGCAGCCGCTGGCTCTCCTGACGCACCTCCTCGATCGCGCCGATGACGGTGTCGGTCACCGAGCGCGCCTCGCGCGCGGTGCCGTGCACCACCTCGAACCGGCCGGCCATGGCCTCCACCCCGCGCGTCGCGGCGTCGAGGTTCCGGTTGATCTCGTCCGCCGCCATGTCCTGCCGCTCGACGGCCGCAGTGATCTCCATCGCCACCTGCTGGAGCAGGCGGATGGTCTCGCCGACCGATCGGATCGCCTCCACCGTGGCGTCGGTGCCGCGCTGGATGTGGCCGATCTGGCGCTCGACCTCCTCGGTGGCGCGGGTCGTCTGGCTGGCCAGCGACTTCACCTCGTTGGCAACCACCACGAAGCCCTTGCCAGCCTCGCCCGCCCGCGCCGCCTCGATGGTGGCGTTGAGGGCGAGCAGGTTGGTCTGCGAGGCGACGTCGCGGATGAGCTTCACCACGTCGCCGATCCGGGCCGCCGCCTCGGCGAGGTCGCCGATGGTCCGGTCGGCGCGTCCCGCCTCGTCCACCGCCCGCCGGACGACGTCGTCCGACTGTTCGGCATGGCCGCGGATCGTCCGCACGTCGTCCTTCAGCGCCGACGCCGTCCGCACCACCTGATGCGACGTGCTGACGGCCTCGGCCGACAGGCCGGCGACGGCGCTCGTCTCGTCCCAGGTCCGCTGGGCGGCGCCGCTGAGGCTGCGGGCGCTGCCCTGGAGCCGGTCGGTGGTGTGGATGAGGCCCGCGACCACCTTCGACATGGTCGCGTCGAACCGGTCCGCGATCTCCGCCAGCGCCTTCCGGCGCTGGTCCTCGGCCGCGCGCCGGTCCTCCTCCTGCTGCGCCCGCATGGAGTGCTCGCGCTCGGTGGCGTTCTTCCACACGCGCAGCGCCTCGAACATGTCGCCGATCTCGTCCGAGCGGCGTCTGTCGGGAATGACGACCGACAGGTCGCCGGTCGCCAGCTTTCGCATGATCCCGGTCACCTGGGCGACCGGGCGCACCACGATCAGGCGGTTGATCCAGATCTGGATCGCGAGGTTGAGGCCGAGGACGATGATCAGGCTGACGATCGACGTTCGGATCGTCACGTCCCGCTGGATGTCGAGTGTCGCGGGCGTCCAGGCGGAGACGAGATATCCGCCCGACGCCCCGGTCTCGGTCCGGGCGCGGGCGGCGACGAGGATCGTCTGGCCCTGCGTCTCGGTGGCGACCCCCGCCGCATCGAGCGCCGCGAGGTTGCGCCGGGCGAAGGCGGCGAGGTCGCGCCCGCGGGGGTCGGGAGCGGTGATCGGTTCCCAGGTCGGCGTGAAGGCGGCGACGGTGATGAGGTCCTGACCGAAGGCGACGCGGAAGTTCGATAGCCTGCGCTCGATCGCCTGGGGCTCGCGACCCCGGATGGCGTCGGAAAGCTCGCGTCCCATGAGTTCGGTGTTCATTTGGGCGCCGTGGGCGAACTGCTCCACCACGGTCCGCTCGCTCGCCACGACCAGCGACCAGGTCTGGGCCGCCATGCCCGTGGCGACGCTCGCGACGATGGTGAGGGCGAGACGGCTGCCGATCGTCCAGCGCATCAGGGTCTCCGGTCGGGAAGGGTGCCGAGGGTTCGGATGAGGGGCCGGTCGAATGCCCCTGACACGGATCTCTCAGGGAAGATCTGGGCGGTCCATCCGTCGGTTCGACCCAGTGACGCGCCGATCCGGACAGGAGAACGCGACATCGTGATGTTGTGTGACGGCATATTCGCCCCGTCGAAATCTCATGGTCCGCTGCGATAATCGACAGGGCTTGGGAAATGTCCAGTTTGATCGCCGTCATCATCCGATAAACTCGCCGTATAATCCTTAATTATATTTCGAATTATTCGTCCTGAACGATTGCCGGCGGGGTTCGTCCGGCGGTGCGGACCGCCGCGCGCCCTCGACAGGCGACCGGTCGCTCCCTAAGGTCGCGCCGCCCGCCGTTCCGCAGCGCACCATGGCCGTCATCCTCAACGTCACGCTCCCGGTCTTCGCGATCATCGCCCTCGGCTGGACGATGGGCCGGCTCGGCGTCCTCGGCGACGCGGCGACGGAGGCGCTGAACAAGTTCGTCTATTGGGTCGCCCTGCCGCCGGCACTGTTTCTCGCGACCGCCCGGAACCCGATCGCGGAGTTCGTGAACGGCCCGTTCCTCGGCGCCTTCCTCGGCAGCATGCTCGCCGTCTTCGTGCTCGGCGGCGTGCTCGGCCGGCTGCTCCACCGCAGCCCGCCCGCGGTGACCGTGATGCAGGCGCTGAACGCCTGCTTCTCCAACACCGGCTACATGGGCATCCCCCTCTTCATCGCCGCCTTCGGGCCGCAAGGCGTGGCGCCGGCGGCGCTGGCGACGGTGGTGATGAGCGCGGTGATGGTCGGGCTCGCGGTGGTGGCCCTGGAACTGGCGGGCGCGTCGGGCAAGGGCGTGGCCGCGGCGCTGGGCGACGTGGTCCGGGCGCTCGGGCGCAATCCGCTGGTCGTGGCGCCGGTCGCGGGCCTCCTGCTGTCGGCCCTCGGCGCGCCCCTGCCCCGCCCGCTCGTCACCTTCTGCGAGATCACGGGCGCCGCCGCCGGTCCCTGCGCGCTGTTCGCCATCGGCCTGTTCCTGGCCGGCCGCCCCCTGGCCGGCCAGTTCGGCGAGGTCGCGTGGATCGCGGCGCTGAAGCTGGTGGTGCAGCCGGCGCTGTGCTGGTGGCTCGCCACCCGCGTCTTCGCGATGGAGCCCGAATGGGCCGCGGCGGCGGTCATCCTCGCGGCCCTTCCGACGGGCGCGCTGACCTTCGTGGTGGCGCAGCAGTACCGCACCTACGTGGAGCGGACGTCGACCGCGATCCTCGTCACCACGGTCGTTTCCACGATCACGCTCTCGATCGTGCTGGCGGCCTACGTTCCCGGCTGAGGGGCGAGGAAGGCGCGCGTCTCGCGCACCGCCTCGGCGAGGCCGACGCGGCGCAGTTCCACCCCGTCCGGGAAGGCGCTGGCGAGGCGGGACGGCATCATCGGGTCGAGCAGCACGAACACGCCGGTGTCGTCGGCCCGCCGCACCAGCCGGCCGAACGCCTGGCGCAGGCGCAGGCGGGTCAGCATGTCGTCGTGCCGCCGCCCGCCGAAGGCCGCCTTGCGCGCCCGGTGCAGGATGTCCGGCCTCGGCCAGGGCACGCGGTCGAACACGATCAGCCGCAGCGACCGGCCCGGCACGTCCACGCCGTCGCGCACCGCGTCGGTGCCGAGAAGGCAGGCGTCCTCCTCCGCACGGAAGATGTCGACCAGCGTGCCGACGTCGAGCCCGTCGAGGTGCTGGGCGTAGAGCGGGATCCCGTTCGCGTCGAGCGGGCCGCCGATCCGCTCGTGGACGGCGCGCAGCCGGCTGATCGCGGTGAAGAGGCCGAGCGCCCCGCCGCCCGCCGCCAGGAACAGCTCCCGATAGGCCGCCGCCACCTGGTCGAGGTCGTCCTTGCGCACGTCGGTCACGACCATGACGCGGGTGTGCGCCGGATAGTCGAAGGGCGAGGGCACCGACGTCCGCAGCGCCGGGCGCGGCAGGTGGAGGGCGCCGGTCCGCGCCTCCGCCGTCTCCCAGTCCGCGACCGGATCGCCGCTGCCGTCGGTCAGGGTGGCCGAGGTGACGACGAGGCCGTGCGCCTGTTCGGCCAGGGTCTGGGCGAAGGGGATGGTGGGGTCGATCCAGTGGCGGAAGAGGCCGACGTCCACGTCCCGCCCCTCCTGGCGCTCGATCGCCAGCCAGTCGACGTAGGCGGCGGGCGTGTCCTGGGTCAGGCCCTTCAGCATCGCCCGCCAGCCGGCCAGCATGTGGCGACCGCGCCGCTCCAGCGAGCGGCAGACCGCCTCGATCCGCCGCCGCGTGTCGGTCTCGAGATCCGCCGCCTCGTCGTCGAGCCTTGCCGCGAGGCGGGCGGCCAGCGCCTCCATCGGCAGGAGGATGCGCGCGAGTGCCGCGTCGAGCGCCTCGCCCGCCTCCGCCAGCCCCTCCAGCGGCGGCCGCACCTCGGTCTCGACGCCGTAGGGGCTGTCGGGTCCGTGGGCGCGCGCTGTCACCTGCCGGCGGACCAGGGCGAGGAACGCCTCGGTCGGCCCGTGGGGGCCCAGCAGCGGATCCTCGCTCGCCACCCGCCGCTGCCAGTCCTCGCCCGGGAGCGCGCGCGCGGCGAGGAGAACGTCGTCCAGAAGCTCGGCCGCCTTCGCATCGTCGCCGATCAGGTCCTCGACCCGCCGCTTGAGGCCCCGTGCGCGGCCCGACCGCCCCTCGGCCCCCAGCAGCCAGCGGCGCAGTTCCGCCGCCTCCAGCCCCGTCAGGTGGCTGGCGAAGGCGCCGTCGGCCGCGTCGAAGATGTGGTGCCCCTCGTCCAGCACGTAGCGGGTGGGCAGGCGCCCGTCGTCCTCCCCGCCGCCGAGTGCCGCCTGCACCATGACCAGCGCGTGGTTCGCGACGACGATCCGCGCGCGCCTGGCCCGCCGAACGCTCTTTTCGATGAAGCAGCGGTCGTAGTGGGCGCACGCACCGTAGATGCACTCGCCGCGCCGGTCGGCGAGACCGAGCGACCGGCCGCGGCCGATCAGGTCGGCGAGCCAGCCGGGAAAGTCGCCCCCCTGCATGTCGCCGTCGCGGGTGGCGCCGGCCCAGCGCGCCATCAGCCCGATGGCGACCGCGTGCTGGGGCGCGGTGGGGACGATGCGCGCCGCCTCCTCCAGGTTCAGGAGGCAGAGATAGTTCTCCCGCCCCTTGCGCAGGACGACGTGGCGTTCCTTCTCCGCCGGGTCGGGCCAGAGGCGGTCGAGTTCGGCGTCGATCTGGTGCTGGAGGTTGCGGGTGTAGGTGGAGACCCAGACCGCCCCGCCGTTGCGCTCCGCCCACAGCGTCGCCGGCGCGAGATAGCCAAGGGTCTTGCCGACGCCCGTCCCGGCCTCCGCCAGCACGACGTTCGGTTCCCCCTGGGCCGCGCGCGGGACGAAGGCGTGGCTGACGGTCGCGGCGTAGTCGGCCTGCTGGGGCCGGGGTTCGGCACGCTTGCCGGGCACGGGGGCCGCCACGAGGTCGGCGAGGCGGCTGCGCGCGTCCTCCGGCCCCACGGGGATCTGGCCCGGCGGCGGTTCGGGCGCGTGTTCGGACCAGGCGGGCAGCCGGTCCCAGACGTGGAGCGCCGTGCGCGCCGCCTTCGCCTCCGGCCCCTCGGGCGCGCCGAGGATCGCCAGCACCGACGGCGTCCAGCCCCAGCCGCCCGACCCCATCGTCCAGGCGACGGCCACGGGATCGGTCCGCTCCTCCGGCCGGTCGGGGGCGATGAGCTCGCGCAGCAACGCCCGCGCGGCATCGACCAGCGTGACGGCCTCGGACTCGAGGTCGGACGGCGGGACGAGATCCAGCGCCGCGGCGAGGCCCCGCGGCGTCGGCACGCAGAAGCGCGCGGGACGGACGAAGGCGAGGAGTTCGAGCACGTCGAACGCCCGGCCGAAGCCGACGCCGAGGCGGCGCTCGGCCGAGCGGGCATGGCAGAGGATCACCCCCTGCCCGTCGAGCCGCCGGGCGAGTTCGGCGTGGGGCAGCACCTCGAGGTCGCCGTCGGTCCCGAACAGGGCACCCCGCCGCGCCCCCAGCGCCAGCCCGGGCACGTCGGGCAGGAGGAGCCGCGGCGCATGGCGCGCGGGAATCCGGGCGGGCACGTGGACGGGCATCGCGCCAGTCTAGCGGGCGAAGGGCCGGGACGGAACGGGGACGGACCCGTCTTTGCCGCCTCACACGAACGGCGCCTGCAACCCCTCCGCCGCCAGCGTCGCCTGCACCGCCGGCCGGGCCAGCACCCGCTCCGCCAGGCCCCCCAGCGCCGGCACCGTGCGCGGCGGGCGGGGCAGGCCCCGGCCCCAGCGGATCAGCATGAACAGGAACAGGTCGGCCGCCGAGAACCGGTCGCCCAGAAGCCACGGCCCGTCGCCCAGCTGCGCCGCGATCCGGTCGAACATGCCGTCCAGCCGCACCGCCGCCTTCGCCTTCACCGCCGCCTGGGCCGCCTCGTCGTCGGCGAACTGGAAGGGATAGAACCAGGACACGTAGGTCGCCTGCGGCGTGTTCGAGAGGTGGAGCATCCATTTGAAGAACTGGGCGCGCAGCGGATCGCCCGGCGGCGGAATGAGCCCCGCCTCCGGATGACGCTCGGCCAGCGCGATCGCGATCGCCGCCGTCTCGAACATCGGCGCCTCGCCCGCGATCTCCAGCACCGGGATCAGCCCGTTCGGGTTCAGTGCCAGATACGCGGCGGACTTGTGCGCGTTCGCCTGCCGGTCGACGAGGGCGAGCGTGAACGGCGCCCCCGTCTCGCGCAGGACCATGTGCGCCAGCAGGCTGGCGTTGCCGGGGTAGTAGTGGAGCGTGTACAAGGCGGCCCTCCGTGGTCGATCGTGCAACCATCGCCCCAGCCGGGCACGACCACAAGCGGCCCCGCGACGGGACGCCGTGCGAAGGGAACTCGGACGATGGCGGACCTGCGGGATCTGGCGCTTCAGGCGAAGGCGTGGCCGTACGAGGAGGCGCGCAAGCTCGTCGCCCGCTTCGCCAAGGCGCCGCCCGCCAAGGGCTACGTCCTGTTCGAGACGGGCTACGGCCCGTCGGGCCTGCCGCACATCGGCACCTTCGGCGAGGTCGCGCGCACGACGATGGTGCGCCGCGCCTTCCAGGCGATGTCGGACCTGCCGACGCGGCTCTTCTGCTTCTCCGACGACATGGACGGGCTGCGCAAGGTTCCGAACAACATCCCCAATCCCGAGATCATCCGCCCCCACCTCGGCAAGCCGCTGACCCAGGTGCCCGACCCGTTCGGGACCCACGAGAGCTTCGGCCACCACAACAACGCGCGCCTGCGCGCCTTCCTCGACGACTTCGGCTTCGACTACACCTTCCAGTCCTCGACCGACTGGTACCGCTCCGGCCGGTTCGACGCGACGCTGCTGAAGGTGCTGGCGAACTACGACGCCATCATGGCCCTGATGCTGCCGACGCTCGGCGAGGAGCGGCAGGCGACCTACAGCCCCTTCCTCCCGGTCTCGCCCACCACCGGCCGCGTGCTGCAGGTGCCGATCCTCGAACGCGACGTCGCCGCCGGCACCATCGTGTTCGAGGACGAGGACGGGTCGAAGGTGGAGGCCCCCGTCACCGGCGGGCACGTGAAGCTCCAGTGGAAGCCCGACTGGGGCATGCGCTGGGCGGCACTCGGCGTCGACTACGAGATGTACGGCAAGGACCTGATCCCGTCCGCCGACCTCGCCGCCAAGATCTGCCGGATCCTCGGCGAGGGTCCGCCCGACGGCTTCAACTACGAGCTCTTCCTCGACGAGACCGGCCAGAAGATCTCCAAGTCCAAGGGCAACGGGCTGACGATGGAGGACTGGCTGCGCTACGGCCCGCCGGAGAGCCTCGCCCTCTACATGTTCCAGAAGCCGCGGGCGGCCAAGCGCCTGTTCTTCGACGTGATCCCGCGCGCGACCGACGAGTATCTGACCTTCGTGGAAAAGCTCCCGCAGGAGGGCGCCGACAAGGCGCTGGAGAACCCCGCGTGGCACATCCACGGCACGCAGGGAACCAACGGCATCGGCGCGCGGGGTGCCTTGACCTACGGGATGCTGCTGAACCTCGCGGGCGTCGCCTCGACCGAGACGAAGGCGGGCCTCTGGGGCTTCATCAGCCGCTACGAGCCGGACCTGACGCCGGAGACCGCCCCCTTCCTCGACCGTCTCGTCGGCTACGCCCTCAACTACTACCAGGACTTCGTGAAGCCCACGAAGACGTTCCGCCCGCCGACCGAAGCCGAGCGTGCGGCGCTGGCCGACCTCGCCGCACAGCTGGAGGCGACCCCCGCCGGCACCAGCGCGGAGGACCTCCAGACGCTGGTGTTCGCGATCGGCAAGGCGCACGGCTTCACCGAACTGCGGGCTTGGTTCCAGGCCCTCTACGAGGTGCTGCTGGGCCAGTCGCAGGGGCCGCGGATGGGCTCGTTCGTCGCCCTCTACGGCATCCCGGAGACGGTGGCACTCATCCGGGGCGCGCTCGGGCGCGGCTGAGGCCGCGGGCGGCGCGACATCACCGGCCCCCGCGCCCCTCGTCGGCCCCGGGATCGGCGCGCGGCTCGAAATAGAGTTCGTCGGGCCGGTGGAAGTTCGCCAGCATTCCGTTCGACAGGCGGAAGGCCGTGGGGTCGTCGGCGATCAGCGCGGTGGTCTGGGACCGGTGCGCCAGGATCGCACGGCGCTTCAGCGCGAGGTCCGGCCCGATGGCGAGGCGCCGGACGCGGACCTCCCCGGCCATCGGCCGATCGGCCGGGTCGTGCCAGAGCCAGACGGGATATTCGAGCCGGCGGGCTGCGCCGAGCCCCGCCGCCCGCGCACCGGCGTCGGCGACGGCCCAGGCGGCCCGATGGTCG
>VYKX01000395.1_pt1 | contig 10564 bp, 10 predicted proteins | sample 5114471 | NCBI WGS metagenome assembly VYKX01 (sample SAMN12291785, study PRJNA351875) | freshwater metagenome | isolation source: freshwater lake | place: USA: Michigan, Gull Lake | collected 2013-08-08
ATCATCAGCCGTGCCGCGCGACTGGTGGATCGCCTAGTGATTGGTGTTGCCATCAATATCGGCAAGGGGCCGCTGTTTGAATTGGCGGAGCGCGTTGAATTGGTGCAGGCGGAAGTGGCACCGATTGCGGCGCGCACTGGCACCACGATTGAAGTGCGCCCTTTTGAAGGTTTGCTGGTGGGTTTCGCCCGCGAAATCGGCGCTTGCATGATTATACGCGGGCTGCGCGCGGTGACGGATTTCGATTACGAATTCCAGATGACCGGCATGAACCGCCGGCTGGATCATGAAATTGAAACCGTCTTCCTGATGGCGTCTGAAACCAATCAATTCATTGCATCGCGGCTGGTGAAGGAAATCGCCAAGCTGGGCGGTGATATCAGCAGCTTTGTGCCGAAATTGACTCTGGAACGCACCATGGCGCGCGTTAAAGCCGGCGCCTGAGGAAAGGAAGAATCCATGCATCGCCGCCTTATGCTTGCCGCCGGTATGGGCGCCTTGGCCGCCCCAGCCCTGGCGCAGGCGAATGATCCGGAAAATACGCTGTTCCTGGAATTGAAGGATGGGCGCGTCACTATCCAATTGCTGCCGGAATTGGCGCCCCGCCATGTGGAGCGCATCAAGGTGCTGGCCCGGCGTGGTTTCTACGACAATACGGTATTCCACCGCGTGATTGAGGGCTTCATGGCGCAGGGTGGTGACCCCACCGGCACCGGAACGGGCGGTTCGCCCCTGCCCAATCTGGCTGCGGAGTTTAGCGCGCCGTCGCAGGCGCGGTTTCTGCGCGGTGTTTGCGGCATGGCGCGGTCTTCCGAACCCAATAGCGCCAATAGCCAATTCTTCATCATGTTCGCGCCAGCGCCTTCGCTTGATGGCCAGTATACCATCTGGGGCCGCGTAACCGCCGGCATGGATGCCGTCGATAAGATCAAGCGCGGCGATCCGCCGAACGGCATTGTGCGTGGCCCTGATCGCCTGCGCAGCATGCGCGTGGCCGCTGATATTCGTTGATACCCGAACCGAAAGACCAAAAGCGATGTCTGAAACCGAAGCCCCTGCCGGGGATGGCGAAAACACCCTGCTCATTGAAATCGAGCACGGCACAGTGACCATCAAGCTGCGCCCCGATCTGGCGCCCTTGCATGTGGAACGCATCAAGGCTCTCGCGCGGCAGGGTTTTTACGACAATGTGCCCTTCCATCGCGTGATTGAAGGCTTCATGGCCCAGGGCGGCGACCCGACCGGCACGGGCACCGGCGGTTCCGAATTGCCGGATCTGCCCGCGGAATTCAGCGAACCGTCGCGCGCGCGCTTCCTGCGCGGCGTCTGCGGCATGGCGCGGACCAGCAACCCCGATAGCGCGAATAGCCAATTCTTCATCATGTTCGCGCCGATCCCGAGCCTTGATGGCCAATACACCATCTGGGGTGAAGTGACGGGCGGCATGGACGCGGTGGACAAGATCAAGCGCGGTTCTGGTGGTTCCGGCATGGTACAGGGGCCGGATAGGATCCGCAGCATGAAGGTGGCGGCGGAGAACGCCTGAAGCCTGAGTTTGGCGAATGGGCGGCGCCGTGTTAAGGCGCCCGCCGTTCTTGGGAGCTCGTAGCTCAGCTGGTAGAGCAACGGACTTTTAATCTGTAGGTCGAGGGTTCGAATCCCTCCGAGCTCACCAATTCCATGTTCAAGGTGCTGGCCTGGCTACCATGTCCCACGGGCTGGCTCAGAATATTGCCACAAGACGCGCCTTTCCATAGGCTTTCCCCCGCAGCGATGATCGGTTGATTTCAGGCCAGACATCGGCTTTGGACTGCATCGGCAACGGGGACTTTGTTTTCATGAGAAACGCGCCATCCATTCAAATTCCAGGTGTTTATCATCGCCGCGCTGGTGACATCATTGTGACCGCCATCAGCGATGGCTTCCTTGATGGCAATCTGGAGGTGCTGCGTAACATCACCGAAGATGAGGCGCGCCAAATCCTGACGGAAAATTTCCGGCCCGCACGACGCACCGCGGTAAATGCCTTCCTGATCTGGTCGGCAGGGCGGCTTGCTTTGATTGAAACCGGGTGCGGCAATTACATGCAGCCAAGTTCAGGCAAAATCCTGGCCAATCTGAAGGCGCTTGGCGTTGATCCCGCTGATATTGAAGTGGTGATGCTGACCCATATGCACCCTGATCATTCGGCTGGCCTCACGGATATGACCACTGGCTTGCCGTATTACCCCAACGCCGAATTGGTCATGCATGAAAACGAACCGAAGCATTGGTTTGACGATGGCGCGATGGCCAAAGGTACTGACCGCGAAAAGAAACTATTCTTCCAGGCGGGGCGGGAACAGGTGCTGCCTTACAAGGATCGCTGGCGGCTTTTCCAGAAGGGAGAGGTATTTCCGGGCGTGACCGCCATGCCCTTTCATGGCCATACGCCGGGGCATTCTGGCTATCTGGTTTCATCTGGCCAGGATCAGCTTCTGATCTGGGGCGACATTGTCCATGTGCCGGAAGTGCAAACGGCGCGCCCGGAAGTCTGCATGGCATTCGATACTGATACCAAGGCGGCGGAAGCAACGCGCCGGCGCGTGTTTGATATGGTGGCGACTGACAAGTTGTTGGTCACGGGCATGCATTTGCATTTTCCGGGCTTCACGCATCTGGTGCCGCGCGGCAGCGGGTATCAACTGATACCGGCGGCCTGGGAACAACAGATCTAGATCGTGGAGGGCGCCATGAATGCTGCGGAGCATCTGCGTCAACGCCTCAAGGTCAGCGGCATCATCGCCGCCCCCGGTGCGCCGGATAGTCTAACCGCGCGGCTGATCGAACAAGCGGGGTTTGAGGCGATTTATATGACAGGCTTCGGTGCCACGGCGTCTCGGCTGGGTCGGCCGGATATCGGGTTGCTGACGCAGACGGAAATGACCACCCATGCGCGCGATATGGCGCGCGCGGTCCGCATTCCGATCATCGCCGATGCGGATACGGGTTATGGCGGTCCGGCCAATATCGCGCGCACCGTTGAAGAATATGCGCAGGCCGGCGTTGCCTCGATCCATCTGGAAGACCAGGTGGCGCCGAAGCGCTGCGGCCAATTGGCCGGCATCAGGCTGATCCCGGCAGAAGAAAACGTCCGGCGCCTGAAATGCGCCATCGCTTCCCGCCCCGCGCAGGGGCCGCTGATCATTGGGCGGACAGACGCCATGCCGGCGATTGGCCCGGAAGAAGCGGTGCGCCGCGCGCTGATGTATCAGGATGCTGGCGTTGATCTGGTGTTCGTCGATGGAATCAAGAAAATCTCCGAAATAGAAATTGTGGCGCGGCAGGTGCCAGGCCCCAAGGTGGTGAGCATTGTGGATGGTAATGAAACCGTCGCACTCACGACGCGCGATCTTGAACAAATGGGTTTTGCTGTCGTTTTCTATGCGGTGACAGCGCTGTTTTCGGCGGCGAAGGCGATGGCTGATGCGCTGGCCATACTCAAGCGTGATGGTACCCCCGCCAAGGCCGCCAGCGCCATGATGAGCTATGCTGAATTCAGCGCCCTGGTTGATCTGCCGCGCTTGCAGGCGCTTGATGAAACCTATGGCTAACCCGCGTTAGGGGAAAAGGATCACAATCATGCAATTCGGTCGTTTGGGCGTTTGGTGTTCCACGGATCGGCTGGATGCGGCAGCCTTGCGCGCCTTGCTGAGCCGGGTGGAGGACCTTGGTTATGGCAGCTTTTGGTATCCGGAATCGCGCGGCTATGAATCCATGGCGCTGGCGGGGTTTCTGCTGGCGAATAGCAAGAAGCTCGTTATCGGCAGTTCGATTGCGAATATCTATGCGCGTGATGCCTTTACCGCACGCCGAGGCCTCGCCACGCTGAATGCGCTGCATGAAGGGCGCTTCGCGCTTGGGCTTGGTGTCAGTCATATTCCGATGGTGGAAGGCTTGCGCGGCCACCGCTACGAAAAACCCGTTCCTGCCATGCGCAGCTATTTGGACGGGCTGCGCAAGGCGGGTGCTGATGTGCTGGAAGGCCCGGTGCTGCTGGCAGCCCTTGGGCCGAAAATGTTGGCCCTTTCCGGCAGTGCAGCGGATGGCGCCGTGCCTTACAACGTAACACCGGAACATACGGCGCAGGCGGCGGCCATTCTTGGGGCGGGCAAGGTGCTGGCGGTGGAACAGAAGGTTTGCATTGAAACCGATCCGGTCCGCGCCCGTGCTCTCGGACGACGAGAACTTGCCCGTTATGTGGCGTTGCCGAATTATGTGAATAATTGGCTGCGGCTTGGTTTTGCCGAAGCTGAACTCGCCAATGGCGGCAGTGATCGCTTCATTGATGCCATGGTCCTGCATGGTGATGCCGCCAGCGTGAAGGCCGGGCTTCGCGCTCATTTCACCGCTGGTGCAACGCATGTCTGCATACAGCCGGTGACGGATGATGGCGATACCGCGCATCGGGACGCCATGCTTGCGGCGCTGGCGGATACGTGATGGCCATGTTGAAGCTTGGTTATAAGGCATCCGCCGAACAATTCACGCCAGCGCAATTGCTGGAATTTGGCGAACTCGCCGAAGAAATGGGGTTCGATAGTTGCTTCATTTCGGACCATTTCCAACCCTGGAAACATACCGGCGGGCACGCACCGAATTCGCTGGTGTGGCTTGGGGCGCTAGGCGCGCGCACACGGCGCATGGTGATAGGCACCAGCGTATTGACGCCCACCTTTCGCTACCATCCTTCCATCGTGGCGCAGGCTTTTGGGACGTTGGGTTCGATGTTTCCTGGCCGCGTCATTCTTGGTATCGGCACCGGTGAGGGGCTGAATGAAGTTCCATCCACCGGCCAGCCCTGGCCTGAATTCAAGGAACGCTTCGCCCGCCTGCGCGAAGCCGTGCAATTGATGCGCAAGCTTTGGGCCGAAGAACGCGTGAGCTTCGAAGGCCAATATTACCGCACCGAACACGCGACGATTTATGACCGGCCCGCGATTCCTGTGCCGATTTATGTCGCCGCCGCCGGCGCCATGGTCGCGAAATATGCTGGCCGCGCCGGTGATGGCTTTATCTGTACCAGCGGCAAAAAGCCCGAGCTTTACACTGAAACGCTGCTGCCGAACGTTGTAGCGGGGCTGGAAGCGGCGGCGGCATCCAAGCCCGATTATGATCGCATGATCGAAGTGAAGGTTTCCTTCGATACGGATAAGCAGCGCGCCTTGGAAGATACGCGCCATTGGGCGGCATTGGCACTTTCGCCAGAAGAAAAAATGTCAGTGGAAGACCCGGTGGAAATGGAGCGCCTGGCCGATGCGTTGCCCTTGGAACGTGCGGCCAGCCGCTGGATTGTTTCCAACGATCCGGAAGAGCATGTGGAGCGCATCGGATACTATGTAGGCCTCGGGTTCAGGCATTTGGTGTTTCATGCGCCGGGGCCGGATCAGACGCGGTTTTTGCGGTTGTATGGGGAGCAGGTGCTGCCACTGCTGCGCCGCCGCTTCGCTTGAAGCCGAGCCTGCAGCTTTTCGCGCTGCCTGGCCTGCCCATGGTGCAGGCGGGTGATGATCTTGCAGTGCTGCTTTCGGCCGCCATGGCGCGGGCTGGCTTGGCGCCAGAACCGGGTGATGTGCTGGCGATTGCACAGAAAATTGTGAGCAAGGCGGAAGGGCGGAGCGTTGCCCTGGCATCTGTGGAACCTTCCCAAGCCGCGCGAGATTTGGCTGAGCAGACCGGCAAGGATGCGCGGCTGGTGGAATTGATTTTATCTGAATCAGAACACGTGGTGCGCGCGCGGCCCAATTTGATCATCGTCAAGCATCGGCTTGGCTTTGTCATGGCGAATGCTGGCATTGACCAATCCAATGTTGGTGACGATGGCCATGCGCTGCTTTTGCCGCGTGATCCTGATGTCAGCGCGGCGGCGCTTTCCGCGCGGCTTGGCGTGCCCGTAGTGATCACGGATAGTTTTGGGCGCGCTTGGCGGCGCGGCACGGTGGGTGTTGCGATTGGCGCGGCGGGGCTGCCGGCACTGCGCGATTTACGTGGCCTGCCGGATTTGTTTGGTCGCACCTTGATGGTCAGCATCACGGGCTTTGCCGATGAAATCGCCGCCGCAGCTGGGTTGATCATGGGCCAAGGCGCCGAAGGCCAACCGGCGGTATTGTTGCGAGGCCTTACCTGGTCTGGCGCGGAAAACCCCGCCGCCGAATTGCTCCGCCCCGCGCAGGAGGATCTTTTCCAGTGATCATCGCGCTTTCTGGTGGCATTGGTGGGGCGAAGCTGGCGCTTGGACTTTCACACGTATTGCCGCCAGAGGAATTGCTGATCATCGCCAATACAGGCGATGATTTTGAGCATTACGGGCTCACGATCTGTCCCGATACGGATACCTTGCTCTATACCCTGGCGGGGCTTGATAATCCGCGGCTTGGCTGGGGGCGCGCGGATGAAAGCTGGGCTTTCATGGAAACGCTCGCTTCACTTGGGGGCGCGGATTGGTTTCGCCTCGGCGATCGTGATCTTGCGCTGCATGTGCTGCGCAGTCATCGCTTGCGTGCCGGGGAATCGCTGTCTGCGATTACGGATGATTTCCGTCGGCATTTCGGCATTGGTCCACGCATTCTGCCGATGAGTGATGATCCCGTGCGCACACAAATCAGCACGGATCAGGGCTGGCTGGATTTTCAGGATTGGTTTGTAAGGTTGCGCGCCGAACCTTTGGCGCGCGCGGTGAAGTTCGCCGGCGTTGAACAGGCGCGCCCGCAGCCGGTGTTGCTCGAAGCGCTACGCGCGCAGCCGCGCGGCATTGTGATCTGCCCGAGCAATCCCTTCATCAGCATTGAACCCATCCTGGCCGTGCCGGGTTTACGAGATGCCATCGCCGCATCTGGCGCGCCGGTGGTGGCCGTGTCGCCCATCATTGCGGGGCAGGCGGTGAAGGGGCCAACCGCGCGCATGTTTCAAGCCCTTGGCGTCACGCCCAGTGCCGCTGCTGTTGCCGCGCGCTATGGCGATTTGCTGGATGGTTACGTGATGGAACACGGCGATGATGCTGCTGGCATCTCGCCGCGTGTGTTTCATGCGGCGACACTGATGCGCGACCTGGCAGACAAAACCGCCCTCGCGCGGCAGGTGCTGGCGGCGATTGAAGCACTCAGATGAAGCCCTGGGCCATTCTGCCGGTGAAGGAAATGGTGGGGGCAAAACAGCGCCTGGCGCCGTTACTGTCACCCGAAGAACGCGTCGCAATAATGCAGGTGATGCTGCGTGATGTGTTGGCAGCGCTATCGGCGGCGCAAGGCTTGGCCGGCATTGCGCTGGTAACGCTTGATCCTTGGGTGCAAGCGCTTGCGCAGGAACACGGCGCGCGGATCATCACGGAAGGCGCGCGGGAAGGTCATACAGGCGCGGTGACCGCCGCCGCGGCGGCGTTGCGGGCGGAAGGCGTGGCGAGCATCTTGACACTGCCGGGCGATATTCCCGCCGCTAAACCCATGGAAATCGAAGCACTGATCGCAGCGGCAGTCACCGCGCCCGCCTTCATCATCGCCCCCGCGCATGATGAACAGGGCTCCAACGCCATTCTGATGTCGCCGCCCAATGCGGTGAGGCTGCGCTTTGGTGAAGACAGCTATTTCCCGCATCTGGCCGCAGCACGTGCGGCGGGAATCGTACCGCAGATTCTGCACTTGCCGGGCATAGCAATGGATATTGACCACCCCGCCGATATCGCGCGCTTCGCCAGCATTCCTGAAGCCAAATCCACGCAAACCCTGCTTTGGTTGCAGCAAAACGGCATTCTCAACCGGTCAGCCTAATCGCCCGCCAATAGAACCCGCTTGCGCGGTGCGGTCTGCAGCATGGGCGCGAGAGGCGCCGCGCTGCGCGAAGTCTGTTCGCGCTCACGCGCAACGGCACCATAGATGGTGCTGCGCTGCATCGGCTGCCGTCCGATAGAAAGGATCAGGCGTTCCATCGCCTCGGGTGAAAATTCCTGGCCATGTTCCGTGCCGGCGGCGCGGCTGATGCTTTCATTCATCAACGTGCCGCCCAGATCATTCGCGCCTGCTTGCAAAGCCATCGCCGCACCTTCGGGGCCCATCTTCACCCAGCTCGTCTGGATATTGGTGAAATGCGGATGAAGCGCGAGGCGCGCGACGCTGTGCATCAGCAGCGCCTCGCGAAAGCTTGGGCCGCGGCGCGCAAGGCCGCGCAGATACATGGGTGCTTCCATATGCACGAAAGGCAGCGGCACAAATTCGGTAAAGCCGCCGGTTTCCGCTTGCAGATCGCGCAGCACCAACAAATGCCGCGCCCAATGCAAGGGCGCTTCCACATGGCCGAACATGATCGTGGCGGTGCTACGCAAACCAAGCCCATGCGCGGCGCGCATCACTGCCTGCCATCCTTCTGTGCTCACCTTATCCGGGCAGATGATGGCGCGCACCTCATCATCCAGAATTTCTGCTGCTGTGCCGGGCAAAGTGCCAAGCCCGGCATCGCGCAAACGGGCAAGAAAATCGGTCAGCGAAAGCCCAAGCGTTTGCGCGCCTTGATGGATTTCAAGTGCGGAGAAGGCATGGATATGCATCCCCGGCACGGCTTGCTTGATCGCGCGGCAAATCGCTTCATAGGTTGCGCCGGTATATTCCGGGTGGATGCCGCCTTGAAGGCAGACTTCGGTGGCGCCGCGCGCCCAGGCTTCCTTGGCGCGGCGCGTAATTTCCGCATGGTCAAGATCATAGGCCGGGCCGCGCAAGGCTTCATGAGTCTTGCCCTTGCTGAAGGCGCAGAAGCTGCAACGATAGGTGCAGATATTCGTGTAGTTGATGTTCCGATTGACGACATAGCGCACGGTATCGCCCGCAACTGACTGCCGTAGCCGATCCGCAGCCGCCATGACATGCGCCTGAGCCGCATCCCGCGCCGCAAACAGCGTTTCAATCGCGGGCGTATCGAGCCTTTCGCCCTGTGCGGCACGTTCCACCAGCCCTGCAAGCGCCGCATCGGCAGCGTTCAATAGCGGCGCTGCAAGGCGCGGCAGAGTCAGCGCGCCGGGCGACCAATCATCGCCGCGCGCAAAGCCCGCCGCGTCACTGGCGCGGAGCAGCGCCGTTGCGATGCGCGGCGCAAACCAATCGCGCGGCGCGCTTAAATGGGCGGGATAAGCCGGCAAGCGCTGCACCAGCACCTTGCCCATACTCGCAGTTTTTTCCGCAAGCGTTGCAATGGCGGGCCAGGGTGCTTCCGGGTTTACATGATCCGGCGTCACGGGCGAAATGCCGCCCCAATCATTGATGCCGGCCGCGATCAAGCGCGGATAGGTGCCGGGCGAAAGATTGGGCGGCGCTTGGATATTCGCGCCCGCCCCCAGAATGATTCGCGCGCAGGCAATGGTCCACAGCAGATCCTCCAAATCGGGTTCATCCGCATCGGCGCGCTTGGTGCGGGGCTTCGCACGGAAATTCTGGATGATGACTTCCTGTACATGCCCATAACGCGCATGGCTCTCCGCTATGGCGCGCAGGGCTTCCAAGCGTTCCGCGCGGGTTTCACCAATGCCAATCAGAATGCCGGTGGTGAAGGGAATCCGCGCCTCACCTGCCTGGTTCAGTACCTCAAGCCTGACAGCCGGGTGCTTGTCCGGGCTGCCGTGATGCACGCCACCGGGCTCGCAAAGTCTTTCGCTGGTGCTTTCCAGCATGATGCCTTGGCTCGCGGTCACATCGCGCAGCGCCAGCAGCTCCGCCCTATCCATCACGCCGGGATTGGCATGGGGCAGCAACCCGGTTTCACGCAGCACCAGATCACACGTGGCAACCAGGTATTCGATGGTGCTGGCATGGCCCATTTCGGCCAAAGCCTCACGCGCCTGGCGCCACCGCAATTCGGGCTTATCGCCCAGCGTGAACAACGCTTCCGTGCAGCCTGCTTTGGCACCGGCGCGCGCAATCGCCAGCACTTCGTTTGGCGTCAGATACGCCGCCCGTCCGGCGCGCGGTTTTTCGGCGAAGGTGCAGTAATGGCAGACATCGCGGCAGAGCTTGGTCAGCGGAATGAAGACCTTGCGCGAATAGGACAGCACGCGCCCATGCCCGACATCGCGCAATGCAGCCGCTTCCGCCATTAATTCCGCCAGTGGCGTTCGTTCCAGCCTGTCCAGCACCCTTGCCATCCTCCTCTCGTCGGCCCCATCGTGTGGGAAGGCCGCGCCAGATGCAATGCGCGGGGATGGGAGGCCAAATATGCAAATCGGTTTCAACGCCCCAACTGCCGGCCCGCTCGCCACGCCTGAGGCGATTACGCGGCTTCTCCAAGGGGGTGAGGCCATGGGCTATGCCTATGCCACCTTCAGCGACCATGTGGTGATCCCGACCGATATTCACGCCATCTACCCCTATTCGGATAATGGCGAATTTCCTGCGGGCGCGCGCGGCGGGCGTCATGAACAATTGACCGAGGTGATGTTTGCTGCCGCACGCACCAATACGCTGCGGCTTGTCACCTCCGTCATGGTGGTGCCGCATCGCCCGGCGGTGCTGACAGCGAAAATCCTGTCCACCATTGATATTTTCTCGAA
>VYKX01000399.1_pt1 | contig 10520 bp, 10 predicted proteins | sample 5114471 | NCBI WGS metagenome assembly VYKX01 (sample SAMN12291785, study PRJNA351875) | freshwater metagenome | isolation source: freshwater lake | place: USA: Michigan, Gull Lake | collected 2013-08-08
GAGGTGTTCCGGCCGCACGCCGAAGGTCGCCCGGTCGCCGCGCGGGCGGACCGGGACGTCGACGACCGTCCCCCCCGGCAGGCGGGCGCGCGACCCGCCGTCGGGGGCCGTCTCCACCACGGCGTCCAGGAAGTTCATCTTCGGGCTGCCGATGAAGCCGGCGACGAACAGGTTGGCCGGGCTGCGGTAGAGGTCCATGGGCGCGCCCACCTGCTCGATCCGCCCGGCGTCGAGAACGACGATGCGGTCGGCGAGCGTCATCGCCTCCACCTGATCGTGGGTCACGTAGATCATGGTGCGCTGGAGGTCGTGGTGGAGCCGCGCGAGTTCCACCCGCATCTGGACGCGCAGCGCCGCGTCGAGGTTGGACAGCGGCTCGTCGAACAGGAACACGTCCGGGTCGCGCACGATGGCCCGCCCGATCGCCACGCGCTGCCGCTGCCCGCCCGAGAGTGCGCGCGGGCGGCGCTCCAGCAGCCCGTCGAGGCGGAGCGTGCGGGCGGCGCGGGTCACGAACCCCTCCCGCTCCGGCGCGCCGACGCGGGCCATGCGCAGGCCGAACTCCATGTTCTCCCGCACGCTCATGTGCGGATAGAGCGCGTAGGACTGGAACACCATGGCGATGCCGCGCTCGGCGGGGGCGAGATCGTCGACCCGCCGCTCGCCGATCGTGATCTCGCCGGCGGAGATGTCCTCCAGCCCGGCGATCATGCGCAGCAGCGTGGACTTCCCGCACCCCGAGGGGCCGACGAAGACGACGAAGGACCGGTCCTCCACGTCGAGATCGACGCCGGGGATCACCTCCAGCGCTCCGAAGGACTTGCGCACGCCGCGCAGCTGCAGTCCGGCCATCCGATGTTCTCTCCCCTCGACGTGTCGGCGCTTCCACGCCTCATGGTTCGACGGGCTCACCATGAGGCGCGCCCAGCATTCCGCGCGATGATGCCGGGCGCGCCTCGTCCTGAGCCTGTCGAAGGACGAGGCGGCACCGCGGCCTCACCCCTTGACGGCACCCGCCGTCAGCCCTTTCACCATCACCCGCTGGACCATCACGAACAGCACCACGACCGGGATGATCGAGATGATCCCGCCCGCCGCCAGCGAGCCCCAGGGCAGCTGGAACTCGCCCACCATGAGCTGGAGCCCCACGGGCCAGGTGCGGGAGCCCGTGCTGGTCGTGAGCATCAGTGCGATCAGGTACTCGTTCCACGCGCCGATCGCGATGAACACCGCCGTCGCCACGAGGCCCGGCAGGACCAGCGGAAGCACGACCCGCACCATGGCGCCGATGCGGCTCGACCCGTCGACCCGCGCCGCGTCCTCGATCTCGGCCGGGACCGCGTCGAGATAGCCCTTCATCATCCAGATGAACATCGGCAGCAGGAACGTCGTGTAGGCGAGTGCCAGGCCGAGGCGGCTGTCGAGCAGGCCGAAGCCGCGCATCACGATGAACAGCGGGATGATGATCATCACCGCCGGGAACATGCGCACCACCAGATAGCCCAGCATCAGCGCGCCCCGCCCCCGGAAGCGGTAGCGCGAGATGGCGTAGGACGCGAGCGTGCCGACCACGGTGCAGATCGCCACCGTGATCGATGTGGTCACCACGCTGTTCATGATGAGCGTCGGAAAGTTCGACCGCGTCCAGATCGCAACGTAGTTCTCGAACGTCACCGTCCGCGGCCAATAGGTCATGTTGGCCGAGACGATCTCGCTCTCGGGCTTGAGGGAGACCAGCAGGCACCAGACGATCGGGAAGATCGCGAAGACGACGATGGTCAGCATCGCCGCGTAGGAGAGGACGACGCCGATCCGCCGGCGCGCGCGTCGGGAGCGGATGACGGCCATCAGTCCCTCATCACGTTGGAGAGCCGCACGTAGGCCCAGGAGAAGAGCATCAGGAGGAGGAACATCACGGTCGCGAGGGCACTCGCGTAGCCGAAGTTGAACTCCTTGTAGGCCTTCAGGAAGGCGTAGAGCGAGAGCACCTGGGTCGACCGGCCCGGCCCGCCGCCGGTGAGGATCAGCAGGATCTCGGGCGAGTTGACGAGGCTGATCACCCGCAGCACGACCGAGGCGACGATGATCATCTTGAGCTGCGGGAGGGTGACGTGGACGAACTGGTCCCACGCCTTCGCCCCGTCGCAGGCCGCCGCCTCGTAGAGATCCTGCGGGATCGCCTTGAGTGCCGCCAGCAGCAGCAGCGCGAAGAACGGGAACCCGTGCCAGATCTCCACCGCCATCGCGGCGGCGAGTGCCCAGTCGGGTTCGGCGAACCATGCCCGGTAGGTTGTCATCACGCCCATGCGGACCAGCACGTCGTTGATCACGCCGAGGCGGGGGTCCAGCATCATCGCCCAGATGTTGCCCGCCACCACGTTCGGCAGGAACCAGGGCAGAAGGACGAGGGCGGCTGCGAACTTGAAGCCCGGCAGGTCCTTGTTGAGGACCAGCGCCGCGGCGAGGCCGAGCGCCAGTTCGCCCACCACCGACCCCACCACCCAGACGACGGTGTTGCGCAGGCTGAGCCAGAAGATCGGGTCGTCGGCGATGGCGATGAAGTGCTTGAGGCCCACGAACCCGTCCCGGTCGGGCCGGGTCAGCCGCATCTCGTGCAGCCCCAGCCACAGGCCGTAGCCGGTGGGGTAGAGGATGATCGCGAGGATCATCACGAGGCTGGGCAGGAGGAGCAGCCACGCCCAGCCCCGGCGCTCGGACAGGCGGCCGAGCGCGCCGAGGCGGACGTGGGGCACCCGGCGCACGCGCCGGTCGCCCTCGCCCAGCCGGGCCTCCGACAGCGCCGTCATGCGCGCGCCACCGCCGTCTTCTCGACGCGCTCCCAGTCGATGTCGAACCCGAGGCCGGGCTCGTCCGACACGGTCAGCGTGCCGTCGACGATGGCGAGCCGCCCCATGCCGGCGAGGCTGCGGATGTGCGCCTCGTTGAAGACGATCTGCTCGTAATAGTCATTGTTGAGGATGGCGGCGCAGAGCTGCGCGTTCGCCACGCCCATGCCGTGCACCTGCGCCCGCATGCCGTGGCATTCGGACAGGTGGGCGATCTTCATCGAGCCGGTGATCCCGCCCTTGTAGAAGGAGGAGACCCGGGTCATGTCGAGCGCGCCGGCCTGGATCCAGCTCGCCATGTTCCAGTGGACGCCGTCGGACGTCTCCGCCGCCAGCACGGGGATGTCGAGCGCGTCGCAGAGCTTGCGGTAGCTGCCCAGCTCGAACTCGCGCATCGGCTCCTCGTACCAGAGGAAGCCGAGATCCTCGATGACCCGGCCGAACCGCATCGAATCGACGTAGTCCCAGCCGGCCGAGCCGTCGAACATCAGGTCGGCGTCGGGGCCGGTCCATTTGCGCAGGTTCCGGCAGAGTTCGGCGTCCGCCTTCCAGTCGCCCCAGGCGTGGAGCTTGAACGCCTTGAAGCCGACGTCCATGCACGTCTTGATGTGGCGCTCGAACTCGCCCATCGTGTCCCAGGTCACGGTCGAGGCGTAGACGGGGATCTTGGGCGAGTTGCCGCCCAGCATCCGCCAGAGCGGCATGCCCGCCTTCTTCGACTTGATGTCCCAGGCCAGCTGATCGACGAGGCCGAGCAGGCCCATCTGGAACTCCTCGATCCGGTCGAGTTCCCAGATCAGGTGCCACAGCCGCTCGGTGCAGGTCGGATCCTCGCCGATCAGCGTCTTCAGCCGCCGCTCGACGATGGAGAGAGCACCGGTGCCGCGGCCCTGGCTCGCGTCCACCTCGACCGCGCCGAAGATGCCCTCGTCGGTGTCCATGCGGACGACGGCGCCCAGCGGCTTCTTGCCCGCGGGCGTCCCGTCGCCCGAGCCCTGCAGGCCCTTGCGCCAGCGGTAGGGATGGGGCGGGCCGTCCTTCTCGATCAGCCAGCAGCGGATGTCGGTGATACGCATTGGATTGGCCTCACATTGAAGCGGGGGCCGGCGGGACCGGCTTGGCGTTCGGGCTGGCACCATGGGACGCCGCGTGGCGGGCGATGTCGGCGGGGTGGAGTTCGCCCAACGGCGGCGTCTCGGGATCGAAGAACCCCCGGTCGGCGCCGCGGACGCGGACGGCCATGTCCCGCCGGCCGCCGTTCGGGCGGACGTGACCGCCGATGTAGCGGATCACGAAGCCGATCCGCGGCCGGTCGGAGCGGTTGGGCTCCGAACCGTGGGCGATGCGGACGTGGTGGAGCGACATCTCGCCCGGCTTCAGCACCACGTCGGTCGCCTGCCCGTCCTCGACCCTCACCGCGATCTCCTGCCCGCGGGACAGCATGTTGTCGGCGGCGAAGGTGTCGACGTGGGGGAGCGGCGTGCGGTGGCTGCCGGCGACGACGCGCATGCAGCCGTTGTCGGGACTGCTGTCGGTCAGCGCCACCCAGGCGGTCACGATGTCGTCGGGCTCGAGGCCCCAGTAGTGCGCATCCTGGTGCCAGCTGACGTAGTCGGAACTGCGGGCCTCCTTGGCGAAGAAGCCAGCCCCCCAGACGAGCACGTCCGGACCGACGAGGCCCTCCACCCGGTCGACGATCGCCGGATGGAAGAGGAGGTCCCAGAGCGTGCGGGAGACGAGGTGCGTCTTGTGCAGCAGCAGGCGCTTGCGCACGTCCGGCGCCTCGGCCCCGATGCGTGCGACGACGTCGAGCGCCGCGGCGATATCCGCCGGTGCGAGCACGGGAAACGGGAACAGCACGCCCCGTTCGTCGAAGGCCGCCCGGTCGTGGGCGGACAGCGCGGTCATGGACGGATCTCCGGTCGTGGCGGGACCGCCGCGTCCGCCCGGCGGTCGGCCGGGCTGACGCGGACGGACGCTGGCGGGAGGGTCAGTTCACCGCCGCCTCGAGGCCCTTCATCATCGCATCGACGGCCTGGGCCGGCGTCGCGCGGCCGACCAGCACCTTCTGGAACTCGGGCAGGACCACCTGCTCCGACCAGCCGGCGCTGCCGACGAAGTTGACGGGCAACCGGCCGATCTTCAGCGTCTCGGCGGCGGCCGCATAGGCCGGGTTGCCGGCGATCCGCGGGTCGGACGCCACGCGCGGCGACGAGGGGAAGTAGCCCGTCTCCTCCAGGAAGGCGAGCGCCGGGTCCGGCTCCGCCCAGTAGGTGATCCAGGAGAAGCCGGCGTCCACGTTCCGCGGGTTCATCACGCCGTTGTAGAGGTAGGAGACGCGCGCGATATGCGCCGCCGGCCCGGCCGGCATCATCACCGTGCCCCACTGCTCGGGCTTCATCGCGTCCCGGATCTCGGTCAGCGAGCCCGTGTGGTGCATCACCATCGCGGTCTGGCCCGTCTTGAAGGCCTCCATGATCTGGCGGAAGCTGTCGTTGGGCGCCGACGGCGGGACAGCCTTGTGCTTGGTGTGCAGCTCCGACCAGAAGGTCACCGCCTCGATCGCCTTGGCCCGGTCCATCGCCGGCTTGCCGTTGACGACGATCGGCGAACCGAAGCTCTCGATCATGTCGAGGACGAAGGAGAAGCCGCCCGCCCCGCCGCGCATGGAGAAGCCGAAGCGGTTCTTCGACGGGTCGGTCAGCTTGATGGCCGCCGCCTGGAAGTCGGCCAGCGTCTTCGGCGGCGCGATCCCGGCCTCGGCGAACCAGTCCTTGCGGTAGTACATCCAGTTCACGAAGGTGAACGCGGGGATGCCGTAGACCTTGTTGTCGACCGTGGCGCCCGCCCAGGCGTCGCCCGAATATTCCGAGAAACGGGACCAGCCGCGCACGCGGCTGTCGATGTCGACCAGCGCGCGCATCGCCACGAGGTCCTTGGCGCGCTCGGTGGAGACCATGCCCGTGTCCGGCCGCGCGTTGGCGACGACGGCGGCAGTCATCTTGGCCATGTACTCGGGGTTGGGGATGTTCTCCTGGGTGACGTTCACGCCCGGCGTGCGCTGCTTGTAGAGCGCCATCACCCGTTCCAGCCCCTTGAACTCTGTGGTCGAGGTGAAATGGTGCCAGTAGTTGATGGCCCCCGACTGGGCGGACGCGCCCCGCGGCAGCATCCCCGCCAGGGGCAATGCGGCGGCGCCGGCCAGGAGCGCGCGGCGGTCGATCCTCGTCATGATGTTCTCCCTCCCTCTTTTCGTTGAGTCTCGGTTTCGAATACGGTCATCCGCCGAGGCGGATGGGGCTCGACAGCGGCGCCGGCGGCAGGTCCTCCGGCCGGCGGACGTCGGGCACGGCGTGCTCGCGCCGCGCCGCCTCCGACAGGACGAGGCCGTGGCCCGGCCGGTCGGGTGCGGTGATGTGGCTGTCGCGGATCTCGTATGGCCGCTCGACCAGATGCGCCTGATTGTGGAACGAGTATTCAAGCCACGGCACCTCGGGCAGGGCGGCGGCCAGGTGGACGCCCAGTTCCAGCACCGTGTTCCCGAGCGTCACCGGGATGCCGTGTTCGGCTGCGAGCCAGCCCGCCCGCATCACGTCGCCGATGGCGCCGTGGACGTTCAGCATGTCCGCGCCGCGGGCGTCGAGCAGCATGCGCTTGCCGCGAAGGTCGAGGTACTCGCCCGAGTTCACCTGCGTCCACGGCGCCCCGGCGCGCACCTCGGCGAGGCCGGCGAAATCGTCCCGCAGGATCGGATCCTCGACCCAGAGGATGTCGAACCCCTCCCGGCGATAGATGTCGAGCCGGCGCAGCGCCTCCTTGGGCGACCATGCCTCGTTGGCGTCGACCATCACCGGACCCAGCCCGCCCGTCGCTTCCTTCAGGAGGTGCAGGCGTTTCACGTCCCAGTCCACGTCCGGGTGGCCGACCTTGATCTTGAACCCGCGGTACCCCTGGCGCGCCGCCTCCTTGAAGAAGGCGACGTAGTCGGCGTCCGACATGTGGAAGTCGAGGCCGCTGGCGTAGACGCGGACCCGCGGGTCCGTGCCGCCGAGCAGACGGTAGAGCGGCAGCCCCACCTCCTTGGCCGCGAGGTCCCAGCAGGCCTGCCCGATCCCCTCCTCCAGCGGCAGCGACGCGCCCCGCCGGTTGCCGCCGCGAGGCCGCGAGACGCGGTGGACGAGACCGGCCGGCGGCTGGTCCTTCAGCCGTGCCCAGACCTCCTCCCGGAACACCCGCTCGATCTCGTCGAGCGGCGGCAGCGGGTGGAACAGCGAGGAGCCGAAGCCGAGGCCGACCGTCCCGTCGTCGGCGACCAGTTCGATCGCCATCATGTGGCAATGGCCGATCCGCACCTGGCTGTCGCCGATGATGCGGTCGCGGGCGAACTGGAAGCGGGTCAGACGGAAGTCGACGATGCGCACGGACCCTGACCTCTCACGCCAATGCCGGGTGGTAATCAGATGCGCGGAATGATAGATCAGATCCCATGCAGATGAAATCAGTTTCGCATGTCGGTTTCGATGCCCTGATCGCCGAGGCCGCGGTTCCGGACGGGGGCGTCCGGACGGGTCCGGACGCCGACCGGGAGGAGGGCCGCCTCAGCGACCTCGCCCACCGCCGCTTCCGCAAGGCCCTGTTCGACGGGCGGCTGGAGCCGGGCGCCACGGTGTCCCAGGCCGAACTGGTGAAGATGCTGGACGTGCCGGTGGGGCCGCTGCGCGACGCGCTGCGCGTCCTGCAGGCGGAGGGTCTGCTGACGATCCACGCGCGCTCGGGCATCGAAATCCGGAAGCCCGACCTGAACCTGCTGCGCCACACCTACCAGATGCGCCTGATCCTGGAGCGTCCGGCCGTGCGCCTGTTCGCGGAGGCGGCGCCGATGGCGGACATCGAGGCGCTAGTGGACGCCCACCAGAAGGCGATCGCGATGGTCGACGGCCGGGACTTCGCCGACGACGAGCCGCCCGCGATCGAGGCGCTGGACCGCCGGTTCCACATGCGCCTCGTCGGGGCGCTGGCGAATCCGCTGGTCGACACCGCCTACGCCCAGTCCCAGAGCTTCGTGCGCCTGATCCGCATGGACCGGCACTTCCGCTACTCCACCGTGATCGCGGTCCGCACCTTCCAGGAGCACCTCGCGATCCTCGACGCCATGCGCCAGCGCGATTCGGCAGCCGCCGAGGCGGCGCTGGAGGCGCACTTCACCCGGGCGATGCAGCGGGCGATGGGGTTCTTCTGACCGGTCGGCCGGCCGGCCCGGTCAGTCCGCGGCCCGTGCGACGAGGTCGAACAGCACCCGGACCTCCGCCGCCACCACGTTGAGGCCGCCCCAGCGGCCCTGGCCGATTCCGTACTGGGTGCGGATCAGCAGGGCCTCCCCGGCGACGCGGGCCTCGGCCCCGTTCGTCCGCAGCGTGAAGGCCAGCGTCACCGGGCGCTCGCCGTCGCGCAGGCGCAGGGTCCCGGCGGCCTCGAACCGGCCGTCGCCCAGGCTTTGCGCGCCGTCGGCGACGAACACGGCCTCCGGAACCCGGGCCGCGGCCAGCCAGTCCTCGCTCAGCATCAGCGGGTCGCGGCGGGAATCGCCGGTCCCGGCCGAGGTCACGTCGACGCGGACGACGATCCGCGCCGCGCCGGGATCGGACGGATCGAACCGTACCTGCGCCGTCCAGCGGTCGAACCGCCCCGTCGCCGGGTTGCCGGTCTCGGTGAAGGCGAACCGGAGGGTGGAGCGTGCGGCATCGACGGTCCAGTCGGCCGCCGCGGCCGGTCCGGGCGTCGCCGCGGACAGGCAGAGAAGGAGGACGGGAATCGCGCGGGAGAGGCGCAAGAGGGGCTCGCTCGGACGGGGTCGATGGTCCCATCTTGACCGTCGATCGTGACGGTCGTGCGGCGGCGATGGCGCGGACGCCCGGCGACGGCGACCCCATGGCGAACGGGCGGCTGGCAGGTTAGGGTGCGAACGAAGGTCCCGCGTCGGTGCGGCGGCCCGGGAGACGTTCGTTCGGGGGGTTCGATGTCGGTGTCGGAGTTACTGGGTTTCCTCGCTTCGGCGCTGATCCTTTTCGCCTTCGGCCTGAAGACCATGCTGCCGCTGCGGCTGGTTGCCCTCGCGAGCCACGTGGCCTTCATCGGCTACGGGGTGGTGGCCGAGGAGTACTTGGTCCTCCTGCTGCATGCGGTCCTGCTGCCGATCAACCTCTACCGCACGGTCGACATGATGCGCCTGTTGCGCCGCGTGCGCGATGCCTCGCGGGGCGATCTCTCCGTCGACTGGCTGAAGCCCTTCATGGAGGGGGCGGTCTTGGCCGAGGACGAGGTGGTCTTCCGCCGGGGCGACCGGGCCGACCGTGTCTATTATCTCGTCTCGGGCGCGGTGGATCTGCCCGAGATCGGCGTGCGCCTCGAGCCGGGCGTCCTGTTCGGCGAGATCGCGATGTTCTCGCCGGACGGGAAGCGCACCGCCTCGGCCGTGTGCCGGACCCGCACCGAGTTGCTGTGGATCTCCCACGAAGAGCTGGTGCATCTGTGCTACCAGCAACCGGCCCTCAGCTTCCACCTGCTCCGCCTGATCACGCGCCGGCTGACGGAGAACTCGACGGCGGCGACGCGTGGCGCGCCGATCGCGGAGACCGCCCAGGCGGGCCTCTCCGGAACCTGACGCGACGGCCCGAAATGACGAAGGGTCCGACCGTCATGGCCGGACCCTTCGGTGTTTGGTGGACCCAAGCGGGATCGAACCGCTGACCTCTACAATGCCATTGTAGCGCTCTCCCAGCTGAGCTATGGGCCCGAAACTCTTGCGTCCGACGGGCTGGGGACCGCGGCGGACCGGGAATATGCGAGGGGTGCGCGCCGGGTTCAAGGGAAAAAGCGGAAGCCCCCGGACCGTCCGCGTCAGCGCTCCTCCTCGCCCTCCTCGATCTCGACCACCTCGCCCACGTCGTCCTCGTCGCCGAGTTCGGAGGTGTCCTCGATGAGGACGTCCTCCTCGTCCTCGGCCGCGTCCTCTTCCTCCTCGATGCCCTCGACGGGCAGATCGTCGTCGGCCTCCTCGACCAGGACGTCCGCCTCCTCCTCGGGGGCCTCGGCCTCCTCGGTCTCGACCTCCTCGCCCTCCTCGACGCGCGCGGCGACGGGGCGCTTCACCTCTTCCACCGGGATCGGGCGGGCCCGGCGCGAGCGGAGCAGCGCCTCGGGGTCGAACACGGTCGCGCAGGCGGGGCACACCGGCGGTTCCTTGCGCATGTCGTAGTAGCGCGTCCCGCAGTTCGGGCACAGGCGCTTGATGCCCCATTCGGCCTTTGCCACGAACGTCCTCCGTCGACACGTCGATCGCGGCGCGGGCGATCCGCCGCCGGCCGGGCCGTTTGCCAGATGCAGGAAGGCTTGTCAAAAGCAAACTTGGCCGCGGCTCCCGCGGTCCGCCGACTTCCGGGCCACGGCCGCGCATGTTAAGACCGCCGTGCCGACCGGCCCTCCGCGCGGATCCGAACCCCATGCCTGTGCGAGCCTCCTCCCCCGCGTCCCCCCTCGTCGGCGACGTCCGCATCCCCGGGGACGGGGCGGTCGCGGGGCTCGCCGTCCTCCTCGCGACGGCGTCCACGGGCGTCACCACCGTCGAGGGGCTGGCGCCGGGACCGCGCACCGACCGGCTCCTGGCCGCGGCCGCGG
>VYKX01000403.1_pt1 | contig 10494 bp, 9 predicted proteins | sample 5114471 | NCBI WGS metagenome assembly VYKX01 (sample SAMN12291785, study PRJNA351875) | freshwater metagenome | isolation source: freshwater lake | place: USA: Michigan, Gull Lake | collected 2013-08-08
CCTGTCTGCCGGACTGAACCTGATGCACCGGCTCTCGAAGGAATACGAGAAACCCGAGTTCAACATCAATGTCGTGCGGGTCGACGATGTGGACGTGGCAGTGCAGCAGCAGGTCGCGATCGAGAAGCCCTTTTGCCGACTGCTGCGCTTCAAGCGCTTCACCGACGACTCGGCGATGCTGCAGACGATGAAGGCACAACCGGTCGTTCTCGTCGTGGCACCGCTGTCAGGACATCACTCGACGCTGCTGCGCGAGACGGTGCGCGAACTGCTTCGCCATCACAAGGTCTACATCACCGACTGGACCGATGCGCGCATGGTGCCGGTCGAGGAAGGGCCGTTCCACCTCGACGACTACGTCGCGTACATCGAGGAATTCATCCGCCACATCGGACCCGAGGTGAATGTCATCTCGGTGTGTCAACCCACCGTGCCGGTGCTGGCGGCGGTGTCGCTGATGGCCAGTCGCGGTGAGGTCACACCCCGCACCCTGACGATGATGGGCGGGCCGATCGACGCTCGCCGTTCGCCCACGGCGGTGAACAACCTGGCGATGAACAAGAGCCTCGAATGGTTCGAGAACAACGTCATCTTCCGTGTGCCGACCAACTATCCCGGCAGCCAGCGCAAGGTGTACCCGGGCTTCATGCAGCACACGGGCTTCATCGCCATGAACCCCGAGCGCCACATGCGTTCGCATTACGACTACTACCTCGACCTGATGCGCGGCGAAGACGAGAACGCCGACTTCCACCGCAGTTTCTACGACGAATACAACGCGGTGCTCGACATGCCGTCCGAGTACTACCTCGACACCATCCGCGTCGTGTTCCAGGACTTTTCGCTGGTCAATGGCACCTGGGATGTCAACGGCGAGCGCGTTCGCCCGCAGGACATCAAGACATCGGCGCTGCTCACCATCGAAGGCGAACTCGACGACATCTCTGGCGCCGGCCAGACCCGCGCTGCGCATGAGTTGTGCATTGGCCTCGGGCCCGATCGCAAGTTCCACTACGACGTGGTCGGTGCCGGCCACTACGGCATCTTCTCGGGTCGACGCTGGCGCGAAAAGGTCTACCCGGAGTTGCGCCAGTTCATCGCCACGCACCAAGACCTCTCGAAAGCCGTGCCGCTTGCACCGCGCAGCCCCATCAAGAAGGTACGGCTCGTGAACGCCGCGGCCAAGCCCGCGGCATCGAGCGCCGCCAAGCGTGCGAGTCCCAGCCGCCGCGCAGTGACGCCGGCCGTTGCAGTCAAGCCGATATCGGCGAAGCGAACCAGCGCGGTTGCCGCGGCCGCTGCTGCGCCCAAGGCCACTGCGGCGGTGCCCGTCAAGGCCAAGCCGATCCCCAAGCTCTCGGCCAAGACCGCCGCCAAGAAGACCCGCGCGCGGTGACGCCGTGGGGTGGAGTGCTGCCCCGCCGACGTCGATGACCGGATCGTCCGAACGCACTGCCCCCGGCTCGCTCGCGGACGCCATCGACAGAGTCTTGCCGCAGACGCAGTGCACGCGTTGCGGCTACCCTGACTGCCGCCTTTATGCCGAGGCTGTGGCCACTGGCCAAGCGGCCATCAACCGCTGCCCACCGGGTGGCGCCGAGGGCGTCGCACGGCTGGCGCGCCTGACCGACCAGCCCAACACGCCTCTCGATCCCGAATGCGGCGTCGAAGCACCTCGTGCGATCGCGCTCATCGACGAGGCTGCGTGCATCGGCTGCACGCTGTGCATTGCGCCCTGCCCGGTCGACTGCATCGTCGGCGCGCCGAAGGCCATGCACCGGGTCATCGATGAGTTCTGCACCGGCTGCGCGCTGTGCCTGCCTGCCTGCCCGGTCGACTGCATCTCGCTGGTGCCGGTGACGGGCGAGCGCACCGGCTGGCAGGCGTGGACGCCCGATCAGGCCGAGACCGCACGCGAGCGATACGCCTTTCATCAGTTCCGTCAGGCGCGGGATGAACCGCAAACGCCTCGCCCAGCGCCGATGTCGACCGCCGCGGCCGTGCGTGAGCGTGCAGCGCAGGATGCGGAAGGCAGCTCGAACGATTCCAGCACCTCCGACGCCCTGTCTGCCGAGCACAAGCGCGCGCTGATCGATGCGGCACTGCAGCGCGCCCGTGCCGCGCGCACGGCGCGCTGAGGCGCCAGCTGCCGTCGTCATGACCCCTTCTCGCCTGTCATCACCAGAGCCCGCTGCTGACCTGGCAGCAGGCGCCGGCGAATCGCCCCACCGCGTTCCCTCACTGAAGGTGCTGTCGCTCATCCCGCCGATGACGCAGCTCAACACCCCCTACCCGTCGACCGCTTACCTCACCGGCTTCCTGCGCTCGCAAGGCTTCGATGCCGTGCAGGACGATCTGGCGCTCGAACTGGTGTTGGCGCTCTTTTGCGACGACGGCTTGCAGCAGATACACGCCGAGATCGACGCCACACCGCTGAAGCAGCGCAGCGCACGGGTGCAGGCTTTCAACGAACGGATCGACACCTACCGCCGCACCGTGGGCCCGACCATCGCCTTCCTGCAAGGCCGCGATCCGACGCTCGCGCACCGCATCGCCACGCGTGGCTTCCTGCCCGAAGGCCCGCGCTTCGAATCGCTCGACGTCTACATCGACCCCGACGACCCCGAAGGCGGCGACCCGCTGGCCTGGGCCTTCGGCGCGCTCGGCATTCAGGACCGCGCGCGGCATCTGGCCACGCTGTACCTCAACGACATCGCCGACGTCATCCGCGACGCCATCGACCCGCGCTTCGAGTTCGTGCGCTACGCCGAATCGCTGGCGCAAAGCCAGCCGACCTTCGACCCGCTCGCCGCAGCGCTCGCGGCGCCGCCCAACCTGATCGACCGCACTCTGCAGTCGCTGACGCTGGCCGCGCTGCAGCGCCACGCGCCGACCATGGTGCTGCTGTCGGTGCCCTTCCCCGGCGCGGTGTACGCGGCCTTTCGCATCGCACAGACCATCAAGGCGCACGATCCGTCCATCGTGACCGTGCTCGGCGGCGGCTACCCCAACACCGAGCTGCGGCAACTGAAGGAGCCGCGCGTCTTCGACTTCTTCGACCACGTCACCCTCGACGCCGGCGAGCGCCCGCTGCTGGCCCTGATCGACCACATCCAGGGCCGACGGTCGGAGAAGCGCCTGGTACGCACCTACTGGCGAGACGAGACGACGGGTTCGGTGCAGTACACCGCGGGCATGGACCCCGACGTGCCCTTCGAGGACGTCGGCACGCCCACCTGGGACGGCCTGCCGATGGAGGGCTACCTGTCGCTGCTCGACATGCTCAACCCCATGCACCGGCTCTGGAGCGACGGACGCTGGAACAAGCTCACCGTGGCGCACGGCTGCTACTGGAAGAAGTGCAGCTTCTGCGACGTCAGCCTCGACTACATCTCGCGCTACGAGGCGGCATCGGCCACCACGCTGGTCGACCGCATCGAGGCCATCGTGGCGGAGACCGGCCAGACCGGCTTCCACCTCGTCGACGAGGCCGCGCCGCCGAAAGCGCTGAAGGCGCTGGCGCTCGAACTGCAGCGCCGACAGGTCGCGATCTCGTGGTGGGGCAACATCCGCTTCGAGAAGTCGTTCACCCCCGAGCTCTGCCAGTTGCTCGCCGACAGCGGCTGCATCGCCATATCGGGCGGTCTCGAGGTCGCCTCCGACCGGCTGCTCGACCTGATGAAGAAGGGCGTGTCGGTCGCGCAGGTGGCACGCGTCACCCGCGCCTTTACCGATGCGGGCGTGCAGGTGCATGCGTACCTGATGTACGGCTTCCCGACGCAGACGGTGCAGGACACCGTCGACGCACTCGAGTACGTGCGTCAGCTCTTCGACGCCGGCTGCATCCAGTCGGGCTTCTTCCACCGCTTTGCGTGCACCGTGCATTCGCCGGTCGGCAAGCGCCCGCAGGACTACGGCGTCACGCTCGTGCCCCTGCCGCCGATCACCTTCGCGACCAACGACGTCGGATTCGTCGACCCAACCGGCGTCGATCACGACACGCTGGGCGTCGGGCTGAAGAAAGCGATCTACAACTACATGCACGGCATCGGGCTCGAGCAAGACGTGCGCAGCTGGTTCGACCACCCGGTGCCCAAGCCGAAGGTCAAGCGCAGCTTCATCGAGGCGGCGCTCGCCGAGCCGTGGTCTCGGGCTGCCGCTTCGTCGGACGCCCCTTCCGCCCCCAGAGCGCCCACCACGCCCGCCGCATCGGCCACGAGCGCCCGCACCCGGACCTCACCCCGATGAAGAAAACCGACATCGCCCCCTTCTTCGCCACCCTGCAGGCGGCCAACCCGCAGCCGCAGACGGAGCTCGAGTACACCAACGTCTTCGAGCTGCTGGCCGCCGTGCTGCTGTCGGCGCAGGCCACCGACGTCGGCGTCAACAAGGCCACGCGACGACTCTTCCCCATCGCCAACACACCGCAGAAGATGCTGGCGCTGGGACTGCCCGCGCTGACCGAGCACATCCGCACCATCGGCCTGTACCGCAACAAGGCGAAGAACCTCTACGCCACCTGCCAGATCCTGGTCGAACAGCACGGCGGCGAGGTGCCCCGCACCCGCGAGGCGCTCGAAGCCCTGCCCGGAGTCGGCCGCAAGACCGCCAACGTCGTTCTGAACGTCGCCTTCGGCGAGCCGACGATGGCGGTCGACACCCACATCTTCCGCGTCAGCAACCGCACCGGCCTCGCGCCGGGAAAGAACCCGCTCGAGGTCGAGCTCAAGCTGCTGCAGCGCGTGCCTCCCGAGTACGCCGTCGACTCGCACCACTGGCTGATCCTGCACGGCCGCTATGTGTGCACCGCCCGCAGCCCGCAGTGCGCGGCATGCTCGGTGGCGCAGTGGTGCGACTCGCGACCGAAGGTCAGCTCTCGCCATCCGTGACCTGAGTGACCTCGGTGTCGAACATGGGCAAGCCGGGTTCCCAGAATCGCGATCGCAGCGCTCCGGCGCCGCGCCGCCTGGCGATCCGCCTCACGCTGGCGGCTGCGCTGGCGATTGCCGTGCTGGTCTTCGCATCGGGCCCACGCAACACCAGCGACGCTGACGCCGCCCCACTGCCAACCGCCGCGATGCCGGCGGGCCTGGCTGAACTTCCGTCGCACTTCGAGCGCCTGGAGGCGCGCTATCCGGACATCGTCTCCGGCGCCGAGAAGACCGTTCGCTTTGGCGCGGCCGGCCCCCACCGCGCGCCATGGGCCGTCGTGTACCTGCACGGCTTCTCCGCCAGCCGGCAAGAGAGCGCGCCGCTGTCGGAGTCGGTCGCCGACGCGCTGGGCGGCCACTTGTATGCCACCCGGCTCGCGGGCCACGGCAGAGGCCGGGCCGCGATGGCCGACGCCAGCGTGGCCGCGTGGAAGGCCGATGCGCTGGAGGCGCTGGAGGCCGGCCGCCGGTTGGGCGAGCGCGTGCTGGTGATCGGGGTGTCCACCGGCGCCACGCTGGCCGTCTGGCTGGCTCAGCAGCCGCAGGCCCAGCAAGACATCGCCTGGGTGCTGATCTCGCCGAACTTCAGCCCCGCAGACCCATTGGCGCCGATCATCAACTGGCCGTGGGGGCGGGAGAGCATACGCGTGGTCAACGGCCCGGAGCACCACTTCGATCCGCGCAATCCCGATCACGCGCGTTACTGGACGACGAGGTACCCGGTCGAGGCCTTGTTTCCGATGATGGCCACCGTCCACCTCGCACAGCAGCAACCGCTCGCGCGCTGGCAGACCCCGGTGCTGATGCTGCTGTCGCCGAACGACCGGGTCATCGACGTCGCCTCGGCCCGTGCGGCCTATGCGCAGATCGGCTCACCCGCGAAGCGCCTGGTGGAGGTGGTCGACGCCGACGACGACATGCAGCACGTGATCGCCGGACGCATCCTCTCGCCCACCAGCACGGCTGGCGTGACGAAGCAGATCGTCGACTGGGTGGGTTCGCTGCCGGCGTCGCGCTGAGCGGCGCGCGAAGCGGCTCAGCGCTAGAACAACCCCGCCGCAATGTTGATGCTGAACGCCAGGATCGCGGTGTTGAAGGCGAACGACAGCACGCTCTGAATCAGCACCAGTCGGCGCAGCGCGGGCGTGCACACGGTGACGTCGGAGGTCTGTGCCGCCACCGCGAGCGTGAACGAAAAGTACAGGAAGTCGCCGTAGTCGGGCTTGAAGTCGGGGCTGCTTTCAGGGAAGCGCAGCCCGCCTTGCGGCGTCGTGTAGAAGGCACTGGCATAAGCCAGGGTGAACATCGTGGGCACCAGCAGCCACGAACCGACCACGGTCATCAGCGCCAGCACCACGTGACCCATGGCGTAGGGTGTGCCGGGCACCTTGGCGGCGACCAGTTCGGCGACGATGCCGACCAGGCTGCTCACTGCCGCGAGAACGACCACCGCGAGCACGGTGGACACCGTCTCGGCCTGCGCCAGCGCGATCTTCCGAAGCCGCGCATGGTCGGCGTGCGCCATCATCCAGCCGACGAGCGCGAGGTAGGTCCACACGGCGACGTTCCAGCCGATCAGCGCGCGGGTGACGGCGCGGTGTTCGCCTGTCCAGAACAAGGCCACCGCCAGACCGATCACCACCGCCAGCAGCAGGCGTGGATGCAGGTGGTGTGGCGGCTGCTTCCTGGATGTCGACGCGGTCATGGTCTGGGCGCAGAGGCTTGTGGAATGGGCGGCATGGCGGGTGTTTCTGACACGGCTTTCGGTGCAAGCTGATTCGCGGTCGGAACCGGCAGATCGAGCCGACTGCCGTAGCCGACCGCCACCGGCCAATCGTGTGCAGCCGACGGTACACCCTGCCCTGCGCTGAGGCGCCGCGCGGCGTTGATCCATCCGGCGTGAGCGACGACGCAGCTCGGCGCGTGGCGCGACAGTGTGGTCAACGAGCCCGCGCATCGCGCGAAGAGTGCCGCCACCGACTCGCCGCCGTGCGCGTCGTATGCCGCGAAGTCGGCGCACCAGGCGGTGACGGCAGGTTCTCCGATGTCGTCCCAGCGCTGGCCGTCCCATTCGCCGAAGTCGGCCTCGGCCAGGGTTGGCTCGATGCGGTGCTGCCATCCCCAACGGGCGAGCCAGTCACCCACGTTGGCAGCGCGGCGCAGTGGCGAGGTCCACACCTCGCGCGGCAGGCGGTGGCTGCGCGCGTGCCGGCGGATACGGTGCGCCAAACGCTTTGCCTTGCGCGGGTCGACCGGAAGGTCAGTGCGGCCGATGCAGCGACCGGCTGCGCCGATCGGCTTCGGGTGGCGCCAGACCGACAGGGCAGTCGAGAGCCGGTCGCTCGACGATGTGCGCGCATCGGCAGCACGATCGCTGCGCTCGATCTCGGCATGTTCGTTACGCACGGCCGATGACAGAGGTGCGGCAGACGATGGCGGCTCAGCCAAGGTGCCACGCTCCGATCGTCGCGGCCATTGCCGCACTCGGCACGGCCGTGGCCGCTGCCGCCCACATCAGCAGCACCAGCAGTTCGGTCACCTGCTGCGCGGCGCCGAGCGTGTCGCCGGTGACACCGCCCAGACGCCTGCGAAACCAGCGTCCGCACACCAGCGTTCCGACGGCGGCAGCGACGATCGATGCGAGCACCGCGATCGCCCACGCGGAATGCCATGCGACCACACCGACCGCGACAAGCAGCGCCCAGCCGAGCGCCACCGCCCAGCCCACGCCCGAGATGCGCTGCGCCAGCGGCTTGGCCTTGGCGTGTGCCACGTCGCCGGCATAAGGCAGGAAGCGGATCAGCGTCACCGATGCCGCTCGCGACACCGCATGGCCCAACAACAGCGCCGCCGCTGCCGCTGGCCACGGCAGGCTGATGAGCGCTGACGCCTTGATCGCCAGCATGAAGAACAGGCCGAGTGCCGCGTAGCTGCCCAGGCGCGAGTCCTTCATGATCTCGAGCGCGCGCTCGCGGCTGACCGTTCCACCGAGCCCGTCGCAGGTGTCGGCCCAGCCGTCCTCGTGGAAGCCACCGGTGAGCCACACCGTCGACGCCATCGACAGCAGCACCGCCACCGGCCATGGCAGCACCAGCGCTGCGGCCCACAGCACCGCGACAGCGAACGCGCCGAGGCCCAACCCCACCAGCGGAAAGTGCCGTGCGCACTGGTTCAACCAATCGGGTTCGAAACCAACCCAGCGCGGGATGGGAACGCACGTCAGGAACTGCACCGCGATGAGCAGCAGGCGCAGTTCGTGGACCACGCCGCCCGGACGGCTTGGCGGCATGGCGCGAGGCTCGAACGAATCAGGATCAGCCGCCACGTTGGAAGCCTTCAGACCGCCGAGGAACTGTTTGCTGCCGGGTCGATCTTCGTCGCCACACGGGCCGACTCGAAGCTCGCCATCTCGTCGAGCAACTTCAGTGCGCTCACGATCAACGGCCACGCCAGGGCCGCGCCGGAGCCCTCACCCAGACGCAATCCCAGATCGAGCAACGGCTCAGCGCGCAGGAAATCGAGCATCAGGCGGTGGCCGGCCTCGTCGGATCGGTGCGCGAACACGCAGCCCTCGACGACCCGCGCATCGAGAGCGTGTGCGACGAGCACCGCCGCACTGGTGATGAAGCCGTCGACGACGACCAGTCGCCACTCATCCACCGCCTGCAGCACCGCCCCCACCAGCATCGCGATCTCGAAGCCGCCAAAGGCCGCCAGCACCTCCATCGGCGTACGCGCATTCGGGTGCGCCTGCAGCACCGAACGCAGCACGACCAGCTTGCGCAGCAGGCCGGCGTCGTCGAGGCCGGTGCCGCGGCCGACGCAGCGCTCGATCGGCTCGCCTGTCAGACGCGAGTGGATCAACGCCGCGCTCGAGGTGTTGCCGATGCCCATCTCGCCGAGCAGCAGCGCGTTGCCGGGCAGGCCGCGCACCACCTCGCGCCCGGCGGCCACCGCATCGGCGCATTGAGTGCGGGACATCGCCGGTCCGGCGAGCGAATCGGCCGTTCCACGCGCGATCTTGCGCAGCTGCAGACCCGGGCGAGGCAGAAACTCATGCGCGACGCCGGCATCGACGACGGTCAGGGCCAGGCCGTTCTGCCGTGCCAGCACGCTGACCGCTGCACCGCCGGCGAGAAAGTTCTCGACCATCTGCCAGGTCACGTCCGACGGGTAAGCCGACACGCCGCGCGCGGCCAGCCCGTGGTCGCCGGCAAACACGACGAGTTGCGGATCGAAAAGCCGCGGCTGGGTGCTGCGCTGGATCAGCCCGATCTGCAATGCCAGCGATTCGAGCCGGCCGAGCGAGCCGAGTGGCTTGGTCTTGCCGTCGAGCCGCTGCTGCAACGCCTGCCGACGCGCTTCGCGATCGGTTGGCGCAGATGCCGCTGTCGTGGCAGATGTCATCGCGGCTGTGGGCTCGGGGCTGGTCTGGTCGGGAGCGTCGCGCCGGGGGTTCGCTGAGTCTCGGGACATCGGTACATCTTTCAAGTCGGCAGGATGATGAATCAGAGCGTGAATCAGAGTGCTGGCAACGCCGTCCAGCAGCCGGCGACGCGAACGATGTCGACAGCGCCATCGAAGACGTCGGCGAGCGCAGCGTGCAACTCGGGCGAATCGCTCGGCCCGTCGGCCCGCACGCGGCCGGCGTCGATCACCACCAGACGGTCGGCGCGCAATGCCAGCGGCAGGTCGTGCAGCACGCTGACCACGGTGTGTCCGGCCGCGGCGAGTACGCGCAGCAGCTTGACCACCGCGACTTGGTGCGGCGGATCGAGATGGGTTGTCGGCTCGTCGAGCAGCAACACCGGTGCAGCCACTGCAAGGGCCCGCGCCAGCAGGACCCGCTGGCGCTCGCCGCCGGAGAGGGTCGCGAGCGATCGACCTGCCCAAGCGCTGGAGCCCGTCGCAACGAGTGCGCCGTCGATGGCAGCGTCGTCTCGCGCGTCGAGCGAGGCGAACAGGCCTCGGTGGGCGAGCCGCCCCAGGGCCACCACTTCTCGGGCCGTGAGTTCACCGCCCCAGTCGGTGCCCTGTCGCCCTCCAGAGCTCCCGTCCTGCGCGAGCCAGGCGACCTGCTGCGCGCGCTCGGCCGCACTGATCGAAGCCACGTCGCGGCCCTGCAGCCGCACCACGCCCGACTGCACCGGGCACAGACCGGCCAAGGCGCGCAGCAGGGTCGACTTGCCACTGCCGTTGGGCCCGACCACGGCCGTCCAGCCGGGAGCGAACTCGAGCGACACGCCGTGCAGCACGGTGACACCGGCGAGTCGCACCTGCAGAGCGTCGGCCTGCAACCGGGTCGGTGGCACGTTCGGGCGGCTCGAGGCGGCCAGCTCGCTGGGGGCACCTGTGCCGACAGGCCGCAAGGAAGCATTCATGCTGTGCGCTCCTTGTGCAACAGAGCGAGCAGGTACGCCCCGCCGAGCACGGCAGTGACGATGCCGACCGGAAGCTCCTGCGGCGCGATGAGCACCCGCGCCAGCACGTCGGCAGCGAGCAGCAGCACGCCACCCGCAGCGGCGCTCGCCACCACGGTGTAGCCGCTGGCAGCGGGCGCGAA
>VYKX01000763.1_pt1 | contig 10489 bp, 19 predicted proteins | sample 5114471 | NCBI WGS metagenome assembly VYKX01 (sample SAMN12291785, study PRJNA351875) | freshwater metagenome | isolation source: freshwater lake | place: USA: Michigan, Gull Lake | collected 2013-08-08
ATAACTGATAACTGATAACTGAGAGGTGCAACCCTGGAAGTTCTTAAGTGCTATATTAAAGATCAAGAAAAGCCGTCGTAAAACGACGGGGTTTTAACCCAAATTTTCGATAAATAGTCTAATCATAGGTCGGGTGCAGTGATTTGTTAGACATTTTTCTAACTAGAGACTATGACAAAGGTTTAATTGTCACTAATCCCCCAACAAAACCCTGAATATTCAACTCATAGCCATCAAGTAAACCCATACCAACTAATGGATCTGTCTCTGACTCATTGATTTCAATAGATTTGATCTGACCATCCCAGATCACAGTTGCCTCAAATACGTTAAACATACAGAGGCTTCCATCGCCCAAGATTCCCTCTTCTTGCATATACCACGTTAATCCTAGTGTTGTAATGATAGCGGAAGGCAATGTGAGAAATCCAGTGTAACCAGTGTCAATAACTGCTTTAATCGCTTGCCTCTGGTGATTTTCGCCTAGCACTATGAATTGAATAATTGCTTCTCGGCGCGAATTGACGCTCCCCATCATCATGGCGACACACTGGGGGAACGAAAGCCAAAACGATGGACGGCGCGATGCCGAATGCGAATACCAAATATTTGTGCATCAGGAAAACGTATTAACAGTTGTTTAGCAGCTGTTAGGCTGTCGTCAGCCACTTCAAAAGCCCCTGTTTCGATGTCTATTGCTACAATCTTCCCATGATTCCCTTCCTCGATTTGGGAGCGTACCTGAGATTCATAGACTTCGTGTCCACGTCGGGCAAATTCTTCTTTGCTGTAGCGGGGTTGTCGAACTGTCATTGAAGCGACCCTGTTGCAACTTTTGTCCCTCTATTTTAACCTAAACATTGGGAATCTTCGCTAACATTCCTCAACTGGGCCAACAAGAGCGGCACCGCACCTAACCTCACAGCTTCAATCAATGTGCAGGGTGCGTTCCCCAAAATCTATTGGTGGAATAGTGGGACTTGCATTAGGGAACGGACCCTACAGCGATAGCGATCGCACTGCCGTCAACCCAGCCTACGGCTAAATCTTCTTTTCACTTAGCACTTTTCGCAGGGCTTTGACAGCAGTATCAAGCCCAGTATCTAACATAATTCCACCTGTAAATTTAAGCAAATCTGATGAATTCACTACAACCTGAATACTGTCGCCACTTGATACTGCTAATTTGAAAAGTTGTGCCTGCTTCATCAATACACCATTTGGTAATGTGTAGTTCGTAGAATCATCCCGCGTCGAAACGGCAACTACATCTCGATAGTGGAATTCATCGTCTCTTTCATTAAGAGGAACACCTCTTATAAAGTTATAATCGCACTGATAAGAACTGAGTTTATGTTCGGTTAAATGCACAACTGTTACAGCATTAATGCTAAATCGAATACGCTCATCTTTACCCTTTTTCCAGGCAAGTTCTTCTGTTGGAACACCATGAGTTGACCAGAGGATAGGTCCGCGAATCACAACAGAATCTCTAATTAGTTCTTCTTCCTCAATGTTTAGGCGATCCATCGAACGTTTCTTAAGATGTTCAATGTCATCAACTAGCCAAGCATCAACTGTTTGATCTCCAGGAGCATCCATAACAGGTTTGATCTCGAAAAACAACCATGCTCCTCCTGCAATTAAGACAAGTAGGCCGATTCCCGCACTGGAGGATTGTGATAGCAAGAGCAAGCCAATTACAAGAAGGATGATTGGCCACTTTAGTTTTGGCTTTTTAAAGTAATTTCGGATTCGCTGGCGCTTTTGATCTTCCTAACTTTTGGATGCTGTCATTAATATGTTCCTCCACTCATGAGATTTGTTTAACAAGCTCAATGTACAATTGGTTATTGGTCATCGGCAGTTTTGCCAGCAATACTCGCAATCTGTCGATATTGGTTGCACCAGGATGAATAGATTCCAAGATATTTGCTATGGATGGTGAGGGACATTTTATTCGATTGCCACTGTAATAGTCATCACGAACAAGTACTCGAAACCATTGAACAGTTGCATCAGAATCACCCATAGCCGTAGCCGTAGTTAGTAATTGATCAATTTCCTCGATTTCACTACGCTTCAGTATTTTAGGTCGTCTACCTCCAAGCAATGCTAGTGCCAAATAATAGTAGGCAGGAGCAATTGATGGATCAGCTTCGATTACATCCTTGAGAAAATTTATTGATTGCTGGTATGACTTCGCCTCCAGAAATTGAATACCTTGATTAAATAAAGTATCTGGATCTGGTGATTGAGAAACTTGATTAATATTGAACTGAGTGTTTACATGCTGATTTCGCTGGTCGTAGCTTGCCATGATTTTCTAACTCCTTAGTACGGCGGATTCAGGCTCAGTCTGGTACATCTTCTAAGTGGAAAGGCTTATCCAATAAGGAGTTGTTTGTGCCAGATGGATAGAGGAACCTCCGTAAGTATCCATCAAAAAATTGCATACGAACACCCTCTCAACTTCTCAACTATACTGTCAAAACAGTTGTTGAACTAACTCAATGGCCTTGACAATACCTGTCACGATACCACCAGCCTCGACCACACCTTTCATAAATTCCTTTGCTTCACCAAGATGCTCCAATATAGATTTCCTGCTTGGCTCTGATTTTTTGGCTTGATCAATAGCCTTCTGAATCTGGTACTGAGCATCTGTGACTATCTCAGCATCGATAACTTCGGCCTCACCAGCCTTTGATATCTCATCCTTGAGTTTTTTTAACTCACTAATCAGGTCTGCTCGATTTTGGACATTACCGAAATTGATGTCACCAGCAGCATTATACTGATAAGTTACTTTTTGACCCCGCTGATCAAACACTGGCATTGTTTCTCTTCCTCATCAACAACTTTACTAAATTCTTCTCTGTAGAAGCCTCACAGTTGACATCCTCACCGCCGTAAACGGACGGTGATTCCTCACCACGCTACTTTTTTAGGGTAGTCGCCGAATGGGGTTGACGCAGATAGCGAAAAACGCTTAATTGCTTAAGTCTGACACTTTCGACCCGTCCATTTAAAGTCTCCGAATGCCCACCGGCGACTAATTTAATTTGGGTTTATACATACCGACACAAGGTATGTTTTGCCTCTAGCATGGAGTTCCCACCGGCCGTCAGCTTCCCCTTACTCATCGTCAACCCGTTGCAGGAATTTTAACCTAGTATGTTTATACTGGAGTATCTATGATAGGGCGGGTTTTTTAGACCAGCAAGATTCTAACACAAGGCCGCCCTAAAAGGGGCGGGGTTTTCAACCCAAATTTTCGATAACCAGCACTAAAAATGCCAGTAGGGTTAAACCTGATTGCAGAAAGACGGGAAGCGCAAAAGAATTCATAAAAGTACCTCACTTTTCTAGGGATGGCTCTATTTCCAATATACGCTTTCATTTCCGCTAATTCCTCATATTTCCGTCCGCAATGTCATCATCTCATCATTTATTCATCCCATAGGGAGAATTTGAGGCAAATTGTACTGTATTTAAACTGGGTAGGGAGCATTTTAATACAAATGTACAGAACTCGGTTACTCCCCACCCTGTTCACTTAAGTTTCAGCGTCGTGATTATAATTAGGGAATGATAGAAATTCTTAGGCAATAGGATCACATCAGTGTTGATAAATCATCTTTTCTTCGGCGCTTTCCTACCCCTTGATACTCTCCTGTCCACCCAGGGGATTATGGTTATGCTTCTGGCCGCTTATGCTTTAGCCATGTGGATGTTTCTAACTAGCGCCCCAAAAGTTCATACAATCATGGTGACAGATTTGGAGACAGCCCGACAATTTTATGAAGGACTTTTAAATTTACCCACGGCCGATGTTCCCCTCCATTACTATTACAATTATGAGCAGACGATGGGCAATAATATGATTGACCCATTTTATATGTCTAGTAATCCGGCTGCGACTACTGCTCATACTTCTTTGGGAGATCAACCCCAGGGTTTATGGTATCAGTTAAAGAAAAATACCCAACTGCATATCGTTGCTGGGGCAACTGCGGGTTATAAGGATCGTCATCGTCACGTTTGTTTTGATCACGATTGTTTAGAACAAATTCTGATGCGGGTGGAATCACGACGCTTAAAGTATAAAGTTCGTCGCAATAAACCTTTAAATTTTTTGGTCAAAGATAATGCTGATCGCGTGATTGAAATGGCCGAAGTCTCGAATTAGTTAACAGTAATTAGATTGGGGGCAACCATAACGGTAAATAACTAAACTATGAATGCTCAACTGCTCACAATCATTTTAATTTCTTTAGGGGTAGGTATTGGTTTGGCCATTCTACTCCTAATTTTAGTCAAGTTAAGACGCTGCAACCAACAGGTAAATAGTATCGTCGATCATCAATCTCTCATCGGTTTAATTGGAGTTGTTCAAATCCCCTTCGATAAAAATAGCAAGGGGAAAGTGCGAGTTAATGTCGGGGATAGTCTGATCGATATAGTAGCGATAACGGAAGGGGAAGAACAATTTAATGTCGGGGATCAAGCATTTATCCTCAATTGCCAAGACAATAAAGTTTTAGTCATTGCGGAAAAGTATATCAGAGGCGATTTGTAATTTCTTCTAGACCAAAGGGTAACTAACTATGAATAGTCAAAATAATTCCTATCTCATCCAAATCAATCCCAATCAATACGACAACAATAACAACAACAGTGCTGGTAATTTATTGGGGAATAGTGTTCCCATTGCTTTATTGATATTTCTGGGGATTGGTGCGATTTGGTTTATCAATTCTTTTTTGTGTATTTGTAAACCCAATGAAGTAGTCATCCTGAGTGGGATGAAACGCAAATCAAAAGATAGACAAGATGCAGGTTATCGAGTGATATCGGGGGGTCGGGCGATTCGTATTCCAATTTTAGAAACCGTTAAACGCATGGATGTCACCACAACCCCGATCAGAATTGAGATTAAAAATGCCTATTCTAAGGGCAATATTCCCCTGAATATAGTGGCAATTGCTAACGTGAAAGTTAGTTCTAAACCTGAAATAGTCGGCAATGCGATCGAACGTTTTTTAGATCGAGATCGAGCAGAAATTATTCGCGTAGCTAAAGAAACTTTAGAAGGAAACTTGCGGGGTGTAGTCGCAACAATGACCCCCGAACAAGTGAACGAAGATCGCCTAAAATTTGCCGAAAGTATTACCAGTAACGTCAGTCAAGACCTGTTTAAACTCGGTTTAGAAATTGATACTCTCAAAATTCAAAATGTCGCCGATGAAGTGGATTATCTTAACTCCCTCGGACGGGAAAGAATCGCTTTAGTCATGCGTGATGCTGAAATTGCTGAATCAAATGCACTCAATGAAGCTGAACAAATAGTCGCGGAATGTGAGGAACAAGCAACCGTAGCTAAAACCCGCGATCAAATTATCATTTTAGAGCAAGAAAACGAATTGAGAAAGTTAAAGGCAAAACTGGAACAACAGGCAAAATCGGAAGAAGAAATAACTATCGCCGCCGCTAAGGAAAAACGTGCTATAGTTGAAGAAAAATTTCAACAGGTCAGAGCAGAATTAGAAAGATTACGTCTCCAAGCAGATGAAGTTTTACCCGCAGAAGCGCAGCAGGAAGCCGAAACTTTCCGCGCTAGAGGACAAGCGGCAATTTTTGAAGAAAATGCTAAAGCTGAAGCCTTGGTTAACGAATTATTCGCGGAAGTTTGGCAAAACACCGGCAGCGAAGCATCAGCAATTTTCTTGATTCAACAGTTAGAAACTATCCTAGAAGAAGCGATCAAAATTCCTAAACGCTTACACCTCGAGCGAGTTAATATTGTTGATAATGGTGATGGGAAATCCCTCGCTACCCTGATTAAAGTCTATCCCGAAATCGTCAATCAATTCCTCGCCAGTGTCCATCAAACCCTCGGTATTGATGTGGTCGGAACTCTCACCAATAAAATTGAAAAATAGCAGTCAGAAAACATACTAGCCTGATTTTAGCGATAGATTGCTACCTGTTGACTAATGGGATCAATTAACCAGCCCACTCTTAAGCCACTATCAAGATATTCCTGCATTTTTTCTTGGAGTTGACTTAAAGAATCAGTGCGCGACCTTAATTCTATCACAAAATCAGGACAAACTGTTAATAGCACCAATTGGGGGCATAATGATTAATTCTCCTTCGGCAGTTTGTTCAATTCGCCAATCGTCGTTACTATGGCAAAGTTGATAAAATTGCTCATCGCTTAAATTGACGGATTTTAAGTTTAAGGTAATGGTTTCGGCGGTAATCATAGTATTTAATTTGCCTAATTAAATACTTGAGAAACTTTTATATTTAGTTGATTAAATATAGATGATTTTACTAAGTCATCATTGCTAAAATTACCTATTTCTGTATAAGTATTTCCTCTTAATTCTAAGACTAAAATTGTTTGAGTTTGGGGATCAACTATCCAGTATTCAGGAATACCACAATCTTGATATTGGATTCTTTTGGCTATGTAATCTCTTTCTCTTTGAATTTCACCAGGGCTAACTACTTCAATAACTAATAAAGGGGGTGACATGGAAAGAAGAATAGTATTTCTTTTTGAGAGTAGTTTAATATGTTCTTCTCGAATAATTGTTAAGTCAGGATAACGGTTTTTAGGTTCTCCTCTGACTTCTAATTCTAAACCATGTCCTCTGATTCTATCAGTTCCTAGCATTAAGGCAAATACCAAGAAAAGACGATTGGCAATTTGGTAGTTAAGTCCTGATTCTGGTGGCATTTCTATCAATTCGCCGTTAAATAATTCATATAATCCCTCTGAATTATCCTCATATTGTAGATATTCAGCGAAGGTTTCAAATCGAGGTTTAGTTATTAACATCAATTTTACTCCATCTTGAATGATTTGTAATAATAAAGCCGCATATTGTCAATCTTCGTTTTCTCTAATTCTTTTTGAGTAGTACCTACCTACATACTAAGAACTGTTAGTTTGCTAAAGTCAAAGTTATGTCCTAAAAATTTCTGTAATAATGAATAATCTAATTGAACACCAACACGGCTTTCAACTTGCAGAAAAAAAGCTAAAGATTGAGTTAGATATTTTTGCCATTCTTGGGACTGATCTTTAAAAAAGAGCATAAACCGTGAGGCAATGAGTTTATCTAATTCTATCTTACAGGAGGCTTCAATATTACAATCGCCTTCAACTTCCATAACAAAATCTTCAAACAGCCGCAGAGGATAAATCGGCTCAACATCAAAAGCTTGTTGATGATTACGGATAAATTGTATTCTTTGCTCTTTGAAGCTCTGAATTAACAAGGATTGTGCGTCAATTACAAGGGAGCAACCGTGCGCCTTGGCAAGCAGAAAAAGACTTTTGACATGATTTGAAGTTCGATGCTTGAATCGGGAGGATTACTCCGCGTCGTCTCCCGCAAAAGGATACCGCGAATCCCGCGCATCCCATTCCAGGGGGGCGATCGCATTGCCATCACGAGAGACGGTAGCGGCATTTTCCCGTTGGACGGGAGCAGAGTTACGGGGTGTCAGTTTCTTGGTTTTCATGGGGTAAAATCCTCCAGTAAGTTTACTGTTAATAGTTTTGATCTAAGTCCCAATAATGTCAAATAATGTCAATTGTTTCTAGGTCAATTTTTGTTAAGAAAGAGTAAAGTTTGCGAATCACACTTTCTCCCTTATTCCCGCGTGCCAGGTAACAGAAAACCCAGAATTAACAAGGATTGTATGTCAATTCGTTGAGGCAAACCGCGCACCCTGGCAAGCAGAAAAAGACTTTTGACATGATTTGAAGTTCGATGCTCGAATCGGGAGGATTACTCTGCGTCGTCTCCCGCAAAAGGATTACTATAATAATCCCCAATTCCGCGCTTGCCCTGGGGGGCGATCGCATTGCCATCACGAGAGACGGTAGCGGCATTTTCCCGTTGGACAGGAGCAGCATTGCGGGGTGTCAGTTTCTTGGTTTTCATGGTGGAATTTCCTCCAATCAGTTGGTTTTTCACAGTCTGGCAAAACTGCCAATCCAAGTCAACAGTTTCTAGGTCAATTTTTGTTAAGAAAGAGTCAAGTTTGCGAATCACATTTCTCCCTTAATAAAACAGCTACCCCCCCCCTACAGGGGGGAAGATCAAGAAGATTTTTTTTTAGGGAAGGGGTGTCTTGAATTAGTCAACAAAAATCCTCCTCATTGCTGAAAACCGTTGAGACAAGAAGCTTAAGCTCCTTGTCCATACCCAATTTAAATGCACAACAGCTTACCAAATTACTGAAGAATAGAAATTAGCTATTTTTTGATCTGCGGTAATAATAGGAGCTTGATTTTTTTGGGCAATTGCCACAACCACTCTATCTGCTGGATCTCGATGTTCCCATTGTAACTTAACACTTTCTAGCCAAATGTTCTCATCTATGGGAATAATCTGGATAACATCAGACCTTTTGATCGCTGCAATATAGTCATCAATGTCCACACCTAAATCTAATTTTTGGTTTTTAATCTTAATGGCTATTTCCCAGAATGCTATTGATGGCACTAGACCATTTTTTTCCTGTTCCATAAGATCGCAAGCTGACAGGGCTCTTGGAGAAAGTTTATCTGGATCTAAACTCCACCAAATTAAAGCGCAAGTGTCAAGAACAATTTTTATACTTGCTGCCATTCTTCAGTTGTGGGAGTAGTTAAATCTTCAAAATACCGAACTTTTCCTCGCATAGTTTTAAATAATTCCGCAGTTGAATGACTTTTTCGATAGGGTGAAATTCTCGCCACTGGCTTATTCCCCTCGATCACTACAATCTCTTCGCCTTCTAACTCTACATTTTGTAACAATTCTAGTAAATTATCTTTTAACTGAGTTTTGTCAACAGTTTTCATAAACATTTTTTGATGATTTTATTGTTAATATTTTAGACTACACCACCAACAATGTCAATAGTTTCTAGGTCAATTTTTGTTAAGAAAGAGTCAAGTTTGCGAATCACACTTTCTCACTTAATAAAACAGCTATCTCCTTTTAGGGATTAGTAGTTGTAGATGAAGAACAAACCTTATTCGCTTGGGCATAAATTTTCAATGCGACAGACATTTGTTGTTGTGCCGTTCCTCCTTGGGACTGAAACCAGGCAAAAGTTTCTGGATCGACTTCAACTTCTACAGTAACAGAAGGATTAGGCATTCGCAGTTGTGCTTTAGCCCAAAAATACTCTGATAGAGGAGGAATATCAGAAGTGTCAATATCCTCATCTTTCATTTCATCAATTCTATTCCAATCTGTTTTTGAGATATTGTTCATAATATTTTTGTTTATAAGATAATGCTTTTCTTAAAGATATAATACGAATTGTTTGAGCGTCAGGTTCAGTATAGACAATAACGACAACTCGTCCATCTAGTAAACCAATAGCAACAAAGCGAACTTCTCCATAATTCTCTCGCTCATCTAATTCAACAACCATCGGTAAGTTAAAGATACGATAGGCATCTGCAAAGTCAAATCCCTGGGACAATTCAGACTTGAATTAGCGTTGTTCTGGTGCTTTGTTGGTGCTGATGAGGATAAACTGGTGTATATTTATCCCAAGAGATGATAGATGGGATAACTTTAGATTAGCACTTACTATTCTACCCCACATCTATGCTTCCCTTCTGTTAATTTTCCTTGGTGATCTTCCACATTTCTTAAATAATTTGACCAATCACATCTCTCGATGAATGCTCAAAAAATACCTCGTCTCTGTGAGCTAAAAATTCAGGCAATTACTCCCTATGCTCTCGCGTGGTCGCACCAGCGATCGCTGGTGGAGGCGAGAATTGCTAATCCTAACTTGCCCGACATTTTGCTCCTACTGGAACATCCCCCCGTTTACACCCTCGGTACCGGTTCAGATATTAAGTTTATTAAATTTAATCTTGACAAAACCGACAAAGAAGTGTATAGAATCGAGCGAGGAGGCCAAGTCACCTATCACTGTCCGGGGCAATTAGTGGGCTATCCGATCCTCAATTTGCGCTATTATCAGCAGGATTTACACTGGTATTTGCGACAATTAGAAGAAGTCATCCTGCAAACTATCGCTATTTATGGATTGTCGGGGGAAAGAATCGGGGGTTTGACGGGGGTATGGGTAGAAGGGTATAAAATAGCGGCGATCGGTATTAAAGTTAGTCATTGGATTACCTATCATGGTTTTGCCGTCAATGTTTGTCCAGATTTAAGCGGTTTTGCCGAGATTATTCCCTGTGGGATTGCTAATAAACCCGTGGGCAGTTTACAGCAGTTTCTGCCTAATATTAGTCTTATGCAAGTACAGCGAGATTTATCGAGAGTTTTCGCCTCAGTTTTCGGTGTGGAATTATTTTCTCTTGACAAGGATTAATTTGACATCCTCACCGCCGTAAACGGACGGTGATTCCCAAACCTCACGATTTAGGTTTCTGCTTCTTTCCCTTGCGGGGTTTCGCACCTGCCTTAACAGAGTAAATCTGTTCTGG
>VYKX01000406.1_pt1 | contig 10463 bp, 10 predicted proteins | sample 5114471 | NCBI WGS metagenome assembly VYKX01 (sample SAMN12291785, study PRJNA351875) | freshwater metagenome | isolation source: freshwater lake | place: USA: Michigan, Gull Lake | collected 2013-08-08
GGGCTTGGGAAAATCCACGCGGCGCTGAGCGCGCGGGAAGACCCTGGTCTCGTCATTGTGGCGCGCACCAGCGCGGTCAATCTGGTCAGCCTGGATGAAGCCGTGGCGCGCACCCGTGCCTATGCGAAAACTGGGGCCGATGCGCTGTTTTATACTGGTGTCACCGATTGGGCGCAGCTTTCCGCGCTGCAAGCCGCGGCCAATGGTGTGCCGCTAATGCTGGGCGGCACGCCGCCCGCGCTTGCTGATAAGGCAAAGCTTGCGGCGCATGGCGTGCGTATTGCGCTTCAGGGGCATGCGCCAAGCTTCGCGGCCATGGCGGCGGTGCATGCGACACTCAAGGCCTTGCGCGATGGCACCCCACCCGGGAAGCTGCCCGGGCTTGCGGATGCGGCGCTGATGAAGGCCGCCATGCGTGAGGATGATTATGCACGCTGGACGCGTGATTTTTTGACCGGTTGATCATTGAGGAAGACAGAAGATGTTGAGTGAAACTGAAGGCAAATTCCTGACGATGCACGAATTCGCCAAGGCGGCGAAAAATCGGCTCGATGCCAATATCTGGGACTACCTGACGGGGGCGACGGAAACCGAAACCACCATGCGCCGCAATCGCTTGGCGCTGGATACACTGGCGTTCCGCCCGCGTGTACTGCGGGATGTTTCGACCATTGACACAACGACCGAGATGTTCGGCAAGAAGCTGAGGCTGCCGGTTGCCTTGGCGCCGGTGGGGGGCTTAGAGAGCTTCGGCGCCAATGGCGCGGCGACAGCAGGGCAGGGCGCTTCCGCCTTTGGCGTGCCGTTGATTGTATCTTCCGTGACCAAGCCTGGGCTTGAGGAAACCGCGGCCAATACGCCGGGACCCAAGGTCTTCCAGCTCTATGTGCGCGGCGATGACAGCTTCATTGATGATTACGCGGATCGGTCAGTCGCGGCGGGTTATGATGCCTTCTGCTTCACTGTGGACACCGCCGTTTACAGCCGGCGCGAACGGGATATTGCGCGCCGCTTCGCCAAGCCTTGGCGTGCACGGGTGCAGGGGATTGAATTCCAAGCGGCGCTCTCCTGGAAGCAGGTGGATCGCTTCAAGGCCAAGTATAAAATGCCTGTCATCCTGAAGGGTATCGCTACCGCCGAAGACGCCAAGCTTGCCTGCGATCATGGCGTTGATGTGGTTTATGTCTCCAACCATGGCGGGCGGCAGTTGGATCATGGCCGGGGTGCCATGGATGTGCTGCCGGAAGTGGTGCAGGCGGTTGGTGGCCGCGCGAAGGTTTGGATTGATGGCGGGTTTTCACGCGGGACGGATGTGGTGAAGGCGCTCTGCCTCGGCGCTGATTTGGTTGGGCTTGGGCGGCTTTACTGCTACGCGCTGGCGGCTGATGGCGCGTCCGGGGTGCAACGCATGCTCGAAATCATGGAAACCGAAATCTACACCACGATGGGTTTGCTGGGGGCCACGAAGTTCAGTGAACTCAACCCAGGTTTCATCCATTCAGGTGTCTTGGCGACCAATGCGCCGCATGTCTTCAGCGCCTTCCCGCTGCTGCATCTGGGTGATTCTGGGTATTGAGGCAAAAGGGTAGCGCGCGGCTTTATGGCTGACCCCGCGTTACCCAGCGCCGCGCAGCTCTCACCGCTGCGCGTTTTGCTTGGCGACCGCACCTTTCTGAAGCTTTGGGGTGCGGGCGGGCTGACCAATTCCATGCGTTGGGTGGAAATGCTGGTCAGCGGGCTTTTCGCCTATGAACTTACCCGCTCCGCCTTCGCGGTTTCGCTGGTGCTCATGGCGCGAGCGCTCCCCATGCTGCTGATGGGGGCACTTTCGGGCGCGGTGGCGGAAAGCCTCAATCGCAAACACTTGCTCATGGCTGGCCAGGTGCTGACCGCGCTTGGCGCCATCACCATCGCCGTGCTTTCCGCGCTGGGCTCGCTTTCGCTCTGGCATTTATGGGTGAATGGCCTGATCGGCGGTCTGGTCTGGACCAATGAACTCGCCACACGCCGGCGCATGGTGGCGGAAACTGCGGGGCCAGAGCGTATCGTCCCCGCAGTCGCATTTGATACGACAACCGGCAGCACGTCTCGCATGTTGGGGCCTATTTTGGGTGGGGTTTTGTATGAGACCCTTGGCGTTACCGTGGCCTATATCATCGCCTCGGTGATTTATCTTGTGGCGCTTGGCTTGGTTTCTACGGTTTCTTACAGCCAACCACGCCGCGCTTTAGTGCCGCGCCGCCTGTTTGCTGAGGTGGCCGAGGCATTGCGGTTCGCGCTCGCCCATCCGGCCTTGCGTGCGGTGCTTGGCGTGACGCTGGTGATGAATATTTTCGGCTTTTCGTACAATTCCATCCTGCCGGCCTTTGGGGACCGCGCCTTTGGGGCGAGTGCCATTGAAATCGGCTTTCTGGCTGCGGCTGAGCCTTTGGGGGCGCTGATCTCCGGCTTGGCGCTGGCGCTACGCCGAGGGCCACAGGCGGGCAGGGGGCTTTTATTGCTGGGGTCCACCGCCTTTCTTTCGGTTTTGGCGCTGGCCGCGCTCGCACCAACACTCTGGCTCGCGGCGCTTTTGCTGATGCTGGGCGGCTTCGGCACGGCGGCCTTTGCCAGCCTGCAAACCGGTATTGTGATGATGGAAGCACCGGTGGAGGCGCGGTCACGCATTCTAGGCCTCACCACCACCTGCATCGGCACCGGGCCGCTTGGCGTGTTGGTGCTTGGCGCGCTTGCGGATGGCATTGGCCCGCCCTTCGCCATTGCCGGCTTTGCGCTGTTGGGGCTGGTTTTTCTGGCGCTCGTCGCCTTCGTCACCCGGCGATAATGCCCCTGCCGCATTCCTGCCTTGTAACGCGCCGATAAACCCTCTTGCGGGGAGGCGCCGCAAGGCCGAAGCTTCGCGCAAGGCTCACGTTCTGACTGATTGGAATCGCGATGCAGGTCTACCTGCCCATCGCTGAAATGAGTGTAGATGCCCTGCTACTGCTTGGCATCGGCTTTGGCGTGGGCTGGCTTTCGGGCTTGTTTGGTGTCGGCGGCGGTTTTCTGCTGACGCCACTTTTGATGCTGATCGGCATTCCTTCCGCCGTCGCGGTGGCTTCCGGCGCCAATCAAACACTGGGTGCCTCCGTTTCTGGCCTAATTGCGCAATGGCGGCGCGGCAATGTGGATTGGCGCATGGGGCTCACGCTTTTCGCGGGTGGGCTGCTTGGTTCGGCGCTTGGGGTACAGATTTTTGCCCTGCTGAAGCGCTGGGGTCAGGTGGATGTTGCGGTCTCACTGTTTTACGTGGTGATCCTTGGCATTGTCGGCGCGCTGATGGTGCGTGAAAGTGTCACCGCGCTGCTCAGGCACCGGCGCGGCGCAGCACCGAAGCGGAAGCTTCATGAGCATACCTGGCTGCATGGCCTGCCCTTCAAGCTGCGCTTTCGTGATTCCAGGCTGTATATCTCGGTCATTCCGCCGCTTGTGATCGGCTTTGGCATTGGCATGCTCTCCGCCATCATGGGGGTGGGCGGCGGCTTCATGCTGGTGCCAGCCATGATCTATATCCTTGGTATGCCGACCGCGATTGTGATCGGTACATCGCTGTTTCAGGTGGTTTTCGTCTCGGCGAATGTCACGCTGCTGCAAGCCTGGCAGGTGGGCAGCGTGGATATTGTGCTGACGCTGCTGCTGCTGGCCGGCGGCGTGGCGGGGGCACAATTTGGCGCCGCCATGGGCACGAAGCTGCGGGGTGAGGAAACCCGTGCCTTGCTCGGGCTTTTGGTGCTCTCGGTCGCCCTGGGCCTCGCCTGGAATCTGCTGCAAACCCCCACCCGCGCCTTCACCCTTGGCCCGATCTCATGAAAGCCCTGGCCAGCGCACTATGCCTGCTTGGGCTGCTTGGCGCGCCCGCCATTGCCGCTGGCCCACCGATTACGGCAGAGCTTTCCACGGATCGGGTTCAAATCAGCACCGGCTTTACTGGCGCTTCCGTGCTGGTGTTTGGCGCGACACAAAACCCATTGGGCGGCGATCCGCCAGAAGATTTGATCGTGGTCGCTACTGGGCCCACCCAGGGCGTGGTGGTACGGCGCAAGATCAATGTGCTTGGCATTTGGCTGAATGGCCCTTCCACGCGCTTTCCCGATGTAGCAGGGTTTTATGCGCTGGCCGCCACGCGCCGGGTTTGGGAAATCCTGCCCGAGGAAGAACGCCGACAATATCGCCTGGGCTTCGATAATTTACGGCTGCGCACTGAGGGTAATCGCAACCCGGCCTTTCGCGCCGCGCTTTTGGAATTGAAGCAGGCCGATGGTCGCTGGCAGGAATATGCCGCGCCAGTTTCGCGTGCCGGCGAAAGGCTTTTCAGCGCGCGCATCGCCTTCCCGGCCACGGTGCAAACCGGCGATTATCAGATTGAAGTACTGCTCGCGCGCGAAAACCGCGTGATTGCGCGCCAGGAATTGTCACTGCGCGTGGAGCGCGTGGGTACGGCGGCGGATATTGCCTCGCTCGCCCGCGGTCAGCCACTGCTTTACGGCGTGTTATGTATTGTCTTGGCTGCGCTGGCCGGCTGGCTTGGCAGCGTGCTGTTCAGGAGAAATTGATGACCGGTTCTGAAGAAGCCGCCGCTGCGGCCACCAAGGCCAAACGGGATCGCGTTTTCCTGGTGGTGGTGGATGACAGCGCCGAACAGGCGGTGGCCTTGCGCTATGCGTGCCTGCGCGCCCGCAAGGGCGGTGGGCGTGTGGCTTTGCTGCGCGTGCTGGAACCGGTGGAGCTTGTGGAATGGGCCGGCGTTGGCGTGATGATGCAGGAAGAACGCCGTGCGGAGGCGGAGCGCCTGCTGGCCGGCCTTGCCTCTCAAGTCAGTGAGATTACCGGCGGCATGCCCATTTTGATCATCCGCGAAGGTGAGGCGCGCGAGGAATTGCTGGCGTTTATCGAAGAAGACCCGCGCATTTCCATCCTGGTACTGGCCATGGCGACTGGCAGCGGCGGGCCGGGGCCACTGATTTCGGCGCTGACGGGGCGGCATGCGTCACGCCTGAAGATACCGATGGCGCTGGTGCCGGGCGGGATGACGGAACAGGAATTGGATAGGGTGACCTGAAGGTGGGGTATCTTCGCTATTGGCGAAATTTTGCTTGCATTGCTTTTCGCTATCAGCGAAACTTTCCCAATGGTGTTGCTGCTCTCTCCTGCTGCGGTGAAGGCCCTGTTGGGCATGCCGAAGCGGGAACGCGCGCAGTTGAAGGCTCGGCTGGACGCGATTGCGGCCAAGCCAGACGCGCCGCATGCCAGCGTTGCCGCACTTCAGGGGGAGCCGCGCGGGCGCTTTCGGGTGCGTCAGGGCGATTATCGTGCGGTGTTTCGCATTGATGGCGAGGATGTGGTGGTGGACAGGATTGGCCATCGTCGGGAGATTTATGAGCGATGAACCATTTCAGGCCTGTGGCGGAAACGCCGGAAACCGTGACGCTTTCGCGCCGTGATTATGAGGCGCTGATCGCTGCCGCCGAGAATCGGATTGATCATCAGGCGATCAATGAGCAAGAAGCTCGGGAAGCAGCTCTCGGCAAGGAAGTCGCGCGTGCCGATTACCTGCCCGGCCCGTTGGTGGATCGTTTGATCGCGGGCGAAAGCCCCATTCGCATCTGGCGTGAGCATCGAGGCCTGACCTTGACCGCGCTGGCCGAAATGGCAAGCGTTTCGGTCAGCTACCTTTCCGAGATTGAAGGTGGCTGCAAACCCGGCAGCGCCGCGGCACGGCGCGCCTTGGCCGGCGCTTTGCGTGTGCCGATGGAAGATCTTGCCTGACGGCGCGTGAAATCTTGGTCGCCGCTTCAAGGCGGCGGGATTTCCGCCGCCAGAACCTGGCCCGATTGGCTTTCGGTAATCAGCAAAGTCATCCCATCCGGCGCAAAGCAGCAATTCGTCGGCATGCGGCCAAAGGGCCGGCAATCCAGCGCGAAAAGCGGCACGCCATGCGGATCAACGCCCCAGACCATGCCATGGCCGGGATTGGCGATGAACAGCCGGTCATGCACATCAACTGCCATGCCATCCGGCCCGGATGTGCCAGCCGGCGTGCGGAAGAACAGATTGGCCTTGCCGACAATGGCGTCCGCGCGAAGGGCGAAGCGCCAGACCTCACAAGAACGGGTCATCGCCACATAGCAATGCGTGCCAGCCTTGTTCAGCGCAATGCCATTGGGGCTGGGGCCGTTTGAGATCAGCCGATCCAGCCTGCCATCGGGCGAGAGCCGATAGACCCGCCCGCGCGGGTCCTGCAGCCCCGTCTGGCCTTGATCGGTGAAGAAAATCGCGCCTTGCGGGCCAAGTGTCACATCATTCAGGCCGAGAAACCCCTCGCTACCGACATGTTCCAAAAGCGGCGTGATGGAACCGCGCGCCGGATCAAGGCTGAGCAGCCCATGGCGGTAATCAGCGATCAGCAACGCATCATCGGCACCAAGCGCGAGGCCATTCGGCCAGCCCTCATATTCCGCCAGCACTTCCCAAGCCTCACCGGGGCCAACCAGCAGGATGCGGCCATTCGGGATATCGGTGACCAGGAAGCGCCCCGCGCGATCAAAGCAGGGGCCTTCCAGGAAACTGTCAATCGGCGCGCCGGCGCGATTCGCATCCGCCCAGCTTGTGCGGCGGAGATTCCGCAAGCGATCCGGCAGGCGGGCGAAGGGGCGGAGCGGAAGCTCCTTGGGGGCGGGGAACCACATAGGCGGAGCCTAGGGGTTTCCCCCAGGGCTGATCAAATCCTGGTCTGCCCGGCTTCCGGCTGCGGATTCTGATGGATATGCTTCAGGCGCCAGCCAAGAGTGACCATAATGGCGCCCATGACGATCGCCTCCAGCGCCACCATCCAGATCACCGCGAGCAAGCCCGGCCCTGGGCGCAGCAGCATCCAGGCGCCGATCATGATATTCAAAGCCCCAAGCAGCCCAAGCAGCACGGAGGAAAGCCGGAAGGCCAGCATAAGCCGCGCCCCGCCGGACAAAAGGAACCAGGCAGCCGTCACAATCAGCAGGCCAATGGCCGAAACCCCCGGTGCCAACAGGATCACCGCTGCCGCCAGCAGGGAGATGATGCCGTCAATCCAAAGCCAGGTTCGGCTGCGCTCCCCGGTTGGGTGACCGCCCTTTACGGCCTGGAATATGGACCCCATGCCATCGAACAGCATCCAGGCCCCCAGAAAGGCCAGGATGAAGACCAGACCAAGCCCCGGGAAGAGGAAGATCAATAGCCCGAAAACAATGGCGGCCACGCCGCGGAGCATGAAAACCCACCAGCTTCCTGCCGTCTGTTTCACCAGCTGCATGCCAAAGCGCCCGGTCAGGAGCATGGAATCGGGTGTTGGTGGCTTTGCCTGATCTGACACGAAACTTGCCTCTCCATTCTTAGGGTGGTGGGTAAACTGACAGGGTGGCGCCTTCGGCGCAATCGCCACCGCCCCGACGACAATTCCTGCCCGGCTGGGCCTTCCCCCCTTTCCATCCCACCCCCACCTGTTGAATGATAGTCTCAACGCGAAACAAGGAGTACCTCGCCATGGCAAAATTCGGCCTCAGCCAATCCATTCGTCGTGTCGAAGACCCAAGGCTTTTGAAAGGCGATGGGCAATACACCGCCGATATCAGCCTGGCCGGCGAAGCCCAAGGCGTGGTGCTGCGCAGCCCCCATGCCCATGCCGCGATCAAGGCCATCTCCACCGCCGCCGCCAAGGCCATGCCGGGGGTGCTGGGGGTTTATACCGCAGCCGATCTGGCCGCCGAAGGGCTTGGCCCGCTGCCTTGCCTGATTCCGCTCAAGAATAGCGATGGCTCGCCGCTGTCATCCACGCCGCGCCCGGTGCTGGCGGAAGGCGTGGTGCGCCATGTGGGTGACCCGGTTGCCTTTGTGGTGGCGGAAAGCGCCAAAGCCGCGCGTGATGCCGCTGAGGCGATTGAGGTGGATTACGAAATCCTGCCCTCCGCCACCGATCTCGCCAGCGCGACCAAGCCAGGCCAGCCGCAAATCTGGCCGAGTGCGCCAAACAATACCTGCTTTGATTGGCATGTCGGCGACAAGGACAAGACCGACGCGCTTTTCGCCAAGGCTGCGCATGTCACGCGCCTGACAGTCGTGAATAACCGCGTTGTCGTCGCCAGCATGGAAGCCCGCGCGGCGGTGGCGGATTATGATGCGACCAGCGGCAAATGGACTTTGCACACCAATACCCAGGGGTCTTGGCTGGTGCGCAAGCTTCTGGCGGGCAGCGTCTTCAACCTGCCGGAAGATCATTTCCGCGTCGTCACCCCCGATGTCGGCGGCGGCTTCGGCATGAAGCTGTTTCTGTATGCCGAACATGTGCTGACCTGCTTCGCCGCGCGCCGCCTGAAGCGCCCGGTGAAATGGACGTCAGAGCGCACGGAAGCCTTCCAATCCGACACACACGGGCGGGACAATATCACCGCCGGCGAATTGGCCTTGGATAAGGATGGGAAGTTCCTTGCGCTGCGTACGAAGAATTGGGCGAATATGGGCGCCTATCTGAACACCTTCGCGCCCTTCATCCCGACCGGTGCCGGCACCAAGGTGCTGGCGAGTGTTTATGATTTCGGCGCCATCTACGCCAATGTTGTGGGCGTCATGACCAATACCGTGCCGGTGGATGCCTATCGCGGTGCCGGCCGGCCAGAAAGCAATTATCTGGTGGAACGCTTGATTGATACCGCGGCGCAGGAAATGGGCATGGATCGTGTTGCGATCCGCAAGCACAACATGGTGCCGTCTTCCGCCATGCCTTACGTGTCGGCCATGGGGCAGCGCTATGATTCCGGCGAGTTTGCGAAACTCATGGACACCGCTTTGGAAAAGCTGAACTGGTCCGGCTTCGCGGCGCGGCGGGCGGAAAGCCAGCGGCGCGGCAAAAGGCGCGGCATTGGCTTTGCCTATTACCTGGAAGCGACGGGCGGTGACGCGACCGAAAACGCCGCGGTGCGTTTCGCCGATGATGGCTTTGTGGATGTTTATGTAGGGACGCAAAGCACCGGGCAGGGGCATGAAACCGCCTATGCCATGCTGACCAGCCATGAATTGGGCATTCCGATCGAAAAAATCCGCGTGCGCCAGGGCGATTCCGCAAGCCTGCCTTCGGGCGGTGGCACGGGTGGTGCGCGCAGCCTTTATTCCGAAGGCCAGGCCATTCTGGTGACGGCGGCTTCCGTGTTGGAAAAGGGCAAGAAGGCGGCTTCCGAGCATCTGGAAGCGGCGGTCGCCGATATTGAATTCACCACGGCCAATGGCCGCTTTGGTGTTGTCGGCACCGATAAGGGCATCGGCATTCTGGAATTGGCCGCAGCGCAAAAGGCACGCGCTGCGAAGGGCCAGGAAGTGACTCTGTTGGATGCGCTGGAAGTGGCGCAGATCAAATCCCACACCTTCCCCAATGGCTGCCACGCCGCCGAGGTTGAGGTGGACCCCGATACCGGCATCATCAAGGTCGCAAATTATGTCGTGATTGATGATGTCGGACATGCGCTGAACCCGCTGATTGTGCGCGGCCAGGTGCATGGCGGTGTGGCGCAGGGCATTGGTCAGGCCATGCTGGAACGCACAGCCTTTGATGCGGAAAGTGGCCAGTTGCTCTCAGCGTCCTTCATGGATTACGCGCTGCCACGTGCCGATGATCTTCCCAACATTGATGTGGATTTCATCGAAGTGCCGTGTGAGACCAATCCGCTTGGCGTGAAGGGTGCGGGTGAAGCCGGCGCGGTGGGCAGCCCGCCCGCCTTGATCAATGCCGTGGTGGATGCGCTTGCCGGTGATGGCGTGAAGCATATTGATATGCCGGCCACACCGGAGATTGTGTGGAAGGCCTTGGCGACTTCCAAGGCGGCGTAAGGCAAGACGCGCGAGGGGTGTATGCGTCCCTCGCGCGCCCGTTACGCGGGTTTCAAATGTTCGAGCAAGCGCGGCATCAGCTCCACCAGATTACAGGGGCGGTGCCGCGAATCCAATTGGAAGCGCAGAATATCATCCCAGCCATCCTTGCAGGCGCCGGTTGAACCAGGCAGCGCGAAAAGATAGGTGCCGCCGGCAACGCCACCCGTGGCGCGGGATTGGATGGTGGATGTGCCAATCTTCTGAAAGCTGATCCATCGGAATAATTCGCCGAAGCCTTCGATTTCCTTCTCTAGTACGCGCTTGAAGGCTTCCGGCGTCACGTCCCGCCCCGTTATGCCGGTGCCGCCGGTGGTGATCACGCAATCCACGGCAGGGTCCGCAATCCAGCGGCGCAGCACGGCTTCAATCGCGTCCGGATCATCTTTCACAATCTCCCGCGCGACGCAGTGATGCCGCGCGGCTTCGATCCTGTCTTGCAGGGTTTGGCCGGAACGGTCGCTCGCCATATCGCGCGTGTCGCTCACGGTCAGCACCGCGATATTCACGGGCAGGAATTTCAGGCTTTCATCAAT
>VYKX01000408.1_pt1 | contig 10423 bp, 9 predicted proteins | sample 5114471 | NCBI WGS metagenome assembly VYKX01 (sample SAMN12291785, study PRJNA351875) | freshwater metagenome | isolation source: freshwater lake | place: USA: Michigan, Gull Lake | collected 2013-08-08
TCCGGCGCCACGGCGCCGGGGGGCGCCCGTTCGGCCTGGACGCGGCAGACGAAGGTGCTCCCGGCGCCCTTGCTGGCCTCCACCGTCACGTCGCCGTCCATCAGCTGCGCCAGCGCCCGGGAGATCGAGAGGCCAAGGCCGGTGCCGCCGAAGCGCCGGGCGAGGCCGGCGTCGGCCTGGGTGAAGCGGTCGAACAGCGTGGGCAGCGCCTCGGGCGCGATGCCGATGCCGGTGTCCACGACCCGGATCACGACCGTGTCGCGCGCGCCCGATCCGGGGACGACGGCGAGATCCACCCGGACCTCGCCCTCCTCGGTGAACTTGATGGCGTTGCCGACGAGGTTGGCGACGATCTGGCGCAGCCGCAGCGGATCCAGCATCAGCCGGTCCCGGCGGATCGTCGGCGTCTGCCAGCGCAGCTCGATCCCCTTCTCCCAGGCCGACGCCTCGAACAGCCGCACCACCTGGCTGATCACCGCCGCGGGATCGGTGGGGACCGCCTCGATGGGAAGCTGCCCCGCCTCGACGCGCGAGTAGTCGAGGATGTCGTTGAGGATGTCGAGGAGGATGCTCCCGGACTGGAGCGTGAGCTCGACGAACTCCCGCTGCTCGGGGTCGAGGTCGGTCGACGCGAGGAGCTTCAGCGTGGTGAGCACGCCGTTCATCGGCGTGCGGACCTCGTGGCTCATGGCGGCGAGGAAGTCGCTCTTGGCGCGCGACGCCGCCTCGGCCACCTCCTTGGCGCGGCCGAGGTCCTCCATCGCCCGCTTCAGCGCGGTGATGTCGGTCCGGATGCCCACGGTGCCGCCGTCCGGCATCCGCCGTTCGGCGATGAGCAGCCAGCGCCCGTCGGCCAGAAGGCGCTCGATATGGCCGGCCGTGCGCCGGTGCCACGCCGTCACCTCGGCCACGAAATCCTCGATGTCGTCGCCCGCCTGCGGATACTCGCCGTTGCGAGCGCCCTCGCGGATGATGTCCTCGAACCGGGTGCCGGGCACCAGCGCCCGGGCGCTGCGGGTGTAGAACTCGCGGTAGCGGGCGTTGGTCACCACCAGCCGGTCGTCGGCGTCGAACATGACGAAGCCGTCGGACAGGCTTTCGATGGCGTTGACGAACCGTTCCTTCTCCACGGTCAGCGACAGCGACGCGCGCGCGTAGCGCCAGGTCAGGAACAGCGCCAGACCCGCGAAGGCGACGATCAGGAGCCCCACCGTCAAGATGCCGACGATGGCGCGGGCGTAGAAGGCGCGGATGTCGGCGCGGTCGCCGTCCAGCAGGAACTGCCCGATCCGGCTGAACTCGAGCGACAGCTCCTGCACGATCGGACGCAGCGCCACCGCGTCGGCCAGCATGGCCTCGGCCGTCGCCGCGTCCGGTTCGCCGGCGTCCACGACCGGGCCGTAGCGGGCGACGAAGTCGCCGACCGCCTCCAGCGCCCGCTCGTAGGCCGGCCGACCGGCGGCGGCCGCGGCATAGGAGGGGCCCCGCGCGACGTTGAGCCGGCTCGCGAACACGTCGAACCGCAGCGCCGCCTCGTCCCAGTCCGCCTCGTCGTGGCGCAGGCGTCGCAGCGTGTCGACGAGGCGCAGCTGCTCCGCCCCCAGCTGGAAGCCGGCCCAGGCGATGCTGTCGCGCCCCGAGGAGGCGAGCGCGTCGCGCCGTTCCACCGCGCGCGTTCCGAGCACGAGCAGGACGACGAGCGATGCCGTCAGCAGCACGCCCACGACGACGAGCAGGGCGAAGGGGGCGCGGTTCCGGACCACGTGCGGAGGATCGTTCCAATCGTTCGATTGAAATCGATCATTTACAGGCCGAGGACCGACCTTGCCAAGATGTTGCGCTGGATCTCGTTCGAGCCGCCGTAGATCGAGACCTTCCGCCAGCCGAGATAGTGGGGCGCGGCCGGGGCGGCGTGGGCGGGGCCGAAGCCCTCGCCGTTCCATCCCGGCTCCAGCGCGTCCGGCTGGAAGGGCAGGGCGGCGGGGCCGACCGCCTCCAGCACGAGTTCGGTCAGGCGCTGCTGGATCTCGCTGCCGCGGATCTTGAGGATCGAGGGCTCCGCGCCGCCCTGCGAACCGGCCGCGGCCATGCGGAGTGCGGTGATCTCGAGCGCCATCAGCTCGGTCTCCACCGCCGCCACCTTGGCGCGGAAGCGCGGCTCGTCGATCAGCTTCGTCCCGTCCGCCTCCTCGGTGCGGGCGATCGTCTTCAGATGCTCCAGCCAGCGCTTGGACTGGCCGACGCGGGCGATGCCGGTCCGCTCGTTGCCGAGCAGGAACTTCGCGATCGTCCAGCCCTGCCCGCGCGCGCCGACCAGGTTTTCCGCCGGCACCGAAACGTCGTCGAAGAAGACCTCGTTCACCTCGTGCTCGCCGTCGATGGTCACGATCGGGCGGACGGTGATGCCGGGTGTGCGCATGTCTGCGAGGAGGAACGAGATCCCCTCCTGCGGCTTCGCCGCATCCGGCTCTGTACGGGCCAGGACGAAGATCATGTCCGCGTGCTGGGCCAGCGTGGTCCAGGTCTTCTGGCCGTTCAGCACCCATCGGCCGTCGACGAGCTCCGCCCGGGTGCGCAGCCCCGCGAGGTCCGATCCCGCGCCGGGCTCGGAGAAGCCCTGGCACCACCAGTCCTCCGACGACAGGATGCGCGGCAGCCAGTGCGCCTTCTGCGCCGCGGTGCCGAACCGGGCGATCACGGGCCCCACCATGGCGACCCCGAAGGGCACCGGCGGCGCCCCGCCGGCCGCCGCCATCTCGTCCTCGAAGATGTGGATGCGGACGGGATCCCAGCCCGTCCCGCCGTGCTCGACCGGCCAGTGCGGCGCCATCCAGCCGCGCCCGTGCAGCGCCTTCTGCCAGGCGACCTGCGCCGCCTTGGGCAGGCGGTGGCCCTCCACCGTGGCGCGGCGCATGTCCAGCGGCACGTTCGCGCGCATCCAGGCGCGCACCTCGGCACGGAAGGCGATCTGTTCCTCGGTCCAGCGCAGTCGCATCGGTCGAACCCGGGCATGGAGGGGGCCTTTCCCGACCCTACACTCCCCGCCCCCGCCCGCGCATCCCTCCGGACGGTGGTGAGCGGCGGGCTCATCACGCTACTGTCGGACAGATCGGACGACGGAGGGTGGGGACGATGGCGCGGTTCGCGACGGTGGACGACCTTCAGGCCGCCGTGGGCCGCGACCTGGGCGAGGGGCCGCCGGTGACCGTGACGCAGGCGACGATCGAAGCCTTCGCCGCCGTCACCGGGGACGACCAGTGGATCCACGTCGACCGGGTGCGGGCGGTGCGCGAGGGACCGTTCGGCGGGACGGTCGCCCACGGGTATCTCACGCTGTCCCTCTTCCCGCGGGCGCTCTATGCCGTGTTCGCGGTGGATCCCGCGACGGGATCGCTCAACTACGGCCTCGGCCGCGTGCGCTTTCCGGCGCCGGTGCCGGCGGGCGCGCTGCTGCGCCCGCGGTTCCGCCTCCTGGCCGTCGAGCCCGGGCCGGGGGGCGTGCGCTGCACGATCGAGGCGACGATGGAGGTGGACGGCGGGCCGAAGCCCGCCTGCGTCGCCGAGATGATCGTGCTGCTGATGGTGCCGGACGGGGACGGCTGACGCACCCGGGCCGGGCCATTCGGATACGACGGGCGCGGCGTCGCGAAAGGATCTGGGAATCCGCCCGCCGGGCGGCCATACTCCGTTTCAGGCTTCAACAACGGAAAGGAGGTGATCCCGTGTCTCACCATTCTGAGCTGCCGTCCACCGCGACCGCGTCCGGGATCCTCCAGGGGTTCCGCATCGGCTGACGCCGGTCCGCGGTCCGGATGGACCGCAGTCGGATGAGTGCGAGGGGCCGTCCTTTCCTGCGGGGAGGGGCGGCCCTTTTCACGTCCGGGCGGGCTGCGATCTTCCCCGCGGTGCCGACGGCGTTCCATGTCGCGGCTGATGCGCCCGGTGGCGTGATCGCGAGGGACCGCGCATGATGTCGGGGTCGGGCTGGCGCAGGAACGGAGAGGATGCATGCGCCCACGTGACGGGATGCTCGGCTTCGCGCTCGTCGCGCTCGGCGTTCTGATCGGTGGGACGCTGTTTTCCCGCAGCGTTCCGCGATCCGTCATCGCGCTCCCCGACTGCGGGTCCACCTGCTACCGGCCGCAGGATCTGGCCGGACTTGTCGCTTCGGTCGGCATCCGGATGCTGCCCGGTTGGGTTCCCGGCATCGTGGCCGAGACGGATCGCTGTCTCGCAATCCGCCATCCGCAGCCCGAGGCTCGGGTCCATCTCGTGCTGGTCCCGAAGCATGACGCCCGCAACATCGGGGAACTGACCGCCGACGATCAGCCGTTCGTCATGGATTGCTTCGCCATGGTGCCGGCGTTGGCCACGACGTTCGACGCCCAGAACTACAGGCTCATCACGAACGGCCCGGCGCTCCAACACGTGACGTACCTGCATTTTCACCTGATCGCGCGATGACCGCGTAGCCGACCCGTCCGTGGATCGGTTCGCCCTACCGCTCGGTCTCCGCCGTCGGGTCGGCCGGCATCTCGGACAGCACGCAGCGGTTCCGGCCCTCGTTCTTCGCCTGATAGAGGGCCCGGTCGGCGCGCTGGGGCCAGCTGTCGAGCGTGTCGATCCCCGGGCGGTAGGTGGCGATCCCGAAGCTGGACGTCGCCGCAATCGTCCCGTCCTCCACCGGCGTCCGAAGCCCCCCCACCGCCACGCGGCAGCGTTCGGCCAGGTTGCGCGCGGCCAGCGTCGGCGTCTCGGGCAGCAGGATCGCGAACTCCTCGCCGCCCAGCCGGCCGAGGCTGTCGGAAACGCGGAGCATGTCGCCTATGGCGGTCGCGACCGTGCGCAGCACCCGGTCGCCGGCCGGGGCGATCGCTGTCGTCGATCCGCTCGAACCGGGGGACGTCGAACGGACCGTGCGGGACCGGCCACGCAAAAGACCGCGAAGCCCGGCGTGGCGACGGCCCTCAACGTATCGTTCCGCCTTCCCGTCGGGCCGAAATCCGACGATCATCGCGTCGGCCGGGTGCGGATCGGTCATCCGTTCGGGAAACGACGGTTCAGATGAACGATGCAAGCCTCTCTCCTCGGCCGCTCTGGCTTCGCGTTCTGCGATCCCCACTGGTCCGGCTGCTCGTCCTCGGTGCGGCCCTGTTGTTCTTCATGGCATGGGCCCAGGGGCGCCTGAATGATTTCCATGACGCTCCCCTGATCAACGTTCCGGTCCAGATCGTCCTCGGCCTGCTCGCGATCACCCTCTACGTCGCCTACGGCAGGGTCATCGAAGGCCGGGCGGTGACGGAGCTTTCGACGCCCGGCCTCGTCCGCGAGTGGGCCATCGGCGCCGCGTGCGGTGCCGGCCTCTACACGGCCTGCGCCGTCACCTTGATGCTGCTCGGGATCTACCGGGTCGAAGGGCTCAATCCCGTTCTGTTCCTCCTCCCCAACCTCGCCATGGCGATCAAGTCCGGCATTTTCGAGGAGTTGATCTTCCGCGGCGTCCTGTTCCGCTCCGTCGAGGCCGTGTTCGGAAGCTGGGCCGGAATTGTCGTGTCGTCAGCGGCCTTCGGCCTCGTCCACCTGTTGAATCCGGAGGCGACGATCGGCGGCGCCGTCTACATCGCGATCGAGGCCGGTCTCCTGCTCGCCGCCGCCTTTCTCGTCACCCGCCGCCTCTGGATCGGCATGGGCTTCCACATGGCGTGGAACTATTTCCAGTCGGCGGTCTTCTCCGGCGCCGTCTCGGGCAACGCCGCCGAACCGGGCCTCCTGAAGGCCACCATCGAAGGGCCGGATCTGCTGACGGGGGGCGCCTTCGGCATGGAGCACTCGATCGTCGCGCTCGTGTACTGCACCACGGCCGGCGTCGTCCTGCTCGTCCTCGCCATCCGTCGCGGCAACCTGACGCCGCCGATGTGGAGGCGCTGACCCGCGGACGGTCGCCGGACGCTCAGCGCTCGGTCTCGGCCGCCGGGTCGGCCGGCATCTCGGACAGCACGCAGCGGTTCCGGCCCTCGTTCTTCGCCTGATAGAGGGCCCGGTCGGCCCGCTGGAGCCAGCTGTCGAGCGTGTCAATGCCGGGACGGAAGGTGGCGATCCCGAAGCTGGACGTGGCGGCGATCGTCCCCTCCTCGTTCGGCGTCCGCAGCCCCTCCACCGCGATGCGGCAGCGTTCGGCGAGGTTGCGGGCGGCCAGCGTCGGCGTCTCCGGCAGGAGGATCGCGAACTCCTCGCCGCCCAGCCGGCCGAGGCTGTCGGACACGCGCAGCATGTCGCCGATGGCCGAGGCGACCGCGCGGAGCACCCGGTCGCCGGCCGGATGGCCGTGGGTGTCGTTGATCGCCTTGAAGCGGTCGATGTCGAGGACGACGAGCGAAAGATTTCCGCCGTAGCGCCGGGTCCGCGAGACCTCCTTGTTCGCCACGTCCATCCACGTCCGGCGCGACATGACGCCGGTGAGCGGGTCGACCGACGCGATCTCCCGCAGCTCCAACTCGTCCACGATCAGGCGGGCGAAGTTCGACAGGATTGCCAACTGCTTCTTCGCGAAGCTGCGCGGCCGCGTGTCGATGGCGCACAGGCTGCCGACGTTGTAGCCGTCGTGGGTGGTCAGCGGCACGCCCGCGTAGCTTCGGATGTGCGGTTCGCCGGTGACCAGCGGGTTCTGTGCGAACCGGGCATCCTGGGTGGCGTCCGTGACCACCATCGGACCGTAATCGCGGATCGCGTGGGTGCAGAAGGTGAGGTCGCGCGGCGTCTCGCGCAGCTCGATGCCGCGCCGTGCCTTGAACCACAGCCGGTGGCTGTCGATGAGCGAGACCGCGCAGATCGGGACGCTCAGAACCTGCTCGACCAGATCGACGATGGTCTCGAACGGCGGATCCTCCGACGTGTCGAGCACCTGATAGCGGCGCAGCGCCGCGAGCCGCCCGCTCTCGTTCCCGAGCTTGTCCGCCGCCTGCATGCGCCCGCCCCCCCCCGCGGTCCGACCGTCGGGCCGAGCGGACCCGTTCGATGGACGTCGAAGGGTTACCCCGATAGACCCGATGGAGGGAAGGGGAACGTCGCGCCGCCGGGGCTCACGCCTCCAGCGCCGCCACCCCCGGCAGGGTCTTGCCCTCCAGCCATTCGAGGAAGGCGCCACCCGCCGCCGACACGTAGGTCATCGCCTCCTCCACGCCCGCGTGCGCCAGGGCCGCGACCGTGTCGCCGCCGCCCGCCACGCTGACGAGGCCGCTGGTCCGGGTCAGTTCGGCCGCGGCCTTCGCCACCGCCACCGTGCCCGCGTCGAAGGGCGGGATCTCGAACGCGCCGAGCGGGCCGTTCCACACCAGCGTCCGGCAGCCGGCCAGCTCGCGCGCGACCAGCGCCACCGTCTCCGGGCCGACGTCGAGGATCATCCGGTCGGCCGGCACGGCCGAGACGGGGACGGTCGTGGTGGTGGCACCCGCCTCGAGCTTCGCCGCCGTCACCGCGTCGACCGGGAGCAGGATTCGGCAGCCCGTCGCCGCCGCCCGCGCGGCGATGGCACGGGCCTGGTCGTGCATGTCCTTCTCCTGCAAGGACGCGCCGACCTGGACGCCCTCGGCCGCCAGGAAGGTGTTGGCCATGCCGCCGCCCAGCACCAGCAGATCGACCCGGGCGACGAGGTTCAGCAGGAGCTCCAGCTTGGTCGAGATCTTGGCCCCGCCCACGATCGCCGCCACCGGCCGCTCCGGATGCTCCAGCGCGCGGCCGAGCGCGTCGAGTTCCGCCTGCATCAGCCGCCCCGCCGCCGAGGGAAGCAGGCGCGCGATGCCCTCGGTCGAGGCGTGCGCGCGGTGGGCGGCCGAGAAGGCGTCGTTCACGTAGAGGTCGCCGAGCGCCGCCAGCCGCTTCGCGAAGGCCGGATCGTTCGCCTCCTCCTCTGCGTGGAAGCGCGTGTTCTCCAAGAGCAGCACGGCGCCAGCAGGCAGCGCCTTCACCGCCCCCTCGGCCTCCGGGCCGACGCAGTCGGAGGCAAAGGCGACGGGGGCGCCCAGCGCCGCCTCCAGCGCCGGAAGCACCTGGCGCAGGGAGTTCTTCGCGTCCGGCCCGCCCTTGGGCCGGCCGAAGTGGGAGAGGAGCACCACCTTCGCCCCGCGCCCCGTCAGGTCCTTCACCGTGGGGACGAGGCGCTCGATCCGCGTCGCGTCGCTCACCCGGCCGTCCTGGACCGGCACGTTCAGGTCGGCGCGCAGCAGCACCGTGCGGCCGGCCACGTCGAGGTCGTCGAGGGTGCGGAAGCGGGGCATGGGGCGTCTTCTCCGGTCGCCGGTGGTGGGTCGCGCCGGGGAGATGCCACGGCGGGCGCCCGCCGCGCAACCGGCCGGATGGGCCTGTCCGGGCGGGACGGGCGCATGGTATCGTCGCTGCAACCTGGAGAGGAGCCCGCCGATGGACCGCATCGCCCCGGACCGTCCGGTGACGTCGCCGGCCGCCCTCGACAAGTGGCTTTCGCGCGCGTGGCCTTGAGCGGCGGGGCGGCGACCGGTAGAACGGCGCCACCCTCTCCGCCGGAAGCCCGCCCCATGTCCGAGAAGCTCCACGCCGCCGCCCCGGTCACCGACGACGCGCAGCAGATGAAGGCGCGCATCCTGTCGGAGGCGCTGCCCTTCATGAAGCGCTACGCCGGGCGCACGGTGGTCGTGAAGTACGGCGGCCATGCGATGGGGGAGGAGCACCTCTTCCACCTGTTCGCCCGCGACGTGGTGCTGCTGAAGCAAGTGGGCATGAACCCGGTCGTCGTGCACGGCGGCGGGCCGCAGATCGGCCGCATGCTGGAGCGGCTGAAGATCAAGTCGACCTTCGTCGACGGGCTGCGCGTCACCGACAAGGAGACGGTGGAGATCGTCGAGATGGTCCTGGCCGGGGCCATCAACAAGGACATCGTGGCCGCGGTGAACAAGGCCGGCGGCCGCGCCATCGGCGTGTGCGGCAAGGACGGCGGGCTGATCCGCGCGCGCAAGGTGACCCGCACCCGCAAGGACCCCGGCAGCCGGATCGAGGAGGTCCTGGACCTGGGATTCGTGGGCGAGCCGGCGCACGTCGATCCGACGCTGCTGCACTCCTTCGCCGCCTCCGACCTGATCCCGGTCATCGCACCCATCGGCCTCGGCGAGGACGGGGAGACCTACAACATCAACGCCGACACGGTGGCGGGTGCCGTCGCCGGCGCGCTCAAGGCCGAGCGCCTGCTGCTGCTGACCGACGTGAAGGGCGTGCTCGACAAGAACAAGGACCTGATCGCCGACATGTCGGTCGCCGACGCCCACGGCTACATGAAGGACGGCACCATCTCCGGCGGGATGATCCCCAAGCTGGAGACCTGCATCGCCGCGGTGGAGCAGGGGGTGGAGGCGGCGGTCGTGCTGGACGGGCGGGTGCCGCACGCGGTGCTGCTGGAGATCTTCACCGAGCACGGCGTCGGCACGCTGATCCACCGCTGACGGGCATGCAAGTCCCCCTCGACGCCGTCGAGACCTGGGTCTTCGACCTCGACAACACCCTCTATCCCGCCGCCTCCAGCCTGTTCGACCAGGTGGACCGGCGGATGGGCGAATTCGTCGCCCGGCACCTCGGCGTCCCCGCCGAGGCGGCGCGGACCGAGCAGAAGCGCCTGTTCCGCGCGCACGGGACGACGCTGCGCGGGCTCATGGTCGAGCACGGGGTCGATCCGGTGGATTTCATGGACTACGTCCACGCCATCGACCTGACGCGCCTCGACCCCGATCCGCGGCTTGACCGGTCGCTCGCCCGGCTGCCGGGGCGCAAGGTGGTCTACACCAACGGCTCGGTCGCGCACGCGGCCCGGGTGACGGCGCGCCTCGGCATCGACCGGCACTTCGACGCGACGTTCGACATCGCCGCCGCCGGCTGGATCCCCAAGCCGGACCCCGCCCCCTACCGGGTCATGCTCGACCGCCTCGGCATCGCGCCCGCGCGCGCCGCCATGGTCGAGGACATCGCCCGCAACCTCGCCCCCGCCGCCGCCCTCGGCATGACCACGGTGTGGGTGCGCAGCGACCTCGACTGGGCGAAGGCGGGCGCCGACGCCGCGCACGTCCACCACGAGACCGACGACCTCGCCGCCTTCCTCCTCGCCGTGACGGGGGAGGGGGCGGGCTGACCCCCTAGCGCGCGGTGTCGGCGAACGCGGGCTGACGCCCGACCGCGCCGTCCCGGCGATGGCCCAGGGACCGGCCGAGCGGCCGACGGTCGCGCCTATGCCCCTTGGGAGAGGCGGGGGTCGCCCCCCTGTGCGCCGCCGTCGGCGACCCCACTCTCGGTATGGTCGGCCATCCCCGGGAGACATCCTATGGACATCCACCCGACCGCCCGCGGCGGACGCCGCGGACCCGGCCCCGCCGCCGCGACCGTCGTTTCCGCCCCTGCCCCCGCGGTC
>VYKX01000410.1_pt1 | contig 10411 bp, 8 predicted proteins | sample 5114471 | NCBI WGS metagenome assembly VYKX01 (sample SAMN12291785, study PRJNA351875) | freshwater metagenome | isolation source: freshwater lake | place: USA: Michigan, Gull Lake | collected 2013-08-08
CGACCTTCACCTCAGGCCCGATCACCGGATTCGGCTCGATCGTGGTCAACGGTGTTCACTACGACGACAGCCCGTCTCGGGTCGAAGATGAAGACGCGGGTGGCCGCGACAGAAGCGAACTCAAGCTCGGCATGGTCGTCGAGATCGACGCCGGCAACCTGACCACCGCGGCGGGCAAGACGACGGCCACGGCCGATCGCATCGGCTTCTCGAGTCTGGTGCGCGGCCCGATCGCGAGCGTGAACGTGGGTGCCAGTCGAATGGTCGTTCTGGGCCAGACCGTCAACGTCACCCCCACCACCGTCTACGAAGACGGGCTGGCGAGCGGCATCAGCAGCGCCCAACTCACCCCAGGCGCGATCGTCAAGGTCTACGGTGTGCTCGACGCCGCCTCGGGCTCGCTGACCGCCACCCGCATCGAACTCGAGGACTCGGGCAGCTTTTATCGTGTGCGCGGCATCGTCGGCAACTACGACACCACGGCCCGCACGATCACCATCGGCACCGCCGTGATCGACGTGTCGGGGGTGACCGTGCCTGGGGCCGTCGCCAACGGCACGTTGGTGCGCATCAAGACGCAGACGACGCTCAACGGGTCGGGCCAGTACGTCGCCACGCAGGTGCGTGCCGGACGCGGCAACCCCGAGAACATCGGCTACAGCGAAATCGAAGGGACGGTCACGGACTACACCTCGAACGCAGCATTCAGCGTCGACGGCATCGTTGTGAACGCGACCAGCGCCACCTTCGAAGATCAGGCATCGCTGGCTCTTGGTGCCCGCGTCGAGGTGAAGGGTTCGATCGCGAGCGGTGTGTTCGTGGCAACGAAGGTCGAGGTCAAGACCGAGGACGAGCAGGAGGACGAAGGCTTCGAGCTCGAAGGTCGTATCACCTCGGTCGACACGGCGGCCCAGACATTCGTCCTGCGCGGGGTGACGGTCAGCTACGCCGGATCGGTCACCTATGAGCGCGGCAATGCAGCGCAACTGATCGCCACCGCGAAGGTGGAGGTCGACGGCGCGCTGGCCAGCAACGGCACGACGATCAACGCGACCAGGATCAAGTTCGAAGACTGATCTTGCGTTCGGCCTGCGCCTGAACTTGCAGCCAGGCCTCGAAGCGAGCGAGCAGGGGGTGCCCGTCGCGACCGTCGGGCACCACCCAGTGAATGCCTCGCGCATCCACCTGTCGGTGGCTCGACGCCAGCACGAGATCGCCCCGGGCGAGTTCGTCCTCGATGAGCATCGTCGGAATCAGCGCCAGCCCCATGCCCTGTGAGGCGGCCACCGCCAGCATCGAGAACAGCTCGTAGCGCGGCCCCCGCGATGCGTGGGGGGCCTCGACGCCCTGTCCATCGAACCACTCGCGCCAGGCGTTGGGGCGTGTGCTTTGCTGCAGCAGCGGCAACTGGGCCAGATCAGAAGTGCGCCAACGCTTGCGACCTGCCAGCAGTTGGGGGCTGGCGACGGCGACCACGTCCTCTTTCATCAACAGCACGGTTCGCGTGCCGGGCCACTGCGCCAGCTGTTCGGGCGTTCCTGCGAACAGGGCGGCGTCGAAGGTCGTGTCGGCAAACAGAAACGGGCGCGTGCGCGTGTCGAGGTGGATGGTGATGTCGGGGCATTGCCGCGCCAGATCGGGCAGGCGCGGCACCAGCCAGCGTGTCCCGAAGGTCGGCACGGTCGCAATCTGCAGGGTGCCTCCGCCCGAGGGCTGGGCCATCGCGTCGAGGGCGTCACGCTCGAGCGCCGCCAGTCGGGATGCAACCTGCCGCGCGTACGCCACGCCAGCGTCGGTGAGCAGCACGCCATGGCGTGTGCGACGAAACAGCGGCGTTGACAGGAACGCCTCCAGTGAGGCGATCTGGCGCGATACCGCGCCCTGCGTCAGCGCCAGTTCGTCGGCCGCACGGGTATAGCTCTGGTGCCGCGCGGCGGCGTCAAAGCACAGCAGCGATTGCAGCGGCGGGATCTTTCGTCGCATCGAGTCTCCTGCAGGCGCGCGCACGACCGTTGTGCCCAGATATTCTCTCAGCGCATGTCTGGGTGACCACAAGTCGTTTGCGCCGGTCGTGTCGTCTGCCTACGATTCGATGGTCTTGCGGAGCCCACCATGTCCAGAATCGCCTTTCACCACGACGACCCCTTGCTGCTCGACGCGCAGCTCAGCGCCGACGAGCGCGCCGTTCGCGAGGCGGCGCACGCCTACTGCCAGGAGCGACTCGCCCCGCGTGTGCTCGAGGCGTTTCGCCACGAGCGGACCGACGCCAGCATCTTTCGCGAGATGGGTGAGCTCGGCCTGCTCGGCGCCACGATTGCGGAGGCCTATGGCGGCGCCGGTCTCAACTACGTCGCCTACGGGCTGATCGCGCGCGAGGTGGAGCGCGTCGACTCGGGTTACCGCTCGATGATGAGCGTGCAGAGCTCGCTCGTCATGCTGCCCATCTTTCAATTCGGCACCGAAGCACAGCGACAGAAGTACCTGCCGAAGCTCGCCCGTGGCGAGTGGATCGGCTGCTTCGGTCTGACCGAGCCCAATCACGGTTCGGACGCCGGCGGCATGGTGACGCGCGCTCGCCGCGTGGCCGGTGGCTATTCGCTCAGCGGCGCGAAGATGTGGATCAGTAACAGCCCGATCGCCGACGTGTTCGTCGTCTGGGCGAAGGACGATGCCGGCGAGATCCGCGGCTTCATTCTCGACAAGGGCATGAAGGGGCTGAGCGCACCGGCGATCCACGGCAAGGTGGGCCTGCGCGCATCGATCACCGGCGAGATCGTGATGGATGAGGTGTTCGTCCCCGAGGAGAACGCCTTCCCCGACATCCGCGGCCTCAAGGGCCCGTTCACCTGCCTGAACAGCGCGCGTTACGGCATTGCCTGGGGCACTCTCGGCGCAGCGGAAGACTGCTACACCAAGGCCCGCCAGTACGTGATGGACCGTCAGCAGTTCGGCCGGCCGCTGGCCGCCAACCAGCTGGTGCAGAAGAAGCTCGCCGACATGACCACCGAGATCGCGCTCGGCCTGCAGGGCTGTCTGCGACTCGGCCGCATGAAGGACGAGGGCACGGCGGCGGTCGAGCTCACCAGCATCATGAAGCGCAACAGCTGCGGCAAGGCGCTCGAGATCGCCCGCACCGCCCGCGACATGATGGGCGGCAACGGCATCAGCGACGAGTTCGGCGTGATGCGGCACATGGTCAACCTCGAGGTGGTGAACACCTACGAAGGCACACACGACATCCACGCGCTGATCCTCGGCCGGGCGATCACCGGCATCGCGGCCTTCGCCAATTGAGCGGCATGGCGAAGCGCGAGCGACTGCGGTGAGCCGCGTGCCCCACATCGACGCTGAGACTTCAGGCAGCCCACAACGGCACGGTGGCGAGGCGCCTCGGCCCCCGCCGTTGCGAGGGATCCGTGTGCTCGATCTGTCGCGGGTGCTGGCCGGGCCGTGGGCCGGACAGCTGCTCGGTGATCTGGGTGCCGATGTCGTCAAGGTCGAGCGCCCCGACACCGGCGACGACACCCGCGCCTGGGGCCCGCCCTGGCTGAAGGACGAGCACGGCGTCGACACCACCGAGTCGGCGTACTTCCTGTGCGCCAACCGCAGCAAGCGCTCGATCGCTGTCGACATCACCACCGCCAACGGGCAGGAGCTGATTCGTCGCCTCGCGGCGAAGGCCGACGTGGTGCTCGAGAACTTCAAGGTCGGCGGGCTCAAACCGTACGGCCTGGATGCGGACAGCCTGCGCGCGCTCAACCCGCGCCTGGTGGTGTGCTCGATCACCGGGTTCGGCCAGACCGGGCCCTACGCCACCCGCGCCGGATACGACTTTCTGGTTCAGGGCATGGGCGGGCTGATGAGCCTGACCGGTCGGGCCGACGGCGAGGAGGGCGCCGGGCCGCAGAAGGTGGGGGTGGCACTCACCGACATCCTGACCGGCCTGTACGCCACCGTCGCGGTGCAGGCGGCGCTGGCCGAACGGGAACGATCGGGCCTCGGTCAGCACATCGATCTGGCGCTGCTCGACGTGCAGGTGGCGTGCCTTGCGAACCAGGCGTCGAACTATCTCGCGGGGGGCGTGGTGCCGCGCCGCATGGGCAACGCTCACCCCAACATCGTGCCGTACCAGGACTTTCCGACGGCCGACGGCGACATGATCCTGGCCATCGGCAACGACGGCCAGTTCGCCCGCTTCTGCGAGATCGCCGGTCACGCCGAATGGGCTCGCGACGAACGCTTCGCGACCAACCCTGCTCGCGTGGCCCACCGTGCCACGCTGATCCCGCTGTTGCGCCAGACGACGGTCCTGCGGACGACGCGCGAATGGATCGATGCGCTCGAGGCGGCTGCGGTGCCGTGCGGCCCGATCAACCGGCTCGACGAGGTGTTCGCCGACCCCCAGGTGGTGGCTCGCGGCTTGCGTATCGACCTTCCGCACCCGCTGGCAGGAAAGGTGCCGCTGGTGGCCAACCCGGTGCGTTTCTCGGCCTCACCGGTCGACCACGGCCGGCCTCCACCGCTGCGTGGGCAGCACACCGACGAGGTCGTCGCCGAGTGGCTGGGCTCGGCTTCCGACGATTCGGTGTAGTCGGCACCACTTTCGCGCAACGAACCCGATGATCGATCTCTGCTGCTGGACCACGCCCAACGGCCACAAGATCACCATGTTCCTGGAAGATGCGCAGCTGCCTTACCGCATCGTGCCGATCCACATCGGCCGCGGCGAGCAGTTCGCTCCCGACTTCCTGCGCAGGTTGAGCTGAACGCCTTTGCGGGCTCGTCGTTACCATTCGGGCGCATGGTTCAGGTTCCCGCCACGTCGATGCCGTCGACGGTTCACATCCCCTCGCCGCTGCCCGTCGTTTGCCTGGCGCTGGGCGATCTGTATGGGCTGGCCGATCGGTACATCACCCGGATGCAGGGCATGCTGGAGACGCACTGTCCGGTGCCGTTCAAGCTGATCTGCTACAGCGACCTGCCGCGCGTGGTTCCGGCGTCGATCGAGATGCGCGACTGCAAGCACTGGTCGGGACTGGCGCAGGATGCCGAGTGGCCGGTGACGATGAAGCTCGGGCTCTTCAGCCCCGATCTGGTCGATGTGTCCGAGTTCCTCTACCTCGACCTCACGCTGGTCATCCGGGCCGACATGGGCGAGCTGCTGGCGTATGCGTTCGCTGCTCCCGAGCCCCTGGTGATCGTCGAGGACTGGTTCGACGGCGGCTACAACTCGAGCGTGATGCGCATCAGGCAGGGCCCGCTGAGTTTTGTGCACGAGGCCTTTGCCGCTGGCGAGTCATTCGCACAACGGATTCCGGGCGATCAGCACTTCATCCACGCGGTGGTGCACGACCGCGGCGTGCAGGATCAGGTGGCGCTGTTCCCGGCGGACATGGTGGCCAGCTACAAGCAGGTGGTGCGCACCTGGCGGCGCGATGCCACCCAGGCCCGTCGGCTCATCGACGCGGCGACCATCGTCAAGTTTCACGGCGCTCCCAAGATGCACCAGGCCTTCAACCCGATCTATCACCTGTGGCGCGTTCGCCTCAACGAGTGGATGCGCGGCGTGCTGTTCGGTGGCCTGCCGATGCGCGAGCTTCGCCGCCACTGGAGCGATCCGCACGGCTAGGCGCCGTGTCAACCTCAACACATGTCTACGATCCGAGCCCGCGTTGGGGTGCTGCGTTACCGGCTCGTGCGCATAGCAGATGACCTGCCCCACATCGATACCCTGGCGAGATCGGCGCGCACTTCAGCCATGTCGGCACTTGGAACCACATCGTCGATCACGGATGGGACGCGGTGCTCCTCCTCGAGGAAGACGTCATCTTGGCACCTGAGCTGCCTGCGGTGCTGGAGCGCCTCACGCCTGCATTGCTCGCTCGTTTCGACGTCGTACGCCTGTCCCGCCTGATGAAGCAGGTCGGCAACCCGCTCTAGGCGCTGAACGGCGCAAGGCCTGGCGCTCAGCGCGCGGTCATCCTGTCGAGCAGGCGGTGCACTGCATCGACGTCGACGCTGAAATCACCTTCCCTCGCCTCCGGGTCGCTGCCGATCCGGCCGACGACGAAACCGTAGCGCACGCCCAGAGCGTCGCATGTCGCCTTGATCGGGTTGTTGAAGCGCTGAGGCGGCTGGATCACGAGCAGCGAGGCGCCGTCATCGAGTTGCACGATGCCGTGCGACAGCTGGCTCCCTTCGACGCCAATGACCACCTGCGCGCCGGCGCAGCGCTGAATCAGCTCGGCGGCGGACAGCTTCGACGGGTCGAGCACGTCGATGCCCCGCCGCTGGAGCGACTCGGCCAAGGCGTCCTCGTTGATCAGGCGGCGTCGCTCGCCGCTCGATCCGCGCAGCAGCATCACGCCTGCGTGTGGGCGCACCACCAGATCGCCGCGCAGACGTTGCCGCAACTCGCAGAGTCGCTCGCGTTTGAAGGAGTTCTCGGCGTTGTTTTGATCCATCACGAACAGTTCTTCGAAGTGCGTGACGCTGCATGGCGTGATATCGAGTTGCAGCGCGGCCAGATAGTCGCGCTGATGCAGCGTCGGCTCGCGCTTCGGCGCGACGAGCGGCGCCCAGTCGTGCATGACCAAGGCCGTGGTCAGGTCGTCTCGCATCCAGTGACCGAAGAAGCGCAGCCCCTGCCGTGATGCGGCCAGCGCGCCCGTGGCTTGTCGTGGCACGTCCGCTGGCAGACGCCAGGGCGTCGGCGCTTCGTGCAGCAGTCGATGGATGCGCGTGCGCGTCATCAAGAAGCCGTTGACCAGCATCGCGTCGCGCAACCGGTAGGCCATCGTCGGCTGCCTCGTGGTCAGACCGCCGCGGATTCGCGCCATCTCGATCTCGCGCCCGTTGCGCTTGTGCCCGAAGTGGGTGATGCGTTGCAAGTCACCCTCGTCGAACCAGGCGGCAGGTGCGTCCAGTGTCTCGGGCCGATGGAGTTCGCGAGCCTCGACCGCTTCTGCGCAGACGGTCAGATGGCCGAACAATTCGCGACGAATCTTGTGCCACGCGGGCTGCAGGTTGATCACGATGAATAGACCTATGTGCAAGCAGGTGGATGCGCGAGCCTGAGCCATGAGGCTCTGGACAGAGATCCGTGGGTCAGGGCGGGGAGGTGGGTCAGACGCTGTGCTCCAGGCAAGGATGCATAGTCTGTTTGTTCATGGCGCAAGATTGTCAGACCACCGGCGCGAGCAGCGCCCGTCGCGCTGGCGATCCACCGGATGCCAACAAGAAAGAGGGGGAGGAAGCGACGTGTCGATCTTCAGTCGCTGGATCAAGCTCCAGCAGTTCCGCAAGCGTCAGCAGCGAGAAGGTGTGGTGGTCTCCGATTCGCCGCACTTCGAATCGCAGGAGTGCGTCGACTTCTTCAGCGCTGAACTCGTTCGCTGCGGTCACTACGTCGAGTTTGGATCGGGTGGCTCGACCATGCTCGCCGCCAGGCACCGCAAGCCTTCGGTGTCGGTCGAATCCGATCTGTACTACCTGAGCTGCGTTCGCCAGGCGCTGATCGACAAGGGGCTCTTCGACCCCGGGCTGCAGACCTTGCGCGGGGTCGACATCGGGCCCACCGTTGAATGGGGAAAGCCATGGAACACCCGTTTCCTGAGCCGTGAACGCCGCGCGGCGTTCTCCCGGTACTCGGACTTCCCATCCGAGGTGCGATCGTCGCCCGAATGTCCTGTGCTCGTGCTCGTCGATGGCCGCTTTCGCGTCGCCTGCGCCTTGAAGGCGATGCGCGCCTTGCGTGCAGACAGCGACTGGACCCTGATCGTCGACGACTACACCGGCCGGCCGGAGTACAGCGTCATCGAGTCCTTCGCCACCGCCGATCGTTTCGTCGGGCGCATGGCAGTGTTCAGGTCGTTGATGTCACGGTCCCCTTCGGAACTCGACGCCACGATCGACCAGTACGCCATCAATCCGGCCTGAACCTGTCGTCGACGCCGGCTCAGGCCTTCAGCGTCAGCGCAAGCCACTCTCGCAGCACGCTGCGCACGCGGTCGAAGCCCGAGTTCGACGGGAACCAGTCGAGCGCGCCCATCTGGTCACGCATCGACAGTTTTATGGGCGCGGATTCGACGATCAGGCCGCCGCGTTGCGCGATGTCGTTGAACATGGATCGGGCGCGGGGCATGTGCCAGGCGTGGGTGACCAGCACGATGTGGCCGATGCCGTCGGCGCGCAGCATGGCTGCGGTGCGTTCGGCGTTCTCGCGGGTGTCGCGCGATTCGTTCTCGACCCAGCGCAAGGGGCGACCGAACTCTTCCCGGGCGATCCGCGCAGCGACGTCGGCCTCGGCGGAAGTGCCTGTTCCGCCCCAGCCGATGCCTCCACTGAACGCGACCGGCCAGCCGGTCTCGCGGGCGAGCCACAGTCCGTAGCGCAGACGCTCGACGGAGGCGGGCGACAGGTTGCTCATGCCGTACTCGGGCGCGAACGGTTCGACGCCGCTTCCGAGGACGACGATCGCCACAGTGCCCTTGCCGGTCTTCGACGAACCTTCGGCGCGCAACTCGGCGATTCGATCCGGGCGCAGCGCGGCGGTCTGCGGCAGCAGAAAGGGCTCGATGCCGCGGGCCACGCCGCTGCAGGCGGACAGCCACAGTCCGCCGACGCCCAGCAGCACGACCAGCCAACCCCAGCCACGACTCGGCCTGATGAGTCGCGCACCGATCAGCACCAACAGAAGCAGCGGCACTGGCGGCAGCAGCAGGGCGGCCAGGATCGGCTTCCAGGGCTGCAGATCGAGCAGGCTGATCAGGGAGTTCAAGGAGAGGGTTCCCGAAGGGTCGAGAGGCCGACGATTGTGGTTGACCCCGAAGCCCTGAATCGCTGAACTGCAACCCGTGGTGACACCGAGCAAGGTGTCGCCACCGCGTGTCACCATCTCACCAGAACGCATGGCAGGAGCGATTCCTGCGCGAGGAGGATCGGGGTGATGTCGGCGAATTGGGCGAAATGGGCCACGCGGGCCGCGTGGGCTGTCGGGGCCTTTCTGGCGTTCTGGGTGCTCGCGTGGCTGGCGGTGCCGCCACTGCTGAAGTGGCAGGCCCAGCAGCGACTGAGTGAAGCGCTCGGCCGCAGCGTCAGCTTCGGCGAGGTGAGCTTTCTTCCGTGGACGCTCGAGCTGACGGTGCGCGACATCGTGATCGGTGTGGCACCTGTCGTCGCCGCCCCTGGCTCCGCCGCGTCATCTGGCGCCTTGGTTGCGGCATCTGCCGCATCGGCTTCTGCATCTGTTGCGCCGAATGCCGATGCCTCAGCGGCGTTGCTCACCATCGCCCGCCTGTACGTCGACGCCGACTTGCGTTCGATCATCGAACGCGCCCCGGTGATCGCGGCACTGGAAGTCGATGCGCCCGCGCTGCGGCTGGCTCGCACCGCGCCCGGCCACTACGACATCGACGACCTGATCGCGCGCTTCAACGCCCGTCCACCCGCCGACCCGAACGCCCAGCCGGCACGGTTCGCGCTCTACAACCTCAAGGTCAACGACGCGTCACTGCGTTTCGACGACCAGCCGGTGAAGCAGCAGCACGTGCTCGAGGCGTTGCAGCTCACGCTGCCCTTTCTGGCCAACCTGCCGTCGCACATTGCGGTCAATGTGGAGCCACGGCTCGCGTTCAAGTTCAACGGCACGGCGTTCGACACCGGTGCGCAGGCGCTGCCCTTCGCGCAGACGCGCACTGCGCAGCTCAAGCTGGCGATGGGCGATCTCGACCTCGCGCCTTACCGGGGCTATCTGCCCGAGTCGCTGCCCGTGCGTCTGCGCGGCGGGAGTGTGGGGGCCAACGTCGACGTCGACTTCGCGTTGCCCGAGGGCGGTGCGCCCAAGGTGATCGTGAGCGGCGATGCGCGTTTGCAGAAGCTGGCCGTCGACGACCGCGACGGTGCGGCTCTCCTGGCCTGGGATCGACTGGCGATCGCCCTGCGCCCGAGCTATCCATTGGATCGGCAGATCGCATTGGGCGCCATCACGCTCGATGCGCCCGTGCTGAACCTCAGCCGAGACGCGAAGGGCCAGTTGAACCTGGAGCGGGTGGCCCAGGTGGCGCAAGCCGCCCCTGCAGATCCTTTGGCGCAAGCCGCTTCCGCGCCGGTCAGTGCCTCGGCTGCTTCTGCGTCGGCCGCCACCAGCAGGGCGCCGGCCCCATGGCAGGTCGATCTGGAGACGCTGCAGATCAACGGCCTGCGCGTCCTGTGGAACGATGCGGCAGTGACCCCATCGGCGGCGCTGGCGCTCGACGCCGTCGGCCTGAAGGCCGGCCCGCTGCGCTACCCGCTGGCCGCCGATGCCGCGGTGCCAGTGCAGTTGCAGGCCGATCTGAAAGGTGGCGCCGCAGCTGCGGGCGACGGCGCCTCGCGTCTGATCGGACGGCTGGCGGTCGATGGTCAAGTCAGC
>VYKX01000413.1_pt1 | contig 10331 bp, 11 predicted proteins | sample 5114471 | NCBI WGS metagenome assembly VYKX01 (sample SAMN12291785, study PRJNA351875) | freshwater metagenome | isolation source: freshwater lake | place: USA: Michigan, Gull Lake | collected 2013-08-08
CGTGATCCCTGGCGACCCCGCACCGCGGACGCCGCAGCAGACGCTCGTGCCGCACCCCGTGCGCCGCCCCCTGCCCTGACGGTCAGCGGCGCCGGCGGCCCCTCGGCGCGGCGGTCGGTGCCAGGAAGGCGGGTGGTTTCCCCGCGACCCACCGCACGAAGGCGGCGATGGCGGGATGGGCGCGCAACGCGTCCGGCGTCGCGTAGCGCGTCGCGATCTCGCGTTCGGTGAGTTCCGCGTGGATCTTGCGGTGGCAGATCCGGTGGATCCACCCCTGATCGCGCCCGCCCTCGCTCTTGGGGCGCCAGTGGTGGCGGTTGACCGACGGCCCCGCCACCATCTCCCGCCCGCACAGCGGACAGGGACCCAGCGAGGGTCCCTGATCCTTGCCGGTCGTCAGTGACCGCCGCCGGAGAGCGCCTTGACGATCTGCTCGGTGATCTTCTTCGCGTCGCCGAACAGCATCATCGTGTTGGGCCGGAAGAACAGCTCGTTCTCCACGCCCGCGTAGCCCGACGCCATCGACCGCTTCACAAAGAAGACGGTCTTGGCCTTCTCCACGTCGAGGATCGGCATGCCGTAGATCGGGCTGGCCGGATCGGTCTTGGCGGCCGGGTTGGTCACGTCGTTCGCGCCGATGACGTAGGCGACGTCGGCCTGCGCGAAGTCGCGGTTGATGTCCTCGAGCTCGAACACCTCGTCGTAGGGCACGTTCGCCTCGGCCAGCAGCACGTTCATGTGCCCCGGCATGCGCCCGGCGACCGGATGAATGGCGTACTTGACCGTCACGCCCTCCTTCTTCAGCAGGTCGGCCATCTCGCGCAGCGCATGCTGCGCCTGCGCGACCGCCATGCCGTAGCCCGGCACGATCACGCAGGTCTGGGCGTTCTGCATGATGTAGGCCGCATCCTCGGCGGAGCCCGCCTTGACCGTCCCGCGCTCGCCGCCCGAGCCGCCGGCCGCGGCCGTCGCCTCGCCGCCGAAACCGCCCAGGATGACGTTGAAGATCGAGCGGTTCATGCCCTTGCACATGACGTAGGACAGGATCGCGCCCGAAGCGCCGACCAGCGCGCCGGTGATGATCAGGAGGTAGTTCTCGAGCGTGAAGCCGATGCCCGCCGCCGCCCAGCCGGAATAGCTGTTCAGCATCGAGATCACGACCGGCATGTCCGCGCCGCCGATCGGCAGGATGAGCAGCAGCCCCAGCGCCAGCGCGAGGATCACGATCAGCCAGAACACCACCGGCGACTGGGTGACGCACACCACCACCACCAGCACGACGATCATCACGCCGATGGCGGCGTTCAGCATGTGCTGCATCGGGAACACCAGCGGTTTGCCGCTGACGAGGCCCTGGAGCTTGCCGAAGGCGACGATGGAGCCGGTGAAGGTGACCGCGCCGATGGCCACGCCGACCGACATCTCGATCAGGCTGCCGACCGCGATGGCGCCCGGCTGGCCGATGCCGTAGGCGGCGGGGTTGAAGAAGGCGGCCGCCGCGACGAACACGGCGGCGAGGCCCACGAGGCTGTGGAACGCCGCCACCAGCTGGGGCAGCGCCGTCATCTGGATCTTCTGGGCGATGTAGGCGCCGACGGCACCGCCGATCAGCAGGCCGAGGATGATGAGCCAGTAGCTCGTCACGCCCGGCAGGATCAGCGTGGTGACGATGGCGATCGCCATGCCGGCGATGCCGTAGAAGTTGCCGAGACGCGCGGTCTCCGGGCTGGACAGGCCCCGCAGCGCCATGATGAACAGCACGGCGGCGATGAGGTAGGCGAGAGCGGCGAAGGTTTCCATGGCGCGTGTCCTTACTTCCGCTCTTTCTTCTTGAACATGGCCAGCATCCGCTGGGTCACGATGAACCCGCCGAAGATGTTGACCGCGGCGAGGATGACGGCGAGGAAGCCCATGAACTTCGAGAAGTCGAAGCCCGGCGGGCCGGCCGCGATCAAGGCGCCGACGATGATGACCGACGACACCGCGTTGGTGACGGCCATGAGCGGCGAGTGCAGCGCGGGCGTCACCCGCCAGACCACGTAGTAGCCGACGAAGCAGGCCAGCACGAACACGGTCAGGCCGGTCACGAAGAACGGCAGGCCGTGCGAGGCCGCCGGCATCGCCGCGGCGGCCGAGGTCGTCACCTGCGCCGACAGCGCGTCGAGCTGGGCCTGCAGGGTGGCCGCGGCCGCCCGCAGTGTCTCGATCTGGCTCTGGACGTCGAGGGGGGTGGTGCTCATGGCGTCAGCCTCCGGTGGCCGGCGCGAACGCCGGATGGACGATCCGGCCGCCGCGGGTGAGGCAGGTGCCCTTCAGCACCTCGTCCTCGAGGTCGACCTTCAGCGCGCCGGCGTCCTTGTCGACGAGCGGCTGGAGGAAGTTCAGCAGGTTGCGGGCGTAGAGCGCCGAGGCGTCCACCGCGATCCGGCTCGGGATGTTGAGGTGGCCGACGATCTTCACGCCGTACAGCTCCACCACCTCGCCCGGCTTCGAGCCCTCGACGTTGCCGCCCTGCTCCACCGCCATGTCGACCAGCACCGAGCCCGGCTTCATCGAGCGCAGCATCGCGTCGGTGACCAGCACCGGCGCCTTGCGGCCGGGGATCAGCGCGGTCGTGATCACCACGTCCTGCTTCCTGATCGTCTCGGCCACGAGTGCCCGCTGCTTCTCCTGATAGGCCGCCGACATCTCCTTGGCGTAGCCGCCGGCGGTCTGGGCCTGTTTGAACTCCTCGTCCTCAACCGCGACGAAGGTGCCGCCGAGGCTCTCCACCTGCTCCTTCGTCGCCGGCCGCACGTCGGTGGCCGAGACGATGGCGCCGAGGCGCTTGGCGGTGGCGATCGCCTGCAGGCCCGCCACGCCCACGCCCATGATGAAGGCGCGCGCCGGCGGCACGGTGCCGGCCGCCGTCATCATCATCGGGAAGGCGCGGCCGAACTCGGCCGCCGCGTCCAGCACCGCCTTGTAGCCGGCGAGGTTCGCCTGGGACGACAGCACGTCCATCGACTGCGCCCGGGTGATGCGGGGCAGGAGTTCCATCGAGAAGGCGTCGATGCCGGCGGTGGCGTAGGCCTCCACCTGCTCCTTGTTCTGATAGGGCGCCAGAAGCGCGATCAGCGCGGCGCCCGTCTTCATCATCCCCGCCTCGTCCGGCCCGCCCTCGGCCGCCGTCAGCGGCCGCTGGACCTTCAGCACGACGTCGGCGTCGGCCAGGGCCGCGGCAGCGTCCGGCGCGATGGTCGCGCCCGCGGTCTCGTAGGCGGCGTCGGGCATGGCGGAGGCGACGCCGGCGCCGGTCTCGACCACTACGTCGAGGCCGAGGCCCTTCATCTTCCTCACGGTTTCGGGCGAGGCGGCGACGCGCTTCTCGTTCGGGCGTCGTTCCTTGGGAATGGCCACACGCATGGGCTTCGGGTTCCGTCTAGACCGGCGGGGACGGGAGAGGCAGCGAACATGGATGATCCGTCGCGGTTTGAAAAGACCCACCGGTCGCGGCGCGCGACCGCCCGCTCACTTCGTGTGCCGCGCGACCACCCCCGGCCCCTCCGCACCCCAGGCCGGCCGGCTGTGCACCTTGCGCCCGCCGCAGGCCGAACAGCGGAACCGCCGGGCGATCTCGGGCACCGGCATGGCCGCGCCGAACCAGCGGATCAGCTGTGCGGTGTCGACCACCGCATGGTGGCCGCAGCCGGGCGCGTGGCACCACAGCTCCACCGCCACCGTGCTCTTGATGAGGTCGGCGAGGCGGCAGACGTCCGGCGCGTCGGAGGGCGCGACGGCGGAGGTCGGGGACGGCGTGGCGGGCGACATGCCGGAGAGAATGTTCGTCTTTTGTTCCGATGGCAAGGGGCGGCCACGAGGCCGGGCTCCTCGTCCTGAGCCTGTCGAAGGGCGAGGACGCACCCGCGACACCGCCGCTTCCGATGATGGTTCCCACCCCGCCGTCGTCCGCGCTGCGGAATCGGGGAGCGCTGAAGACGGTCCCCGCCGAGGCGCGATCCGTCAGAGCAGCTCGTGCTGGCGCGCCTCGGACAGGTCCTCGCGCGCCGCCGCCTTGAAGGTGCCGCCCGACCAGCCGAAGGGCAGCTTGGACCGCCGGCCCTGGAAGATCTCGGCGAGGGTGACGATCTGGATGCGTGGGAAGGTGCCGGCCTCGCAGGTGTAGAACCCGGCGGCCGCCGATGCCGAACCGGTGGCGTCGAAACGACCGCGCCCCGGTTCCGCCCGCGGACCGCCGCCCCCATCTCAGCGGAAGCGAAGAACGGGGGAACGCGCCGATGGACGAGGTCAGCGATCCGCGCGAGGCGGTGTGGAAGCGCGCGGCGCTCGCCGCCTTCCTCGACACCTGGGACCGGCTCCTCGGGGAGGGGATCCCCGCCGAGGTGCTGGCGACCACGGTGATCTATCTCGCCCTGACCGACATGATCGACGCCCACGGCGAGGGCGCCGTGCTCGACATCGTCGATCGCCTCCCCGAACGGGTGCGGGCGGGCGACTTCACCCTGTCGAACGGGTCCTGAGCGGCGGGGCCGGGCGCCGAACGGTCCCTGCCCCGCCCGCTCCCCATCTCCCGTGTGGACCGGGCGGTCGATCCGCTCCATATGGACCGGACCAGCGGTCCCTCATGGTTGCTGGCGATATCCGATACCCCGAGGTCCCGCATGCGCTCCCGCCCGATCCAGGTCGGAGACCACTTCGCCCGTCGCCATGCGCCCCGACGCCTGTTCCGCGTGGAACGGATCGACAAGCGCGACGGCATTCCCCATGCGCGGCTCTGGGAGGTCGGGGCGCACGACGTGGTCACGATCGCCGTCTCGGTCCTGCAGGGCGGCGACTGGGTGCGCCAGCCGGGTCCGGAACCGGAGGCGGGCTGACGCCGATTCGGCGACCCGACCGCCCGGATCCGGCGCCGCCGGCCGGCGGCGGGCCGGAGGATGCGGTTTCCATAAGCATTCGCATCGAAAGCCCGGAAATGCCTCGGAACGGCCGATATCCGGGACAGCCGAAACTCGAAGGATTGGGACGGTCTCAAGTTGGTCACAAGTGGAAAGACCTTCGATCCATATCATTCATACTTCTTCCGATCGGATAGTTCAGTTAATCTTTCATCAATGATTTGAGCCGTACTGCTCGCCCATCAGGTGACCCTTTTGGTCCACCGCAAACGGAGATGGACAGAGGCAAGATGGCCACGAGCTTCGTTTCGATCACCGACTTCGGCGCCAGGGGCGACGGACGGACAGACAACACCGCCGCGATCCAGCGGGCGTTCGACACGGCGAAGGCGACGGGCAAGTCCGTCTACGTGCCCGAAGGCGTCTTCGCCCATTCCGGCGTCCTTCGCGCCAACGGGATCAGCATCGACGGCGCTGGCGCCAAATCGGTGCTGCACGCCACCAACGCGGCGAAGTCGGCGCTGATCGTCACCGGCGACGGGGTGAAGGTGACCGACATGACGCTCTCCAGCGTCTCGGGCACCCGGATCAGCTCCTACGACGCGACGGGCCTCGTCATGTCCGGCACCAAGAATTTCCTGGTCCAGAACGTGACGGTGAAGGGGCCGTGCGGCGCCGGGATCATCCTGCACGGCGCCTCCTTCGGCACGGTCAAGGGTTCGACCGTGATGGACACGGGCGCGGATTCGATCCACATGGTCGCCCAGTCGAACCATCTGACGATCACCGGCAACAATGTCCTGCGCTCGGGCGACGACGGCATCTCGGTCGTCAGCTATCAGAAGCACGGCGGGCCGGTGTCCGACATCGTCGTCTCCGGCAACTCGGTCCAGGGCAACGACTGGGCCCGCGGGCTGTCGGTCGTCGGCGGCCAGAACGTGCAGCTGCTCGGCAACTTCGTGAAGAGCACGGCCGACCACGCCGGCATCTACATCGCGCAGGAGACCAGCTACCAGACCTTCGGCGTCTCGAACGTGCTGGTGAAGGGCAACCACCTCGTCGACACCGGCGGGACGAGCACGGGCCAGGGCGCCATCACGATCTACAACGCCGGCGGCGCCGACGTGCGCGGCGTGACCGTGACCGGCAACGTCGTCGACGACAGCCGCAAGACGGCGGTGGTGGTCAACGGGTCGCGCGTGGACGGGGTGAAGATCGCCGACAACGGGTTCGACGGCGGCAAGGTCTCGGCCGTGTTCGTGATGAACGGGGCGAAGAACGTCGCGCTGTCGGGCAACGCCTGGCACGACTTCCCGAAGTTCGTCGAGACCTACAACGAGCCCGCGGGCAACATCGTCCAGTCCGGCAACGTGGTCGGCGTGAAGCCGCCGCTGCCGCCGCTCGGGAGCGTCGTGACCCCGCCGACGGCGCAGCCGGTCGAGCCGTCGCCTGTGCCGGCGCCCGCTCCGGCGAAGGCCGATGCGATCGAGCTGAAGCTGGCGGCCCTGAGCTTCAAGGGCGACCCGACGTTCCAGCTCCAGGTCGACGGCCGCGACGTGGGGGCGGTGCAGACCGTCACGGTGCAGAAGGGCGCCGGCTGGCAGAGCTTCAAGTTCGCGGCCGACGTCGCCGACGGCGGCGGCAAGGTGTCGGTCAAGTTCCTGAACGACCTCTACGTCGCCGGCCAGGGCGACCGGACCCTTTACCTCGACAAGCTGCTGGTGAACGGCAAGGTCGTGACCGACGTCGACACGACGATGGGCCGGAACGGGACCTATGACTTCGCCGTGCCGGCGGCACTCGCGAAGCTCCCGGCGGCGGCGACCGCGGCCCCCGCCCCGGCAGCCCCGGCCTCCTCGGTCGACACGATCGTCGTGAAGGCGGCGACCCAGAGCTGGAACGGCGACGCGCAGTTCCGCCTGCTCGCCGACGGCAAGCCGGTGGGCGCGGTGCAGACGGTCACGACCGATCTGGGCCAGGGATGGCAGGCCTTCACCTTCCGGGCCGACCTGTCGGACGCGACGAAGACGCTGGGGATCGAGTTCCTCAACGATGCCTGGGGCGGCGGCGCCGACAAGGACCGGAACCTGCACGTCGACGCGATCCTGGTGAACGGGGTGAAGGAGACGCTGGCCTCCTCGGTGATGGCGCGCTCCGGCGTCCAGACCGTGGACGTGAGCGAGCACGCCTTCGACGGGGTGATGCACGACGCCTCGCACGCCTGAGCGACAATCGATTCCCTCAGCCTGTCCCTCTCCCGCGCCGCGGGAGAGGGAACGCGGCGTCGGCTGCGCGCCCGTTTCCCGGACCGTTCGCGGAATGATCGTGCCGCCCCCTCTCCCATGGCATGGGAGAGGGACGGGGTGAGGGTTCTCCTCGCTCCCGCGCAACGCCGCCCCGCACCCCGTGCGGCGATCCTGTCCCATTGTTCGGGGCCGCCCCGCGCTGTAATTGAGGAGACATACACAGGACCGATCTGCCGGGGCGCGTCGGCGCGCCCCCGCCGGAGACAGCGATGCCGGACGCCTCCCACACCCCGAACGCCGCCGCGGGCGCGCCCCCCGACGGACACGTCGAGACCGACGTCGCGATCGTCGGCGCGGGGCCGGTCGGGCTGTTCGCCGTGTTCGAGCTGGGCCTCCTCGACATGAAGTGCCACCTGATCGACATCCTCGACCGACCCGGCGGCCAGTGCGCCGAGCTCTATCCCGAGAAGCCGATCTACGACATCCCCGCCGTCCCGATCTGCACCGGACAGGAGCTGACCGATCGGCTGATGGAGCAGATCCGGCCGTTCAAGCCGACCTTCTCCTTCTCGCAGCAGGTGGAGCGGCTGGAGAAGATGGAGGATGGCCGCTGGCGCCTCGACACCGACGCGGGCGAGAGCGTGATCGCCAAGGTCGTCGTGATCGCGGCGGGCGGCGGCAGCTTCGTTCCGAAGAAGCCGCCCATCGCCGGCATCGACGCCTACGAGGGAACCTCCGTCTTCTACGCGGTGCGGAAGATGGAGCCGTTCCGCGGCAAGCGGCTGGTGATCGTCGGCGGCGGCGACAGCGCGCTCGACTGGACGCTCAACCTCCAGCCGCTGGCCGAGAGCCTGACGCTGGTCCACCGCCGCGACGACTTCCGCGCCGCCCCCGACAGCGTGAACCGCATGCGCGCGCTGGCGGCGGAGGGGACGATCGGCTTCCGCATCGGCCAGGTCTCCCGCCTCGTGGGATCGGACGGTCGCCTGAGCCAGGTGGTGGTCAAGGCCGACGACGGATCGGAAACGGAGATCGCCTGCGACGCGCTGCTCCCCTTCTTCGGGCTGACGATGAAGCTGGGGCCGATCGCCAACTTCGGGCTGAACCTCCACCAGAACCTGATCCCGGTGGACACCGAGAAGTTCGAGACCTCGACGCCGGGCATCTTCGCCATCGGCGACATCAACTGGTATCCGGGCAAGCTGAAGCTGATCCTGTCCGGTTTCCACGAGGCCGCTCTGATGGCGCAGGCCGCCTTCCGCATCGTCTTCCCGGAGAAGAAGCTGCGGTTCCAGTACACGACCTCCTCCACCGACCTGCACAACAAGCTGGGGGTCGCCGAGAAATGATCCGGGTGATCGACCGCGAGGGCGCGGAACACGAACTGGAGACGCTCGACGGCTGGCGGGTGATGGAGATCATCCGCGACCACGGCCTGCCCATCAAGGCGGAGTGCGGGGGGGCCTGCTCCTGCGCCACCTGCCACGTCTACGTGGACGAGGCGTGGCTCGCGAAGCTGCACCCGCCGCAGGACGAGGAGACGGCGATGCTGGACGAGGCGTTCGACGTCCGCGCGAACTCCCGCCTCAGCTGCCAGATCCTCTACGGCCCCGACCTCGACGGGCTGACCGTCACGCTGGCGCCCGAGGTCGGCTGAGGCGCGGGAGGTCATGCGGAACGTCGTCGGGAAACCGTAAGAAGGAGCCCCCCTCACACCGCCAGATGCCGGGTCCGCGCCGCCTCGTCGGCCATCAGCGCGGCCATCGTCCCCGTCCACCGGATCCGCCCGGTCTCGATCACGAAGGCCCGATCCGCGATCGCGCGGGCCACCGGGAGGGTCTGTTCGCACAGGAGGATGCCGAGCCCGTCGGATTTCAGCGCCCGGATGGTGCGGACGAGGTCCTCCACCACCACCGGGGCCAGCCCCTCCGTCGGTTCGTCCAGCAGAAGCACCGACGGGTTCCCCATCAGCGTCCGGGCGAGGGTGAGCATCTGCTGCTCGCCCCCCGACATGCGCCCGGCCGGACGGTCCTTCAGCCGTCCCAGCGCGGGAAAGACGGCGAACAGGCGGTCCTGCGTCCAGGCCGCGCGGCCCGCGACCGGCGGGCGACGGCCCACCTCCAGGTTCTCAGCCACCGTCAGGTCGGTGAAGATGCGGCGGTCCTCCGGCACCCAGCCGACCCCCGCCCGCGCGATCTCGAACGGCGAACGGCCGATCAGGTCCCGTCCATCGAGCCGCATGCGGCCCCCGGTCGGCGGCACGAGGCCCATGATCGCCTTCAGCGTCGTCGACTTGCCGGCCCCGTTGCGCCCGAGCAGCGCCACCACCTCCCCCGCCGCGACCGTCAAGGACACGTCCGCCAGCACGTGGGCGCGGCCGTAATGGGCGTCGAGGGCCTCGACGGTCAGCACGGCGGACCGTCCTCCCCGCCCAGGTAGGCCGCGCGCACCGCCGGATCGGCCCGGACCGCGGCCGGAGGGCCGTCCGCGATCGTCCGCCCCCGGTCGAGCACCAACACCCGGTCGGCATGGGCGAAGACCACGTCCATGTCGTGTTCGGTGAACAGCACCGCGATCCCCCGCTCCCGGGCGAGGCGGGCGGCGAGGCCCATCAGGGCGATCCGCTCGGGCGGCGCCATGCCCGCCGTCGGCTCGTCCATCAGCAGGAGGCGGGGCGCGTTGGACAGGGCCACCGCCAGCTCCACCCGCTTGAGGTCGCCGTAGGCCAGCACGCCGCAGGCGCGGTCCGCCTGATCGGCCATGCCGACGAGGTCGAGGAGCGCGTCCGCCGCGTCGTCGTGGCGGCGGTGTGCGGAGGCGAAGGGGTTCCAGAGGTCGCCGCGCACCGAAAGCAGCGCCGTCCGGACGTTCTCCCGCACCGTCATCGAGGGGAAGGTCGCCGTGATCTGGAAGGTGCGCCCCACCCCCCGCCGCCAGACCGCGCGGGGCGACAGGCCGGTCACGTCCTCCCCGCCCAGCAGAACCCGTCCCCGGTCCGGGCGGATCTGGCCGTTCAGCATGTTGAAGCAGGTGCTCTTCCCCGCCCCGTTCGGCCCGATGAGGGCGACGAGGCGGCCGGCCTCGACCGCGAGGTCGACGCCCGCGACCGCCTCCACCCCGCCGAAGGATTTCGCGAGGCCGCGCGCGTCGAGCACCGGGCCGCTCACCGCCGCCGCTCCGCCAGCGCGGC
>VYKX01000415.1_pt1 | contig 10329 bp, 8 predicted proteins | sample 5114471 | NCBI WGS metagenome assembly VYKX01 (sample SAMN12291785, study PRJNA351875) | freshwater metagenome | isolation source: freshwater lake | place: USA: Michigan, Gull Lake | collected 2013-08-08
TCGACGCGACGCTCGCGCGGACAGCACCCGGCGACCGCGTCGCGGACGCGCGACCCGACGAGCGCTGAGGTCCGCGGCGCGCGTTCGGGCACCGATCGCCCGGTGGAGCGCTCCGCAGGCCTGCGGCTTCGTGCTAGGATCATCCGATGCTCGGCCCGATCCACGCCTCCACCTTCACGACGCTCGACGCCGTCCGCCGCAGCCAGGGCGAGACGCTCCAGCGGCTCGGGCTGGGCACGATCGGGACCCCGTCGCGGATCGCCGGCGCCGGCCCGGGCTTCGTCCTGCGCGATTTCGGGGCGGACGACGCGGAGGGACCGGACCTCCTCCTCGTTCCTGCCCCGATCAAGAGCCCGGAGCTCTGGGATCTCCTTCCCGAGGCGAGCGTGGTCCGATCCGGCAGGGCCGCCGGCTTCCGCGTCTGGCGGATCGACTGGGCCGCCGACGAGGCGCCGCCCGCCGATCGCGGTCTCGACGCCTTCGCCGGGCGGATGCTGGCCGCCGCGGTCGATCTCGTCGCCGCGGAGACCGGCCGCGCCCACCCGGTGATCGCCGGTCACTCGCTCGGCGGCACCTTCGTCGGGCTCTTCGCGGCGCGCCATCCGGACGTTCCCGCCGCCGTCATCCTGGCGGAGGGGCCGCTCTCCTTCGCGCCGGGGTCGGGCGCGCTCGCGGATGCGGCGCGGGGGGCACCCGCGGACGCCTTCGAGACGCTCGGCACGGTCATGCCCGGCAGTCTCCTCGGCGCGATCGCCGCGCGCATTCTCCCCGACGAGTTCCAGTGGTGGCGGATGACCGATCGCCTTCTGGCGGCGGCGGATCCGGGTCGGTTGCGCGTCCATCTCGCGGTCGACCGCTGGGCCCATGCCGAGTTTCCGATGCCCCGCCGGCTGTTCCTCGACGTCCTCGGGCGGCTCTACCGGTCGGATGCGTTCATGGCGTCGGTGCTGGACCTCGACGGGGTCCGGATCGGACCGCGGGACATCGTCTCGCCGCTGATCGCCATCCTCGACCCGGGCGGCCGGGTCGTTCCGGACGGGGCGATCCGTCCGGCGCTCGAGGCGAGCCGGAGCCGGAGCGTCCGGACCTTCGAATGGCGGCCAGAGATCGGAACGGCCCTGCGCCATGTCGCCGCCCTGGTCGGACCCTTGGCCCACCGCCGGCTCTGGCCCGAGGTGCTGGCGCTGGCGCGCGCCCACGCGACCGCCGGTTGACGGCCGCGCCCCATGGGGACGGTCAGTCGCGCCCGTAGTCGAGAAGGAACTCCTCGAGCGCCGCCCGGGCCTCTTCGGCCAGACGACGGACGAGATCCCGATCGGGCTCCTGGCAAAGCGCCTCGCGCAGGGCGGACGTGGCGGACTGGCCGGCTCCGGCGAGGAGCTTGAGCTGGAGCCGTTCGATCAGGGCGATGTGGGCGTCGTCGGTCATGGCGGTGCCGTGCGGCGGAACGTGCGGCGGACCATGCCATGGCCCGGCAGCGAAGTGAACGACCCGCCGCCGCCGTGTCAGTTGCGTCCGCGCCGCGCCCGGGAGGCGAGGATGAAGGCGACCGGGACCGGGTTGTCGCGGTCGTGCCGAACGCCGGTGACGTGCAGGGCCCGCACCGCCAGGCCCGCCGCCTCGACCGACGCGACGGTGGACGGAACGTCGTGGGCATAGCGTCCGTCGGACCGCAGCACCCAGGACTGATCGCCCTCGTGGACGTCGATGCTGAGGACGACGGCGCCGTCCGGCCGCAAGGCGCGCGCGCAGGCATCGAGCCAGCGACCGACGGGACCTGTCTGCGCCAGCACGTCCACGAGGACGACGAGGTCCTGCGAAGCGGGCTGTCCCTGCAGGTGGGTGAGGGCCTCGGCGGCGTCCAGGCGGTCGTAGCAGCCCCGGGCGGCCGCGTATTCGACCATCCGCGCCGAGATGTCCACGCCCGCCAGCGTGCGCGACCAGGGCCGCAGGAGCAGGCCCGCCGAGCCGGTTCCGCAGCCGACGTCGAGCACGTCGAGCGACGCGGGTGCGGGTCCGAGCGTGCCGGCGACCATCGACGCCAGCAGGTTGGCCGAATACCAGCCCGTGAGCGGCAGCGCCTCCCCACGAACGGTGGCGAGGCGCTCGTGCACCGCGCGGACGCAGGCGGCGTCGGCCGCCTCGGGAAACGGCGGGAACTTGGCCTGCGCCGCCGACAGATGGCGCGCGACCGGATCGTCGGGCATGGCGCGGACCCAGCCGCGCACGGCGATGGTGGCGTCGTTGGGCTCGTCGAGCGCGAAGAGCGCGTCGACGAGGTGGGTCCACCCTTCGGCCAGCTGGGGCCGCTCCATCACCGCCGCACGGAAGGCGGCGACGCTGTCGGCCGTCCGCCCGAGGCCGCGCAGACAGATCCCCATCTGGACGAGCGCCTCGGCCGCCATCGCCGGATGGACCTCGCGGACGGCCTGGAACGCCAGCAGACCGTCGGCGAACCGGGCGGCACGCCGGAACGCGAGGCCCAGGTCGAACAGCCGCGGCCACGCGGATCCGTCGATCTCGACCGCGCGGGACAGCTGGAGCGCGGCCTCGTCGAGCCGGCCCGCCGACAGGAGGAGCATGCCGTAGCCGAGATTCGCCCCGGAAACCTCCGGGTCGAGACGCAGCGCGGCGAGGTAGTCGCCCTCGGCCGCGACGGTCTCGCCCATCTCCCGCTTGGTGTCGGCGAGGAGGCGGTGGGCCGCGGCCGACTGCGGCAGCAGGGTGACCACCTGCTCCACCAGCGGCCGCGCCAGCCAGGGTTCGCGCCGTGCGAGGTGGCGGACAGCGAGGTCGAGCGTGTCGGAGACGATGGTCGCCGTCCCGCCGCCCGCGTCCGTGCCTTCCGCGCCCGCTTCCGGATGAATGAACTGCATGGCCGTGCGTCCCGTTCCCGTGGTGCCGGTCCGTCGATCAGAGGAAGTTCACGAGGGTGAGGTCCTGCAGCTTCGCCGTCACCCGATAGGATGCCTGGAGCTGCGTCTGGGCGAGCTGGAGCTTGCTGATCGCGTCGGCCACGTCGACGTCCTCGGCCTTGCCGAGCACCTGCTTGAGGTGCAGCGACATCTGGTCGAGACGGATGCGGGTGTCGTCGATCGACTTCGCCGTGTTGCCGAGGATGCCGATCTGGTCGTCGAGACGCGCCTTGCCCGATTGGATGGCCGACTTCGCCGACGTGACCAGCTGGTCGAACCCCTGCTGCTGGGGCGTCGTCCCGGTGGTCGGGTACTCGCCGATGGTGGCGATCATCGCGAGGCCGCGGATGATCTCGCGGAACTGATGGGCGTCGGCCCGCAGGTCCTGGTTCTGCGACGTGTTCGCGACGCCAGCGGTGTAACCCGGCACGCCGTAGATCTGCTTGTCGATGCGGTCGTCGATCCGGAGGTTCACCGCGATGTCGTTCGCCGGCGTCGCGACGACGGCAGCGGCATAGAGCGAGGCGGTGGGGTTCGCCGTGAGAGCGGTCAGCGCCGGCGCGGCCGTGGTGGTGTCGCGGCGCAGCGAGATGTTCGTGTAGTCGGTGATGAGGTTGGTCGCGTTGGTGTAGGCCGCGGGAAAGGTCGTGCTCCCGAACGACGTGAGCAGCGCCGTGACGCCGGCGGCGGGGACAGGTCGGGTCTGGCTCTCGGCACCGGCGAAGACGTAGCGCCCGTCCACCTCGGTGTTCAGGAGGTCCGTCACCTCCTGCAGCGCCTTCAGCGCCTTTTCCTTGATCGGCGCCATCGACGGCCGCCCCGTGCCCTGGATCGACGTCAGCGTGACCGTCATGTCCCGGGCGATGTCGGAGACGCGCGTCAGCACGGTCTCCATGATGTCGGTCCGGCCCTTCGACAGGTTCATGTTGCGCGTGTAGACCTCGAACCGGTCGATGGTCGGACGGAGGTCGAGCGAGATCCGGCCGTCGCTCGGGCCGAAGTCGCCGAAGCGGCTGCCCTTCTTGCCGGTCGCGATCTGGTCGTTGAGGTCCTGCAGCCGCTGTTGCGTGCCGAGGTTCGCCTGCTGGAGCCGCGAGAAGAGGCCGAGGGTGGAGATGCCGGTCATGGGTCAGGTCCTCGATCGGGTCAGCGGATGATGCCCATCAGGTCGTCGAACATGCGGTTCGTCGCCGTGATCACGCGGGCGTTCGCCCCGTAGGTCTGCTGGAGCTGGATCAGGAGCGAGACCTCCTGGTCGAGGTTCACGCCGGACTGGTCGCTGATCTTGTTCGTCAGGCTGTCGCGATAGGTCGTCTCGCCCTTGAGCAGCGTCGTCAGGTTGGCGCGCTCGTTGGACTGGTAGGCGACGATCTCGCGGGTGAACTGCGCGAGCGACGCGCTGGGCGGGAGCATAGTGGGAATGTCGCCGTTCGGACCCAGGTTCGTGGTGGCGAACGTGACCGTGTTGGTGTCGAACACGTTGTTCAGGAGCGTCGTGACCAGCGTGTTGTCGCCGACCGGCCGGGTCGTCGCCGTGGGGATCGTGGCCGGCGTGGCGTTCGCCCATCCCTGCTGGACCAGCGTCTGGTTGTTCTTGATCGGGTCGGGAACGGTGATCGACTTCGAATAGCCGATCCGTCCGGTGGTGGTCAGCGTCGCGTCGGGCATCGCGCCGGCGGCCGTGTTACCGAACAGGCGCAGCCCCTGGGCGTTGAAGGTCACCGTCATCCGGTAGGCGAACTCGTCGAGCTGCGCCTGGAACTGCGGGATGGTGTCGTCCCTCAGCTGGATGTATCCGCCGATACGGCCGCCGACGATCTCGGTCGTGATGTCAGCGCCGCCGAGCAGGATCCCGTTGATGCCGCCGCCCGGATAAAAGGTGTTGTTGTCCGTCTTCGTCGGCGTGAAGGAGAAGGGGAACGCCGTCCGGTCGACCAGCGTGCGGCCGTTCGACGTCAGGACCGCGGCGGTCCCGTCCTGGCGCCTGATGACCGTGAGGTCCATCTCCTCGGACAGCTTCCGGATCGCCTCGTCGCGCTGGTCCTCGATGTCGGGCACCTTGCGTCCGGCCTTGACCGCGGTCGAGATGCTGTCGTTGAGGTTGGCGATGTTCTGGAGAAGGTTGTTCACCTTCGTGATCGACGCCGCGATGTCGGTCTCGGTCCGGTCGCGCTCGTCCTCGTAGACGGCGGCGAGACGGCGGATCGTCTCAGTCAGCGTCGTGGCGCGGCTCACGACCGCCTGCTGGAGGGCCGGGGACTCCGGGGACGAGGACAACTCCGAGAAAGCCTCCCGCAGACGTCCGAACACGCTCGAGAGCGAGAGCTCGTCCTCCGGGTCCACGTTCACCGCCTCGATGCGACCGAGCGCAGCCTCGCGTGCCGTGAAGTTCGCGACCTTGCCCTCCTGGAGTGCCAGGTCGCGGCGCATCGCCTCGTCCACGATCCGCACCGCGTCGAGCGCGTTGACGCCGCCGACGCGGGGATCGCGGCCTTCCTGCTTGTGGATCTTGCGCGTGTAGCCTTCGGTCTGCCCGTTCGAGACGTTTCGGGAGACGACCTCGATGTTCTTCTGGGTGACGGCCAGACCGCTGACGGCATTACGCAGCGTGACTTCGAGGGACATGACGACGTGTCTCCGTGCGACGGTGCCGAATTCGGCTACGGCCCGTAATTCAAGGACCGTACCAATCGCGAAGACGGGGATTCCGGCGGGTCGCTGGCCGGACGACGGCACATCGCGGCAAGAAGTGCCCGGTCAGGACTGCCCGGCGACCGGTTGTTGCCCACCCGATCGCCCCGCACAACCGAAAGTCAGGTTGACAGATGGCGCAGGATCACACTAAATAATCGATTAGGAGGTGTGCCATGGATGGTGTCGGTCTGCAGCTGGGCATCTCGTCCGCTTTTTCGCTGCCTGGTCCGTCGATCGATCGATCGACGGTCGATAGCGCGTTTACAGGCGGTGTCCGCGGGGGAAACCTCAACCCCATCGATCGTGTCCAGTCCGTCTCGCTCGACGGCATTGGACAGGAGGACGACGCGGAAGAGGCCGTCGATACCGGTTACGCCTATGGCCCCTTCTACACCAACCGGCTCATCTACCTCGACATCCAGGCCGAACTGATGGTCGTGCAGTTCCGCGACGCGCTCGACCGCGAGGTGCGGCTCCAGTTTCCGCCGGAACTCACCTTGAAGGCCTACAGGGGCACCGGTCGGACGGAGATCGAAGAGGCACCGCCCTCCCCCGTCGCGTCCGACGAGGCGCCGCTCCCCGGTCTTCCCAAGGCGGCCAACGACGGCCTTCCCCAGGCACTGTCGGTCGAACCGACGCGCAAGCCCGAACCGGCCGAAACGCCGGCCGGTGTCGCCCCCGCGCTCGTTCGCGAGAAGGCGGCACCGGCACCCGGGCAGACGATCGAACTCGTCGCCTGAGGCACACGGTCCCGGCCGGCGGCCCGTTGCTGCGACCGGGGACCATCGACACGCCGTGAAACCCGCCCCCCCGAAAGGAGGGCGGGTTTTTCGACGCGTCCGAAGGACCGCGGCGGCCGGCGCGACCCGCACCGGCCGCGCCCGGTCATCGCTTGAGGTTCACCACCTCTTCCAGCATCTGATCGCTCGTGCTGATGCTGCGCGCATTGGCCGAGAAGATCCGCTGGGTGACGATCATCTTCGAGAACTCGTCGGCGACGTCGACGTTCGAGCCCTCGAGCGCGCTGCCGGTCAGGTTGCCCGTGCCGCCGCGACCGGCGGCGTTGAGCGTCGGCGTACCGCTGTCGTTCGTGGCCGCGTAGGACCCGCCGTCGAGGCGCTGGAGCGCGTTCGGCGCCTGGAACGACGCGAGCGGGATCTGGTAGAGCGTCCGCGTCTGCCCGTTCGTGTAGTTCGCGATCACATAGCCGTCGTCGTTGATGTTGAGCTCGCGGAACTGGCCCGTGGTAAATCCGTTCGGGTTGAGCGAACGGACAGCGAGCTGGGTGTTCGTGTCCGAGAACTGAGTCGTTCCAGCCGCCGAGGCGAAGGTTCCGAAGTTCAGCGTCACGTTCGTCGTGCTGCCGGTGAACGGCGTCGTAAGCGTCAGGGACGCAGTATTGCCGGCCGTTCCGGTGCCGCCGATGGTTGCAAGCGTGCCGGCGGGCACGCCGGCGGGCGTGGTTCCATCGGCGAACACGAACGTTGATCCCGCGATAGCCGCACCGGCCGCGGCGTTCTGGACACCCGCCGTCGTGGGATCGTCGTCGATCGTCGCCGAGGGAGTGACGTCGCCGAACAAGTTGGTGAGAACGCCGTTCTCGTTGACGAGGCCGACGTTCAGTTCCCACGTATTCGCTGCAGCAGCCTTGACCCACCGCAGCGACAGGTTGTTCACGTTGCCAAACTGGTCGTAAACCTGCGCGGTCGATGTGAACTCCGCGGCCGTCGCCGCGTTGGACGGCAGGTTGGCGATGTACTCGACCGTGGTGGTCTGGCTCGCCGCGACCGGCGCCTGGCTCACCTGGATCGGGCTCGCGGAGGCCGTGTTGGCCGTCCAGTTGCTCGTGGCGGCCGGATTGGTGACCGCCCAACCCCGCAGGTACTGCCCGGAGCCGTTGACCATGAACCCGTCCTTGTTCAAGGCGAAGTCGCCCCGGCGGGAATAGGTCGTCGTTGCGCTGGTCGCGTTCTCAGCCACGGCGAAGAAGCCGCCGCCGCTGATCGCGATGTCCGTGGAGGACTGCGTCGAGAGCAACGTCCCCTGGATGTTGTTCTGGTAGGCCGGCGATGCGATCACGGCGCCCGGCGTGTTGATGCGGGCCGTGGAGTTCGTGACGAGGTGCGAGAACCGCGTGTCGGCCCGCTTGAAGCCGGTCGTCTGCGTGTTCGCGAGGTTTTCCGAGATGTTACCCATAGCGCGTGACTGGGCATTCATGCCAGACACGCCGGTGGTGAGTGCGCCGAACAGGCTCATTTAAGCCTCCTGGTCCTGAGGAGCGTCGGACCATGATCAGCAACACTCATGCCACGAATATCTAACTATCAGAACGGCGGAGACTCGGCGACGACTCGACGGCGACGGCGCCCGCCCCTGTCGGAATTGCCGGGATCGGCCCCGGAGCGGCAAATGATTCCGACCCGCGACCGGCACCCTTTGCCGATCCGGCCGCGGACGGACAGCCGATGACGCGGGGGTCCTTCTGACCCGAGGATTGCTCCCCTCCCCGTCCGGGGACCGTGCGACGGGACGCCTCGCGGCGTCGGCACCGATGCCCGTGGGGCATCAGCGCTTCAGGTTCACCACCTCGCTCAGCATCTCGTCGCTGGTGGTGATGGAACGGGCGTTGGCGGAGAAGATCCGCTGGGTGACGATCATCTTGGAGAATTCGTCCGCCACGTCGACGTTCGAGCCCTCGAGCGCGTTGCCGCTCAGCGTCCCGGTGCCGCCGCGGCCGGCCGCGTTCAGGATCGGCTGACCGCTGTCGAGCGTCGGGGCGTAGGCTCCGGCGTCGAGGCGCTGCAGCTGGTTGGGCGAGGGGAAGGTCGCCAGCGGGATCTGATAGAGCGTCCGCGTCGTGCCGTTGGTGTAGTTCGCCGTCACGAAGCCGTCGTCGCTGACCGCGAGATCGCGGAACTGACCCACGCCGTAGCCGTTCTGCGACAGGGTCCGGACGCTCACCTGCGTGTTGGTGTCGGCGTACTGCGTCGTGCCGGCGGTCGACGCGAAGTTCCCGAAGTTGATCGTGACGTTCGACGCTGCGGCGCCGAACGGCGTGGGGAGCGTGATCGTCGCGGGGCTGCCCGCGGGACCCGAGCCGCCGATCGTGGCGAGCGAGCCCGCCGGAACGGTGGAAACGGAACCGTCCCCGAACACGAACGCCTGCGCTGTGCCGACGACCGGCGGTACAGTGGTGCCCGTGAACGCCTGGCCGAACAGGTTCGTGCGCGCCCCGCTCTCGTCGGTGATGCCGATGTTCAGGTTCCAGGTGTTGGGGGTGGCGGTGTCTTTGACCCAGCGCAGCGACAGATTGTTCACGTTTCCGAACTGGTCGTAGACCTGCGCCGACGACGTGAAGTTCGTGCCGCCGACGGCGTTCGAGGGGAGGTTCGCCACGAAGTCGAGGGTGGTCGTCTGGCTCGCGGGAACGGGCGCCTGGCTCACCTGGATCGGGCTTGCGGAGGCCGTGTTGGCCGTCCATCCGCTCGTCGCGGCCGGGTTGGTGATGGTCCAGCCGCGCAGGAACTGCCCGGCGCCGTTCACCATGTAGCCGTCCTTGTCGAGCGCGAAGTCGCCCCGGCGGGAATAGCTCGTCGTCGCGCTGGTGGCGCTGTCGGCGATTGCGAAGAAGCCGCCACCGGTGATCGCGAGGTCGGTCGACGACTGGGTGGAGAGCAGCGTCCCCTGGATGTTGTTCTGGTAGGCCGGGGTGGCGATCACGCCGCCGGGCGTGTTGTTCCGCGCCGACGAGTTGGTGACGAGGTGGGCGAAGCGCGTGTCGGCCCGCTTGTAGGCGGTCGTCTGCGTGTTCGCGAGGTTCTCCGAGATGTTGCCCATGGAGCGTGACTGGGCGTTCATGCCCGAAACGCCGGTAGTGAGTGCGCCGAACAGGCTCATTGAGGCCTCCTGGTCCCGAGGATCTTGTCGCTTTGGTTGCACGCAACGGACGTGCCACTCTTCGAGCGAGCATTATCCACGCAAAAGTTAAGCATCCTTCTCATTCCGCCATCCCTGAATGTGGCGACATTTGCCGGCCGGGTCCCGCGGAACCGGCACAATGTACCGGCGTGCCCGGTACGGCTTGCCCATGGCCGGTGCGGCACCGCGCCGTCCGGCCCTCGCACGACATGAATCCGCGTACGCGTGCGACCGTCGCCGATGGCACCGGGATTGCTTGAGGGCTGACGACACCGTCGAAGGGCTTCGCGCCATGGACATCACCCTCTCCCCGACCGCCCCCTCGCCCGCTCCCGCGGTCGCAGCGCTCGGCACGCCATCGCCGGATGCGGCCGCAGCCTCGCAGTTCGCCGAGGCGTTCGCCGCGATCCTCGGCCCGATGGCCCCGGACGCCACCGTCGATCCGGCCGCGCCGGGCGCGACCGACGGCAAGGCCGCCCAGACCGACCCGACGCTTCTTCTTCTGGCCGGCCTGCTCGTCCCCGGCCTCCAGATGCAGCAGCAGGCGACGGCGACGCCGGTGACGCTCGCTCCGGGTCTGACCCAGGGTCTGGCCGACCCCGCGCTGACGGCGGAGATCCCGGCCGACGAGGCGACCCTCCTCGCCGAGGGGCTCGTCCCCGCGATTACGACGGACCCCACCGGTGCGGTGGCTCCCGATGCGGGCGCCGAGGGTACCGGGGCCGCGCCGTCGGTGCAGGCCGAGACCGCCGCGACCGAGACGACGCAGTCCGCGGAGCAGCTCGCGGCGGCGCAGGTCCTC
>VYKX01000417.1_pt1 | contig 10323 bp, 9 predicted proteins | sample 5114471 | NCBI WGS metagenome assembly VYKX01 (sample SAMN12291785, study PRJNA351875) | freshwater metagenome | isolation source: freshwater lake | place: USA: Michigan, Gull Lake | collected 2013-08-08
GATCCATTTGGCCGTCGCCCTTGGGCTGGCGCTGGTCTCCGCGCTGGTGGTGCGGCTGATGATCGCCTTTCCGATTTTGGACCACCCCAATGCGCGGTCCAGCCACAGCCGGCCAACCCCACGCGGCGGCGGGCTTGGCATTGTGGTGGCCTTCACCCTTGGCATGGGGGTTTTGTATTGGCAGGCGGAACATGCGCGCCTGCCGGGGCCGCAATTCCTTGGCGTAATCGGCGCGGCGCTGGCGATTGCGGCGGTCTCGCTTTGGGATGATGCGTGGAATTTGCGCTTTGCGGTGAAGCTGGCGGCGCAGGCTTTGGCGGCGCTGGTGGCCATTGGAAGCGGGCTTGAATTGCAGCGGATCGCGCTGCCGGGCCTGGGGCCGATACAGCTTGGTGCTTTGGGGCCGGTTCTGACACTTTTCTGGATTCTGGGCTGCACCAATGCGATGAATTTCATGGATGGGCTGGATGGGCTGGTGGGGGGGGCGGTGTTCCTCGCGCTGCTCATCCTTTGCGCCATTGCCGAACATCAGGGTGGCTGGTTTGTCTATCTGGCATCCATGATGCTGGCTGCCGGGTTGCTTGGCTTTCTGCCTTTCAACCTGCATCCGGCGCGGATTTTCATGGGCGATGTCGGCAGCCAATTCCTGGGTTTTATGGTGGCGATCCTGGCGGTGGCGGCAGCGCGGTTTGATGCGGCGGAGGTGTCTTTCATGCTGGTGCCGCTGCTATTGTTCGGCTTGCTTTTCGATGCGGCCTTTACCCTGGCCAGACGGGCCGCCATGGGGCTCAATATCACCGCGGCGCATCGGACGCATTTGTATCAAATGGCCCAACGGAGCGGGCTTGGGGTGCGTCACGTGGCTGCCGTGCATTGGGGATTTGTGCTGGCCAATGGGGTGCTTGCCTTGGCCTTTTTGGGTCTTGATCCCGCGCTTAAGGCGCTGGTCTTTTTGCCCGCGCTTGGGCTGCAAATCATTTGGCTGATTTACGTTCGTGCACGCATGCGGCGCGCCGGGCTCTCCTGGAGCGACTGAGTCACCTTTGCGCCGGACGGGAGGTCGCGTTTGCGGTTTGTTGGCGCTGCGCACCATTGGCCGCGCTGCCCTGTTCCACGCGCTGAGCGGGGCGGGCTGCGGGTCTTGGGGGCGGTCGCGTTGCAGTGGTCTGCGTTTGGCGCACCGGCACAGCCACCTGCCCTTGGCGATTTTGCGCGCTGGCCACTTGCTGCTCCGGGCGACGCTGCGCTTGGGCGGGCGGCGCCAGACGCTGATTGTTTTGCGCCACGGGCCGTGCGGCGGGCGTATTGCGCCGGGGTGCGGGTGCGGCGGCGGCCATCACGGAAGAAGGCGCCCTTGGCGCAATCCCCATGCGGGCAAAACCCTGATCGAGCAGCGCGCCCATATGACGATCTCGCTCCACCCAGGAGGAACCGCCAAAGGTGGCACCCACTAGCCGCACCCCATCGCGCTGCGCCGAGGTCACGATATTGAAGCCGGACGCATTGATGAAGCCGGTCTTGATGCCATCCGCACCATCATAATCTCCGAGCATGCGGTTATGATTACGGATCTGCGCCCGCCCCCAGGCGAAATGCACCGTGCCGAAATAATGGTAGCGGTTGGGGAAATCCGTGAATAGGCGCCGACCAAGGGTCGCCATATCCCGCGCTGTCGTCACCTGTTCCCAATCCGGCAGGCCAGAGGCATTGCGAAAGCGCGTTTGCGTCATGCCAAGGCTGCGCGCGCGCATGGTCATCATTTGCGCGAAGCGTTCCTCTGAACCGCCAATATGCTCGCCAACTGCCGCGGCCACATCATTGGCGCTTTTGGCCACCAGCGCCAGGATTGCCTGTTCCACCGTAAGGCCACCGCCAGGCGGAATGCCGAGCTTTGAAGGCGGGCGGGAAGCGGCTTCCTCGCTCATCACCACGCGGCTATTGAGTTGAGTACGGCCATCGCGCAGCGCCTCAAACAGCATGTAGAGAGTCATCATTTTGGTGAGCGATGCCGGGAAGCGCGGTTCATCCGCACCAGCGTCAATCAAAATGGTCCCGGTGCGGGCTTCCATGACAATGGCGGAATAGCGCGCGCTGCCAATCTGCGCTTCGGCGGCGCGCCAAGGCAGGGCCGCAAACGCAGCGCCCAAGACCAGCACAGCGAATCGAACGGCAAGGCTCCCCAGGCCTTGGCGGCGAATCCTCATTCAGCGCAAACCCCCTGATGGCGCGAGGCGTCGCCGCCCCACACCTGTCTTCCCCTAGAGCCCTCATAGCCCTTCAGCGCCGCCCCGTCCAGCAAAAAATACCGAAATCCTCATTTCATCAGAGGCTTAACAAATTCGCTTGAGTCATCACCCGAAAAGCTCTCGTACCCCTCTCCGGATCCCTTTTCAAAAATTTTTGTGCAGTGCAATAATTTCCTTGCAATCGCCCCAGCATCGTGCGTAAAAGCTGCTCATGTTGCAGCGCAGCAAATCTCCTCGGCCCTCCCGGCCGGCACATAAGGCCCGGGCTGCTGCGCCCCGGACAGGCAAGGAAAGGATTGAGATCATGGCACAAAGCAAAAGCCAGGTTGTGAGCAAGGTGGCGGCGGAAGCTGCAGAACAGGCTCAAAAAGTGATGAATGACGGTGCGGCGCAGGCCCGCGTAGCAATGGAGGAGAACATGGATCAGATGACCAAGGGTGCCGAGAGCATCTTCAAGGCGGCGGAAGAAGCCGCTGATTTCGGCCGCGGCAATGTGGAGGCCTTCACCAAGGCCGCGCAGACCTGGGCCTCGGGCTCTCAGGACCTCGCCCGCCAGTATATGGCGCTGGCGCAGGGCCTGACCGACCACGCGCTCGAAGGTGCCAAGGCGCTGTCCGGCGTGAAGAGCGTGAATGAGGCCGCTGAACTGCAGGCGAAGTTCGCCAAGGCCGCTTTGGAGAAGATGGTTGCCGAAGGCACCAAGCTTCAGGAAGCTTCCGTGAAGCTCGCCGAAAGCGCCTTCGCCCCGGTCAATGCGCGCATGACGGTTGCGATGGAAAAGCTGGCGAAGCCGCTGGCGGCCTGAATTGGAGCATTTTCAAGTCAAGTGGTTTCACTTGGCGACTCGGAAAATGCGACCAAACGAGACTTGAGGGTGTATCCGGCGAACGCAAGTGAGCGGGATTCACACTAAAACGGGGCTTCTGCCCCGTTCTGGCTTGGCTGCCCCCCTCCCCCCCCTCCTCCCCATCGGGGGGTAGCCGGCAAATGGCGTGATCCATATCAATGGGTCACGCTATTTTTTTGCCTTGAATAGCCCGGCGTCTTCGCGAAAGAATCTTGCCTTGACTGCAACCGGGGCTTCACCTTCTGCCATTCGCTCCATATTCTACAGGTAGCGCGGCGTGGTAGTCCGCACCCTGGAAGACTGAACCGAGAGCATGAGCGATCAGGATAAGCGCCCGAATGACGGGCAAGGTGGTGGTGAAGGGCCGCAGACGGGCATCGTAGTCAAGGCGCGCCCGCGCACCAAGAAGCCAGCCATGTACAAGGTATTGATGCTGAACGATGATTACACGCCGATGGAATTCGTCGTTCACGTCTTGGAGAGGTTTTTCCAGAAGAATCGTGAGGAGGCGACGCGCATCATGCTGCATGTGCATCGCCGTGGTGTCGGGGTCTGCGGTGTCTTCACCTATGAAATCGCAGAAACCAAGGTAACGCAGGTGATGGATCTGGCCCGCCAGAACCAACATCCGCTACAATGCACCATCGAGAAGGATTGAAGCAGGGGGTCGCAGAATCCCAGGAGGGCGCCTAAATTGGGTGTGGAAATCGGCCAGATGGTCCTGCAACGCCAGGACATCCGGCCAAGATGGAGCGTCGTTGATCATGTTGTCCCGTAATCTAGAACAGACGCTGCATCGCGCCCTGGCCTTGGCTGGTGAGCGCCGACATGAATACGCAACGCTGGAACATCTGCTGCTGGCGCTTGGCGATGATGCCGATGCAACGGGCGTGCTGCGTGCCTGCGGTGTGGATGTTGAAAAGCTCAAGCGCGACCTGACCGAGTTTCTGGATAAGGATCTGGCCGGGCTGGTGACGGAACGCGGCGGCGATCCCAAGCCCACCGCCGGCTTTCAGCGCGTGGTGCAGCGCGCCGCCATTCATGTGCAATCCTCTGGCCGCGATGAAGTGACCGGCGCCAATGTGCTTGTCGCGCTGTTTTCTGAACGCGAATCCCACGCCGTTTATTTCCTGCAATTGCAGGACATGACTCGGCTGGATGCGGTGAACTTCATCAGCCATGGCATTGCCAAGGCGCCTGGGCGTTCGCAGCCCCGCGCGGCGAAGGGCGATGGCGCGGGGGGCAATGAGGAATCGGGCCAGGAACGCGAAGAAAAGGGCCGTGGCGCGCCGCGTGGGCAGGATGCGCTGGCGAATTACTGCGTGAACCTGAACAAGAAGGCCGAACAGGGCAAGATTGACCCGCTGATTGGCCGTGATCAGGAAATTGAGCGCACCATCCAAATCCTGTGCCGCCGCACCAAGAACAACCCGCTTTATGTCGGCGATCCTGGCGTGGGCAAAACCGCGATTGCGGAAGGGCTGGCCAAGCGCATTGTGGAAGGTGATGTGCCGGAAGTGCTGGCGAAATCCACCATCTATTCGCTGGATATGGGCAGCCTTTTGGCCGGCACGCGCTATCGCGGCGATTTCGAAGAACGCCTGAAGGCCGTGGTGACGGAATTGGAAGCGCAGCCCGGTTCCGTGCTGTTCATTGATGAAATCCATACCGTGATCGGCGCAGGTGCTACCTCAGGCGGGGCGATGGATGCGTCCAACCTGCTGAAGCCCGCCTTGTCGCAGGGCACCATCCGCTGCATCGGTTCCACCACCTATAAGGAATACCGTACGCATTTTGAAAAGGACCGCGCTTTGGTGCGGCGCTTCCAGAAGATTGATGTGAATGAGCCATCGCTTGAAGATGCGGTGAAGATCCTGCAGGGTCTCAAGACCAATTACGAAAAGCACCATAAGGTGCGCTATACGCCGGAAGCAATCCGCGCCGCGGTGGAGCTTTCCGCGAAATACATCCATGACCGCAAGCTGCCCGATAAGGCGATTGACGTGATTGATGAGGTCGGCGCATCGCGCATGCTGCTGCCTGAGAACAAGCGCCGCAAGACCGTGACGCTGAAGGATGTGGAAGATATTGTCGCGAAGATCGCGCGCATTCCGCCGAAATCGGTTTCCACCGATGATCGGGAAACGCTCAAGAATCTGGAACGCGACTTGAAGGCGATGGTCTTCGGCCAGGAAAAGGCGATTGAAGCGCTGGCCAGTGCCATAAAGCTTTCCCGCGCTGGGCTGCGCGATGCGGAAAAGCCGATTGGGAATTATTTGTTCTCGGGGCCCACGGGCGTTGGCAAGACGGAAGTCGCCAAGCAATTGGCGAAGACGCTTGGCATTGAACTGATCCGCTTCGACATGTCCGAATATATGGAACGCCATAGCGTCTCACGCCTGATTGGTGCGCCGCCTGGCTATGTCGGCTTCGATCAGGGCGGGCTTTTGACCGATGCGATTGATCAGCACCCGCATGCGGTATTGTTGCTTGATGAAATCGAAAAGGCGCATCAGGATTTGTACAATATCCTGTTGCAGGTGATGGATCACGGGAAGCTTACGGACCACAACGGCAAGAATGTGGATTTCCGCAATGTGATCCTGATCATGACCACCAATGCGGGCGCTTCCGATATGGCGAAACCCGCCATTGGCTTTGAACGCGCTGCCCGCGTGGGTGAGGATGAAGAAGCGATCAAGCGGATGTTCACGCCGGAATTCCGCAATCGCCTGGATGCAGTGGTGACCTTTGCAGGCCTGTCGCCGGAGATTGTGGCGCAGGTTGTCGAGAAATTCGTCATGCAATTGGAAGCGCAGCTTGCTGACCGGAACGTGACGATTGAACTTTCCTCGGCTGCCAAGGAATGGCTGGCGGAGCGTGGCTATGACCCGCTTTATGGCGCGCGGCCTTTGGCGCGGGTGATCCAGGAATATGTGAAAAAGCCGCTGGCTGAGGAATTGCTGTTTGGCAAACTCGCCAAGGGTGGATCGGTGAAGGTGGGGCTGCGTGATGGCGCGCTGACCTTCGATTGCCAGGAAGCCGCCCCACCCGCGCTGCCCAAGCCCGAGGAAGATCGGGATGCGGAGCGTGAGCCGGAAAACGTAGAATAATGCTGCAACGCTTTGGCCGCTTGGTGAAAACCGCCAGCGGCCAAGGGCTTCATGCCATCACGGATGATGTGCGCGCCTGGGTGGCTTCGCAGGGTATCTCAAACGGTTTGCTGACAATTTGGTGCCGGCACACTTCCGCATCACTGCTGGTGCAGGCCAATGCTGATCCCGAAGTGCTGGCTGATTTGGAAGCCTTCTTTTTGCGCCTGGTGCCGAAAGGGCGCGGGCTTTATCGGCATGAGGATGAGGCGCTGGACAATATGCCCGCGCATATCCGTGCTGCGCTGACGCAAAGCAGCGTCAGCATTCCGGTGCAGGAAGCGGTGCCGATGCTTGGGAAATTTCAGGAGATTTATCTATTCGAACATCGTCGAGGTGCGCCGGAGCGCAGCCTCGATATGCACCTTATGGGCGAGGCGTGATCACTCCGCCGCTTGCGCTGAAGCCTGACCCTGCACGGTAAAGAAGCTCGCGGATTTGGGCTGTTGCGGCAATTCCACGCGGGTTTCGGTAATGCGCGCAAAGCGTGCCGGCTTGCCGCGAATAACCTCACCCTCATGCGTGCTCGGCATCGGGTTGCGCGCCAGCGGCACGGCATCGGCGGCGGTATAGACGCAAATATATAGCCCGCGCGGCTTGGTGCCGGCATTGGGCGCGGAACCATGCGCCAGCTTGGTATGCATCAGGCACACTGACCCCGCCGGGCCATAGCAGGGAATGCTTTGCGCCAGCAGCGCCTTTTCATCCGCGTCCGATACCGCGCCGGTGAAACGATCCCCATCAAACAGCGAATACATCGGCCCCTTGTGGGAACCCGGCACAATTGTCAGCGCGCCATTGGTTTCATCCACATCATCCAGGAACAAAAGCGCTGTGATGATGTCGTCATTGGTATGCGGCGTATAGGCGAAGTCCTGATGATACAGCACCTCGGTCTTCGCCCCCATCAGCTTCAAATTGATCTTGCAATGATGGAATTTTACATCGGGGCCGATCAGTTCGGCCACCATTTCCGTCATGTCACTGTCACGCATCGCTTCCAGATAGGCGGGCGAGATATCGGATGGGTTATTGATCCGCCTGAGCGCGGGGTTTTCGGCGGAATGTTCCTTGCCCATGTCAAAACGCGGGCGGCCATCCACGCAGGGCGGACCGAAAGGCGTGGTATGGGCGCGGCTTTCGTCCACCCAGCCGGCGATCTCGGCCCGCAGCCGCGCCAGTAGATCGGGGGAGACAGCATTCGGCACCACCAGGCAGCCATTGCGCCAGAAGGCATCCTTCTGTTCCTGCGTCAAAACACCCATCTTGCGTCCTCCAAGCTTGAAACTTGGTCAATGTTAAGCGCAAAGCCGGCCCGAGTCATCCCGCCACCCACCCCCGCTTGACCAGCAGCGGTGGCGCGGAAAACACTGGGGCCAGAAACAAAACCGCCGAGGAAACCCCATGACACGAATACTCACCCGCCGCGCCGCTGGGGCGCTCGCGCTCTCAAGCCTGGCCACGCTGCCGCGTGCTGCCCGGGCGCAGCAGGGCCGGCCCATCCGGCTGGTGGTGGGCTTCGCTGCGGGTGGCCCCACCGATGTGATCGCCCGCGTGCTCGGGCAGGAAATGCAGGGGCTGCTCGGCCAGCCCGTGGTGGTGGAAAACCGCGCCGGCGCCAATTCCCTGATCGCAACCGAAGGCGTCATGCGCGATGCGCCAGATGGGCAAAGCCTGCTGGTGACCACACTCGCGCACAGCGTGAATTCAATCCTGTTGCCCAATGCGCGCTATCGCCCGCTTGAGGATTTCACGCCGGTTTCACTGATCGCGACGCTGCCCCTGATTGCGGTGACGGCGACCAATGCGCCCTATGCCAATATCGGCGCCGTGGTGGCGGCGGCCAAGGCGCGGCCTGGTTCGGTGACTTATGGCTCAGCCGGCAATGGCGGTTCGGCGCATCTTTCCGCCGCCTTGCTTGCCGTGATGACGCAGACGGAAATGACCCATGTGCCCTTCCGCGGCAATGCGCCGGCGCTGGCCGAGGTCATGTCCGGGCGCATTTCCTTCATGTTCTACCCCATGGTCGGCATTGCCGAGCATATCCAGCGCGGCCAATTGCGCGGCTTGGCGGTCAGCACTGCGGAACGCCACCCGGATTTCCCGGATGTGCCCACCATGGCGGAAGCGGGTTTTGGCGGGTTTGAACGCTATATCCAGGGGGTTGGCCTGGTGGCACCCGCTGAGACGCCCGCCCCGGTGGTGGAGCGCTTGAACAACGCCGTGCGCACCGCCTTGGCCAAGCCGGAATTGAATGCGCGGCTGCGGTCCTTGGGCGCGGTGGTGGTGGGCTCCTCGCCTGAAGAGTTTCGCACATTCCTGCTGGCCGATCTGGAACGCTGGCGGAGCTTGATCTCGGCGGCGCGCATCACGGCTGAGGCGGGGTGATCACCAGGCGCGCGGGTTCAAGGCTCGCATAGACATCGCCACTATTGGCCTCGGCGGGGAGCGCCGCGATCCATTCTTGCATCACGGCGGCATCACAGGGCGCGGGCAGGGCGAAGCTCAGGCTCTCACCAAGGCTTGCCTGGAAATGCCGATAGCCAAGTGCTGCCAGCAGCCCAAGGCATTCGCCCGCCACATCGCGCTGGATGGTGGTGAATTCGAAGGACAGCGCGCGGGGCGGGCGGGAAAGGCCGCGCAGCGCCTCAGCCTCAAAGCCTTCAATATCCAGCTTGATGAAATGCGGCATGCCATGGGCGGCGATCAGCGCATCCAGTGTCGTCACCGGCATGGTTTCGGCCTGGTCCCATTCCTGTCCTTCCCAGCCAGGCGCCCCGGCGGCGGCGGCGATGAAGGCAGTGCTTGCCGTCGCCACGGTTGGGTTGGCGGTATTGAGGCGAAGTTCTGCCTTGCCCGCCCGCGCGCCCACCAGTTGCGAAACCAAGGTCACGCCGGGGTCGCCGCGCAACAAAAGCCGCAATACGCGGGCTAGCGCCGCCTGCGGTTCCACCGCCACCACATGCGCGCCAAGGCGCCGGAAGCTTAGCATCCGGTCCCCAACATGCGCGCCGACATCAAAGGCAAGGTCTCCGGCGCCAAGGAAGCGGCGATAGAAGCCATCCAAGGCCGCCGCCCGGCCCGGCGCGTGATAAATGCGCAGGCTCCGGCTGATGGCGGCGCGCTTCACGTGAAAACAATCGCCGCGCCGGCGGCAAATTCGGGCGGGACCATGATGCCCTCAGGCGCTTCGCGGGTTGGGATGCCGGCCAGGATGCGCCGCGCTGAAGCCGCGCCATCGGCAGTCCGCACAACCATCCCCGCCATGCAGGGTGAGGCCGGGGGCACCACGCCGGGTAGCACGCTTGCCAGCGCTTCCGGCGTCAGTACGCGCACGCGGGTTTCAAGCGCCGGCGCTTTCGGGCCGGCTGCGCGCGCCGCACCTGGCAGGCGGAGCAGAAAGCCCCCCGCAGGGTCCGGTTCCACCGGTAGCCCTGATAGCCGCGAAAGCCGCGCTGCGGTCTCGGCAGGGTTTTCGGCGCATAGAATGGCGGCTTCCAAAACCTCGGCCTTGTTGGCGTGGTCCATCCAGCGATCCTGCCAGACCAATTCAGGCGTCAGATGCCGGATCAATTGCACGCGGCCCTCCGGCGGGTCCGGAAAGGGCAGCCGGGCAAAGCGCGCAATCGGCCCGCCCGCTTCCACAGGTCGTTCCAGATAAGCAACGCCCGGAATATCAATCCCGGCCTTGCGCAGCCGCGTAAGATTCGCTTCCTCATCCAACATCGCGAGTGCCAGGATATGGATGCCCGCATAGCGCGCCAAAAAGGCGTTCAGATTATTGTCGAACAGCGCGGGGTCCAGAATGGCGATCAATTCGATATAGCCATGCTTCAGGAAGGCGCAGCGATTGCCGGAGCCGTATTTCTCAACGGGCAGGTCAGGCCGCCGCCGCCCGCTTTGTTGTGCAATCGGTGAAAGCGTGAAGCCGAGCCTTTCATAGGCCGCGCATATCGGCGCCAAGTCACGCGCCGCAACGCCCAGATGGTCAAGTGCAAGGGCGGTGTTCATGCGGGATTCTCATAGCGGTCGAGCAACCATTCTGCCGGTTCGGTGGCGGCTTCACCATACCAACGCG
>VYKX01000418.1_pt1 | contig 10320 bp, 10 predicted proteins | sample 5114471 | NCBI WGS metagenome assembly VYKX01 (sample SAMN12291785, study PRJNA351875) | freshwater metagenome | isolation source: freshwater lake | place: USA: Michigan, Gull Lake | collected 2013-08-08
GGCGGTCTCGCCGCTGCCCGGACGGCGTCCGGCCGGCTGCGCGGGCTTCTTCGGCGGCGTCGCCGGCGTCGCCGCCTTCTTCACACCGGCGGCGGCGGGTGCACCCGCGCTGAGGACCGGGGCGTCCTGGAAGCCGCGGCGGGCGAAGGCCCGCTCGAGCAGGTCGGCCATGTGGTCGTCGCGCGAGCGGGCTGTCTCCCCGCCCATCACCACCGCGACGAGCCGACGCCCGTCGCGCACGGCGGAGGCGGCGAGGTTGAAGCCCGAAGCGCGGATGAAGCCGGTCTTGATGCCGTCCATCCCCTCGAACCGGCCCATCAGCCGGTTGTGGTTGGCATGGGTGACGCCGTTGAAGGAGAACTCGTCGCGGCTGAAGTAGGCGTAATGGCGGCCGTGGTTGTAGATCAGCGCCCGGGCCAGCACCGCGAGGTCGCGCGCGGTCGTCTTCTGGTCGGGGTTCGGCAGGCCGTGGGGATTGCGGAAGGACGTGCTGGACATGCCGATCTGGCGTGCCCGCTGGTTCATCATGTCGACGAACGCCGCCTCGCTGCCGCCGATATGCTCGGCCAGCGCGACGGAGATGTCGTTGGCCGACTTCGTGACCAGGGCGAGGATCGCATCCTCGGCCCGGATGGTCGCACCGGGCGGCAGGCCGATCTTGGAGGGCGCCTGCGCCGCGGCGCGCTGGGAAATCTCGATCCGGTCGTTCGGCCGCAGCCGCCCTGCGTTCAGCGCGTCGAACGCGAGATAGAGCGTCATCATCTTGGTGAGCGAGGCCGGAAAGTTCCGCTCGTCCTCGTTGACCGCGTGGAGGACACGCCCGGTCTCCGCCTCGATGACGATGGCCGCGTACCTCGCCGCCGCCGCGGCCGGCATCGCGACCAGGATCGCGAGCGCGAGTGCGACGGCGCGGAGCAGGGCAGGGCCGGGGCCGGACCGGACGGGCATGGCATCAACGGACATCCCGCGGCTCCCCCCAGCGGACGACGGCGTTCGTGCGCGCGTCGTGAACGACTCGAATCTGAAAACAGTAAACGCGAGACGAATCAGTGTCTAGGAGTATCCGGTTGAGATCCGACTCCCGCAGGCGCGAAAGGATGATCCGGCCTGAGGGCGCTCGTCGGCGGCATCGGGTTGGTGCATCATCCGGTCCCATGACGATCCGGCCCTGCCTTTCCGTCGTCTCCGCCTTGCTCCTGGCCGCCTGCGCGGCATCGACGCCGGTGCGCGTGCCGGGCTCCCCCAGCGCCGCCTGGTCCGCGTACCTCGTGGGCGAGGACATCCGGGGCACCTGCCGCCGGGGCGGCGCCGACCACGTGCGTCTCGTCCTCAACGCGGCGCATCTCCAGCGCCTGCGCACCTTCGAGGTGCGGGGCGACGGAGAGGGGGCGTCGGTCGAGACACGGGTGGTGCCGACCGCCGAGCTGCCGGCGTTCACCCTCGCGCGGCCGCGCGGCGACGGCGACGGGCGCGCCGAGACGCTTCGCCTGACGCCCGCGCAGTTGGCCATCTTCCTCGAACGCATCGCGGTCACCAGCGGCTTCCGCACCCCGCCACCCGGGGCCTTCCTGCCGACCGGCGCGTTCTACTGGCTGGTGAGCGGGTGCCACCAGGGACAATATTTTCTCGCCGTGTTCGACTGGCCGTCCGACCGGTTCCTGGAGACGGCCGCCCCGCTCACGGCGGTTCCGCGCCGCCAACGGGCCGACGTCGCCGATAGCTGAGGGGACGGGATGCCGTCCGGCGAGGGGACTCGGGACCGGCGGCGGCCGGATCGCCCAGGCGGGATCGATCAGGACGGGTCGCCGGGCAGCAGCTTGCCGAGCCAGGGTCCGTCCGGAAGGCGGCCGGCCAGCTCGGTGATCGACCGGTTCCACCACTGGCGCTGCTTGGACAGGTCGTCGTAGTCGAACGTCCCCTCCCGCCACGCCCGATCGGCGTTCGAGAAGGTGACGAGGTCGATCGGGAAGCCGACGTCGGCCGAGCTGAAGCGGCTCGAATCGAACGACAGATAGGCGATCCGGAGCGCGTGCCGCATCGGCGTGTCGAACTTCAGAGCCCGGTCCATGATCGGCTTTCCGTAGGCGGTCGAGCCGATCGACAGATAGGGCGTGCGCTCGTCGACCTGGATCCAGTTGCCCTCGGGATAGACGAGGAACATCGTCGGCTCGGCGTCCTCGGCGAGCTGGCCGCCGACGATCGCGTGGAGGTTGAAGGTGAGCTTGGAATCCTCCAGCGCCTCCTTGTCCTCGCGGGCGACGTCGCGCAGGCAGCGGGCGAAGGCGTTAACCGCCTCCAGCATCGTGCCGTAGGTCTCACCCGCCTGCCGCGCCATGTCGCGCCGCAGATAGGCGAGCGCCTTGTCGCGCACGCTGCGCAGACCGGAGCTCATCACGAAGAACCGGTGCCCGCGGGAGCCGATCAGGGTGACCTTCCGGGCGGCGGACACCTGCGTACCGGCGGTGATGCGTCCGTCCGACAGGCCGATCAGCCCGTCGCGGATCTTGATTCCGAGACAATAGGTCATGGCGGCCGGGAGAGTGTCACGCAGCCCCCGCGACGTCCAGCGGGGCGCGATCGATCGGTGATTGTGCAGTGCACAAAACGGCGTTGACATCGAGGGGCGCCATGACGATATTGCTGGAATGCTGCATTGCAGCAAAGCCGGCGGGGCCGGCAGGCGGAACCATCAGACGAGGACAATGCCATGACGAACAAGCCGCGCGCGAAGGCCGCCGCCGAGACCGTCCAGGAGACGGCGGCGCAGGCGACCCAGACCGTCGAGACGCTGGTTAAGGGCGCCCATGAGGCGACGCAGAAGGGCTACGAACAGGCCCTCGCGCTCACCAAGGAGAACCTGACCAAGGCCAACGAGCAGCTCTTCAAGGGCTACGACGACATGACGAAGACCGGCAAGGAGAACGTGGACGCGTTCGTCCAGGCCTCCACCGTCTTCGCCCGCGCCGTCGAGGACATGAGCAAGGCCGTGTTCGCCTACACCCAGGCGTCGGTGGACATGAGCGTGTCGACCGGCAAGGCGCTGCTGACGGCGAAGTCCCTGCGCGAGGTCGTCGACCTGCAGAACGAGTTCGCCCGGACCAGCTTCGACAGCCTGCTCGCCGAGGCGACCAAGCTCTCCGAACTGTCGGTGAAGGCCGCCAACCAGGCCCTCGAGCCGATCCAGGCGCGGGTGAACGCCACCGTCACCACCTTCGCGAAGCCGATCGCCGCCTGACCGCATCAGCCTCGGCGGGACCCGGACGGCCCGGCGGAGCGATCCGCCGGGCCGTTCGCGTCGGGGGTCGATCGACTGAAAGGGGGCCGATCGACGCAAAGTGTGCCCGCCTTGCCGCAGGGGGCTTTCATGCCCCCGGATCAATCTCATATCATCACACGTGCGCACGCCCCGACCGGTTCATAAAGCCGTCATGTCCGAACCCGACAAGACAGGGGACGAGGGACCCCAGATTGGCGTCGTGGTCAAGGCCAAGCCGAAGACCAAGAAGCCGTCTATGTACAAGGTCCTGATGTTGAACGACGACTACACGCCGATGGAGTTCGTCGTCCACGTCCTCGAACGTTTTTTCCAGAAGAACCGCGACGAAGCGACGCGGATCATGCTGCACGTGCACCGCCGCGGGGTCGGCGTCTGCGGGGTCTTCACCTACGAGGTCGCGGAGACCAAGGTGACCCAGGTCATGGACTTCGCCCGCCAGCACCAACACCCTTTGCAGTGTACGCTTGAGAAGGACTAGCCTGTTGCGTCGTGCCCCCCGGCGGCTTCCGCCGCCGGAGCGAGCCGCGCCCGGAGACCAGGAGCGACACCGAGCATGCTCTCGCGGAACCTCGAGCAATCCCTGCACCGGGCGCTGCACCACGCCAACCAGCGGCGGCACGAGTACGCCACCCTCGAACATCTGTTACTGGCGCTCACGGAGGACCAGGACGCCGTCGCGGTGCTGCGCGCCTGCGGGGTCGATCTGGACCGCCTCCGTTCCAACCTCACCGACTATCTCGACAACGAACTGTCGAACCTCGTCTCGGCGCGTCCCGAGGACGCGAAGCCGACGGCGGGGTTCCAGCGGGTGCTCCAGCGCGCCGCCATCCACGTCCAGTCGTCCGGACGTGAGGAGGTGACGGGAGCGAACGTGCTCGTCGCGCTGTTCTCCGAGCGGGAGAGCCATGCGGTCTACTTCCTGCAGGAGCAGGACATGACCCGGTTCGACGCCGTCAACTACATCTCCCATGGCATCGCCAAGGCGCCCGGGCGCTCGGAAGCGAAGCGGGTGTCGGGTTCCGACGATGACGCACAGGCGGAGAAGGTCGTGAAGAAGGGCACCGAAGCGCTCGAAGCCTACTGCGTCAACCTCAACAAGAAGGCCGCGGGCGGGAAGATCGATCCGCTGATCGGCCGCGAGCAGGAGGTGGAGCGGACGATCCAGATCCTCTGCCGCCGCTCGAAGAACAACCCGCTCTACGTGGGCGACCCCGGCGTCGGCAAGACCGCCATCGCGGAGGGGCTCGCGCGGCGCATCGTCCACGGCGAGGTGCCCGAGGTCCTGCGCAACGCCACCATCTTCGCGCTCGACATGGGCGCGCTGCTGGCCGGCACGCGCTACCGCGGCGACTTCGAGGAGCGGCTGAAGGCGGTGATCTCCGAGCTCGAGCAGCTCGAGGGCGCGGTCCTGTTCATCGACGAGATCCACACCGTCATCGGCGCCGGCGCCACCTCGGGCGGGGCGATGGACGCGTCGAACCTGCTGAAGCCGGCGCTGGCGTCCGGGCAGCTGCGCTGCATCGGGTCGACGACCTACAAGGAGTACCGGAACTACTTCGAGAAGGACCGGGCGCTCGTCCGGCGCTTCCAGAAGATCGACGTGGGCGAACCCACGATCGAGGACGCGATCAAGATCCTCACCGGGATCAAGCCCTACTACGAGAAGTTCCACCGCATCCGCTACACGACCGAGGCCATCCGGGCGGCCGTGGAGCTTTCGGCGAAGTACATCAACGACCGCAAGCTGCCCGACAAGGCGATCGACATCATCGACGAGGTCGGTGCGGCGCAGATGCTCCTGCCCGAGAGCCGGCGGCGCAAGACGATCACGCTCAAGGACGTGGAGGCGGTGGTCGCCAAGATCGCCCGCATCCCGCCCAAGTCGATCAGCCGTGACGACAAGGAGGTCCTGCTCAACCTCGAGCGCGACCTGAAGACGATGGTCTTCGGCCAGGAGAAGGCGATCGAGGCGCTCTCCAGTGCGATCAAGCTGGCGCGTGCCGGTCTGCGCGACGCGGAGAAGCCGATCGGCAACTATCTGTTCGCCGGCCCCACCGGCGTCGGCAAGACCGAGGTGGCCCGCCAGCTCGCGCGCACGCTGGGCATCGAGCTGATCCGCTTCGACATGTCGGAGTACATGGAGCGGCATTCGGTCAGCCGGCTGATCGGCGCGCCCCCGGGCTACGTCGGGTTCGACCAGGGCGGCATGCTGACCGACGCCATCGACCAGCATCCGCACAGCGTCCTGCTGCTCGACGAGATCGAGAAGGCCCATCCGGACCTCTACAACATCCTGCTGCAGGTGATGGACCACGGGAAGCTGACCGACCACAACGGCAAGACGGTCGATTTCCGCAACGTGATCCTCATCATGACGACGAACGCCGGTGCGGCCGACATGGCCAAGCCCGCCATCGGGTTCGAGCGGGTCGCCCGCACGGACGAGGACGTCGAGGCGATCAACCGGATGTTCACGCCGGAGTTCCGCAACCGTCTGGACGCCATCATCCAGTTCGCGGGCCTGTCGACGGAGATCATCGCCCGCGTGGTCGACAAGTTCGTGATGCAGCTGGAGGCCCAGCTCACCGACCGCGGCGTGACGATCGAGTTGACGGACGAGGCGCGGGACTGGCTCGCCAAGAAGGGCTACGACCCGCTCTACGGCGCCCGCCCGCTCGGCCGGGCGATCCAGGAGCACATCAAGAAGCCGCTCGCGGAGGAGATCCTCTTCGGCAAGCTCGCGAAGGGCGGCGTCGTCAGGATCGCGGTCAAGGACGAAAAGCTCGCCTTCACCTATCCCGAGGAGAAGTCGGGCGGCGAGCCCAGCAAGGTGCCGGAACTCGCCAACTGACGCCCGCGTGACAGTTTCGGTCGATTCGGGGAAGATGGTCGGGCGGTCCTTTTCACTCGAAAGGGCCGCCCGATCCATGTCGGGGACAACCAGCCGTGGCGCCCAGCTACGCCCATCGCGACGTCAATGCCCTGCTCGACGCGCTGGAGGGACAGCTCGTCGAGGCCGGCGCGCTGGCGAAGACGGCGGAGCGGGACGCGGCGCGGCTCAGCTACGGCGCCTATCGGGCGTTCCGCGACAAGGTGGGCGAGTACCTCGCCTTCACGATCATCATCGAACGCCGCATCCCGCACGTGGCCGACGCGCCCACGCGCGATCTGATCGAGCGGCTGGAGATGTCGCAGGTGCGCTTCTACACCATGCTCATCCGCGCGAGCCTGCGGTTCTTTTACATCATCTCCTCCAACCTCGCGCTCCCGATGGGGACGCGCGAGATCTTCATGGAGGAGCTGCGCTCGATCCATCACGCGCACCAGACCCTGCGGCGGCCGGAATACGCGCGGCGCCTCGAGCCGGACGTGATCCACGATCTGGACGTCGCCGAGCAGATCCTGACCGAGATCGTCGACAGGGCGCCGCGGCTCCTGAGTTTCGAGATCTAGACGGAGAGGGCGCGTGAGCGACGAGACGGAGTTCCTGCGGCGCGCCATCGCGCTCAGCCGCGAGCACATGGCGGCCGGCGCCGGCGGACCCTTCGGCGCGGTGATCGTGCTGGACGGCCGCATCGTGGGCGAGGGGTGGAACCGCGTCACCTCCACCAATGATCCGACCGCCCATGCGGAGGTCGTGGCGATCCGCGAGGCGTGCCGGGCGCTCGGCACCTTCAAGCTCGACGGCGCGGTGCTCTACACGAGCTGCGAGCCCTGCCCGATGTGCCTCGCCGCCACCTACTGGGCGCGGATCGGGCGCATCGTCTACGCCAACAGCCGCGCCGACGCGGCCGCGATCGGCTTCGACGACGATTTCCTCTACCGCGAGATCCCCCTGCCGCTGGAGGCGCGGTCGGTGCCGATCGTCCGGGCTCTGGCCGAGGAGGCGATCCGCGTGTTCGAGGACTGGTCGGCGAAGCCGGACCGGATCGCCTACTGACGACGGACGAAAAGGCGCCCGTCGACGAAGGCGAGGCCCAGACCGATCAGCGCCATCCCCCACATCTGTCCGCCGCCCAGCCCCTCGTCGAGGAAGAGCCCGCCCAGGATCAGGGCCGAGACGGGGACGAGAAAGGTCACGAGCAGGAGGTTCGTGGCGCCGGCCCGCTTCAGGATCTCGAAATAGAGAAGATAACCGAGCGCCGTGCAAAGCACCGCGAGGCCGACGAGCGCGCCCACGACTGGCATCGACGGAACGGCCAGCGTCCACGGCCTGTCGACAACGGCCGCGATCGGGATCATCAGCACCGTTGACGCGGTGACCTGAAGGGTCGCGGTCTGGAGCGGCGTCACGCCCATCGCCCGGAAACGGCGGCCGTAGACGCCCGCGAAAGCATAGCTGACCGCCGCCGCCAGGCAGGCGAGCTGTGGGAGCAGCGGTACCGTCGCGAGCCCGAGCGCCGACGGCCCGACGAGCACCGCGACGCCGACGAGCCCGAACAGGACGCCCGCCAGCTTCGCCGGCGTGGCCTTCTCGTCGTCGGTGAAGAGATGGGCGATGACGACGCCGGAGAGCGGGGTCGTGGCGTTGAGGATGGCCGCGAGGCCCGAGGTCACGTGGACGGTGCCCCAGAAGAACAGGGCGAAGGGCAGCACGTTGTTGATGGTCGCCATGACGAAGGCCGCCCGCCACACCTCCGCCCCCCGCGGCAGCCCACCGGCCGCGAGGCGCAGGAGCGCAAGAAGGACGAGCGCCGCCAGCATGACGCGGGCGAGAACGACGGTCAGCGGCGGCACCTCCGCAACCGCGACCTTGGCGAAGAAGAACGACCCGCCCCAAAGCGTCGCGAGCGTCAAGAGGAGCGCCCATGCCGTTCCGTCCATCCGCGTCCGCGCATCCATGGCACCTACCCACCCTCGCTTCCTTCCGCGGGCACCCTATGCGACGCCCGATGGGCCGCGACATCCGGATCTTGCGCCCGATGGCCCGCGCTCGACGGGCGTGGCCGCTCGGGCTAGTGTCCCCGGCCATGACCGACAAGCCCTTCCATCCCGCCACATTGGCCGCCCAGGCGCTCGGACACGTCGATCCGCAGACCCGCGCGGTGGTCCTGCCGATCCATCCGTCCACCACCTATCTGCGCGACCCCGACAACGGCTATTCGACCGGCCGGGTCTACGCCCGGGCCGACAATCCGTCGTTCGAGCAGCCGGAGGCGGTGCTGACCGCGCTGGAGAACGGGGCGGGCTCCATGGTCTTCGCCTCGGGCATGGCGGCGGCGACGGCGGTGTTCCAGGCGCTGGCGCCGGGCGACCACGTGGTGGCGCCGACGGTGATGTATTGGGCGCTGCGGAACTGGCTCACGGGCTTCGCGACCCACTGGGGCCTGCGGGTCGATCTGGTCGACACCTCCGATCTCGACGCGCTGCGCGCGGCCGTCCGGCCGGGGGAGACGAAGCTCGTCTGGATCGAAACGCCGGCCAATCCGCTGTGGACCGTGACCGACATCGCCGCCGCGGCCGGGATCGCGCACGCGGCCGGCGCGCGGCTGGCCGTGGACGGGACGGTGGCGACCCCGGTCCTCACCCGCCCGCTCGACCTCGGCGCCGACATCGTGATGCATGCGGCGACCAAGTACCTCAACGGCCACTCCGACGTGATCGCCGGCACGCTCACCGCCCGTGTCGCGGACGACTTCTGGGCGCGCCTGCGCTCGGTGCGCGCGCAGGTGGGCGGCGTCCTCGGACCCTTCGAAGCCTATCTGCTGACCCGCGGCATGCGCACCCTCTTCCCCCGCGTCCGCGTCGCGAGCGCGTCGGCGCAGCGGATCGCCGAGCATTTCGCCCGCCATCCGCACGTCGCGTCCGTCCTTTATCCCGGCCTGCCGTCCGATCCCGGCCATGCGGTCGCGGCGCGGCAGATGATCGGCGGGTTCGGCGGGATGCTGTCCCTCCGCGTCGCGGGCGGGGAGGCGGCGGCGGTCCGCACGGCGGCGCACGTGCGCCTGTGGAAACGCGCGACCTCGCTGGGCGGGGTGGAGAGCCTGATCGAGCACCGCGCCTCCATCGAGGGGCCGACCTCGCCCGTCCCGCCCGACCTCCTGCGCCTGTCGGTCGGCATCGAGGAGACGGCGGACCTGATCGACGATCTCGCGCAGACGCTGGAGGCGGCCCATGGCTGAGACCCGCGTCGGCATCGTCATCCCCGCCCGCTGGGGCTCCACCCGCTTTCCCGGCAAGCCGATGGCGCCGGTGCTGGGCGTCAGCCTGATCGAGCGCGTCTGGCGCATCTGCCGGGCGGTCACGGACACGGCGCTGGTCTGCGTCGCCACCGACGACGAGCGCATCGCCCGCTTCGTCGAGGGGTTCGGCGGACGCGCGGTGATGACGCCCGTCGCCTGCCGCACGGGCAGCGATCGCACCTGGGCGGCGCTCCAGTCGCTGCCGGAGCCGCTGGACGCGGCCGTCAACGTGCAAGGCGATGCGGTGCTGACCCCGCCCTGGGCGATCCAGGCGCTGGTCGACGTGCTGCGCGCCGATCCCGAAAGCCCCATCGTCACGCCGGCCGTCCGGCTCGACACGGAGCGGCTGGCGGCGTTCGAGGCGGCGAAGCTTCGCACGCCCGCCTCGGGCACCACGGTCGTTCGCCGGGCCGACGGCTTCGCCCTCTACTTTTCCAAGCGCGTGATCCCGTACCTGCGCACCAGCGGGGAGGCTGCGGCGGCGGTTCACCGGCACATCGGCATCTACGGCTATCGGCGCGCGGCGCTGGAGCGGTTCGCGGCACTCCCCACGGGGGCGCTGGAGACGGCGGAGGGGCTGGAGCAGCTCCGCGCGCTGGAGAACGGCATCCCCATCCGCGTGGTCGACGTCGACTATCGCGGGCGCACCCACTGGTCGATCGACGCGCCCGAGGACGTGGCGGCGGCGGAGGCGATCATCCGGGCCGAGGGGGAACTGGCGTGACCGCGATGCTGATCGCCTTCCGCCACGGCAACACCTTCGGCCCCGGCGACCCGGTCGTGCGCCTCGGCCGGAACGAGGATCTCCCGCTGGTCGAGAGCGGCCTCGCCCAGGCCCGCGCGGCGGCGGACGCGCTGGCG
>VYKX01000420.1_pt1 | contig 10311 bp, 9 predicted proteins | sample 5114471 | NCBI WGS metagenome assembly VYKX01 (sample SAMN12291785, study PRJNA351875) | freshwater metagenome | isolation source: freshwater lake | place: USA: Michigan, Gull Lake | collected 2013-08-08
GGCTGCCGCCGAGGAAGTCGCGGCCCGCGTGGCATGCCGCGCAGTGCCCCAGGCCCTGGGTCAGGTACTTGCCCCGGTTCCACTCGACGCTCTGCCCCGCTTCGAGCTCGAACCCCCCGGGCCGGAAGTACAGCGCCCGCCAGACGGCAAGGGCCGCCTGCGTGCTGTAAGGAAAGCGCAGTGAATGCGGTGCGTTGGCCTTCTCGACCGCCGGCACCGACCGAAGAAACGCGTACAGGGCGTCCGAATCCTCTCGCGAGACCTGCGTGTAGCTGGGATACGGAAAGGCCGGATACAAGAAGCGGCCGTCCTTCGAGCGCCCATGGTGCAGGCTGCGCCAGAACTCGGCTGGCGACCAGCCGCCGATGCCGGTCTTGGCATCTGGCGTGATGTTCGGCGCCACGACGACGCCGAATGGTGTTTCGATCCCGCGGCCGCCCGCGAGGTCGGCACCACCGGTCGCCGTGTGGCAGCCGATGCAGTTGCCGGCCCGTGCCAGGTAGGCCCCGCGTTCGACGAGTTCGGGAGATGCCGGCGCGGCAGGGGCGCCGGCCTCAAGCGGAGCCTCACCCCGAGTACTCAACCAGGCCACCGAGGCAACCAGCATGACGGCCAGGACCAGCACGACGGCGCCGATGCGCCGTGCCAGCATGCGCGGGCTGCCCTTGCTCATTCGTTGCCGCTGCCGCAATGCACGGGCAGCGGTTGGGCGGAGCCGACTTCCGGCTTCGTGCCCGTCGACAGGCTCTGTGCTGAAAGCCAGCGAGCCACGACACTCACTTCTTCGACGGTGAGCCGCTTGGCGACGTCGGCCATGCAGTCCGGGGCTGCTGCGGTACGCAAGCCGGTGCGCCACGCGCCGAGCTGACCGATCAGGTAGTCCGCAGGCAGCGTCAGCAGCCCGGGCATCGCGGGCAGGCGTCCGGCCATGCTGCGGCCATGACAGGAGGTGCACGCCGGGATCTGGCGTTCCGGCGCTCCCTTGAAGACCAGCTGCTCGGCGGTTTGCTTCTCCCGGGCGGACAAGCCGTGCGCCGCAGCAGGCGGATACGGTAGATCCAGAGCAGAGAAGTACCGGGCGATGTCACGCAGAAAGTCATCGGACATGTGTTGCGTCAGGTGGTTCATCGTCTGATTGCGCCGTCGGCCATCCCTGAAGTTCTGCAGTTGATTGAACAGGTAGCCTTCGGGCTTTCCGGCGATGCGCGGGAAGTACCCCGAATTGGTGGCGCGGCCCTCTCGCCCGTGGCACATGACGCACGCTTGCATGCGTTGCGCCATCGTGTTGCGGACCGCCGCCGTCGCACCCGACGCCGCCGCGGCCGACTGGGCTTGCACCGAGCCCGCGAGAGCGGCGAGGCCGGTTGCCAAGAGGATGTTGGATAGAAATCTCATACGAAAGCCCGCGACACTGCCCGCACGCAGCCCAGAGTTTCCATCTTCAGCGCCCGCCGCAAGGCCGACTCTTGCGCGAACAGGAGGCGCATGGATATGCGTTCAGTCCACCCCGGAGAGATTTTGCTGGAGGACTACCAAGGCTTGCTGAATCTGCGGATCGCACATGCACTGCGGGTCGCCGAGAAGGTGAACGCCGAGAGCATCTCGAAGGGCGCGTTACCTCAGTCGGCGGCTGGCTCCAGCCACCTGAGCAAGGCGGCATGAAACGCTCTCACGTTGACCGGCTTGATGACAAAGTCGTTCATGCCCGCAGCCAGGCACAGTGCGCGCTTTTCATCGTAGGCGTTGGCCGTCATCGCCAGGATGGGCACGGTTGTGCCGCCCGGCAGTGCGCGGATCGCTCGCGTGGCCTCCAGACCGTCCATCACGGGCATCTGCATGTCCATCAGGATCAGGTCGTAGGCGACTTCCTGCGCCCGCTGCACTGCCTCACGGCCGTCGTTGGCGGTGTCTGCTGTCAGGCCCGCGATCTCCAGCCAGGACAGCGCCAGCTCTCGGTTGATCTCGTTGTCCTCCGCGACCAAGATGCGCGCCTGCCCGTGGCGCTGGCGCAGCTGTGCGGCGACTTCGGTGCCGCCTGCGGGCGCGGCCAGCGGCGGCGGCGCATACCCCGCGCGGTGCTCGACGCCGGGCTCGGCACTCAGCCCACGCCGAACACGCGCGGTAAACCAGAAGGTACTGCCCACACCAGGCGTGCTCTCGGCTCCGGCCTGACCACCCATCAGAAGCGCCAGCCGCCGCGTGATCGCCAGGCCCAGGCCAGTGCCTCCGTACTGCCGCGTGGTCGAGTTGTCGGCCTGCTCGAAGTCCTGGAAAAGGCGCGGCAGCTGGTCGGCCGAGATGCCGATGCCGCTGTCCTGGACCGAGAAGTGCAGCAGCAACCCCTCATCGGCTTCTTCGAGCAATCGGGCGCGCAGCGTGACGCTGCCTTGGTGGGTGAACTTCACCGCATTGCCCGCGAAATTGAGCAGCGCCTGGCGCAGCCGCGTGGCGTCGCCGCGCAGCCACTGAGGCACCGACGCAAGATCGACCTCGAGCCGCAGCCCCTTGTCGTGCGCTGCGCTGCCGATGACGCAGACCACCTGGTTGAACACGGCTGCGAGGTGGAAGTCGCTGGTCTCAAGCTGGACCTGGCCGGCCTCGATCTTCGACAGGTCGAGGATGTCGTTGATGATGGCCAGCAGGTGCCGCCCAGCGTCGGCGACCTTGCCCATCTGCTCGGCCTGCTTGGGTGTGGCGGCGTCGCGCATGAGCAGGTCGTTCAAGCCGATGATGGCGTTCAAGGGCGTGCGGATCTCGTGGCTCATGTTGGCCAGGAAGCGGCTCTTGGCCACGCTTGCTGCCTCGGCCCGGCGCTGGCCAGTGATGTCACGGATGTTGCACTGCATCACCTGCACGCCATCGCAGTCGTAGGAGGTGCTGACGAACTCGACGCTGATGAAGGTGCCGCCGCTGGTCTTCAGCGGCATGTCGTCGTAGCGCACATGGCCCTGGAGCTGCAGTTCGGCAAACATGGCTTTGCAGCGCTCGACGTCGGCAAACGCGCCCACCTCCCACAACTTCTTGCCCAGCATCTCACCGTGCGTGTAGCCCAACAGGCCGACGAGATAGGGGTTCACATCATCGATCTGGCCGTTGATGGCGTCGAGGATGAGGATGCCGTCCTGCGCCGCCTCGAAGAGCCTGCGGTAGCGCATCTCCGAAGTGCGCAAGGTCGACGCTGCAGTTTCGGACGCACCTGCGGGTGCATCGGCAGGCATCTGCTCTGGCGATTTGGGTGAGCTCATCGGAGCTTATAGCTACGTGCTCATGGGCTCGTCTGTTCGTCGGCGTACATACAGCCAGATCAACATCTGGAGTTCGGTAATGCAACACGCCTTCAACACTTGCCGGACGAGGCGGACCGCCACAAGCCCGTCGTTCGCGGTGGATCCCGGTCAACCGCCACCGACCGCGCGTTTGCACAGAAAAGCGCCTGTGCGCGTCTTTACACTGAACTGCGTTGTCCGCCTTTTGCCGTTGGCGCAGCAACCGGGCTTGCGACCCGGCGGGGGCGCGCCTCGAATGCCGTCGCCGTGTGGCTTCACTTCTACCAAGGAACGACCATGACCAGTCCGATGTACACCTTCGCCGTTCCCGTCTTCAAGCAAATGCTGATGGCGCTCAAGGCCGTCCTGGCGAATGCAAGTACGCATGCCTCGACCCACTCGATCGAGCCCGACGCCCTGCTGCAGGCGCGCCTGTATCCGGACATGTTTGCGTTGATCAAGCAGGTGCAGATCGCAGCCGACTTTGCGCGTGGAGTATCGGCACGCCTCGCGGGTGTCGAGGCCCCCACCCAGGACGGACAAGAGAAGAGCTTTGCTGATCTCGACGTCCTGTTGTCCGAGACGGTGAGCTTTCTGGATGGCCTGAGCGCATCGCAGTTCGAAGGCAGCGAAAGCAAAGAGATCATCTTGCGTCCCGGCACACCCAAGGAGAAGAGGCTGATCGGTCAAACCTATCTGGCCAACTACGGCCTGCCGCAGTTCTTCTTCCACGTCACCACTGCGTATGCCATCCTGCGCCACAACGGGCTCGCCATCGGCAAGCGTGACTACATGGGCGTGTACTGACTCGCGTTCGATGCTGCGAGCGCCGGGTGACCTGGCGGCCCTTCGAGCATCCAGTTCGATGCGACTGCTGCCCTGCCCCCGCGACGACCGTGCTGCGCGATGGCCCCGTGGTGCGCGCAATCTTGCGTTGCGACTCGTTGCCCCGGCCATGCCGCATCTCCGACGCCAGCCTGCACGGCATCTTGAGCAGGCCAGGAAGCGCCTGCGCGAACTGATCGAGAAGGATTGAACTCTGGTCCCGGCCAGGCGCTCACGCCTCAACGTTCCGCCCAGTTGAAGAAACAGGTTCTGGTCAAGATGCGTTGAAGCGTGCTCAGCTGCGTCCTCAGGCAGAGGCCGACCTGATCGAGGCGATAAGGCACCAGGCGGTGGAACGCAGCCCTCGCGCCATCCTCAGCAGGCGGTCAGGCGCCTCGGGCGAAGAAACTATCCTGGTCAGCCGGCGTTGGCAGGCGAGAAGCGCCGGCGACCCGCCATGAACAGACCGCCCAGGCCCGACAGCATCAGCCATGCGGCAGCAGGAACTGGAATGGGCGCGGGTAGGGAATTCCCAAGCGTGAAAGTGACATCGGTCGGGTTGTAGGTTCGAACAATGACTGTCGCTGGGTCACCGTTCTCGTCCAGAACCTGATCACCGTTTTCGTCGAGGATGGGGACTGGGTCGTCCGTGTAGTCGAGCGAATTGGCGATCTGATAAACCCCTTTGGTCGGATTGAACAGGTTCCACAACGTGCCTTGTGAATCACTGAACGAAACACCGTAAGGCGTGAAGAAGCCGTCTACGGTTCGGCCGTTGCCGTCGCGCGGGTTGAGCACCACGTTGTCGTTGCCCTGAAAACCCGCGCCCAACGACTTGGTCGGATCGAGAATTGGGTTGTTTACGTCCTTAGCCAGCAAGGAAACAACGCCGGTGTTGGGGAGGTAGCCCGACATCGCAGTCACGACCAAAAAGTCACTCCTGGCGTAGTCACTCGGAAATTCCGTACCTGTAAAAAGTTGGAGGTCAGTCAGGTATTGAGCGAAGTCTCCATCCTGGGAGTCGTTCCAGTCTCTGACCGTGAATGTCCCGTTGCCACCCGACATCTGATCCGGGTAGGTGAAAGTCCAATTCAAGACCATGTCTGCGTGGGCTGCGGCGCTGAACATCAGTGCCAGCGCAGCAACAACGATCGGTCGGGTTTGGTTGTTCATTGCCAGAGTCTCTCGAAAGCCTGAAGTGAGTTCGCTGAATTCGATGGGGCCGTCACGGGGTGGTGAAGGTCAGCGAAACGGTGGCACCGAAGGTGAACGGGCCGCTTCTCCTGTAGCCGAGGGTGCTCAGGTCGTTGAAGCGGAAGCGGTGCACGCCGCCGTGGCCAGATTCATCGCTGGTGTACAGAAACAGGGGGCCCGAGGCCTCTTGAACCAGGGTCTGACTGAGCGGATTGAGGGGCAATTTCGCGCCCACTTCCCGAGTAGAACGGGTATCTGGTTCGCCAAACTGCCCCAGGAACAAGCCGTACACATCGAAGTGCATGAACTGGCTGGCGTAACCCAATCGGCCATTCAAATCTTTGAAGTTCGTGCCCTGATAGCCGTAGACGACGTTCGATCCGCTGGCCCACACCGAGCTGCCGCCGTAGTTGACCGAGTTGTTGTCGTAGGCCTTGGTCTGAAACGAGCCTCTGCCATCCAACGCGCCCGACGGGCTGGCCAGCCACAGCCAATTTCCGGTGGGTGAGCTCGCGTAGGAATCGGCCAATCCAAGGTGAAAGTTGGTGCCGGTGACCGACTGGTCAAAGAACACCACCCGGTTGGAGGAGATCTTCGGAAACCGAGGCCCGACCGCGCCTGTGAAGACACCGGCACGGAAGTATGCCGACACGGCGGTGGTGGGCACCACCGCCTCAATAACTGCTGCGCCCCACTGAGGGTCGCCCGAGACAATACCCGTAAAGGGCCGGCGATACACCGTCTGCGTGCTGCCGACAGCAGCCAAGGTGGCGTAACCGAGATCACCGTTCTCGTACATCACCGTGGTCGTGGTGTTAGCGACTTGCGGCAGGTCGCTGATCAGTCGCGCGGGGCCAGATGAGGGCAACTCCACGACCTTCTGAACACCGCTGACGGTGATCAATCCATAGGTGCGCCCCCCCAGAGTCTGGACAGTGGTGAAGCCGCCAAAGCCGCTGTTGTCCCTGCTCGAATCGGCCACACCGGCGGGCAGGCTGGGCAGCCAGTTCTTGACCAGCGGCCATTGGTCACCGCCAGCAACAAGGGCATCGGTGCGGTTGCCCGTTCCCGAGTGGCAGAACTGCAGGAAGTTGGCGTAGACACAGCTCGGGTTGCCATGGTCTACCGTCGAGGTGTAGACCACCGGCAGATACGACACCTTCGAGGCAGACGTCGTGCCGGCAGTCGATGCCCCTGGTGCAAAGCGAAGCAGGCGGTTGTTGCAGGTGTCGGTCGCCCACAGCGAGCCATCCGGTTCGGCAGCAAGCGCCGTTCTTTCACCGCCCGCCACCTTGAAGCACAGCTTGGCTTCAGAAACTGCAGGGTCGGACGCATAGCCGCCGCCGATGCCCTTGGTGTCGCCCAAAGACGAACCGGCGGTGCCGGAGGCGGTGAAGCGCTTGATCTGCTGGCTGGTGCCGCCATCGGCCACCCAGACGCCGCCTGTATCCGCAGCCGAGCCCTCGGCAGACAGCGCCAGCGGGCTGACCAGATCGCTGCTGATCACCGCTGCCTGACTCGGAGTGCCCGACAAGTTGGTGTAGCGACGCACTGTGTTGCCCGAGATGACCCACAGGTCACCTGCTGCGGTCATGCTGATCTGGTTCAACTTGCTGGCATTGCCGCTCATGGGCACCGAGATGCTGCCGAGCAATGCACCGGTGGTCTTGTCGAACAAGCGCACCAGGTTCAGACCACCGTGAGCCACCGCCAGCACGTTGCCGCTTTGCTGAACGGCGATACCCGTCGGAGACTTCTGTGTGTGGTCTGCGGAAGAAGATCCGCCGTAAACATCAATCACGCCCGAATAGCTCTGATCCGGGTAGCACTCACCCGAAGGCCGGTAATTGAGGCACACCGACTGGCCGGAAGAAAAATTTACCGCAGAGAACGGCGACAACCGGTTGAAGGCCCTGACAAACGTCGTGTGGGTACCGCCACCTGTGTTGGCCACATAAAGTTTCGACGCATCGGCGGCAACCATCGCGTAGGAGACGAAGGTGTCGGTGCTAGGGAACTGCCTGAGCGCGGTGTTCGGCGCTGACAGCAAGAAGCCTGACAGACCGGGCTGCCCCTCGTTGTAGCCCGCGGCAATGTAGGCGTTGCTGTCTGCGATGGCCAGACCATTGACCGGGTGCAGGTTGGAATGCACGCCGGTATTGAAGCTTGAAGAGGTATTTCCGATCACGCCTTCCCAGGTGTAGCGGATGTTGTGGTACGCCAACCGGATGGTGTACCGGTTGGCAGGGCCCGTAGCCACTGCCACGCCAGCGTCGTTTCGCCCATCCCATACCCCGCGGATTTGGCCGCTGGAGGGCCGGGTCACATCGGCACCGCGCACCAGCGTACGCACCAGGACGCCTTGAGCGTTGTAGACAGCGACGCTGATTTTGTAACTGGTGGCACCAGACGGCAGCGGCGGCAGGGTCGCTTGCCACGGGGTGGTGGAACCGAGAGGGGGCAAGGCCGCCGATGCATCGTGCGAGTTGAACATCCCCGAAGCGCACACGGCTGCGGCGGCCAGCGCCATGCGAGGGTTGAAGCTGGACGCGCGAGCGATGTGCGACATGGAAGAAAGCCCCCTGATGGTTGTGTTGTGCGCAAGCGGTGCAGGTCGTTCGTCAATCCGGCTTAGCCGAGCATGACCACAGGCTGCCCTTCAACGAGGTTAGTGTCCGCTCGCTGAGTGACACGGAAAAGTATGCGCTCGGTTACAACGTGGTCCGTTCGGACTAGTTCGGACGGCGGGCACGCCATCAATTCAAGGTGCCACCGCAAAGCCCGTCAGCAATGCCGTCTCTTGCTCGCCGCCGACAATGAACGCCGTTGAACCACTCCGAACGCGAAACCGTTGCCGAACAGTGGGGATTCGCGCTTTGGTGAAGCGCACCGAACGCTGTCGAGCCCTTCTGGCTCACTCCCCACTCAAACACCAACGGTGCCGGCAATCCCTTGGCGACACTGGGCGCGGCCGCACGAAGGCCGACTTGTACCGTCAGGACTACCGACACTTTTATGAGGTCCAGCATTGGCGCGGGTTTCCGGGCGATCGGCGCGGGATGCACCTTTCGGGATCTATCGAGGACTATCGGGCCTTGCGAGGGCGAAAACGGGAGTGTCGTCTCCTCCAGGTGAGCCATCCACTCTGCGGTGGAGCCTACCGTCACGACATGCGTAAGTCATTGTCGCATCAGATCTTTCAGGCCGCACTTCTACCGTCGTAGTCCTCAGACGCGCCCCTCGCGCAACGACGGCCCCGCGACTTCCACTGGCCATGCAGCGGTGAGTCGCTGGCCGCGGCCTCGAGGACCGGCAACAGGAAACGCGCCAGTTCTGCGATGACGTCGGTCAGCGCGAGTCCAATCGCGTAGCGCGTCAACACCAGGCTGAAGTCCTGCCGGGTCTCTCGTGCTCGGGCGAGAAGTCGCGCGCGCACCGATGCGCCGACATTTCGCCCCGTCACGACAGACTCTCCATGTAGGGGCGCATCACGTTGGCTACCCGGCACTGGACCGCATAGCGCCAGAGTTCGTCCATGGTCACACGGCGTGCTGCCCAGGACTCGCGCAGGGCTTCCAGCGCCACATCAAGGCCGATCTTGTTGCGAAATTTGAAGCAGTCGGCAACCGTTCGTGCGACGCTGGTCACGCGAACTGCCACGCCATCGATCCGGTGCTCTTCGACCCCCTCGGTCAGCCCAACACCGGAGAAGCGTACGACCCGCAGCGGGGGGTAGTCGATCCTTGGCGCACGCGACTTGTTGGGGATGGCCAGCCAGAGTTCGAACGGCGACTGGGTCGTCAGGCCGTGCACGCGCAGCGCTGAGAGCAGACAGACGACAGCTTGTGAGTGCCTGTGTGCAACCTCCGCCATCGAGCCGTGTTCGGACGCAAGCCGGCCGGGCGATGCGTACAGGCCCCGCCCCACGCGTTCGAGACGCCCTTGCCGGACCAGTCTCGTCAGGGCGACGCGCGGCAGCGCCAATGCGTTCAGGTCCCGAGGCCGGAGCAGCCCCTGGGTGGCCACGAGGTCGAGTATTCGCTGATGGTTGGCATCCACAGACCCATGATGTTCCGCAATGTCGGTACAAATGAATATATACCTGCAGATCGGAACATCAAGTCGATCAGCATTCGCGTCTCCACGAGGAGCCGTGAGCCAGCCCCGGGCCACAGCCACCTGGGCTGTCCATCCATGATGCAGTAGCCTGTGGAGTATCCCTCCCTCCCCGCCACCATGCCCTTGCTCTCGGATGAAGTCGTCACCGCCGCGCGCAACAGCGTGCTCTGCTGGCTCGCGACCGTGGATCCGGACGGCCAGCCCAACGTGTCGCCGAAGGAGATCTTCGCGATCGTCGATCATGACCATCTGGTGGTGGCCAACATCGCCTCGCCGACGAGCGTGCGGAACGTCCGGACATGCAGCAAGGTCTGCATCAGCTTCATCGACGTGTGGGTGCAGAAGGGGTTCAAGGTCATCGGTAACGCCGAGAATATCGGCTCGCAGGAACCGGGCTTCAGCAGTTGGGCCGAACCGCTGCTGAAGATGGCCGGCCCGCGCTTCCCGATTCACAGCGTCCTCGTGATCCGCGCGAGCGCGGTCGAGCCGATCGTCGCCCCCAGTTACCGGCTCTACCCTGGCGAGACGACCGAGGAGAGCCAGGTTGCCAGCGCGTTGCGGACCTACGGTGTCTCGCGGGTTGCCGGCGGATCGAGCTGAGCGCATGCGCCGCGTCCTGCTTGCCGTCATCGAGTACCTGCTCGGCTTCCTCGCGCTCGCGTTCTTCGCGTTCCTGGCCTTCGCCAGCCCGAACCCCACGGACGAGCGTCTGCTCTTCGCCTTCAAGGCCGCCACACCGGTGGCCGTAGCGGAACTCGCGTTTCTGTGGTGGCGGCCCACGCCCGCCAACCGGCTGATCCTGGGCGCTAATCTCTGGCTCGTCGCCGGCGGTTTGGCGGCCTGGATGCAGCAGTGGTGGTGGCTTCAGGGCTACCAGAGGTTGGGCGAAGCGAGCCTCTTCATGGCC
>VYKX01000423.1_pt1 | contig 10262 bp, 8 predicted proteins | sample 5114471 | NCBI WGS metagenome assembly VYKX01 (sample SAMN12291785, study PRJNA351875) | freshwater metagenome | isolation source: freshwater lake | place: USA: Michigan, Gull Lake | collected 2013-08-08
CGATGTGACGCATGTGGAAGGCAGCATTGACCCGATCCGCGATGCCGAGACGGTTGAAACTGAATTGATGCTGGCGGATTTGGATAGCCTCGAAAAACGCGCCCAGGGCCTGGTGAAGCGCGCGCGTGGTGGCGATAAGGAAGCGCTGGCGCAGATGGCGTTGATTGAACCGATCAAGGCCGCTTTGGAAGCTGGCCGCCCGGCGCGCACGGCGGTGCCGGCCGGTGAAGAGGAAGCGGCGAAGCGCCTGCAACTGCTGACGACAAAGCCCGTGCTTTATGTGTGCAATGTGGAAGAAGCTTCAGCCGCCACAGGCAATAGGCAATCGGCGCGCGTGTTTGAACGCGCGAAGGCGGAAGGCGCACAGGCGGTGGTGGTTTCAGCCGCGATTGAAGCGGAAATCAGCCAAATGGCGCAGGAGGATCGGGGTGAGTTTCTTTCCTCACTTGGGCTTGAAGATAGCGGGTTGGACCGCGTGATCCGCGCTGGCTACGTGTTGCTTGGGTTGATCACCTATTTCACCGTGGGGCCGAAGGAAGCGCGCGCCTGGACCATTCTGAAAGGCATGAAGGGGCCGCAGGCCGCCGGCGTGATCCATGGCGATTTTGAACGCGGCTTCATTGCGGCTGAGACGATTGGCTATGATGATTATGTGGCGCTGAATGGCGAACAGGGTGCGAAAGAAGCCGGCAAGATGCGCGTGGAAGGCAAGGAATATGTTGTGCGCGATGGGGATGTGATGCTGTTCCGCTTCAACGTTTAGCTTGCTTGGGCCTGCTGCGTATTGCGGCAGGATATCAGCATATTGCGCGTATGGGTGGTGGCGGCGAAGCCCCCGCCAGCGGAGCCTCGGCGGGAATAGCCGCCCGAACGATTGCGATCCGTATCGCGAGCCAGAATATCATAGCCTTTCGCGCCGCAAATCTCCCCGGCGCGCTCCATGCAGGCGCCCCAATCGCGCATCAGCCCGCCGCAATTCACCGCATGGGCGGTGCGGCCATCCGGCGCATAGGTTTGCGTGGCGGAAGCGCAGCCGAGCAGGAGGGGCAGGGCAAGCAACGGGGTAAGGCGGGGCATGACTGGCTCCCAGGCTGGTGACACACAACCTTTACTAGAAAATCAGCCGAAGATAATCAACCAAAAAGTTTAGTGACCCCACCTAACACAGCTTCAGTGAAAAATCCGCCCCGAATCAATCACAATGGTCTGCCCGGTCATGGTATCTGTCCGGCACATGGTCACCACCATATCGGCGCAATCATCCTTATCCGCCGCTTTCTGCAAAAGTGACGAAGCGGCAGAACGTTCAATCTGTTCCGGGCGAAGATTGGCGGTGGCGCGGGTGCCTTCCAGCAGGCCGGGCGCCACGCAATTCACCAGGGTTTCCGGCGCCAGCGCCACGGCCATGCAGCGTGTCAGATGGATCAGCCCAGCCTTGGAAATCGCATAGGCGATGGAAGACCCTGTCGGCCCCAGCCCGGCGACTGAGGATATATTGACGACCCGCCCCGCCCCGCTGGCCTTCAGCGCCGGGGCCGCGGCCTTGATCAGCCGCATGGGTCCCGTGAGGTTCACCGCCATGATTTTTTCCCAGAGTTCAATGGTCAGGCCATCCAAATCCTGGAAGGGCACGGATTTATTGAAGGCGGCGTCATTGATCAGGATATCCATCCGCCCGAAGCGCGCCGTCACCGCCGCGACCAATGCCTCCACCGCCGCACCATCGGTAATGTCGCAGCCAAAAGCGGCGGCGCTGATCTGATAGGTGCTGGCAAGCTCTCGGGCCACGGCTTCCGCTTGATCCTTGCTTTGCGCATACATCACCGCGATATGCACGCCTTCACGCGCCAGCGCGTGGCAGATGCGCTGCCCCAACCCGCCATTCCCGCCCATCACCAGCGCGACCTTGCCCCTGAGTTCCATACCCGTTTTCCCCGATTTGCTGTGCCAAGCTTGCGCCGCGCCGCCCTTGCCGGCAAGGCGGCAATTCCCTCGGCTGAACTGGCTTTCCTCTGGCCTATCGGGCGGTGCCTCGTTATCTTTCAGTAAAACCAGAACCGGGAGACAGGCCATGGAATTTCAACGACGCAAAGCCTTGCTGGGCGCCGCCGCCCTCGCCGCCATGGGCAGCGCCTTGCCCGCCGCTGCACAGGCCAGCCCGCCGCCTCAGCGCGGCGCAAATCCGCCGCGCTTTTTACGCATCAAGCATGGCGATATGGAAGTCACTACCCTGCTGGATGGCGCCATGCGCGGCACCAACGCCAATATCCAGAATTTCTTCCCCGATAGCCGGCCAGAGGAAATCACCCCGCTCCGCGCGCGCGCCTTCGCCATTGAACGCGGCTTGCATCAGCCAGTTGGCGCCTATCTGGTGCATACCGGGCGGAACCTGGTGATGATTGATTGTGGCGGGCATTCCAGCTTCATCCCGACCACGGGCGGCACGCTCGATGCGCTGCGGGCTTCCGGCTATACGCCCGAACAGGTGGATACGGTGCTGCTGACGCATATCCATCCGGAACACGCCCTTGGCCTTTCCTATGATGGCGCCACACGCAATTTCCCCAATGCGGAAGTGGTCGTCACGCAAATAGACCATCAATTCTGGACCGACCCAGCGATGGAATCCCGCGTGCCGCAAGGCCAGCGCTTCATTGAAGCCGGGCGGCGCGCGATCCGCCCCTATCAGGGACGCATCCGCACGGTGGAAATGCGCCAGGAGCTGGAAGTGCTGCCCGGCATCTTCATGGACCCCGCGCCCGGGCATACGCCTGGCCATGTGAGTTTCCGATTGACCAGCCAGAATGAGACGATGCTGATCTGGGGCGATATTGCGCATCAGATGGTCATTCAGCTTGCCCGGCCACGCTGGCGCGTGGGCGTGGATGTGGATGGCGCGATGGGCGTGGAAAGCCGGGTCTGCACCCTGAACATGCTGGCCGATACCGGCATTCTGATGGGCGGCGTGCATGTGCCCTGGCCCGGCTTTGGCCGCATCATCCGCGATGGCGAGGGCTTCCTCTACGTGCCCCGCCCCCAGCAATTCAGCTGAGCGCGAAGGGGCTTTCAGCCCCGCCGCGGGACATTGATTTTGCGTGCGGCGGCCGGGCTTTCAGCCCCGCCGCACGACATAATCCCCCGCCTCTAAGGCCGCGATAATCGCATCCCCCTGGGCGGTGTCGCGGACTTCGATCATCAGTTCCAATTCGGCACTTTGCACACTGGGGGCCGCGAAAAGCCTTTGGTGGCTGACTTCGATCACATTCCCCCCAGCGGCGGCGACGCGGGTTGCGATATCGGCCAGCACGCCGGGCCGGTCTGGGATGTCCAGATGCAGGCGCAGGATGCGCCCATCGCGCAGCAATTCGCGGAGCAGCACATTGGCCAGGATGCGCGGGTCTATATTTCCGCCGCAGACAATGGTGCCGACGGTTTTGCCTGCAAAGCGTTCCGGGAAGGCGAGGATGGCGGCAAGCCCCGCTGCGCCGGCGCCTTCGGCGAGTACCTTGGCGCCTTCGGCGAGCAGCACAATCGCCTGTTCCACCGCGCGTTCGGGCACCACCAGCACTTCGATGCCAAGGCGCTTCAGGATGGCAAGCGGCGCCTCACCCACATCGCGCACCGCGATCCCTTCCGCGATGGTGGGGCCGCCCACCCGCACTGGCTTGCCGGCCAGGCGTTGCGCCATGGCGGGGTAGAATTCTACCTCTACCCCGAAGACCGGCATGCCGGGGCGGAGTTCCGCCGCCGCCACCGCCGCGCCAGCACAAAGCCCGCCGCCGCCGACCGGGATCACCAGGGCTTCAATGGCGGGCGCGTCTTCCAGCATTTCAAGCGCCGCGGTGCCTTGGCCGGCGATAACCGCAGCGTCGTCATAGGGGTGGATGAAGACCAGGCCCTCCGCGGCTGCCAGCGCATGGGCATGGGCGGCGGCTTCGGCGAGCGTGGTGCCGTGCAGCACAACCCGCGCCCCCCAGGCTTCCGTGCGCGTCACTTTGGTGGCCGGGGTGAATTTCGGCATGACGATGGTTGCAGCGATGCCGGCAAGTGAGGCATGGCGCGCGACCGCCTGGGCGTGATTGCCCGCTGACATGGCGATAACCCCGGCGGCCCTTTCCCGCGCGCTGAGCAGCGCCAGCCGATTGGCCGCGCCCCTTTCCTTGAAGGCGCCGGTGGCCTGCAGGTTATCCAGCTTCAGGAAAACCCTTGCCCCGGTCGCGCGGGAAACCGCCTGACTTTCCAGCGTTGGGGTGCGCAGCACGGCGCCCGAGATACGCCCTGCAGCAGCGCGGATATCGGCCAGGGAGATGGCGCGGCCTTCGGCCAGCGCCGCGCGCATCGGCATGGGGCTGGCCCTATTTAGACGAAGCGAACAGCGGCGATTTCGACCGAACGGGAACCGCCGGGGGCGGGCACTTCCACCGAATCCCCCACCTTGCGCCCCATGAGCGCCTTGGCGAGCGGTGAGGAGACCGAGATGGAACCCTGCTTCATATCGGCCTCATACTGCCCAACGATACGGTAGTTTTTCTCGTCGTCGGATTCTTCGTCAACGATGGTGACATAGGCGCCAAAGCGCACCTGGTCCCCGGTAAGCCTTTTTGAATCAATCACTTCGACGGAAGGGATCACCGATTCCAGCTCCGCGATGCGGCCTTCAATGAAGGATTGGCGTTCGCGCGCCGCGTGGTATTCGGCGTTTTCGGAAAGGTCGCCATGGGCGCGCGCTTCCGCGATCGCCCGAATGATCGCGGGGCGTTCTTCCGATTTCAACTGCTTTAGTTCCTCCTCCAAGCGCGCGAGGCCATCGGCGGTCATTGGGAACTTTTGCACAGGCGTCTTCCTTGGCTTCATTCCGTCCGGCTGGCGCCGGGCGGAAAACATTAAGGGGCCGCTTTAGTGCGCCCCCCGTTCACATTCGTTCACTGGGCGCGCACCAAATCCTTGTTTGGTCGCATTTTCCGAGTCGCCAAGTGGGTCCACTTGGCTTGAAAATGCTCCGCACGCCCCAGTCATCAGAACGATTTCTCAAAGTATGACTGAAGGGGCGCAACATCAAGGGTTCCGGCGCGTAAAGCCGCAATGGCGTGCACGGCGGCCCGGGCGCCGGCCAGGGTGGTGTAATGCGGCACCCCCTGGGTCAGGGCGCTGCGGCGGATATCGAAGCTATCGGCAACCGATTGCCCACCCCCGGTGGTATTGATCACCAGTTGAATATCGCCGGACTTGATCGCGTCCACACAATGGGGGCGGCCTTCCAGCACCTTGTTCACCACTTCACAGGCAAAGCCCGCTTCCCGGATGCGGGCGGCCGTGCCGCGTGTGGCGACCACGCGGAAGCCCATTTCCGAAAGGCGGCGCGCCAGGGTAACCGCCGCGCCCTTGTCCGATTCCTTGACGGAGATGAAGGCAGCACCGGAGTCCGGCAGCTTCACCCCGGCACCAAGCTGAGATTTCAGGAAGGCGCGCTCAAAAGACACATCAAGACCCATGACTTCCCCGGTGGATTTCATCTCCGGGCCCAGGATCACATCCACATTCGGGAAGCGGTTGAAGGGGAAGACCGCTTCCTTCACCGCGACATGGCGGTAGATGGCGTCATCATCCAGTTTGAATTCGGCAAGGCGGGCGCCGGCCATGACGCGTGCGCCGATCTTGGCGACTTCCACCCCGGTCGCCTTGGCCACGAAGGGCACGGTGCGCGATGCGCGAGGATTTACTTCCAGCACATAGATTTCGCCATCCTTCACCGCGTATTGCACATTCATCAGCCCCTGCACTTTCAGCGCGCGGGCCATGGCAACCGTCTCAGCCTTCAATTCCGTGACGATCGCGGGCGGCAGGGAATAGGGCGGAAGCGAACAGGCGGAGTCGCCGGAATGAATGCCGGCTTCTTCGATATGTTCCATCACGCCGGCGACATGCACATTGCCATCGGAATCCGCGATGCAATCCACATCCACTTCAATCGCATCGACCAAATATTGGTCAATCAGGATGGGGTTTTCGCCAGAAACCTTCACAGCCTCCGCACCGAAACGCATGAGTTGTTCGCGGTTATAGGCAATTTCCATCGCGCGCCCGCCCAGCACATAAGAAGGCCGCACCACAACGGGGTAGCCGATGCGTTCCGCTTCATCCGCCGCTTCTTCCAGCGTACGCACTATGCCATTGCGGGGCTGCTTCAGCCCAAGCCCCTTCAGCAATTGCTGGAAGCGTTCGCGGTCTTCGGCGATATCAATCGCCTCAGCGCTTGTGCCCAGGATCGGGATGCCCGCCTTGTGCAAAGCCTGGCTCAGCTTGAGCGGCGTCTGCCCGCCATATTGCACAATGCAGCCGAGCAATTCGCCGGATTCCTGTTCCTTGCGAATGAGTGAAATCACATCTTCCGCCGTGAGTGGTTCGAAATAGAGCCGATCCGATGTATCGTAATCCGTACTCACGGTTTCGGGGTTGCAATTGACCATGATTGTCTCAAACCCTGCTTCCTTGAGCGCGTAAGCGGCATGGACGCAGCAATAATCAAATTCGATCCCCTGGCCGATGCGGTTTGGCCCGCCACCCAGGATGATGATTTTCTGCCGTGCGGTGGGGTGGCTTTCGCACACTGGGGTGCCGAAGCCGCCTTCATAAGTTGAATACATATAAGGTGTTTCGGAAGCGAATTCCGCCGCGCAGGTATCAATCCGTTTATAGACCGGCATCACGCCAAGCTTGATGCGCAATGCCGCCACGTCAGCTTCGGTGCTGCCGGTGAGCACTGCCAGCCGCTTATCTGCAAAGCCCATGGCCTTGATGCTACGTAGCGCGGTGGCGTCTCGCGGCAGGCCATTGCTGCGGATATCGGCCTCAATATGCACCAGTTTTTCAATCTCACGCAGGAACCAGGGGTCGAATTTGCAGGCTTCGTGAATCGCTTCCACGCTCATGCCCGCGCGCATGGCCTGCGCCGCAATCAGAATGCGATCAGGCTGCGGCGTGGCAAGTGCTGCATGGAAAGCCTGCGGGCTGCCATCGCCGGGAATGGGCACTTCATCCAGCCCGGAATATCCAATCTCCAGCCCGCGCAGGCCCTTTTGCATGGCTTCTGCGAAGGAACGGCCAATCGCCATCGTCTCCCCCACTGATTTCATGGAGGTGGTGAGGGTGGCCGGCGTGCCAGGGAATTTTTCGAAGGTGAAACGCGGGATTTTTACCACCACATAATCAATGGTGGGCTCAAAGCTCGCGGGCGTGACCTTGGTGATGTCGTTCGCCAATTCATCAAGCGTATAGCCAACGGCGAGCTTCGCCGCGACCTTGGCGATGGGAAAGCCCGTGGCCTTGGAAGCGAGCGCGGAGGAACGCGAAACGCGCGGGTTCATTTCAATGATCACCATGCGCCCATCGGCGGGATTGATGCCGAATTGCACATTGGACCCGCCGGTATCCACGCCGATTTCACGCAAGCAGGCGATGGAGGCATCGCGCATGCGCTGATATTCCTTATCGGTCAGCGTCAGCGCCGGCGCGATAGTGACGGAATCACCCGTATGAACGCCCATCGCATCCAGGTTTTCAATGGAACAGATGATGATGCAATTATCCGCGCAGTCGCGGACCACTTCCATTTCAAACTCTTTCCAGCCGAGCACGCTTTCTTCCACCAGCACTTCGCTGGTCATGGAAGCGGCCAGGCCGGAGGAGACGATTTGTTCGAATTCTTCGCGGTTATAGGCAATGCCGCCACCCGTGCCGCCGAGCGTGAAGGAAGGGCGAATGACGCAGGGCAGGCCCACGATTTTCAGCGCATCCCAGGCTTCCGGCATGGTATGGGCGATTTCGCTTTTCGGGCTTTCGATGCCGATTTTGGTCATGGCATTGCGGAATTTTTGGCGGTCTTCGGCTTTATCAATCACTTCCGCCTTCGCACCAATCAATTCGCAGCCGTATTTTTCCAGCACACCCGCTTCCGCGAGTTTCAGCGAGGTATTGAGCGCGGTTTGCCCGCCCATGGTCGGCAGCAAAGCATCCGGGCGTTCCTTGGCGATGATTTTTTCAACGATTTCGACCGTGATGGGCTCGATATAGGTGGCATCCGCCAGCCCGGGATCGGTCATGATCGTGGCCGGGTTGGAATTCACCAGAATGACGCGATAGCCCTCAGCGCGGAGCGCCTTGCAGGCTTGCGCGCCGGAATAATCGAATTCGCAGGCCTGGCCGATGACGATCGGCCCGGCGCCGATGATCATGATGGATTTGATGTCAGTGCGCTTCGGCATGGTTCAGGGCCTTCGGTTTTGCATCGGGGTGAGAGGGGGGTTCATGCGCGGCTTTCGGTGGCGAGTTTGAGCGCGAGTAACGCCAAAGCCCCGCCCAAAATCCAACGCTGTGCGGCCATCCAAATGGGGTTTTCGCTGAGGAAGCGCGAAACCCCGGCGGCGCCGTAAATCAACAAGCCATCGAAGATGATAGCGATGGTAATTTGCACCGCGCCAAGCGCGATGCCTTGCAGAAAGACGTCACCGCGCGCGGGATCAATAAAGGGTGGCAGCACGGCCACATAGAAAATCGCGACTTTGGGATTGAGCGCAGCGGTGGCGAAGCCAACACCAAACAGGCGCGATGCTGGTTCTCGTGGCATGGGGCGCGCGGTGAAAATCGGCTGCCCACCGGGGCGGAGACATTGCCAGGCGAGGAAGGCCAGATAAGCCGCGCCACCAACGCGCAGCACATCCCAGGCATAGGGAATGGCGAAAAGCGCCGCCGTAATCCCCACCGCGGCGCAGAGCATGATGACCAGCGACCCACACTGGCAGCCGATCAATGAAACCATGCCGGCGCCGACACCTTGCGCGAGAGAGCGCGAGACAAGATAGAGCATATTCGGCCCCGGCGTCGCCGCGAGGCCGAGGGAAAGTGCAGCGAAGATCATTAGGGTTTCGGGGGTGGGCATGAAAGCTAGAGTCCGAGCAAGGCAAGTAATGCGTTAACTGCGGCGTCCGCCTTTGCACCAACGACACCGGCACCTGCCATAACAGCCAGCCATTTCAAGATACTATTTTCGCGAACAGCATTGTATATTGCCCGAGCGCGAACGGCTGGCTGCATGACCAGTGCACGTAACCCCTCGACCTCAGAGATAATGGCCAACCGCTCATCGGCGGTAACCTTCAAGTCGTTTGCAGTACGAACAGCCTCAATGAGCGTGTTCAGCTCTTCCGCTGCCTTCTCAAACAAAAGGATATTATCAGATCTAGTAACAAAACGATCACTTGCAGGAATAGTCCCCTGCAAAGGAGAAGGCTCTTGCGTCTGCAATACGGTAGAAGTTGCCAAGACGACTTCGTGGGAAAGCTCAGCGCCCATTTCGCTAAGATAAAAATGCTTGTCTGGACCGAGCATCTTTTCGTCGTGCGCAAGGAGAATCCCACTAATGTGTAGACCCGAAAGAGTAGCAACGACTACGCCCAACGGAAGTATTGGGTCGAGATGAGGGAGAATATGCCTTGGACCAAAGTGGATGAAATCACGAGTTTGCAGGCAAGCGTAAATCGCCCGCAGTATTGTACGCTGGAGTAGTGTCAAATCCGAGGTGAACATCGGTCGGTCGACTTTCTAAATCACCCCTGCACCGAATACCCACCGTCCACCGGGATCGCGACCCCGGTGATGAAGGCCGCCGCATCGGAAGCGAGGAAGGCCGCAATCCCCTCAAAATCCCCAGGCTCGCCCCAGCGCTTGGAAGGTGTGCGCGCCAGCACATTATCATTCAGCCCAACCATGTCCTGCCGCGCCTTGCGCGTCAGGTCCGTATCAATCCAGCCAGGCAGGATCACATTCACCGTAATGCCATCCGCGGCCCAGGCGACGGCGGTGGATTTCGTCATCTGCACCACACCACCCTTGGAGGCACCATACGCGACATGCAAAGGCAGGCCAAAGATGGACAGCATGGACCCATTATTGATCACGCGCCCGCAGCCATGCGCCTTCAAATACGGATAGGCGGCTTGGGATGCCAACATGCCGCTGGTCAAATTGGTGTTGATTATGCTGTGCCAGTCTTCCAGCTTATAAGTCTCAGGCCGGTTGCGGATATTTGTGCCCGCATTATTCACCAGAATATCCAAACGGCCGAGCCGCTTTGCGGTTTCTTCCACCATCGCCGTAATGGATGCGGGGTCGGTCACATCCACCGCGATGCTTTCCGCCTTGGCGCCCAGCGCGCGCAAGCCCGCCACCGCCGCGTCATTCTTCGCGGCATTGCGCCCGGCGATCAT
>VYKX01000424.1_pt1 | contig 10256 bp, 9 predicted proteins | sample 5114471 | NCBI WGS metagenome assembly VYKX01 (sample SAMN12291785, study PRJNA351875) | freshwater metagenome | isolation source: freshwater lake | place: USA: Michigan, Gull Lake | collected 2013-08-08
CCGCCTCGACCACGACCGGCGCGACGGGTCCGGCGAGGCGCGCGGCGGCGGCCATCTTCGGGACGTCGACGACGTACCAGACGTTCTCCGCCGGGCGGTCCTCGGGCTGCATCCAGGCGCGCGGCGCCGGGATGCGGGCGATGCCCTCGACCGTCACCGCACCCGTCACCTGCCCGTCGGCCCGGCGCGCGGGATCGCGGCGATCGTCGGGCACCCAACCCCGCATCACGAGGACGGTCCCGCCGCCGTCAGCCCGATCCAGCGGCGTGACGACGTGCCAGCCCACCCGGCCGTGTAGCGGCTTGCCCCCGACCAGCATCTCGCGGTCGTGGAGGAAGCGGCCGGCGACCGTGACCCGGCGATAGTCCCAGGCGGCGGCGTCCGCGATCGCGGCGGGGAGCGGCACCGGCGGGGCCGCGACCTGACGCGCGATCCGGTCGACGAGGTCGGTCTTCCAGGCGAGGCGTTCGAGCTGCCACGTGCCGAGGCCGATCAGCACGACGAGGCAGCCGAGCGCGAAGAGGGTGAAGCCGGGCGTGGGACGGAAGCCACGGCGCCCCGGATCGCCGAAGGACGGCGCGCTCACGACGGTTCCAGTTCCGATCGGCGGTAGCGGTACTGGATGGCGACGGTCAGCGCCTTGACCGGCCGGATCAGCCCGACCGTCGCCCCGAGAATGACGACGGACCAGACGATCGCGTGCAGCCAGAGAGGCCAGTCGACCCGCAAGGAGATCAGCAGCGCCGGCGGCACGACGACGAAACCCAGGAGAAAGATGAGGAAGACCGCCGGCCCGTCGCCCGAATCATGGCGACGCAGATCGAGGCCGCAGGCCGGGCACGCGTCCCGGACGTCGAGGAAGCCCGCGAAGAGCGGACCCTTCCCGCACCGTGGGCACGCGCACCGCATCGCTGCGGCGGCGAGCCCGACGGGCGGGGCGGCGCCGGTCAATGGGTGACCGTGCCGCTGCCCCACCAGTAGACGGCGATGAAGAGGAAGAGCCACACCACGTCGACGAAGTGCCAGTACCAGGCCGCCGCCTCGAAGCCGAAGTGGCTCTTCGGCGTGAAGTGGCCGCGGGACGCCCTGTACCAGCACACGGCCAGGAACACGGTGCCGATGAACACGTGGAAGCCGTGGAAGCCCGTCGCCATGAAGAAGGTCGAGGCGTAGATGCCGTCGGTGAAGCCGAAGTGGACGTGCGTGTATTCGTAGATCTGGAAGCCGGTGAAGAGCACCCCGAGGCCGACGGTGAGCGCCAGCTGTAGCCCCGCCTGCTTGTTGTCGCCCTCGAGGATCGCATGGTGCGCCGCCGTCACCGTGGTGCCCGACAGAAGGAGGATGAGTGTGAGCATGAACGGCAGGCCGAAGGGCGGCACCGTCTCGATGCCGTTCGGCGGCCAGACGCCGCCGGTCGCGGCCTTCGGGAACAGGGCGGCGTCGAAATAGGCCCAGAAGAAGGCGGCGAAGAACATGACCTCGGACGCGATGAAGAGGGCCATGCCGTAGCGCAGGCCGATCTTCACGACCGCGCTGTGGGCCTTTTCCTCCATCGACTCCTTCAGGACATCGCGCCACCAGCCGAACATGACGCCGATGATGGCCGCGAAGCCCAGGACCATGACCACCGGCCCGCTGCCATGCATGAACATCAGGAGCCCGGTGGCCAGCAGGCCGCCCGCGAAGGCGCCCAGGATCGGCCACGGGCTGGGGTTCACGAGGTGGTAGGGGTGCGGGACGCCCGGCCCGTCGGTCGCCGGGGTGTGGGCTGTGGCGTGGGTCTCGGCTGCCATCGGTCTGGTCCGTCCGCGTGTCAGGTCAGTTCGGGGTGGCCGCCACGACGGCCTCGGCCCGTGCCGCCGCCTGCTGGTCGGCGGCACGGAAGAAGGTATAGGAGAGCGTGATCGTGGTCACGTCCGCCATCTTGGGATCGTCGGCGATCGCGGGATCGACGAAGAACGTGACCGGCATCTCGATCCGCTCGCCGGGGCGGAGAAGCTGCTCGGTGAAGCAGAAGCACTGGATCTTGGCGAAGTGGATGCCCGCCCGGTCCGGCGTCACGTTGTAGGTGGCGGTGCCCACCACGGAGGACCGCGACGTGTTCTGCGCGACGTAGGTCACGGTCGTCGGCTCGCCCGGGCGCACGCTCACCTCGCGCACGTCCGGCCGGAAGGTCCAGCCGAGCTGCCCGTTCACGTCGGCGTTGAAGCGGACGCGGATCTCCCGGTCGACCACGCGCTCCGGAAGGGCGGAGGCGACCTGGGTCGTGCCGCCGAAGCCGGTGACGCGGCAGAAGAGGTCGTAGAGCGGCACGGCGGCGAACGACAGGCCGGTCATGAAGCCGACCAGCCCCACGAGGCTCAGCATCACCGTGACGTTGCGGCGGCGCAGCGTCCTCATGGGTCAGGGTCCCGTCATCTTGATGATGGAGACCGCGTAGAAGAGGACGACCAGCGCCAGGAGGACCGCGAGCACGGCGCGGTTGCGGTTGCGCAGGCGGCGGGCGGCCTCGGCGGGATCGACGTCGGTGGTGGGGGTCATCGTCGCCTCCTCACCCCAGCGCGCCGAAGGGCCGCACGGCCAGCGCCAGGGCGAAACGGTCCGCGATCAGAAGGGTGAAGATGAGGAAGAGGTAGAGGACCGAATAGGCGAACATCTGCCTGGCCGGCTTCACCGCCGCGCCCGGCTCCCGCAGGACCCGCACGGCGGCGACGACGAAGAGCGCACCCAGCACGAAGGCGCCGACGAAATAGGGCCAGCCGGCGACGCCGAGGACCGTCGGCATCAGCCCGATCGGGAACAGCAGCACCGTGTAGACCAGCATCTGCCGCTTGGTCTCCCGCTCGCCGGCGACGACCGGGAGCATGGGGATCTTCGCGGCGGCGTAGTCGTCGCGGGCGTAGAGCGACAGCGCCCAGAAGTGCGGCGGCGTCCACATGAAGATGATCAGGAACAGCACGATCGAGGCGAGCGAGACGTCGCCGGTCACCGCGGCCCAGCCGATCATGGGCGGGAAGGCGCCGGCCGCACCGCCGATCACGATGTTCTGCGGCGTCCGCCGCTTCAGCCACATCGTGTAGACGAACACGTAGAAGAGGTTGGCGCCCGCGAGGATGGCCGCCGCCACCCAGTTGACCGCGAGCCCCATCATCAGCACGGAGAAGACCGAGAGCACCACCCCGAAGGCCAGCGTCGCCTCGGCCGAGACGCGGCCCGACGGGATCGGCCGGGCGCAGGTGCGGGACATGACCGCGTCGATGTCGCGGTCGGCCCACATGTTGATCGCGCCTGCGGCCCCCGCCCCGATGGTGAGGCAGAGGATCGCCACCAGCGCGATGACCGGGTGCAGCGACCCCGGCGCCACCCACATGCCGGCGAACCCGGTGAAGACCACCAGCGTCATCACCCGCGGCTTCAGCAGGTCGACGAAGTCGCGCACGTCCGCCCCGGCGGCGACCGGTGCGGAACGGGCGGGGGCGGCGTCGATGGTGGCGTCGGTCATGTCGGCTTCGATGGACTGGACGAAACAGGTTCCCGTCATCAGATGGGGCCGCGCCGGGCGAGCGGCGCGGCCCCCTTGTCGCACCCCGGCGTCAGCGGACGCGGGGCAGTTCGGTGAACTGGTGGAACGGCGGCGGCGACGACACCGTCCACTCGAGCGTGGTCGCCCCCTCGCCCCAGTAGTTCGGCGCGGCGCGACGGCCGGCCATCAGGGTGTGGAAGGCGATGAACACGAACAGGATCGCGCTGGCGAAGGAGACGTAGGCGCCGAGCGAGGAGACGTAGTTCCAGCCGGCGTAGGCGTCCGGGTAGTCCGGGATGCGGCGCGGCATGCCGGCCAGACCCAGGAAGTGCTGCGGGAAGAACGTCAGGTTGACGCCGATGAAGAACAGCCAGAAGTGGATCTGCCCGAGTGTCTCGTTGTACTGCCGGCCCGACATCTTGCCGATCCAGTAGTACCAGCCGGCGAAGATGCCGAAGAGCGCGCCCAGCGAGAGGACGTAGTGGAAGTGCGCGACCACGTAGTAGGTGTCGTGCAGGACGATGTCCATGCCGGCATTGGCCAGCACCACGCCCGTCACGCCGCCGACGGTGAACAGGAAGATGAAGCCGATCGCGAAGAGCATGGGCGTGTCGAACCGGATCGACCCACCCCACATGGTGGCGATCCAGCTGAAGATCTTCACGCCCGTCGGGACCGCGATGATCATCGTGGCGGCGGTGAAGTAGGCCTTGGTGTCGACGTCGAGGCCGACCGTGAACATGTGGTGCGCCCACACCACGAAGCCGACGACGCCGATCGCCACCATCGCGTAGGCCATGCCGAGATAGCCGAACACCGGCTTCTTCGAGAAGGTCGAGACGATGTGGCTGACGATCCCGAACGCCGGCAGGATCATGATGTAGACCTCGGGGTGGCCGAAGAACCAGAACAGGTGCTGGAACAGCACCGGGTCCCCGCCGCCGGCCGGGTCGAAGAAGTGGGTCCCGAAGTTGCGGTCGGTCAGCAGCATGGTGATCGCACCGCCGAGCACCGGCACCGCCAGCAGCAGCAGGAACGCCGTCACCAGCATCGACCAGACGAACAGCGGCATCCGGTGCAGCGTCATGCCGGGCGCGCGCATGTTGAAGATGGTGGTGATGAAGTTGACGGCCCCCAGGATCGACGAGGCGCCCGCGAGATGCAGCGCGAAGATCGCCATGTCGACCGACGGGCCGGTCTGGCCGCCCGCACCCGCCGAGGAGAGCGGCGGATAGATGGTCCAGCCCGTGCCCGCACCCTGCCCGACGAAGGCCGAGCCGAGCAGCAGCAGGAAGGCGGGGACGATCAGCCAGAAGGAGATGTTGTTGAGGCGCGGGAACGCCATGTCCGGCGCGCCGATCATGAGCGGCACGAACCAGTTGCCGAAGCCGCCGATCAGCGCCGGCATCACCACGAAGAAGACCATGATCAGGCCGTGCGCGGTGATGTAGACGTTCCAGGCCTGACCGTCGGCCAGGTACTGCATCCCCGGCTCCTGCAACTCCATCCGCATGATGATGGAGAAGACGCCGCCGATCAGGCCGGCGATCACCGAGAAGATGATGTAGAGCGTCCCGATGTCCTTGTGATTGGTCGAGAACAGCCAACGGGCCACGAAACCGGGCTTGTGGTCGTGGTCGTGGCCGTGGTCGTCGTGCGCGTGCGACGCGGCACCCTGTGCCATGGCATCACCCTCCGGAGGGAATCAGTTCGAGACCTGCGCGGTCTGGTTCGGCGACGGCGCGTTCATCGCGGCCATGGCCGGGCTGGTGTAGTCGCCGCCCTGGGCCTTCTTCACCCAGGCGTCGAACGCCTCCTTCGAGACGACCTCGACGGCGATCGGCATGAAGCCGTGGTTGGTGCCGCAGATCTCCGAGCACTGGCCGTAGTAGACGCCCTCGCGTTCCACCCGGAACCAGGTCTCGTTGAGCCGACCGGGCACCGCGTCCTTCTTCACGCCGAACGACGGCATCGCCCAGGCGTGCAGCACGTCGGCGGCGGTCGTGTAGAGGCGGACGGTCGTGTTGACAGGGACGACCACGCGGTTATCGGTCTCCAGCACCCGCTTCATGCCCGGCTTGATCTCGTTGTCGGGCAACATGTTGGCGGTGAAGGTGAGGCCGCCCTGGTCGGGGTATTCGTAACCCCAGTACCATTGGTAGCCCGTCGCCTTGATCGTCATCTCCGGGTTCTCGGCCTTCTCCATGAAGTAGAGGAGGCGGAACGACGGCACCGCGATGATCACGAGGATGATCACCGGCACGACGGTCCACACGACCTCGATCAGCGTGTTGTGCGTCGTCTTCGACGGGACCGGGTTCGCCGAGGCGCGGAACCGGATCACGACGTAGACGAGGAGGCCCAGCACGAAGATCGAGATGGCGGTGATGATGACCAGCAGGAGGTCGTGGAACGACTCCATCTGCTGCTTGACGGGCGTCGCCGCCCGTTGGAGGCCGAGCTGCCAGTCGACCGGCGCCTGGGCCATCGCGGCCGACGCCCAGCAGAAGACGGACAGCAGGACGGCGCCGACGGCGCCCGATCGCTTGGCTCGCATGCCCAACCCACGTCCAATTTCGCCCGCCGTGTCCGGAGGATGCCGGCACGGAATTCTTCGTTTCGCGTCGGACACTACCCCGATCGGCCCGTCCGGCTCAACGATGCAGCGCCGCCCCGACGATGTCCGATCGTCGCAGGACCGAGGATCCGCCCGATTGGAACCATGGCGTGCGGACACCCCCGTGGCAACGCGGTGGACAGTCCGCCGCACCCCGGGGGGACGTGCGCCGCCCCTTGCCCCGGCGCTGCCCGAGGGCCACTCTCCGACGGACCGGAGACCGGGAGCGCCATCCGATGTCCAGCCTCGCCCTGACCGACGATCTCTTCTATTCGAAGGCCGGCCTCGACCGCGCCCGCACCGAAGCCCTCGTCGCCGAAACCCTGCGCGGGGCGGACGACGGCGAACTGTTCCTCGAGTACGCCCAGTCCGAGAGCCTCGTCTGGGACGACGGAAAGCTCCGTTCGGCCTCCTTCGACGTGAGCCAGGGCTTCGGCCTGCGCGCGGTCGCGGACGAGGCGACGGGCTACGCCCACGCCTCGGTCCTGTCGGAGGACGCGATCCGCCGCGCCTCCGCGACCGTGCGCGCTGTCCACGCCGGCCATTCGGGCACGCTGGCCGGGCCGCCGGCCGGCACCAACCGCCGCCTCTACGACGAGACGAACCCGCTGTCGGAGATGCCCTTCGCCGACAAGGTCGCGACGCTCGCCGCCATCGACACCTACGCCCGGTCGAAGGATCCGCGGGTGCGGCAGGTCTCGGTCTCCATCGCCGGCGAGTGGCAGGCGGTGCAGGTGATGCGCGGCGACGGGCTTCGCGTCGGCGACGTGCGGCCGCTGGTCCGCGTCAACGTGTCGGTCGTCGTCGGCGAGGGCGACCGCCAGGAATCGGGCTCCCACGGCACCGGCGGGCGGGTCACCTACGCCCAGTATCTGACGGAGGCCAACTGGCGGGCGCAGGTGGACGAGGCGCTGCGACAGGCGCTGGTCAATCTCGGCTCCGTCCCCGCGCCGGCGGGCGAGATGCCCATCGTGCTGGGTCCCGGCTGGCCGGGCATCCTGCTGCACGAGGCGATCGGCCACGGGCTCGAGGGCGACTTCAACCGCAAGAAGACCTCCGCCTTCGCCGGTCTGATGGGCCAGCGGGTGGCGGCCCCCGGCGTGACGGTGGTGGACGACGCGACGATCGACCGCCGCCGCGGCTCGCTCACCGTCGACGACGAGGGCACGCCGACCCAGCAGACGGTGCTGATCGAGGACGGCATCCTCGTCGGCTTCATGCAGGACCGGATGAACGCGCGCCTCATGGGCATGCGCCCGACCGGCAACGGCCGCCGCCAGTCCTATGCCCACCACCCGATGCCGCGGATGACCAACACGGTCATGCGATCGGGCGACCGCACGCGGGACGAGATCGTGGCCTCGGTCAAGCGCGGGCTCTACGCCGTCAACTTCGGCGGCGGGCAGGTGGACATCACGAACGGCAAGTTCGTGTTCTCGGCGTCGGAGGCCTACCTGATCGAGGACGGGAAGATCGGCCCGGCGGTCAAGGGCGCCACCATCATCGGCAACGGGCCGGACGCGCTCACCAAGGTGGTGATGGTGGGGGACGACAGCGCGATGGACCCCGGCATCGGCACCTGCGGCAAGGAGGGCCAGGGCGTGCCGGTCGGTGTGGGCCAGCCGACGCTGCGCATCGACGGGCTGACGGTCGGCGGGACGGCGGCGTGAGGGGGGGGCGGTGACTGAGGCGGGGAGCGTCGGCCTGCTCCACCCCCTCTCCCCCGGCCCCTCTCCCCGGGGGGGCGAGGGGAGAGTGAGGTTCGAGAGCCTGACGCCGGGTCCCCTCCCCCCCCCGGGGGGAGGGACAGGGAGAGGGGGTCGCTGCACCACCCTCGCCCACCCATGACCGACGCCGTCCGCACGGGCCACACAGACATCCGGCGCGGCGACTGGGTCGACCGGTGGCTGCCCGCCGGCGCGCGCCCCTACGCGCGGCTCGCCCGGCTCGACCGGCCGATCGGCACGTGGCTGCTGCTGTTCCCCTGCTGGTGGTCGACGGCGCTGGCCACCGACGGCTGGCCGTCCTTGTGGTGGATGGCGCTGTTCGGCATCGGCGCGCTGGTGATGCGGGGGGCCGGCTGCACCGTCAACGACATCCTCGATCGCGATTTCGACGGCCAAGTGGAGCGCACGCGCCACCGCCCGATCCCGTCCGGACAGGTGACGGTCAAGGGGGCGCTGGCCTTCCTCATCCTCCAGCTTCTGCTGGGCCTCGCCGTCCTGCTCCAGTTCCCGTGGACCGCCATCGGCCTCGGCTGCCTGTCGCTGGTGCTGGTGTTCACCTATCCCCTGATGAAGCGGATCACCTGGTGGCCGCAGTTCTTCCTCGGCCTCGCCTTCAACTGGGGGGCCCTGATGGGGTGGACGGCCGTCCACGGCACGCTCGGCTGGCCGGCGGTGATCCTCTACGTCGCCGGCATCGCCTGGACGCTCGGCTACGACACCATCTATGCGCATCAGGACAAGTCCGACGACGAGCTGATCGGGGTGAAGTCGTCCGCCCGACGGCTGGGTGCGGCTTCGCGCCCGTGGATCGCGGGGTTCTACGCCGTCACGGTCGCGGGCCTCGTGGCGGCGGGGCTGCTGGCGGACCTGCATCCGATCTTTCTCGTCGGCGTCGCCGCCGCCGCCCTCCAGATGGGCTGGCAGGTCGCCCGCTGGCGGATCGACGACCCGGCCGACTGCCTCGTCACGTTCAAGTCCAACCGCTGGACCGGGTGGCTGGTGCTGGCCGCCTTCGTCGCCGGCAACGTCGTCGGATAGCCCATGCCCTACGCCTCGCTGCGCGAATTCGTCGCGCATCTGGAGAAGACCGGCCGCCTCGTGCGCGTGCGGGAGCGCGTCTCGACCGTGCTGGAGATGACCGAGATCCAGACCCGCCTTCTGGCCGACGGCGGGCCGGCGGTGATCTTCGAGAACGCGGTGATGGCGGACGGCCGCCCCTCGCCCATGCCGGTGCTGGTCAACCTGTTCGGCACGGTGGAACGCGTCGCCTGGGGCATGGACCGTGAGCCGGCGGAACTGCGGCAGGTGGGCGAGACGCTCGCCTTCCTGCGCCAGCCCGAGCCGCCGCGCGGCTTCGCCCAGGCGCTGGAGTTGCTGCCGCTGGCGAAATCGGTCCTGTCGATGCGGCCGAGGACGGTCGGCTCGGCGCCCTGCCAGGAGATCGTGCTGACCGGCGACGCGATCGACCTGACGTCGCTGCCGGTCCAGACCTGCTGGCCCGGCGAGCCCGCGCCCCTCATCACCTGGCCGCTCGTGGTGACCAAGGGGCCGTCAACCAGCAAGGAGGACGACTTCAACCTCGGGATCTACCGCATGCAGGTACTTGGGCGCGACCGCACCCTCATGCGCTGGCTGAAGCACCGAGGCGGCGCGCAGCACCACCGCCGCTGGGGTGCCTCGGGCAAGCGGGAGCCGCTGCCCGCCGCGGCCGTTCTGGGGGCCGACCCCGGCGTGATCCTCGCCGCCGTCACGCCGGTGCCCGACACGCTCTCGGAGTACCAGTTCGCGGGCCTTCTGCGTGGCAAGAAGGTCGAGTTGGTCGACTGCAGGACGATCCCGCTCAAGGTGCCGGCGCAGGCGGAGATCGTGATCGAGGGGCTTGTCAGCCTCGACGAGCACGGGGACGAGGGACCCTACGGCGACCACACCGGCTATTACAACTCGGTCGAGCCGTTCCCCGTGTTCCAGGTGACGGCGATCACCATGCGCCGCGACCCGATCTACCTTTCCACCTTCACCGGCCGCCCGCCGGACGAGCCCTCGGTCCTGGGCGAGGCGCTGAACGAGGTGTTCATCCCGCTGCTGCGCCAGCAGTTCCCGGAGATCGTGGACTTCTGGCTCCCGCCCGAGGGATGCAGCTACCGCATCGCCGTCGTCTCGATGAAGAAGGCGTACCCGGGCCACGCCAAGCGCGTGATGATGGGCGTGTGGTCGTTCCTGCGGCAGTTCATGTACACCAAGTGGGTGATCGTCGTGGACGACGACATCGACTGCAGGAACTGGAAGGACGTGATGTGGGCGATCTCGACCCGCATGGACCCGGTCCGGGACCTGACGCTGGTCGAGGGCACGCCCATCGACTACCTCGACTTCGCGAGCCCGGAGAGCG
>VYKX01000427.1_pt1 | contig 10195 bp, 8 predicted proteins | sample 5114471 | NCBI WGS metagenome assembly VYKX01 (sample SAMN12291785, study PRJNA351875) | freshwater metagenome | isolation source: freshwater lake | place: USA: Michigan, Gull Lake | collected 2013-08-08
CGGGCTGCGGCGGCTGATGCTGGCGAGGGCGATCTGCGGACGGCCGCGGCTGCTCGTCCTCGACGAGCCCCTCGGGCACCTCGACACCGGCGGCGTCGAGATGGTCCGCCAGATCCTGCGCACGGCGAAGGCGATGGGCATCACCGTGGTCACCTTCTCCCAGAGCCCGCGCCTCCTCGACGACGCCGACAAGGTGCTGGTGCTGAGCGAAGGCGTCGCCGCGGCCTTCGGCCCGACCGACCACGTCGTCTCCGGTGCCCGTCGCGACGCCCGCGCCGACGGCGCGGTCGCGGACCCCCCCCGACCGATGAAGCTGACGCCATGACCCTCGACCTTCCGCGCGACGACCGCACCGGACGGCCGTCCGGCGTCCTCCCCCCGGTGCGCGTCCGGCGGGACGTGACCGCCGGCCTTCTGACGGTGGCGATCGCCGTCGGCGGCATCGGCGGCTGGGCGACCTTCGCGCCGATCCACGGTGCCGCCAACGCGCCGGGCGTGCTCGTTCCGGCGAGCGGGCGCAAGACCGTGCGGCACCCGGAGGGCGGTCTCGTCACCGAGGTGAGGGTCCGCGACGGCGACAGGGTCTCGACCGGGCAGGTCCTGCTGCGGCTCGACGACGTCGCCGCAACGGCCCGCCTGGACGCGCTCGACGCCGACATCGCCGCGAAGCTCGCGACCGAGGCGCGGCTGGTGGCCGAGCGCGACGGCGCCCCTGCGCCGATCTGGCCGATCGGTCTCCTGTCGGACGCCGGCAAGGCCGACGTCCGCCGCATCGTTGCCGATCAGGACGACCTGTTCGCCGCGCGATCCGCGCAGCAGGTCGCCGACGATCGGCTGTTCGCCGAACGCGCATCGTCGCTGGAGCGTGAGGCCGAGCATCTGGCCGACCAGCAGACCCATGGCACGCGCGAACTGTCGGTCCTGCGGCAGGAGATCGAGGTGACCCGCCAGCTTCTCGAACGCGGCAACGCGCCGCGGACACGCCTGTTCGAGCAGATGAAGGAGGAGGCGCGGCTCCTCGCCCGCGACGCGGAGCTCGCGGTGCGACGCACCCAGCTCCGCCGGCAGGCGATCGAGACGCGTGCCGAACTGCGCCGACGCAAGGACGAGCGCCGGGAGCGGATCCTGGCCGACCTCCAGGCCTTGCGCGCCGACCTCGCCCGGCAGGTCGAGGACCGCCGCGACGCGCTGAACCGTCTCAGGACCCGGGAGATCGTGGCGCCGGAGGCGGGCACCGTCGTCGGCCTCGGCGCCCGGGTGGCCGGAAGCGCGCTCGGATCCGGGGAGGCCGTGGCCGACATCGTGCCGGCGGGCGACGCGCTGCTCGCCGAGGTCCGGGTCGAGCCGCGGGACATCCGCGACGTCCACGTTGGGCTGTCGGCCCGCCTCTCGGTCGGCGCGCTGAACACGCGTGTCGTCGGCACGCTTCCGGGGACGGTGGTCCACGTCTCGGCCGACCGGGTGGAGGATCCGGCGACCCGGCACATGGCCTATCTCGTGCGCGTACGGCCCGACGATCCGGTCGCGCTGCCGCCCGGGACCGCCCTTCTGCCGGGGATGCCGGTCGAGGCGCAGATCCTGCTCTCCGCCCGCACCCCGCTCGACTATCTGATGGCGCCGATCGTCCAGGCCTACCACCGGGCCTTCTCGCAGGACTGATCAGTCGTAGGTGATCATCCGGTCGGCCGCCGCCCGGTCGTAGCCGCGGCTGGCGACGAGGAGCTGGCGGGTGTAGGCCTCCCTGGGCGCCTCGGCACGCAGAGCCTCGACCGTCATCTCCTCCACCACGAGCCCGCGGTTCATCACCGCGAGGCGGTCGCACATGTAGCCCACGACCGCGAGATTGTGGCTGACCAGCACGTAGGTGAGGCCGCGTTCCGTGCGCAGGCGCTTCAGCAGATTGAGGATCTCCGCCTGCACCGACACGTCGAGCGCGGAGGTCGGCTCGTCCAGCAGAAGGACCTTCGGCTCCAGGATCAGCGCCCGGGCGATCGCCACGCGTTGCCGCTGCCCGCCCGAGAGCTGGTGCGGATAGCGGAAGCGGAACTGGGGGCCGAGCCCGACGTCGGTCAGCACCGACACGATGCGCCGCTCCCCGTCCCCGACGCCGTGGATCTCCAGCGGCTCGGAGAGGACCCGGTCGACCGTGTGGCGGGGGTGAAGAGAGCCGTAGGGGTCCTGGAACACCATCTGCACCGACCGGCGGAACGCCTTCGACAGGCGCTGGGTCACAGCACTGCCGGCGATCGTGACGCCACCCGTCCAGTCGGGGTTGAGGCCGGCGAGCACGCGCAGGACCGTCGACTTGCCCGATCCGCTCTCCCCCACGAGGCCGAAGCTCTCGCCCGGCGCCACCGTGAAGGAGACGCCGCGGACGGCGCGCACCGCCTCGGGGCCGTGGCCGAAGGTGACCGCGAGGTCGCGGACGTCGATCATCGGGGACGTCATCGGCTCACTCCGCCGCCCAGGCCGGGTCGCGCCGCAGCGTCGGCAGTTCCGCCCGGTCGTCGTCGATGCGCGGCAGGCTCTCCAGGAGGCCGCGGGTGTAGGGATGCGTCGCGGCCTGAAGCTCGGACGCACGGCACTCCTCGACCACGCGGCCCGCGTACATGACGAGGATGCGGTCGCAGAAGCTGGCCACGAGGTTCAGGTCGTGGCTGACGAAGATCAGGCCCATGCCCCGCGTCGTCACCAGATCGTCGAGGATGGCGAGGACCTGCATCTGGACCGTCACGTCGAGGGCCGAGGTCGGCTCGTCCGCGATCAGGAGGTCAGGCTCCGGGATCAGCATCATGGCGATCATGATGCGCTGGCCCATGCCGCCCGAGACCTCGTGCGGATAGAGGCCGTAGACCCGTTCGGGATCGCGGATGCGGACGGCCGCCAGCATCTCGATCGCCCGCAGCCGGGCGGCCGCGGCGCCGACCTTCGCATGCATGCGATAGGCCTCGGCGATCTGGTCGCCGACCGTCATCACCGGGTTCAGCGAGTACTTGGGATCCTGCAGCACGAGCGAGATGCGCCGCCCGCGGATCGCCCGCATCTGCCGGTTCGAGGCGCGCATCAGGTCGATGCCGTCGAAGACGAGCCGGTTCGCCGTCACCTCGGCGGAGCGGGGGAGGAGGCGCAGGATCGACCGGCCGGTGATCGACTTGCCCGAGCCGCTCTCCCCGACGATGCCGAGCTTCTCCCGGCCGAGCGAGAAGGAGACACCGCGCACCGCCCGCACGGGACCCGTTGGCGTCCGGAAGGTGACGCGGAGGTCGTCGACCGTCAGGAGCGGCGGGGATGTTCCCGTCATTGCGCCCTCGGGTCGAGCACGTCGCGGAGGCCGTCGCCCAACAGGTTGAATCCGAGGCTGACCACGAAGATCGCGGCGCCCGGGATCACCGCGACCCACCATTGGTCGAGGAGGAACCGGCGGCCGGTCGACACCATGGCGCCCCATTCGGCGGACGGCGGCTGCGCGCCGAGGCCGAGGAAGCCGAGCCCGGCCGCGGTGAGGATGATGCCGGCCATGTCGAGCGTCACCCGGACGATCACGCTCGACACGCACATCGGCATCACGTGGCCGACGAGGATGCGCCCCGTCCCGGCACCCTGGAGACGGGCGGCGGCGATGTAGTCCGACGTGCGCACGGTCAGCGTCTCAGCGCGCGCGATGCGGGCGTAGGGCGGCCAGGAGGTGATGGAGATGGCGATGACCGCGTTCTCGATGCCCGGACCCAGCGCGGCGACGAAGGCGAGCGCGAGGATCAGCCGCGGAAAGGCGAGGAAGATGTCGGTGATCCGCATCAGCACCGTGTCGACCCAGCCGCCGAGGTACCCGGCGGCGGTGCCGACCAGAAGGCCGATCGGCGCCGCCGTGATCGCCACCAGCGCCACGATGTAGAGCGTGACCCGCGCGCCGTGGACGAGGCGGGACCAGGTGTCCCGCCCGAAATCGTCGGTGCCGAGCAGATGCCCCTTCTCCCCCGGCGCCAGAAGCCGTTCGGCGAGGTTCTGGGCGTAAGGGTCGTGGGTCGCGATGACGGGTGCGAAGGCCGCGACCAACACCAGCATCACGACGATGCCGAGCCCGACGAGGGCGAGGCGGTTGCGGCGGAACTGGAGCCAGCCGCGATAGACCTGTCCAAGCCGCGCCTCGCGGCGCGAGCGGGGCGTGTCGGAGAGGAGGCGGGCGCGCCAGTCGCCCGGCGTGTCGGCGGTGCTCATCGGGCCCTCGGATCGAGCAGGCGGTAGAGGACGTCGGAGAGCAGGTTGACGCCGACGAAGACGAGGCCGACGACGATCGTCGCACCGAGCACCGCGTTCATGTCGGCCGAGAGCAGCGCGCTCGTCAGATAGCGCCCGAGGCCCGGCCAGGCGAAGACCGTCTCGGTCAGCACCGACCCTTCCAGCAGGTTCGCGTAGGACAGCGCGATGACGGTCGTCAGCGGGACCGCGATGTTCCGCAGCGCGTGGACCCAGATCACCCGGCCCTCGCCCATGCCCTTCACCCGCGCCGTCGTCACGTATTCCTGGGCCAGCTGCTCCAGCATGAAGGAGCGGGTCATGCGGCTGATGTAGGCGAGCGAGTAGTAGGCGAGGATGGACGCCGGCAGCACCACGTGGCTGACCGCGTTCCAGAACACCTCCCACTCCCCGGCGATCGCGGCGTCGATCAGGATGACCCCGGTGACCGGCCGCACCACGTCCTCGTAGAAGACGCCGAGCCGCCCCGGCCCGCCGACCCAGCCGAGGATGCCGTAGAAGACCAGCAGGCCGATGAGGCCGAACCAGAAGGTCGGGACCGAGTAGCCGACGAGCCCGAGGACGCGCGCGACCTGGTCGGGCCAGCGGTCGCGGTAGACCGCGGCGGCCACGCCGAGCGGCACCCCGAAGAGCACACCGATGATGGTCGCGATCGTCGCCAGCTCCAGCGTAGCGGGGAAGAACCGCAGGATGTCCTCAAGCACGGGCCGGTTGGTGAGCGACGACATGCCGAGGTCGCCGTTCATGACCTTCCACACATAGACGACGAACTGCTCCCACAACGGCCGGTCGAGGCCGAGGGCGCGGCGGGCCGCCTCGTAGACGTCCGGCGGGGCGCGGTCCCCGACCACGGCCAGGACCGGATCGATCGGTATCACGCGGCCGATGAAGAAGGTGACGGCCAGGAGGCCGACGAAGGTGATGGCGAGCTGCGCCAGGAGCGCCCCGGCCTGCCACAGCCGGCGGCCTGCGGGCGACCGCCGGAAGGTCCTGAGCGCGCCGCCCGATCGGGTACCGATGTCCGTCAATCCGTTCTCCCGGGATCAAGAACGAGCCCCGCCGGACCGGGACGTCCGACGGGGGAGGATGACGGTCGCCCTGTCCGCTCGCCGCCGCCGCCCGGAGGCGACGGCGGCGCGCCCCGGATCAGGACTTGGTGGCCTGCCAGTAGACGGCGGGCATCACCGGCGCGCCGGAGATGTAGCCGTCGACGTTCCGGCGGACCGCCGACTGGACGATCTGCTGGTTGATCATCGCGAAGGGGGCGGTCTTCTGGAACTCGCGCTGGATGTCGATGTACATCTGCACGCGCTTCTCGCTGTCGCGCTCGAGCAGCGCGGCCGCGGTCTTCGCCGACAGTTCGGGGATGCCCCACGCCGTCCGCCACGCGAGCTTGCCGACGTTGTTGGTCGCCGAATCGTCGTTGTTCGGGTTGGACGCGAAGGTGTCCGCGTTGGTGTGCGGATCCGAATAGTCGGGACCCCACGACTGGAGCACCATCTCGTGCTGGCGGGCGCGGTACTTGGTCAGCACCTGCCGGCTCTCGGCCGCCATGATGTTGACCTTGATCCCGGCCTGGGCCGCGGTCGCCTGGAACGCCTCGGCCATGTTCTGGAAGGGGAAGTTGTTGCGGACGTCGAGGTTGATCTCGAAGCCGTTGGGATGGCCCGCGGCGGCCAGAAGCTCCTTCGCCTTGGCCACGTTCAGCGTGTAGGGCCGCTCCTTCAGCTCGCCCGGGAAGGTCAGGGGCAGGAACGCCTGATGCGGGATGAACTGGTCCTTCAGGAAGGTGGCGTGCATCCCGTCGTAGTCGATGAGCCACTTGACCGCCTCGGCGACCTGCGGCTTGGACAGGATCGGGTGCTTCTGGTTCAGGGCGATGTAGGCGATGTAGCCCTTCAGCGAATCCTGGATCTTGATGTTGGGGCTCGCCCGCAGCGCGGTGACGTCCTGGGGCTGGAGCACGCCGGCCACGTCGATGTCGCCGCGCTCGACCAGCAGGCGCTGGGTGCCCGGCTCCGGCACGTGGCGCATGATGACGCGCTGCATCTGCGGCTTGCCGCGCCACCAATTGTCGTTGCGCTCGATCGTCCAGCTCTCCGACGGCTGGTAGCGGACGAGGCGGAAGGCGCCCGAGCCGGCCGAATTCTGCTTCAGCCAGGTGTTGCCCATGTCGCTGCCGGCGTTCTGCATGACCAGCCGGCTGTCGACCACCGAGGCGATCATGGCGGTCAGGCAGTTGAGCACGAACGACGGCGCGTAGGGCTTGTCGACCGTGAGCGTGAACTCGAGCGGACCCGTCTGCTTGACGTTCGCGTCGACGTTGCCCTCGTTCAGGCCGAAGTTCGCGAGGATGAAGACCGGGGTCTTCTTCAGCTTCATCGCACGCTGGAGCGACCAGACCGCGTCGGCGGCCGTCAGCGCGTTGCCAGAGTGGAACTTGACGCCGTCCCGCACCTTGAAGGTGTAAACGAGACCGTCGGCGGACAGGGTGTAGCTCTCGACGATCCCGGGCTTGAACCCGGCGGCCGGGTTCTGGGGATCCAGCACGAAGAGCTGGTCGTAGACGTTGTGGATCAGGTTCGAGCCCGAGAACTCAAAGCTCTCGTGCGGGTCGATCGAGACGATGTCGTCGATCTTGTCGGCCAGGACGAGGGTGGTGCGCGGCGTCTGCGCGGTTGCCGGGCCCGTCAGCGCGACGGCGGCGACGCCGGCGGCGAGCAGGGCGGTCGAAAGAAGTCTCATCGGACCCGTGTCTCCCATGCCGGGGTCCCGACCGTCTTCGCGCACGGACCGCTGGGGCCGCACGGGGCCCGGTGGCGGGGCGCCTCGTGGATCGGAACGACCGGTGTCAATGAATGGCCACACTGCCGGTCAGTTCATAGGTCCGGGTCGCGCGAGTCAAGAAAGCAGCTTCGTCGCGCAGGGGTATTTCAATCCTTGCGGCCGACGACCTTCACCCGCTCGAAATCGTGTGCCACGCGCGCTGTGGGATAGACCATGCGCGCCTCGGCCTGCACCTCGGGTCCACGGTGGCGGTGGCTGATGTGGGTCAGCCAGAGGGCCTCCACCTTCGCCTCCACCGCGAGCTGGGCCGCCTGCGACGCCGTCAGGTGCCCGGACTGGGCCGCGCGCTGGGCATCGCCCGACAGGAACGTCGCCTCGCAGACCAGGAGATCGGCCCCCGCCGCCTCCGTCACCAGCTCGGCGAACGGCCCGGTATCGCCCACGACGCAGACGCGGGGACCGGGCTTTGAGGGGGCCGCGACCTCGTCCGGCTCCACCCGGCGCCCGCCCGGCAGATCGACCCCCACGCCGCCCGCCAGCAGCGCGCGCATCGGACCCGGCGGGACGCGCAGCGCGTCGAGGCGCGCGGGATCGAGGCGCATCTTCGGCCCCTTGTCCTCGAACCGGAACCCGAGACAGTCCGGCACCGTGTGCTGGAGCGGGAACGCGACGACGCGCAGTTCGGCGTCCTCCCAGACCGTTCCCGGCCCGATCGGCTGCAGGCGGATCTCGATCCCCGGATCGCCGTAGGGATGCAACGCCCCGTCCAGCAGGGCGCGGACCACGTCCAGCGTCGCGGGCCCGCCGCAGATCGTCAGATGCGGCGTGGAGTCCCACTGGGCCAGCGTGGCGGCGAGGCCGGGCAGGCCCAGCACGTGGTCGGCGTGGCCGTGGGTGAGGAGGATCGTGTCGAGCCGCCGGAACCCCACGCCCGACGCGAGGATCTGGCGCTGCGTGCCCTCGCCGCAGTCGATCAGGAACCGGCGGGGGCCGTGATCGACCAGAAGGGCCGGCAGGCCGCGGTCGGCCGCGGGCACGGCGGCGGCGGTGCCGAGGAACGTCAGCTCGAACATGGGAACTCCCGGAGCGGGGCGGGGAGGCGCCGCCCGCGCCGATGGCCAGGGACGATGTCGGGTGGCAAATTTGCCGGACGGCCTCGAGGCCGTCCAGCGCGCAGAGGCGCCTCACGAGGTCCCGGGACGGACCCGCATGGTCGGCGCGGCGTCCGCTCGCCGGTCGAGGGGGGAGGGGGCGCCCGCCCGCTCCGGCGAAAGGGAGAGGGGTGTCAGGCGGCGAAGGGCAAGGCGGCCTCGTGGGCCGCGTTGCGCATCGCCTTCTGCAGCTTCTCGAACGCTCGCGCCTCGATCTGCCGGACCCGCTCGCGCGAGACGGCATATTCCTTGCCGAGCTCCTCCAGCGTGGTCGGATTCTCCTTGAGCCGCCGCTCGATCAGGATCCGGCGCTCCCGGTCGGTGAGCACCGCGAGGCCGATGTCGAGGAGCTTGCGACGCAGGGTCAGCTCCTGGCGGTCGGCCAGCACGGTCTCCTGGCTCGGGCGTTCGTCGACCAGGAAATCCTGCATCTGGGCGTCGCCGTCCTCGCCGACCTCGGCGTTGAGCGAGCTTTCCGAGGCGGCGAGGCGGCGGTTCATCTCCACCACCTCCTGCTCCGGCACGCCCAGTTCGGTCGCGATGGCGCGGACGGTCTCCGGCCGGAGGTCGCCCGTCTCCATCTCGGTGAGCTGCGCCTTCAACCGACGCAGGTTGAAGAACAGCTTCTTCTGCGCCGCCGTGGTGCCCATCTTCACGAGCGACCAGTTGTGCAGGATGTAGGTCTGGATCGCGGCGCGGATCCACCAGACGGCGTATGTGTTGAACCGGAAGCCCTTGTCCGCGTCGAACTTCTCGACCGCCTGCATCAGGCCGAGGTGGCCCTCGGCGATCAGGTCCGCCACCGGAAGCCCGTAGCCGGAAAAGCCGCGCGCGATCTTGGTCACGAGGCGCAGATGGCTCTGGACGAGGCGCTCCATCGCCTTCGGATCGCGGCGGTCGCGCCACGCGCGGGCGACGGTCTGCTCCTCCTCCGCGGTCAGGAGGGGGAAGCGCCCGGCCTCTCGCATCGCACGGCTCAGCGCGTCCTCGTTCGGGATCACGTCGTTTGCGGGTTGCGACATCTTCATGGCGTTTCCATCTCCTGCCGGCCGAACCCTTCCCGGTCCCCGGCTCGCCGCGCTTCGGAACCGGCCCTCGACGGGGCGGGTTGCCGAAGGTCCCGGATCCGACGGGGCGAACGACCGCCGGAGGGCTCCCGACGGGCGAACGCCCGGTCCGCGGAGCGGGCCGGCGTGTGCAGGGTTTGTTCAGGGACGTACCCATTGACTTGGGCACGACCGGGCCGTTTTCAATGCCACGATGCGGTCGAATCCGCAAGCCCGGAAAGAGGACCGGATTGGTCCTCTTCAGGTGCCGATCCTGAGGGGCGCCGCGAGCTTGCGGAGTGCTGCGAGCACGGACAGGGCTGTTATGCGTCCGGTCTTCGGGTTCTCCGAAGGCACGTTCTCGATCTCCATCGCGAACCGCGCGCTGTCGGCGTCCACCTCGATGCGGTGGCAGTTCCGCGTGACGCCGGGATCGGCCCAGATGTCGATCGTGGTCCGGTCGGGACCGATGCCGGCGAGCGACAGCGCCGCCGCCACGTTGACGTTCGCCGGAAATCCCATCGCCGCCTCCCGCGCCGTGCCGGAGAAGACGCGCAGCGGCGCCGTGAGACCCTCCACCGAGATGCCGTTGGCCACGAGGTGCGGCGCGCCGACGAGACCGCCCGGCGGCTTTCGCGTCGTCATCCGGACCGAGCGGATCTCGCCTTCCGCCGCCGCGCACACCGCGTCGAGCCCGAGCAGCGCGCCCGTGGGCACGATGATCTGGCCGCCGTGCGCGCGGGCGAGGTCGATCAGGTGCGGCCGGGGCAGAAGGGCGCCCGCGCTCAGCACCATGACCTTGCGGCCCGCCGTGAGCATCGGCACGGCGATCGCCTCCAGCACCGCGGCCGGCGCGCACTCGACGGCCAGATCGGCGTGGGCCGGGAGGTCGTCGAGCCCGACGACCGGCACGCCGATCCCGGCGGCGTCGAGCCAGGCGCGTGCGGCACCGGCGTC
>VYKX01000428.1_pt1 | contig 10192 bp, 8 predicted proteins | sample 5114471 | NCBI WGS metagenome assembly VYKX01 (sample SAMN12291785, study PRJNA351875) | freshwater metagenome | isolation source: freshwater lake | place: USA: Michigan, Gull Lake | collected 2013-08-08
GAGGCCGCCCGCGCTCGCCGCGAGCCGGTCCGCCACGGAGCGGTCGGTGCCGGCGGCCAGCGCGCCGGGATCGGCGTCCGCCGGGATCAGCCGGTCCACCACGAGGGCCAGAAGCGGATCACCAGCGACGGCCATGCTCCCTCCGCGCGAATGTCCCTACCCGACGTATGCAATACTCTTCTCAGATCGAATCGCACGTGTATAGTAATCGAAAAAGAAGAGGTGGTCCGCGGCAAGGCATCTTGTTCGCGGGTGCGGTAGTCTGCGTGCCATCACGTGATGCAGCGCAGTAATGGCTGATGTTGCGCCGCATCAACAACAACCAACCTGCGGGGGGAACCACATGGCGATCAATGGGGGTCTGACGCGTCGTCAGGGGCTCGCGCTCGGCGCGGGCGGTCTCGTCGGTCTGGGGACCGGTCTGGGGGCGGAGCGCGCCGCGGCGCAGGCGGCCGCCGAGGTCACCTTCTGGACCGTGCGCATCAACACGCCGGAACTGGCGGGCGCGCTGAAGGGCGTGCTGTCCGACTTCGAATCCCAGAACCGGGGCATCCGGATCAAGCACGAGCCCGTGTCGGGCAACCTCGTCTATCCGAAGTTCCTGACCGCCATCCGCGGCCAGCAGATGCCGGACATCGCCGAGGCCTTCTCCTACCATCCGCTCCAGTTCGCGGCCGTCGACCAGATGGAGCCGATGGACGACATCATCGAGGAGTGGCAGAAGAACGGCCTCCTCTCCGACATCTTCAACGAGTTCGCCTACAAGAAATTCTTCTGGAAGGGGCACTATTGGGGCGTGCCCTACAACCTCGACATCCGCGCCATCTACTACCGGCGCGATCTGCTGGACGCCAAGGGCATCAAGCCGCCGACGACCTGGGACGAGTTCCAGGCCGCCGCCATCGCGTTGCACGATCCGCGCAACGGCATCGCGGGCGCCGTCTTCCCGGCCGGCAACTTCCACATCGCCCAGCACTATTTCATGGCGTTCATGTTCCAGGCCGGCGGCAGCATCCTGGACAAGGACGGCAACCTCATCTTCGGGACGACGGCGCGCGAGGCGAACATCAAGGCGCTGACCTTCCTCACCGACCTCGCGACCAAGCACAAGGTCACGCCGCCGGGCATCGCCTCCTACAACACCGACGAGGCGAACACGGTCTTCCTGCAGGGCCGCGCGGCCTTCGGCTTCGGCACCGGCGGGGTGATCGGGCGCATCATGCGCGAGAACCCGTCGCTCTACGACAAGGTCGGCATCCTCGAGGTGCTGGAAGGGCCGGCGGGCAAGGCGGGCAAGCTGACGGCCGGGTTCTACAACCCGATGTTCATCTGGAAGCACAGCCCCCAGAAGGAACAGGCCAAGCAGTTCGTCCGCTGGTTCGTCCAGCCCGGCCGCCTCGACCCGGTCTATCGCGCGCTGCCCGGCCAGCACTGGCCGATCTTCAAGAAGGAGGTCGCGTCCGAACGGGTGCGCGGCAACCGCCTCCTGGAGGAGGCGCTGACCAAGGTCGTGCCCTACGCGACCGACTTCGCCTATCCGGGCTTCGGGCGGCCGGAGATGGGCGTGATCGACGGCGAGAAGATGTTCGCCGCTCCGGTCAACGAGGTGGTCGTCGGCGCCAAGACCCCGGCCAAGGCCATCGACGACGCGCACGCGGAGATGGCCAAGCTGTTCCGGGCCTGACGCGGCTCTCCCTTCCGGCGGCCGGGGCGTCCCGGCCGCTGGCCCGCCGCACGTCCGGGAGACCCGTCGATGTTCCTCAAGCACAGGGCACGGATCGCCTACTTCCTGATCCTGCCGGCGCTCGTCCTGATCACGCTGCTCGATCTCTATCCGGTGATCGAGGCGGTCGTCGTGAGCCTGCAGAGCCAGAACATCATGCGCCCGAACCCGGACGGCTGGGTCGGGCTCGCCCACTACCGGCGCGCACTGTTCGACGAGCCGACCTTCTGGTCCTCGCTCTGGCGCACCTGCGTCTGGACGGCGGGATCGGTCGCGGGGGCCTATCTGCTGGCCCTGGGCCTGGCGCTGCTGCTCAACATGCAGGTCCGCGCGCGGGCCTTCTTCCGGGCGATCCTGCTGATCCCCTGGGTGATGCCCGAGGTCTCGACCGCGCTGATCTGGAAGTGGCTCTACGGCGACCAGTTCGGGGTGCTGAACTTCCTTCTGCTTCGCGCCGGTCTCGTCGACATGCCGGTCCAGTGGCTGGCCGACCCGGACACGGCGATGATGTCGGTGATCGCGGTGCAGATCTGGAAGCTCTATCCGGTGATGTTCATCGTGCTGCTGGCGGCGCTGCTGAACGTGCCCAAGGAACTCAGCGAGGCGGCGACGATCGACGGGGCGACGCCGCTCCAGCGCTTCCGCTTCATCACCTTTCCCTTCATCCGCTCGACCTCGATCGTCATCACGCTGCTGGCGTCGATCTGGACGTTCCACAGCTTCGATCTCGTCTATCTGCTCACCGGCGGCGGGCCGGCCAGCGCGACGAAGATCCTGCCCGTCCTCATCTACGACAAGGCGTTCTGGGGGCTGGAGATCGGCTACGCCTCGGCGCTCGGCGTGCTGATGCTGGTCTGCCTGCTGATCATCAGCGTCTTCTACCTCTGGGCCTACCGGTCCCAGAAGACGACGGCGTGAGGAGCCGCCCATGACCCGCACCGCCGCCCTCGCCGCCGACCTCGCCCTCGACGTGGCGCGCACCAACGCGCAGATCCGGTTCCGCCGGCTCTGGACGCTGTCGATCGTCTACATGCTGCTGCTGGTCGCCGTCACCGTCATCCTGTTCCCGGTGTTCTGGATGTTCTCCTCGTCCTTCAAGGGATCGACGGAGCTGTTCGCCTTCAACATGACGCTGCTGCCGATCGAGTGGACGCTCGAGAACTACCGCAACGTCTGGCTCAACACGCCGTTTCCCAGCTACTTCTGGAACAGCTTCCAGGTGGCGGCGATGTCGACCGTGCTGTCGGTCGTCATCTCGATGTACGCGGCCTATGCGCTGGCCCGCATCCGCTTCCGCGGCCGCGGCGCCTTCGGGCTGCTGATGCTGGTCACCCAGATGTTCCCGCACATCATGCTGGTGATCCCGCTGTTCCTGATCGTCCAGCGCGTGGGGCTGTTCAACACCCACGCGGCGTTGGTCATCGCCTACACCGCCTTCTCGCTGCCCTTCACGATCTGGCTCCTGCGCGGCTTCTTCGAGGCCATCCCGTTCGAGCTGGAGGAGGCGGCGGCGATCGACGGGGCGGGCGTGCTCACCACCTTCCACCGCATCATGCTGCCGCTGGCCGGTCCCGGCATCGCGGCGGTGACGATGTTCGGCTTCATCCGCAGCTGGAACGAGTTCCTGTTCGCGCTCGTGTTCCTGCAGTCCCGCGGCCTGTTCACCCTGCCCATCGGTCTGGCGAGCTTCCAGGAGGAATACACGTTCCGCTGGGACCTCATCATGGCCGGGGCCGGCATCATCACCTTCCCGGTCCTCGCCCTGTTCCTGCTGATGCAGCGCTTCATCGTGCAGGGGCTCTTGGGCGGGGCGGTGAAGGGCTGACCTTCCGCTCATCCGATCCGAGGAGTCCCTCCCATGAAGTTCGGCGCGTCGTCCTGGCCCTTCCAATGGGATCCGCCCTACGAGACCGCGATCCGCCGGATCGCCGGCCTCGGCTTCAAGGCGATCGAGCTGATCGCCTGGAACACCGACTTCCTGCGCGACTACTACACGCCGCCCACCATCAAGCTGCTGCGCGAGGTTCTGGACGGCGAGGGGATCGCGCTCTCGCAGTTCGTCTCCTCGCCGCGCGAGCTGTCCAACCCCGACCCCGCCCAGCGCACCGCATCGGTCGAGCACTGGAAGCGGGCGGTGGAGGTGGGCAAGGAACTCGGGTCGCCGATCATCAACATGGTCGCCAACCACGCCTTCGCGATGAAGGACGGCGAGCATGTGCCGCGCATCACCACCAAGCCGCTGGTCCAGACCTATTCGGTCAAGATCGCGTCGGGGCTGGACTGGGAGCGGAACTGGACCGACTACGTCGAGGCGCTCAAGCGCTGCGCGGCCATCTGCGAGGACGCGGGCACGATCATGTCGATCGAGCCGCACCCGGGCCGCTATCTCGCCAACACCGACGGGGCGTTGCGCCTGCTCGAGCACATCGGGTCGAAGGCGGTCGGCATCAACTTCGACCCCAGCCACACCTTCCCGGTGGGCGACTTCCCCAACGTCTCGGTCTATCGCCTCGGCCACCGGATCAAGCACCTGCACGTGTCCGACAACGACGGGGTGACGAACGTCCACTGGCGGCCCGGCATGGGCAAGATCGACTGGGTCGCGATGTTCCAGGCGCTGAAGGACATCGGCTACGACGGGGTGGTGTCGATCGAGCTGGAGGACGTGCCCGGCGTCTCCCGCGGGCCGACCTCGACCGCACCCGGCGTCTACCGCAACCCGACCGCGACCGACGAGTTCGTGGCCGAGACGGTGGCGGGGATGAACTATCTGAAGGGCATCTGCAAGGATCTGGGCATACGGGTGGACTGAGGGGGCGCGGACAGGCTCGGCCTGCTCCACCCCCTCTCCCCCAGCCCCTCCCCCCGGTGGGGGGAGGGGAGTTTCGTTTGTTCATCGTTCCCTCTCCCCCCCGGGGAGAGGGACAGGGAGAGGGGGCCGGGAGCAAACCGATCCTCGTCTTCATCACCGGAGCGAACCATGGCGGACCACGATCTCGTCTACGTCGGGACCTACAGCGAGCCGATCCTCTTCGGCACGGGCCAGGTGCTCCAGGGGCGCGGGCGTGGCATCCACGTCTTCCGCCTCGACCCCGCGACCGGCGCGCTCGACCCCGTCACAGTGGTCGAGGGGGTGCGCAACGCCTCCTACCTCGCCTTCGATCCGGCGCGCCGGTTCCTCTATTGCGTGAACGAGTTCAAGGAATACCAGGGGATGAAGAGCGGCGCGGTCAGCGCCTTCCGCATCGACCGGGAGACCGGCGCCCTCCAACACCTGAACACCGTCGCCAGCCACGGCACCGATCCGTGCCATCTGATGGTCCACCCGTCGGGCGGGCACGTCCTCATCGCCAACTTCGCCAGCGGCAGCACCACGGTCCTGCCGATCCTGCCGGACGGTTCGCTGGGCGAGGCGCGTTGCGTCGTCCAGCACGAGGGGTCGAGCGTCGATCCGCGCCGGCAGGCCGGACCCCACGCCCACGCGGTGGCGATCGATCCCACGGGCCGCTTCGTCTATGTGCCGGACCTCGGCATCGACGCGGTGCTGGTCTTCGTCTTCGATCCGGCGACCGGCCGCCTCTCGCCCCATCCCGACCAGCCGCGGGTGCCGACGGCGCGAGGTGCCGGGCCGCGCCAGCTCGTGCTGGGGCCGAGGGGCCGTTTCGCCTGGCTGATCAACGAACTCGATTCGACCATGACCGCCTTCCGCTGGGACGAGGGCCGCGGCACGCTGGAGCCGATCCAGACGCTGCCGACCCTGCCGGCGGACTTCACGGGCCACAGCACCTGCGCCGAGGTGCAGGCGACGCCCGACGGCCGGTTCCTCTACGGCTCCAACCGCGGGCACGACAGCCTCGCCATCTACGCGATCGATCCCGGCACCGGTCGGCTGACGCCCGTGGGGCACGAGAGCACGCGCGGCCGCATCCCCCGCAACTTCGAGATCCACCCGTCGGGCCGGTTCCTGATCGCCGCCAACCAGGACACGGACGACCTCGTGGTCTTCCGCCTCGATCCCGACACCGGCCGGCTGACGGACACGGGCCGGCGGGCGGGCGCGGGCACGCCGATCTGCGTCCGGGTTCTGTGACGGCCGACACCGGCGACGCGGCCCCCCGCTTCGCCGTCGCGCGCCTTTGCCTGCACTACGTGTTCCAGTACATGCCGGTGGCGATCGGCAGCCTGCTGCTGCCGGCCTGGCTCACCGACCGCGGGCTCGACGCGTTCCGCATCGGGCTCGTCAACGCGGTGCCGATCCTGTGCGTCATCCTCACCGGCATCCTGTTCGGGCGCCTCTCCGACCGGATGGCCGATCCGCGCCGCGCGCTGGCGGCGGCGAACGCGCTCTCCTGCGCGGGCGTCGTGCTGATGGGGTTGATCGACGGGTTCCCGGCGATCCTCCTGTGCTGGACCCTCGTCTTCCTGCCGCACATGCTGTCGGTGCCCGTCGCAGACGCCGCGGTCTTCCAGCTCCTGCGCCGCATGGGCGTCGCCTATGGCCTCGTCCGCTTCTGGGGATCGGCCGGGTTCGTGGCCGCGCTTCTGGGGACCGGCTGGGCGTTGACCCACTTCGGCACGGGCGTCTTCGTCCCGCTCGTGACCGCCCTGTTCGCCTGCCGCATCGGCACCGCACTGGCGCTGCCCCGCCTGCGCCCCGTCGTCGCCGCCGGCCCGCCCCCCGCCGTCGCAGACGGGCGGGCGGTGCGGGTGCGCGACCTGCTTGCGCCCTGGATCCTCTTCGCCATGATCGCCCCGGCGCTGGTCAACGGCGCCAACATGGCGATGAACGGCTTCGGCGCCGTGGTCTGGGCCGAGCGGGGGATCGCGGTCGCCACCATCGGCCTGCTGCTGGCGATCGCGCCGGCCGCCGAGATGGCGGGCCTCCTCTTCTCCGGCCGGCTCACCGGGCGGATGACGCCGCGGGCGCTTTTGCTCCTGTGCGCGCTGGTCGCCGCGGTCCGCTGGGCGCTCACGGCGCTGACCGACGATCCCTGGATCCTCGCCGCGCTCCAGACGCTGCACGTACTCACCTTCGGGCTGAACCTCGTCGCGATGCTGGCCTTCGTCTCCGCCCGCGTGGACCCGGCGATCGGCGGGCAGGCGCAGGGGATGCAGTCGACCATCCAGCAGATCGTGACCGTCGCGACGCTGAGCGGCTTCGGCTGGCTGGTCGGGGTCGCGGGACCGCACGCCTTCCTCGCCACCGCCGCGATGTGCCTCGCGGCCGCGGGTCTGGTCCTCGTCTCGCTCCGGCTGCGGCCCGCGGACGGGGCTTGACGGACCCGCCGCTTTCGCGATGGTGCCCGGCGTCGCGGCGGCCCATGCTGTCGCCCCTCCTCCCGACGTCCGTGCGCGTTCCATGACCACGCCCTGCATCATCACCGTCGCGATCACCGGCTCGCTGCCGCAGAAGTCCGACAACCCGGCCGTGCCGATCACGGTCGAGGAGCAGGTGGAATCGACGCACGCGGCGTTCGAGGCGGGCGCCACGCTTCTCCACGCCCATGTGCGCAACGACGACGGCACGCCCTCGTCCTCGCCCGAGCGCTTCGCCCTGCTGATGGAGGGGGTGCGTCGGCACTGCCCCGGAATGATCGTGCAGCTGTCGACCGGCGGCCGGTCCGGCACGGGGCGGGAACGGGGCGGCATGGTCCCGCTGCGGCCCGAGATGTGCTCGCTCTCCACCGGCTCCTGCAACTTCCCCACCCGCGTCTACGAGAACAGCCCGGAGCTGGTCGACTGGCTGGCGTCGGAGATGCTGGACCACGGCGTGAAGCCGGAGGTCGAGGCCTTCGATCTCTCCATGATCTTCAAGGCGGTGGAGATGGCGCGCGCCGGCCGCATCCGCGGGCCGCTGCACGTGCAGTTCGTGATGGGCGTCAAGAACGCCATGCCCGCCGACCGGACAGCGTTCGAGTTCTTCGTCGCGACGCTGAAGCGCCTCGCCCCGGACGCGACGTGGACCGGGGCCGGCATCGGGCGCGACCAGATCACGCTGAACCGCTGGAGCCTGGAACTGGGCGGCCACTGCCGCACGGGGCTCGAGGACAATGTGCGCCTCGACCGCACGACGCTGGCGCCGTCGAACGCCGCGCTGGTCCGCCGCATCGTGGACGTCGCCGGCGACTACGGCCGCCGCCCCGCGACCGTGGCCGAAGCGCGGTCGATCCTCGGGTTGCCGGCGGCGGGGTGAGGATTTCCGAACCCTCCGTTGATTCCCACCCCGTCCCGTGCCACTGAGTTTCGTCATGCGTACCCAGGTCGCCATCATCGGCTCCGGCCCCTCCGGCCTCCTTCTCGGACAGTTGCTGCACCGGGCGGGGATCGACACCGTGATCCTCGAGCGAAAGAGCCGGGATTACGTCCTCTCCCGCATCCGGGCGGGGGTCCTCGAACAAGGGACCGTCGGTCTGCTCGACGAGGCCGGGGTCGGTGCGCGCATGCACCGCGAGGGCCTCGTCCACGACGGGTTCGAGATCGCCTACGCCGGCGGGCGCCACCGGGTCGGCCTGACCGAGCTGGCGGGCGGCCGCTCGGTCATGGTCTACGGCCAGACCGAGGTGACCCGGGACCTGATGGACGGGCGCGACGCGGCCGGTGCGGTCACGGTCTGGGAGGCCGAGGACGTGGCGCTCCACGGGTTCGACGGCCCCGCGCCGCGGGTCACATGGCGCAAGGACGGCGTCACCCACGAACTCGCCTGCGACGTGATCGCCGGCTGCGACGGCTATCACGGCGTCAGCCGGGCGAGCGTGCCGGCGGGCGCCATCCGGACGTTCGAGCGCGTCTACCCCTTCGGCTGGCTGGGCGTTCTGGCCGACGTGCCGCCGTGCGCGCCGGAACTGATCTACGCCGCCCACGAGCGCGGCTTCGCGCTCTGCTCGATGCGCTCCCTCACGCGCAGCCGCTATTACGTGCAGTGCCCGGTGGACGAGCGGATCGATGACTGGTCGGACGACCGGTTCTGGGACGAACTGCGCAGCCGCCTCGACCCGGAGGCCGCGGAGGCGGTGACGACCGGGCCCTCGATCGAGAAGTCGATCGCCCCCTTGCGCAGCTTCGTGGCCGAGCCGATGCGCTTCGGCCGGCTGTTCCTGGCCGGCGACGCCGCGCACATCGTGCCGCCGACGGGGGCCAAGGGGCTCAACCTCGCAGCCGGCGACGTGCGCTATCTGTCCGATGCGCTCATCGAGCACTTCGCCGACCGGTCGGAGGCGGCGCTCGACCGCTATTCCTCCCGTGCGCTCGCACGGGTGTGGAAGGCCGAGCGCTTCTCCTGGTGGATGACCACCGTCCTCCACAGCTTCCCCGAGGACGAGGGGTTCACCGCCCGCATCAAGCGGGCGGAACTCGACTATCTCTTCTCCTCCCCCGCGGCGCTGGCCTCGCTGGCGGAGAACTACGTCGGCCTGCCGTACTGAGGGGCTTCCGACGATCGGGCATGGTGTTTCACCCCCGCAGGAAGTCGAAGTCGCACCCCTCGGGCGCCTGCAGCACCGACCGGCGATAGAGCGCCGCATAGCCGCGCGCCGGCGCCGGCGGCGGACGATGGTCGGCCAGCCGCCGGGCGATCTCGTCCGGTGCCACCAGCAGGTCGATCGTCTTGGCGGAGACCGACAGGCGGATGCGGTCGCCGTCGCGAACCGCCGCCAGCGGCCCGCCGGCCGCCGCCTCGGGCGAGACGTGCAGCACCACCGTGCCGAACGCCGTGCCCGACATCCGCGCGTCGGAGATGCGGACCATGTCCTTCACCCCCGCCCGCGCCAGCTTCCGCGGGATGGGCAGATAGCCCGCCTCGGGCATGCCGGCCGCGTGCGGCCCGGCGTTCTGGAGGACGAGCACGTCCGACGGCGTGACGTCGAGATCGGGGTCGTCGATCCGGGCGGCGAGGTCCTCGAGGCTCGTGAAGACGACCGCCCGGCCCTCCGTCTCGAACAGGCCGGGCGTGGCCGCCGCTCGCTTGAAGATCGCCCCGCCGGGGGCGAGCGTGCCGGTGAGGGCGATCAGGCCGCCGACGGTCGAGACGGGGTCGTCGAAGGCGCGGATGATCGTGCGGTCGACCCACTCCAGCGGCTCGGCCAGCCGCTCGCCCAGCGTGCGGCCGGTGACGTCGATCGTGTCGAGGTGCAGGAGCGGCCGCAGTTCCCGCAGCACGGCGCCGAGGCCGCCGGCCGCGTGGAAATCCTCCATGTACCCCTCGCCGACCGGCTTGAGGTCGACCAGCACCGGCGTCTCGTCGGAAATGGCGTTCAGCCGGTCCCAGCCGATGCGGATGCCGCGCCGGCCGGCGATGGCGGCCAGGTGGACGATGGCGTTGGTGGACCCGCCGATCGCCATCAGCACGCGCAGCGCGTTCTCCACCGACTTCACGGTGACGAGCTGCGCGGGCGTGACGGGGTTCGCGAGCAGCGCCACGGCCGCCCGCCCGGCGGCCTCGGCGGCGACCAGCCGTTCCGCCGCGACCGCCGG
>VYKX01000430.1_pt1 | contig 10181 bp, 8 predicted proteins | sample 5114471 | NCBI WGS metagenome assembly VYKX01 (sample SAMN12291785, study PRJNA351875) | freshwater metagenome | isolation source: freshwater lake | place: USA: Michigan, Gull Lake | collected 2013-08-08
GGAGCGTCCCCGCCTCCGCCCCGCGGCCGCGGGGCGGCATCATGGACGCGATGATGGGCTCCACCGGTCCGCGAGGCGGTCGCCGGGAGGGCATCGTGGAGGTGATGGCGAAGAGCGCCATGCGGTCCGTCGGCAGCCAGATCGGCCGCCAGATCGCGCGCGGCATCCTTGGGGGCATTCTGGGGCGGTGATCGGGAACCGGCGGGGCGGACCGTTGGTAACGATCTGAGGTTGCGCTACGCTTCTCGTCTCCAGGTGGGGGACCCTTGCGTGACGGACGGCCCGGAAAACCTGATGCTGGCGATCCTGCGGCGGATCGACACGCGGATCGGCGTGATCGAGACCGTGCTGCGCGAGCACACGACGCGGCTCGCCCACATCGACGAGGTCCTCGGCCAGGTCCAGAGGCGGCAGGTTCTCGACGCGGAGCGGCTCGCCATGGAGGGCGTCCGCATCGATCGTCAGGCGACGGACATCGAACGGCTGAAGCGGCGGGCCGACCTCCTGGACTGACCGACCGGTTCGCGCGCAAGAACCGGACGGCGATCCCCGTCGCCGCCGCGCATCCTCTCCACGACCACGCAACTGGGGAGCCACCGAATGACGTTCCGCATCCTCGCCCTTCCGGCCGAGCCCTTCGCCCATCTCGCCGCATTGTCCGACGCGGCCCTGGCCGAGCGGGACATCCGCCGCATCAACGTAGACGAGAGCCCGGGCACACCGTGCCGCGTGTCGCTGGCCGACGCGGCGGTCGGGGAGACGGTCCATCTGCTGCCCTGGGCGCACCTCGTCGCGGCCTCACCCTATCGCGCGTCCGGACCGATCTTCGTGCGCGAGGCGGCGATCATGGCAAATCCCGCGCCGGGCGAGGTGCCGGACATGTTCCGCCGCCGCCTCCTCTCGGTCCGCGCCTACGACGAGGCGGGGATGATGGTCACGGGCGAGGTTGTGGACGGCCACGACGTCGCGACGCATCTGTCCACCCTGTTCGGCGACGCCCGCGTCCGGGAGGCGCACTTGCACTTCGCGCGCCAGGGCTGCTTCGGCGCACGCGCCGTCCGGGCCTGAGGGAACCGCCCGTCCCGCCCCGCCGGCGGTCGGCCCGCAAGGGGACGGGCGGGGACGGCGACGGCGCCGGTTCAATCGTGCCGGCGCAGTTCCAGCCGGCCGATCTGGTTGCGGTGCACCTCGTCCGGGCCGTCGGCCAGCCGCAGCGCCCGCGCCCAGGCATAGGCGTAGCCGAGGCCGAAGTCGTCGGAGATGCCGCCCGCACCGTGCGCCTGGATCGCCCAGTCGATCACCTCGCAGGCCATGTTGGGGGCGGCCACCTTGATCATGGCGATCTCCATGCGCGCCGCCTTGTTGCCGACCGTGTCCATCATGTAGGCGGCCTTGAGGGTCAGGAGGCGCGCCTGCTCGATCTTGATGCGCGCCTCGGCGATGCGTTCCAGCGTCGTCGTGAACTCGGCGATCGGCTGGCCGAAGGCCGTGCGCGACTTCACCCGCCGGCACATGCCCTCGAGCGCCCGCTCGGCGAGGCCGATCAGCCGCATGCAGTGGTGGATGCGGCCCGGCCCCAGGCGACCCTGCGCGATCTCGAACCCCCGCCCCTCGCCCAGGAGGATGTTCGACGCCGGGACCCGGACGTTCTCGAAGGTCACCTCGCCGTGCCCGTGCGGCGCGTCGTCGTAGCCGAAGAGCGGCAGCATCCGCCGCACCGTCACGCCCGGCGCATCGGTCGGGATCAGGATCATCGACTGCTGGCGATAGCGGTCCGGGTTCCGGGGATCGGACTTGCCCATGAAGATGATCACGCGGCAGCGGGGGTCGCCGATGCCCGAGGTCCACCACTTCCGGCCGTTCACGACATAGTGATCACCGTCGCGGAGGATGGATGACTGGATGTTGGTGGCATCCGACGAGGCCACGTCGGGCTCGGTCATCGCGAAGGCGGAGCGGATCTCCCCGTCCAGCAGCGGCCCCAGCCAGCGCTCCTTGTGCTCGGGCGTGCCGTAGCGGACAAGGACCTCCATGTTGCCCGTGTCGGGGGCGGAGCAGTTGAAGACCTCGGGCGCGATGGGCGACCGGCCCATGATCTCGCACAGCGGCGCATACTCTGCGTTCGTGAGCCCGGCGCCGAGTTCGCTCTCCGGCAGGAAGAGGTTCCAGAGCCCCTCGGCCCGGGCCTTCGCCTTCAGCTCCTCCATGACGCGGGTCGGCTGCCAGCGGTCGCCCTTGGCCACCTCGGCCCAGAACCGGGCCTCGGCCGGATAGACGTGGGCCTCCATGAACGCCGTCAGGCGGTCCTGATAGCGGCGGGTGCGTTCGGAATAGCTGAAGTCCATCGTGCTGTCTCCCTGCGGCCCCGACCCTGACGGCCGCCGGGCCATTGCCGCCCCATGCGGGCACGCTATCTCTACCATCGAAGACGTGGTCTTGGCACGGCGGGGCGCGGGGGGTTTTGCCTGAAGCTTCGGTCGTATACATTTAGAACGGGCACCGCCGCCGCCCCCGCGCGCAGCCGTTGCCCCGGTCCGGGCCCGAAGAACCCGGAGTGGGACCAGAGGAAACCGTCAGGGGGCGTTCCGGCCGGCCGCGCAGGGATTCGCGGGCCGGTCCGTATCAGGTCGGTGGACAGGCGGGCACGGAGGTTCGGGCGATGCGGGTGGTCAGTCAGCTTGCGGTGATCGTCGTGATCGCCGGGGCCGGATACGGCGCGTGGACGTATCGCGAGCCGATCATGGCCCTCTGGTCGGCACCCTCGGCGAACGCCGGTCCGCAGCCCGCGCAGGCCCAGCAGGGACCGCGCCCCACCCAGGTCGTCGTGCGGCAGGTCCGCGTCGGCCCGGTCGAGGAGGTGGTGGAAGCGGTCGGAACCACCCTCGCGAACGAGAGCGTGACGCTCACCGCCAAGACGACGGGCATCGTCAAGGAACTCCACTTCTCCGACGGGCAGCAGGTGAAGGCCGGCCAGCTCCTCGTGCAGCTCGACGATCGGGAGACGACGGCCGAGCTGGAGCAGGCCCGCGCGACGCGCGACCAGGCCCGCCAGACCCTCGCCCGGTCCCGCGCGCTGCTCGAGCAGCGCGCGGCACCCGCGGCCCGGGTCGAGGAGCAGGAGCAGCTCCTGCGCGCCGCCGAGGCGCGCGTCCGCATGGTCGAGGCCAAGCTGAAGGATCTGCAGATCGTCGCGCCGTTCGACGGTCGGGTCGGCATCCGCCGCGTCAGCCCCGGAGCCCTCGTCACCGCCAACGCGCTCGCCACCGGCCAGATCACGACCCTCGACGACACCAGCATCGTGAAGCTGCGCTTCAACGTTCCGGAGACGGCGCTGTCGTCGATCCAGGTCGGGTCCAACGTCGGCGCCCAGTCGAGCGCCTATCAGGGCCGCAGCTTCCAGGGCAAGGTCGCCGTCGTCGACACCCGCATCGATCCCGCCACCCGGTCGGTCGAGGTGCGCGCCGACATCCCGAACAAGGACGGGCTGCTGAAGCCCGGCATGTTCATGACCGTCCAGCTCACCATCGGCCGGCGCGAACAGGCGCTGCTGCTTCCGGAGGAGGCGCTGGTGCCGGAGGGCACACGCCAGTTCGTGTTCGTGGTGGCGAACGGGCGGGCGGTGAAGACCGAGGTGAAGCTGGGCACCCGCATCCCCGGCGAGGTCGAGGTCGTGCAGGGCTTGCAGCCGGGCGCGACGGTGGTCGTCGGCGGGGTGCAGCGCATCCGCGACGGATCGCCGGTCCGGCCGACGGACGGACCGACGAGCTGAACCGAACCGACGCGAGGACGGGTCCATGGTGATCTCCGACGTCTCGATCAAGCGGCCGGTCTTCGCGACGGTCGTCTGCGCGCTTCTGGTCGTGTTCGGCCTCTTCGCCTTCCAGCGCCTCTCGGTGCGCGAGTTTCCGCTGGCCGACCCGCCGATCGTCTCGATCAGCACCACCTATCGGGGCGCGTCCGCCCAGGTGGTGGAGAGCAAGGTCACGACGGTCATCGAAGAGGGCGTGACCGGCATCGAAGGCATCCGGTCGCTCACGGCGACCAGCCGCGACGGCTCGTCCTCGGTGCAGATCGAATTCAACATCGACCGCGACTTCGACGCCGCGGTGAACGACGTGCGCGACCGGGTCAGCCGCGTGCTCTCGCGCCTGCCGAACGAGGCCGACACCCCGACGCTCTCGAAGGTCGAGGCCGACGCACGGCCGATCCTCATCCTGGCACTGACCAGCGAGCGGATGACGCAGCTCGAGATGACCGACTTCGCGCGCCGCTTCGTCATCGACCGGCTGTCGGCGGTGAACGGCGTGGCCAACGTCCGCATCGGCGGCGAGCGGAAGTTCGCGATGCGCATCTGGCTCGACCGGCGCGAACTCGCGGCCCGCGACCTCACGGTCCAGGACGTCGAGACCGCGCTGCGCCGCCAGAACATCGAGCTGCCGGCCGGACGGCTCGAAAGCCAGCAGCGCGAGTTCACGGTCCGCACCGACACGTCGCTGAACACGGCCGACCAGTTCGGCCGCATCGTCCTCACCGTCCAGAACGGTTATCCCGTGCGCCTCGCGGAGGTCGCCACGGTGGAGGTGGCGCCCGAGGACACCCGCGGCGAGCTCCGCAACAACGGCCGGCAGGCGATCGGCCTCCTCATCTTCCGCCAGTCGACCGCGAACACGCTGGAGACCGCCGACGGCGTGAAGCGCGAGATGGAGCTGATGAAGCCCTCCCTCCCGCCGGGGATGGAGGCCGACGTCTCGAACGACAGCTCCGTCTTCATCGAACGCGCGATCTACGAGGTGGAGCACGCGATCATGATCGCGCTGCTCCTCGTGATCGGCGTCATCTTCGTGTTTCTGCGCTCGATCCGCGCGACCATCATCCCGGCGGTGGCCATTCCGGTCTCCCTGATCGGGACCTTCATGGTCCTCGCCGCGCTGGGCTACACCATCAACGTCCTCACGCTTCTGGCCTTCGTGCTCGCGGTCGGCCTCGTGGTCGACGACGCGATCGTGGTGCTGGAGAACATCCATCGCCGCATCGAGGAGGGGGAGCCGCCGCTCCTCGCCTCGCTCTACGGTGCGCGGCAGATCGGCTTCGCCGTCGTGGCGACGACGCTCGTGCTCGCCGCGGTGTTCGTGCCCCTGTCCTTCATGCCCGGCGCCATCGGCCGCCTGTTCCGGGAGTTCGGCATCACGGTCGCCGCCTCGGTCATGTTCTCAGGGCTCGTCGCCCTCACGCTCACGCCGATGCTCTGCTCCAAGCTGCTGAAGCCCATCTCCGGGCACAGCCTGCTCGAGCGCATCACCGAACCGTTCTTCACCGGCCTGAACGCCGGCTACCGCTTCCTTCTGCGCGGCGCGCTCGCGGCGCCGCTCGTGGTCGGCGCCTTCGCGGCCGGGCTCGTCGCTCTGTCGGTGGTCCTCTTCCAGCAGCTCCCGCGGGAGTTCGTGCCCGTCGAGGATCGCGGCGGCTTCACCATCATCGTCCAGGGGCCGGAGGGTGCGTCGCTCGACTACACCCGCGCAAACGTGGTGCGGATCGAGGAACTCCTCATGCCCTACGTGCGCGAGGGGCTGATCGAGCGCATCACCACGAACATAGCGCCCGCATGGGGCCGGCCCGGCGACGTGCGGCAGGCGTTCATCTTCACGCGCCTCGCCCCCTGGGACCAGCGGACGAAGAAGCAGCAGGACATGGTGCGGGAACTGTTCCCGCGGCTGCAGACGGTGCCGGGCGTGGTGGCCTTCGCCTCCAATCCCTCGGGCCTGCCCGGTGCGGGCGGCAACCAGCCGCTCTCCTTCGTCATCGGCGGCTCGACCTACGAGGAGCTGGCGGCGTGGCGCAACGTGCTGCTGCCGCGCCTCGCGCAGAACCAGGGCATCCAGAACGTCCGCGTCAACTACGACGAGACCAAGCCCCAGCTGTTCGTCGACATCGACCGTCCCCGGGCGGCCGACCTCGGCGTCTCGATCGAGGAGATCGGCCGCACGCTGGAGACGATGCTCGGCGCGCGCAACGTCACGACCTTCCAGGACCGCGGCAGCGAGTTCAACGTCATCCTGCAGGCCCGGGCGGAGGATCGATCCTCCCCGCGCGACCTTTCCAACATCTTCATCCGCAGCCAGACGACCCGGCAGCTGGTGCCGCTCTCCACCGTGGTCCGGCTGTCAGACGTGGCCGGCGCGGCGGAGCTGCCGCGGTCCGATCGGCTCCGGTCGATCAACTACACGGCCAACATCGCGCCCGGCTACACCATCGGCGAGGCGGTCGCCTACGTCGAACAGGTGGTCGCGAGCGACCTGCCGGCGGAGGCGCGCCTTCGCTGGCGCGGCGAGAGCCGGGAGTTCAAGGAGAGCTCGAACAGCCTGATCGTGATCTTCGGCATCTCGCTGCTGGTCGTCTTCATGGTCCTGGCGGCCCAGTTCGAGAGCTGGATCCACCCGCTCATCGTGATGTTGACGGTGCCGCTCGCGGTCACCGGGTCGCTGCTGACGATCTGGTGGACCGGCGGAAGCATGAACATCTACAGCCAGATCGGCATCATCATGCTGATCGGGATCGTGGCGAAGAACGGCATCCTGATCGTCGAGTTCGCGAACCAGCTCCGCGAGGAGTTCGGGAAATCGGTCCACGACGCCATCCTCGACGCCTCGGTCGTCCGCCTGCGCCCGATCCTGATGACCTCGATCGCCACCGCCATCGGCGCCTGGCCGCTCGCCTTCGCGACCGGCGCCGGCGCCGAGACGCGGTCCTCGATCGGCTGGGTCATCATGGGCGGCACGCTGTTCGCCACCGTCTTCACCATGTTCGTCGTGCCGGCCTTCTACCAGCTGCTCGCGGGCTTCACCCGCCCGGCCGGCTTCATCGCCCGCCAGCTGAGCGGGCTGGAGGATGCGCATCGTCGTCGGGAGGGATCCGCCCCCGCCGGCCATGCCGAGGGCGCGATGATCCCGCCGGCCCGCGCGGCCGCGCACCCGCCGGCGGCGGAGTGACCGCGTAAAGGGGGCCGCGGACGGGACAGCCTCAGTCCTCGTCCGCCTCCCCCGGCTCCGGGTCCGGCGCGTCCCCGCGCCGGAACTTGGCGCCGGACCCGGCGACGAGCACCGTCGCCTCGCCCTTCGGCGCGTCCAGAGCAGGATCGGCGACGAGGTCGGCGAGATGGCCGCGGTGCACGCGCTCGTGCAGCTTGGTCAGCTCGAGGCAGACGGCCGCCTGCCGGTCGCCGAGCACGGCCAGCGCGTCGGACAGCAGCGCCTTGATCCGGTGGGGGCTCTCGTAGAACACGAGGGTGTGCGCCGCCGCCGCCTCCCGGGCGAGGAGGTTGCGCCGCTTGCCGGAGGTGCGGGGCGGAAATCCCAGGAAGGTGAAGCTCGCGACCGGCAGTCCGGAGACGACCAGCGCCGTCGTCACGGCCGAGGCGCCCGGCACCACCTCCACCCGGTGGCCGGCCCCGATCGCCGCGCGCACCGCCCGGAACCCCGGATCGGAGATGCCGGGCATGCCCGCGTCGGTCACGAGGCCGACCTCGACCCCCTGCCCCAGCAGGTCGAGGATGCGGGCCACGGCCCGATCCTCGTTGTGATCGTGGCAGGCGAAGACCTGGGCGGGCCGCGCGATCCCGTGACGGTCGAGGAGCCGGGGCGTCACCCGCGTGTCCTCCACCGCCAGCGCGCCGATCCGTCCCAACACACGCAAAGCACGCAACGTGACGTCCTCGAGGTTGCCGATCGGGGTCGCGATGACGTAAAGGGTCGAGGGGTCGGGCATGGTCGCTCCGGTCCGGCGGTCGCTGAGTGGATAGCACGACCGTCGGCGGGTTCCAGCGCGGCACGCTTTCATTTGTTAACCTGATCGCCTTACCATCGTCGGGCATTCGGGACCGGAGGCCGGAGCCATGGACCAACGCAAGCCCTTCATGGCGGAGATCCAGGCGGCACGCCGGACCCGCGGGAGCGTGGAGCCGATCCCGGTCGAAGCGCCGCCCCGTCGCGGGCCGGACACCGACCTTCAGCAGGTCCTGGCCGCCGTCGCGACGGTCGAGGCCAAGCTGGACGGTGTCCTGAAGGATCACCGGACGGTCGACCTGCTGCACGAGGAGATCGCTGCCCTCGCCGCGCGCCTCGACACGGTGAAGTCCGAACTGGCCGAGATCCGCCATCCGCTCGCGGCCGACGACCGCTTCCGTCACGCCTCGCAGGCGCTGACCGAGGTCGTCCAGGCGACCGAGCAGGCGACGAACACGATCATGACCAACGCCGAGGCGCTGGAGCAGTCGCTCGCCGGGCTGCGCGCCGCGGGCGTCATCCCGGAGATCCTGGACGAGATGGCGGCCCGGATCACCGAGATCTACGAGGCCTGCAACTTCCAGGACCTCACCGGCCAGCGCATCAACCGCGTGGTCCAGGTGCTCGATTTCGTCGAGGCGCGCATCGACGCGATGACGGCCCTGTGGGACCGCGCGGAGTTCGAGGCGCTCCCCCTGCCCCAGTCGCTGGTCAAGAAGGACGACGGGCTCGAGCTCTTCGGACCCGAGAACGCGGGCGCCACCATCAGCCAGGCGGACATCGACAAGCTGTTCGATTGACCGCGCCGGGCGGTCAGCCGTCGGCGAGGTCGGCCAGCACGTCGGCGAGCACCTTCGTGCCCGCGGCGAGGTCGTCCGGCGTGGCGTTCTCCGCCTCGTTGTGGCTGATGCCCTTCTCGCACGGCACGAAGATCATGCCGGTCGGGCACATCGCGGCGAGATGGCGCGCGTCGTGGCCGGCTCCGGACGGCATGACCAGGCGCGGCAGGCCGAGCCGGTCGGCCGCCGCCGCGATCCGCGCCACCACGCCCGCGTCGAAATCGACCGGCGGCGTGTTCGACGTCTCGCTCACCGTCACGCTCACGCCGCACGCCTCGGCCTCCCGGCGGCAGACGTCCGCGACCGCGTCGCCGAGCCGGACCAGCGTCGCGGCGTCGGGGTGGCGGAAGTCGATGGTGAAGAACACCCGGCCCGGCACGGTGTTGGGCGAACCGGGTCCCACCTCGAACCGGCCGACGTTGAAGCGGACGACGTCGGCGGGATCCTGCATCAGCGCGCGCAGCGCGCGGACCATGTTGACCGCCCCCCAGAGCGCGTCGCGACGGACCGCCATCGGCGTGGTGCCCGCGTGCGCCTCCACCCCGGAGACCTCGACCGCGAACCAGCGCGCGCCCTGGATGCCGGTGACGACGCCGATGGTGCGCCGCTCGGCCTCCAGCCGCGGACCCTGCTCGATGTGCGCCTCCACATAGGCGTGGACCGGAAAGCCCGGCGGCAGGACGGGCAGGTCCGGCTGGCTCGCCAGCACGTCGGCCAGGGCCGTCGCGACGCTGACGCCCGCGCGGTCGACCGCGGCCAGCAGCCGGTCCATCGGCGCGTGACCGGCGAAGGCGGCGGACCCGGCGCAGCCCGGCTGGAACCGGGCGCCTTCCTCGTTGGTCCAGGCGACGAGCACGATCGGCCGTCGGGTCCGGCGACCGGCCCCGTTCATGGCCTCCAGCGCCTCCAGCCCGGCCAGCACGCCGTAGGTGCCGTCGAACTTCCCGCCGGTCGGCTGGGTGTCGAGGTGCGAGCCGGTCAGGACGGGCGCCGCCCCCGGCTCGTCGCCCGCCCGGCGCAGGAAGAGGTTCCCCATCGCATCCTGGAACGGGTCCAGACCCAGGGCGCGCCCCCAGCCGACGAGACGGCGGCGGGCCTCGGCGTCCAGCGGCGACAACGCCGGCCGGTTCACCCCGCCGTGCGACAACGCGCCGATCGCGGCCATCTCCATGTGGCGCCGCCAGAGGCGCGCGGCGTCGACGTGCCGGGACGGGGACATGGACGGGGGGCACTCCGGAGGTGGCGGACAGCCCGTCCTATAGCCGCCCGCCCCGATGCTGGCCAGCCCCTCGCGGACCCGGCACCGAGGGCGTCAGTCGGGCGTGAGGCCCCGGACCGCGAGGACGGCGACCTGCGTGCGGTTCCGCACGCCCAGCTTCTGCATGATCGCGCGGACGTGGACCTTCACCGTCCCTTCGAGCACGCCCAGGTCGCGGGCGATCTCCTTGTTCGAGTGGCCGAGCTGGAGCAGGCGGAACACGTCGCGCTGGCGCTCGGTCAGCTGCCGCTCGATGTCGCTGCCCGCCCCCGCGTCCGCCGGCGCGCGCTGGGCGGACCGCGCCAG
>VYKX01000434.1_pt1 | contig 10117 bp, 6 predicted proteins | sample 5114471 | NCBI WGS metagenome assembly VYKX01 (sample SAMN12291785, study PRJNA351875) | freshwater metagenome | isolation source: freshwater lake | place: USA: Michigan, Gull Lake | collected 2013-08-08
AACCGTGCTGCGAAAGGGCAGGTCTGTCAGTTCATCCATCGGCAGCGCATCCATATCGGCGCGCAGCCCAATGGCGCGATTGCCGGAACCATTCCGCAGCACGCCAACCACGCCCGTGCCGCCGACGCCGCGATGGACTTCTATCCCCAGCGCTTCCAGGGCAGTGGCGACCTTCTCTGCCGTGCGGAATTCCGCCATGCCGAGTTCCGGATGGGCATGCAGGTCACGCCGGAAGGCAGTGAGTTCGGCCTGGTGGCGGCGGATGGCGTCAAGCGGGGACATGGGGGCTCCGGGGCTGGTTTCCCGCCCATCCTGCCCGGAAGCGGCGCGGGGCGGAAGCACCCGCGCTTGACCCGTCCGCCCCCCACCGCTACCGCCAATGGGGTCAAAACAGGCGAGTCTCACCATGGCGCTTACCGATGCCCAGCAACAGGAAATCGCCGCCGCGCGCGCGAGCGAAGCGCCCACGCGCCGCCCGAGCGTGCCGGCGCTGGAAGCCATGCTGTTCGAAGCGCTGCCCGTGCTGGATCACGGCTTTGTGCGGGTGATTGACTACATGGGCGATGACGCCGCCATTGTGCAGGCGGCGCGCGTTTCCTATGGCCGCGGCACCCGCGCAGCGAATGAGGATCGCGGCCTGATCCGCTACCTCATGCGCCATCGCCACAGCACACCCTTTGAGATGTGCGAAATCAAATACCATGTGAAGCTGCCAATCTTTATCGCGCGGCAATGGATCCGGCACCGCACTGCCAATGTGAATGAATATTCCGCGCGTTATTCCATCCTGGACCGCGAATTCTACATCCCCGCGCCGGAAAACCTGGCCGCGCAATCTTCCATGAACCGCCAGGGGCGCGGCGATGTGCTTGAAGGCGCTGAAGCCGCGCGCGTGCTTGATCTGCTCCGCGAAGACGCCACGCGCAATTACGACCATTACCTTGAAATGCTGAATGAGGATGATGAAGGCGCTGCGCGCGATGAAGGCCGCCAGGGCCTGGCGCGCGAATTGGCGCGGATGAACCTGACGCTCAATGCCTATACGCAATGGTATTGGAAGACGGATTTGCACAATCTGCTGCATTTCCTGTCGCTACGCGCCGATGCCCATGCGCAATATGAAATCCGTGTCTATGCCGATGCCATGCTGAAGACCGTTGAGGCCTGGGTGCCCATGGCCTTTGAAGCCTTTCGCGATTACCGCATGGGGGCGGTGACTTTCTCCGCCCAAATGATGGCGATCCTGCGCCGCATGCTGGCGGGGGAAGCCGTGACGCAGGAAACCAGCGGGCTTTCCAAGCGCGAATGGCGCGAAATGATGGATATGCTGGGCCGGTCGTAACGCCCTCTCCCCCGCGTTGAACCAAGGCGCGACCCGCCCCTATAGCATGCGGAGCAGCGCCGGGAAGTTCCCCGCCTGCCAAGCCGCCGCCGGCATATGGCTCCCTGTCGCATGCGTCCCGGCACTGGTCGCCAGGCGCAATTCGCGGGGTGAAATCCCGTAGCTGCGGCGGAACATCCGGCTGAAGCTGGAAGGATCAAACAGCCCGACGGAATCGGCGATTTCCGAAATGCTCCGCAGATCAGCCGCGTTGGACAAGGCGCGATGCGCCGCGGCCAGCCTTTCACGCTGGATGCATTGCGCAACCCCGCCATGCGCCTCAAACAACCGGTAAAGCTGAGACCGCGAAATCCCGGCCAGCCGGCACAGCCGCGCCGGGCCGAAAGTGGCCGAACCCAGATTGGCGCGGATAAGCGCGCGCAGCCGCATGATCTGCGCGGTTGCCACCGGTCCTGATATGGCTTGCTCAGCGCGCGAACCCGGCGCTACGGCAAGGGCGATCAGCGCCTGGGTCGCTTCCGCCATCCGCTCCGCCTCGGTGGCTGTCATGCGGGGCAATTCGGTGGCCAGCAGCCGCAAATGCTCTGCCAATAGCCGGCCTTCCGGCGTGTTCAGCATGCGGGATCCATGCCCAAGCCGGCTTGCTTCGGGCAGCAGATCCCTTGGCATGTAAAGAAACACCCAGGATGAACGGGTGCGCGCCACTTCAAAGGGCTGCGCCAGCGAATCCAGCATGATCTGCCCTGGCTGCATCATGCTGATCTGATCGCGTGTCCGATGCACCCGGCTGCCTTGCAGGGCCATGGAAAAGCACCAATGGTCCAAGCCATCCCGTCGCAGGCACTCAGCGGTGCGGCTATAGGCGCCACATGGCGTCTCGGCCTTGGTCAAGGCCAGCCTGCCGAAACTCCAGGTGGTGGCCTCGGCTTCGTAGCTGTCCGGGCGCGATGGCGGGCAGTGATGCTCCAGAAAGCTCGCATTGGCATCCCGCCAGGCGTCGAATTGCTGGTGCGGGGGCAAATGGTGGTTGGTTTCATGCAGGCAGGGCAGTGGCTTGGTCTGTGCTGGACCGGGCGGTAAAATGCCCGCCATGGCCCCTTCCGACCGTACCGTCTGATAAACGCCACCCTCATACATTTATTAAAACCCTCAGCCTGCTTTTGGGCAGTTGATGCGATAACTACAGGAAACGCACAGGAAAGCCAAGAATTTTTTAACTTTTTGCCATCTCCACGGCACGCCCACGCCATGCTGTGTAAAGTGATGGGACGCCGGGCCTATGTCTGCCAGGATTTATCTATTGCGGCGCAGCATGGCATGGGCTGAAAGGAGCGCGGGATTGGCGTACCCCCCTCTCAGGGATTGTCTTTTCCGTCCAATCCGAAAGGGGACCCGACATGAACCGGCGCGCAAATGTCAATGTGGATCTGGCCCTGCAAGGTGGTGGCGCGCATGGCGCCTTTACTTGGGGGGTGCTCGATCGGCTTTTGGAAGAACCCTGGCTGGAGATTGAGGGTATTTCCGGCACCTCAGCCGGCGCCATGAATGCCGCCATCATGGCCTGCGGTTATGCGCGCGATGGGCGGGATGGTGCGCGTCAGGCGCTGGAAGGCTTCTGGCGCAAGGTCTCCAAGGCAGCGCGCTTCAGCCCGTTTCAGCGCGGCCCGGTTGATATCATGCTTGGGCGCTGGACGCTCGATAACTCGCCGGCGTTTTTGATGATGGACCTGATGGCGCGCATGGTCTCGCCCTATGATGTGCCCTCAGTCGGTGGCAATCCGCTGGCGGATGTGCTGGCGGATTGCCTGGATTTCGCGGCACTCCGCACCGGGCCGATCAAGGTTTTTGTGACAGCAACCAATGTGCGCACGGGCCGCGCGCGGGTGTTCCGCAATGCCGATCTGGGCGTGGAAGCGCTGCTGGCTTCCGCCTGCCTGCCGCAGCTTTTCCAGGCGGTGGAAATTGAAGGTGAAGCCTATTGGGATGGCGGCTTTGCCGGCAATCCAACCCTGGTGCCCCTGGTCACGGAATTGGAATCGGATGACACCATCCTAATCCCGATCAACCCGATTGACCGCCCCGGCATGCCGCGCAGCGCGCGTGATATCCTTGATCGTGTCAATGAAATCTCCTTCAACGCGGTGGCGCTCAAGGAACTCAAGATGATGGCGTTGCTCCGCAAGGTGGCCGATCCGGGCGATAGCGAAGGCGCGGCCTGGGCGCGCATGCGGCTTCATATGGTGCGCAATGATGTGATGGTGGAACTTGGCTATTCCTCAAAGCTCAATGCCGAATGGGCCTTTCTGGAATGGTTGCGCGATGCCGGGCGGCAGGCGGGTGACGCTTTCCTGCGCGATCATGGCGCGGCGCTTGGCAAGCGGTCTTCGCTTGATCTGGATGCGCTGCTTGCCGGTATCTGAACGCCTATTCCCGCGCTTCCTGCCCGGAAAGCAGGGACGCAAAGGGCCGTGCGGTTGGAAACTCCTCGAAAAGCGTCAGCATGGCAATCAGCGCCGGCGGGCCAATGAAGGCGCCCGGCACCCCCCAAAGGAAGCCGCCGATAAAGACCGAAACCAGCACAAGGAAGGGCGAAACCGCGAGGTTCCGCCCCGCCAGCCGCGGTTCGATATAGCTGCCGCCCAGGAATTGCATCACCTGCAAACCCGCAAAGACCATCAGTGCCGACCCCCAGGAGCCGAATTGCAAAGCGGCGAACAGTGTTGGGAAAAGCGTTGCCACCAGCGGCCCCAGGAAGGGGATGTAATTCAGCACCAGCGCAATCGCCCCCCATTCGGCGGCAAGTTCCAGCCCCATGATGGTGGCAAAGGCCCAAACCACCAGGCCGGTCGCCACCGAAACCAGCGTGCGCACCAGCATATAGGCGCGCAGCTTCGCCCCGATTCGCTCTGCCGCGCGCAGCAGCGCCGTGGGCGTAGTGTGCCTGAAAAACAGCATTTGCGATCTGACCGCGCCAACCTCCAAAAGGCCGAGCAGCACAAACACCAGCGTCAGCAGAATGAAACTCAGCGTGCCGCGCAGCTGCGCCAGCACGCCCTGCGCCAGGCGCACCAGCCAGCGCGCATCGAATTGCGCGGCGATGGAGCCGGCCACATCAATGCCGCGCGCCTCTGCCCAGGCAAGCTGCGCCGTGTAGAACGCCTGGATTTGCGCCGCATTCGCCACAACATGCGAACCAACGCGCCCAAAGGCCCAGGCGACGAGCAGCGCCAGGCCAAGCAGCGTCACCAGCGTCACCAGCATGGTCACCAGCAGCGCCGCCACTGCGGGGATGCGCTTTTGCAAAGCACCTTGCAGCGGCCAGACCAGCGCAATGGCGAACAAGGCAAAGACCACCGGCGCGATCACGGCTTGCGCCGCCGAAAGCCCTGCGGCCAATATGACCACGCAGGTAAGCGAGAGCAAAACAATCAGGGGGCGGGGCAGGACGCTCATGTTCTCTCTTTCGGAGGTGCCGTATGCTGATGCGTTGGGCGAAGGGCTTCGGCAAGCAGGCACTGATTCTGGCGGCGGTGCTGCTCACTATAGGTATCGCGCTCCGCGCCTGGGATGTCTATCACGGCCCCGATTTGCGCCCTTGGCATACCAAGGTGCCGCCCGAATTGGATGCGGCGGGGCTGGATGCCACGGATTGGCGGGGCTTCATGGCCGCCGAGGCGCGCGCCTTTGATTTCGTTCGGCAGAAAATCATGGAACGGCTGCCGGAGGAAGATCGCGGTCCCGGTAATCGGTATGATCCGGCAAGCCCGCTCAATCCCGCTCGCTTCGCCAAGGATTGGAACAGGTCCTTCATTCTTGAACCGCAAGGCCCGTTGCGGGGCGCCGTGGTGCTGGTGCATGGCCTGACCGATGCGCCCTTCAACATGCGCCATGTGGCGCAGCTTTACGCCGAAGCGGGTTTTCTGGCCGTGGCACCGCGCATGCCGGGCCATGGCACGGTGCCGGCAGGGCTTGCCGATGCCACCTGGCCGGATTGGGCAGCGGCCACACGCCTGGCCGTGCGGGAAGCGCGGCGCCGCGCACCGAGCCTGCCCTTGCATCTGGTGGGCTATTCCAATGGTGGTGCGCTGGTGCTGCGCCATGCGCTGGAAGAAGCGGAAGCGGGCAACGCGGCCTTGCCGGATCAGCTTGTGCTGATCTCCCCCATGGTGGGCGTGACACCTTTTGCCCGCTTCGCCGGGCTGGCTGGCCTGCCCGCGCTGCTGCCGGCCTTTGCGGGCGCGGCCTGGCTTTCCGTGCTGCCGGAATTCAACCCCTTCAAATTCAACTCCTTCCCGGTGAATGCCGCGCGGCAATCCCATCAATTGACCGCCGAAGTGCAAGCCCGGCTCCGCCGCGTGACCGATGCGGGGCGGCTGCAACGCCTGCCGCCGATCCTGACCTTCCAATCGGTCGCGGATTCCACCGTCAGCACCCGTGCGGTCATCAGTGCGCTGCATGCGCAGCTGCCGGCGGGCCGCAGTGAGCTTGTGCTGTTCGACCTCAATCGCGAAGCACGGCTGGGCCCCATGCTGAGCCCCGGCGCGGATGCGGCACTCACCGCCATGCCGCCCGCGCCGCGCGGCTTTGGCCTGACGATCCTGACCAATGCCGCGCCAGATAGTCTGGCGGTGGAAGCGCGCAGCACCAAAGCGGGCGAAACCTTTCAGGCGGTCCGGGCGCTGGGCCTTGCCTGGCCGGCGGGGCTGTTTTCGCTGTCGCATGTGGCCTTGCCCTTCCCGGTGGAAGATGGGCTTTATGGTCTGGTGCCGGCGGCCCAGGATCAATTCGGCGTCCGGCTTGGTACCATCGCGCCACGTGGGGAAAATGGCGTTTTGGTCATGAGCCTGGATGCCCTATTGCGCATTTCATCAAATCCGTTTTTCCCATACATGCGAGAGAGGATGGAGGGCATCATGCCAAGCTCAGCCGGGACGCCCAGCGCAACAACGGGACGCGCCGCCGATACGGCTGCGCCCCCCAGGCGTTAATCATGCGCCGCTTCATGAAACTGGAAGGATCGAGCATGCGGAGTTTTCCGGGCGCCTATGGGCTGCCATGCCTGGTCCTGGGCTTGGCGCTAACCGCTTGCGATCAGGCGCCCCCACAGCCGGCCGCCGATCCGCGCCCGGTGCGCGTGGTGAGCGTGGCTGAACGGGCCGAGAGCAGCATCGTCACCCTGACGGGCACGATCCAGGCGCAAACCGAAGTCAATCTTGGCTTTCGCATTGATGGCCGCATGGTGGAACGCCTGGTCAATGTGGGGGATCGGGTAGAGGCCGGGCAGGTTATCGCGCGGCTTGACCCAACCACCGAGGAAAACAGCCTGCGCGCAGCGCGTGCAGCCCTGCTGGCGGCAGAAGCGCAATTGGTGGAAACCCATGCGAATTACCACCGCGCGCGCGAATTGCTGCGCACCGGGTTTGGCACGCGCCAGCGCTATGATCAGGCGGCGCAGCAATTGCAAACCGCGACCAGCGCGGTGGATTCCGCTGAAGCCCAGATGAATATCGCGCAAAACCGCCTGGGCTATACCGTGCTGATGGCGGATGCGCCCGGCACCGTGACCGCGCGCGGGGCGGAACCCGGCGAAGTGGTTGCCCCTGGCCGCATGATTGTGCGCCTTGCGCGCCAGGAAGGGCTGGATGGCGTGTTTGATGTGCCGCCCCTGGTCAAGGATCAGGCGCCGCCCGGCGTGGTGGTGAGCGTGGCGCTGACGCTTGACCCGAGCGTCAGTGCTCAAGGGCGGGTGCGGGAAGTTTCGCCCAGCGCCGATCCCGTCACCGGCACGTTTCGCGTGCGCATTGGCCTGAATAATCCGCCGCCCGCCCTCAGGCTTGGGTCAACCGTGACCGGGCGGATGGAGGTGACCAGCGGTGGCGGCTACACCCTCCCGGCGAGTGCGCTGACGCGCCAGGGCGCAAGCCCGGCGGTTTGGGTGGTGGACCCGGCATCGCGAAGCGTCGCCCTCAGACCCGTTGAGGTGCTGCGCCATGATCCGGCGCGGGTTGTTGTCAGTTCCGGCCTCACGCGCGGGGATGTGGTGGTGACCGCGGGTGTGCAGGCGCTGCGCCCCGGCCAGAAGGTGCGCCTGCTGGAAGCCGCGCAGTGATCGGCCCCAATCTTTCCGAATGGTCCATCAAGCGGCCGCAGCTTGTTGTCTATTTCATGCTGGTCGCGGTGATTGCCGGCGCGCTGGTGTTTCTGCGCCTCGGCCGTAATGAAGACCCGGCCTTTACCTTCCGCACCATGGTGGTGCAGGCCGCCTGGCCCGGCGCGACCATTGAGGAAACCCTGCTGCAAGTGACCGAGCGGCTGGAACGCACGCTCCAGGAAACGCCCAATCTTGACCGGCTGCGCAGCTATACCATCGCCGGGCAGACCACGATTTTCCTTGATTTGAAAGGCGCGACCCAGCCCAAGGTGGTGCCCGACATGTGGTATGAGGTGCGCAAGCGTGTGGGCGATATGCGCCATACCTTGCCGCAGGGCGTGATTGGCCCCGGCTTCAATGATGATTTCGGCGATACTTTCGGCATCATCTTCGGCTTCACCGCCGATGGCTTTGGGCATCGGGAATTGCGTGACCAGGTGGAAGCGGTGCGATCACGCCTGCTGCGCGTGCCCGATGTCACGAAAATCGAAATCCTGGGCGCGCAGGATGAGGTGGTTTTTATTGAGTTTTCCTTGGAAAGATTGGCCGGGCTTGGGCTGAATTACCCCGCGCTGATCGCCGCACTTCAGGCGCAAAACGCCGTGCGCCCCGCCGGCGTGGTGCAAACTGGGCTTGAGCGATTGTCGCTGAGGGTTTCTGGCGCCTTTCAGAATGAGGCTGATCTGGCCGGCGTTTCCTTCCTGGCTGGTGATCGGCTGGTGCGGCTGACCGATATTGCTGAAATCCGCCGCGGCTTTACCGATCCGCCGCAGCCGATGTTTCGCGTGAATGGCCGCCCTGCCATTGGCCTTGCGGTCGCGATGCGCGAGGGCGGCGATATTCTGGCGCTGGGTGACAATCTGCGGCGCGAAATGCGCAAGATTGAGCGTGATCTGCCGATCGGGATCGAACCCTTCCTGGTGGCCGATCAGGCGGAAACCGTGGATAGCGCCATTGGCGATTTCACCGAAAGCCTGTGGCAGGCCATTCTGATCATCATGGGCGTCAGTTTTGTGGCGCTCGGTGTGCGCGCTGGCGCGGTGGTGGCACTTTCCATCCCGCTCACGCTTGCCATTGTTTTTCCGCTCATGATGCTGGCTGGGATTGATTTGCAGCGCATTTCGCTCGGCGCGCTGATTATCGCGCTGACCTTGCTGGTTGACGATGCGATGACGACGATTGACGCCATGATCCGGCGGCTTTCCGTTGGCGATCGCAAGGATCAGGCGGCAACCTTCGCCTATCGCACGCTCGCCGCGCCCATGCTGACCGGCACGCTGGTGACCATTGCGGGCTTCTTGCCGATTGGCTTCGCCGCGAGTTCCGCCGGCGAATACACTTTTTCCATCTTTGCAGTGGTGGGCATAGCGCTGGTGGTTTCCTGGCTTGTCGCGGTAATCTTCGCGCCCTTGCTCGGCATGGCGATCCTGAAGGCGCCAAAGGGCGCCAATGCGGGGGAAGCACCGGCGCCCGGGCGCATCCTGCAGGGCTATGCGGGGTTTCTGCGCATCGCCATCCGCTTCCGTTGGATCACGATTGCCGCTGCCGTGGCGGCCTTTGTCATCGCGCTTTTCGCCTTGCGCTTTGTGCCGCAGCAATTCTTCCCGTCTTCGGATCGGCCCGAATTGGTGGTGGATCTGACCCTGCCACAGAATGCTTCCATTCACGCCGCCGAAACCGCGATGGAAAGGCTGGATGCGGCCCTCGCCAAGGACCCGGATGTTGCGCATTGGAGCAGCTATGTCGGGCGCGGCGCCATCCGCTTCTATCTGCCGCTTAATGTGCAATTGCCCAATCCGTTTTTCGCCCAGGCCGTGGTGGTGGCGAAGGATTTGGACGCGCGCAAGCGCCTGCAACCGCGCCTTGAAGCGCTGCTGGCGGAAGAATTCCCTGCCGCCATATCGCGCGTGGCGCCGCTTGAACTTGGCCCGCCCGTAGGCTGGCCCGTGCAGTACCGCGTGCTGGGGCCGGAGATTGAAGGCATCCGCGGCATTGCCAAGGAATTGGCGCAAGTGGTGGCGACCAGCGGCGGGGCGCGCAGCCCAAGCTTCGACTGGATTGAACCATCGCGGCAATTGCGCATTGAAGTGGATCAGGATCAGGCCCGCCAGCTTGGGCTTTCATCCGCCGCGATCGCCGCGACGCTCAATTCGGTGATCACCGGCAGTGTCATTACGCAAATTCGCGATGATATCTATCTGGTGAATGTGCTGGCGCGCGCGACCGCGAGCGAAAGACTCTCACTCGATACGCTGCAAACCATGCAGGTGCCGATCCCGGGTGGCCGTTCGGTGGCGCTTGGGCAATTCGCGACCATTTCCTATGGGCAGGAATATCCGCTGGTCTGGCGCCGTGACCGCGTTCTGGCGTTGACCGTGCAGGCCGATGTGCGCCCGGGCGTATTGCCGGAAGCGGTAGTGACTGAATTGGCGCCGCGTATTGCGGAACTGCAAGCAAAGCTGCCCGTGGGCTACAGCATCGAAGTGGGCGGTATTGCGGAAGAGAGCGAGAAAAGCCGCGCTTCGGTCTTGGCGGTGGTGCCCATCATGATCGTTGTGATGCTGACAGTGCTGATGTTCCAATTGCAAAGCTTCGCGCGGCTTGGGCTGGTGGTGGCGATCCTG
>VYKX01001523.1_pt1 | contig 10056 bp, 11 predicted proteins | sample 5114471 | NCBI WGS metagenome assembly VYKX01 (sample SAMN12291785, study PRJNA351875) | freshwater metagenome | isolation source: freshwater lake | place: USA: Michigan, Gull Lake | collected 2013-08-08
TCCGTATTGCTTCATTAATGGCTTCTATCTGATTAGGTTTTGGCTTAACTTTGTATTCTAGTACAAACATTTTGACGATGCTCGACCGACTATCAATATCTTAACACAAAATTCTTTAAGTTGACAATACATATTTAAGCGGAGGGCGGGGCTTGTACCCAAATTTTCGGTCAACTTCTAGGCATGAATTGTAATGTCCCCACGGATATCTGTTTTTCCTTCGAGGGATTTTGTGCGCGGGGGGGAAAAACCGACGAACATCGAGACGGTTGGGGAATCGCTTTTTTTGAGGGTTTAGGTTGTCGAACTTTTATTGATGTTAAACCCTCGATCGCTTCTCCCATTGCGGCATTAATTAAAAACTATCCCATCCATTCTACCAATGTTATCGCCCATATTCGCAAAGCTACCCAAGGAGAAATTAAACTAGAAAACTGTCATCCTTTTCGGCGTGAATTGTGGGGAAAATATTGGGTTTTTGCCCATAATGGTCATTTAGAAAATTTCTCACCGGCTGCGGGAGATTTTTATCAACCAGTTGGGGACACGGATTCAGAAAAAGCTTTCTGTTTAATTCTTAATACCCTGCGAGAGACTTTTCCCCAGGGCAAACCTTCCCTAGAACAACTTTATCAAGTCCTAAAAACTATCACAAACTCTATCGCTTGTCAAGGAATTTTTAATTATCTTTTATCCGATGGTGAACATTTTTTTGCCCATTGTTCGACAAAATTAAGTTATCTGATTCGTCAGTATCCCTTTGCCGCCGCTCATTTAATCGATGAAGATGTTAGCGTTGATTTTCAAGCTTTAGCTCGTCCGGGCGATCAAGTGGCAATTATTGCCACTACACCCTTAACTGATAATGAAGTTTGGACAGCGATTAATGCAGGAAAATTATTAGTTTTTCAGCAGGGCGCAGCAATTTTAAGTTAATCTTACCAGTGGTCACTTTGTCGAGATTTTTCTAAATCAATTAACTGAGTTTTTAGTCCTAACCAATCTAATTGATTGGCGAGGCAATCTGACCTGATTTTTCCCGCTTCTAGATAAATAACTCTCTCGGCAAATTCCTCTAAAAAATCCAGTTGATGATTGACCATAATTATCGTCATTGAACTTTGATTATTTAATACTTCTAATAACCTGCTGGCCGTGCCTGCATCTAAAGCAGAGGTGGGTTCATCTAATAACAGTATGCTCGGTTCTAACAGCAAAGCTCTGGTAATTGCCACTAATTGTCTTTGTCCTAAAGATAATTCTAACTCCCCGCGTTCAAACCACTGTTCGGGAATTTTTAATAGGGATGTCCAACGGTCAATTCTCTGATTAATTTCAGCAGGGGTAAGTTTTTTTAATTGCAAAGGATAAGCGAGAGCATCTCGAACAGTCATTCCTAATAACTTCGATTCTTGGAGCAATAAAACTATCTGTTGTCGCAGGGAAATAACTGGTATTTCCTTAATCGATTTACCTTGAAAATAAATATTTCCCGTGCTGGGTTCTTGCAACCGATTTAACAAGCGCAAAATAGTCGTTTTTCCTGCCCCAGATGCTCCGACAATAGCTAACTTTTCTCCTTGCTTGACGCTAAAAGTAATATCTTCTAATAGATAAGCACTTCCTCGTCTTACCGCTAAATTAACCTGTTGTATTTCTAAAATCAAGGTGAGTTTTTTCCTTACTTAGTTTAAAGTTATTATATAATGAAAATAGCCCAATGATTTCGGCAGGTATTTCCCATGGTTAGTCAAGTTAACAAAACCGAGATTATCTATCCTGAGAGCGACGGTAAACCGATGGCAGATAATACTAAACAATTCCACTGGATAGTAACGATTAAGCAGAATCTCGACTGGTTATATATCGATGATCCCCAGGTATTTGTAGCGGGGGATCTGTTATGGTATCCTGTGGAAGGCCAGCCGAAAATTGCCGCTGCTCCTGATACGATGGTAGTATTTGGCAGACCGAAAGGCGATCGAGGTTCCTACAAACAATGGCAGGAAGATAATCTTCCTCCTCAAGTCGTCTTTGAGATTCTTTCTCCCAGTAATACCTCCATCGAAATGGCCAAAAAATTGCTATTTTATGATCGCTATGGAGTCCAAGAATACTACGTCTATGATCCCGATGATAATAGTCTAGAAGCTTGGCAGCGAATTGGTGACAGTTTAGACAGTGTTAGTGAGGTTAATAATTGGGTGAGTCCCCGTTTAGGCATTCGTTTTGACTTAACCGACGAGTTAAAAATTTATCGTCCTGATGGTACTCAATTCTTGTCCTACAGCGAAATTAATCAACTACTGGAGCAGGAAAAGCAACGGGCTGAAAATGAACGCCAACGCGCAGAAAATGAACGACAACGGGCTGAAAATGAACGAAAACGTGCAGAACAGGCTAATCAGCAGTTATTAGAAATGGAGGCAAAACTGCAAAAATATCGTCAACTTTTTGGAGAATTACCTAACTAAGGTTTGCCGAAAAAGTTTTTCCTGCGTGTAGGGTGTAGGGTTTTACCGATTTTCAGGTGGTCAATTACCTAATTTTCAGGGAAAAAGTAGCTGAATTTTCCTCCCAATCACTCCTAGCTAAGGCACTTTTTGGGGGGAAAAAGTCTAAAAGCCTTATCCAACAAGGTTTTTAGATTTATTCAGCCCGGCCTAACTAAAATTTTAACTAGCGACGGGAGTTTGACATCCTCGCCGCCGTAAAACGGACGGCGATTCCTCACCACGCCACTTTTTTAGGGTGGTCGCTGAACGGGGTTGACGCAGATAGCGAAAAACGCTTAATTGCTTAAGTCTTTTAGCTTGGTTATCGCTTTTTCCATTTTAGCTTAAAGCCGTCCTCAAAGGACGGGGTTTTAACCCAAATTTTCGATAACAAAAAAAGAGGACTGGTTAGTCCTCTTAACAAGATTAGTTTTCGCTAAATATTAAACACAGAATGATTGCCAGGCCTAGTAGGCTAGACCCATACTGCGGGTGGTTTCTGCTCCGAGATAAACCCGAATGCTCAAGAAATCCGTCGGACAAGCGGTTTCGCAACGTTTGCAACCAATACAGTCTTCCGTGCGGGGGGAGGAGGCAATCTGGGCAGCTTTACAGCCATCCCAGGGGACCATTTCCAGCACGTCGAGGGGACAAGCCCGAACGCATTGGGTGCAACCGATACAGGTATCGTAAATTTTAACGCTATGAGACATTGAATTATGACTCCTTACCGAGTGTTCTCCATGTTAAATTTCGGGTTTATCGGTTAGTTTACCTTACAGCGATCTGTTCATCGCTCGATCGGTGACATAACTTTAAACTCTGTAACACTTGGGGCAAAATGGCGATCGCTAGTCAGGGATCGGGCAATCCTAAAATAGCCTTAAAGAATTGCTTGCCAAGGTTACGGGGGGAACCGAAAAAGGTAATCTGGATCGCAAGATAATTTATTTCGTTTGCCAGTATGACAGAAATAGCGATCGAATCGATCCTACAGGAAAATCGGCTGTTTCCTCCCAGTGCCGAATTTGCTCAGAATGCCACAATTAAAAGCTTTGAAGAATACCAGCAACTCTACGCCAAAGCCAAGGCCGATCCCCCGGCTTTTTGGGCCCAATTAGCCGAAAAAGAATTACATTGGTTTGAAAAATGGTCAGAGATTCTTGACTGGCAGCCCCCCTTTGCTAAATGGTTCGTCAACGGCAAGATTAATATTTGTTACAACTGTATTGACAGACATCTCACGACATGGAGACGCAATAAAGCTGCCATTATTTGGGAAGGAGAACCGGGGGACAGCCGCACCATTACCTACGAACAGCTACACCGAGAAGTGTGTCAATTTGCCAACGCTTTAAAGGAATTAGGCGTAAAAAAAGGCGATGTGGTCGGAATTTATATGCCGATGATTCCCGAAGCAGCGATCGCCATGTTAGCCTGTGCCAGAATTGGCGCGCCCCACAGTGTAGTTTTTGGGGGATTTAGTGCCGATGCTTTGCGCGATCGTCTTAATGATGCGGCCGCTAAGGTGGTAATCACTGCCGATGGTGGTTTCCGCAAGGATAAAGTCGTTGCCCTCAAGGAACAGGTAGATCTGGCTCTAGCCGATAATAGCGCCCCCAGTGTGGAAAAAGTTCTCGTTGTCCAGCGCAGCAAGGAACCCATCAATATGGTTGCCGATCGCGATTACTGGTGGCATGATCTACAAAAACAGGTATCTGCTAACTGTCCGGCCGAACCCATGGATAGCGAAGATATATTATTTATCCTCTACACCAGTGGTTCCACCGGCAAACCGAAAGGAGTCGTCCACACCACCGGCGGTTATAATCTCTACACCCATATCACCAGCAAATGGATTTTTGACCTGAAAGACACCGATGTTTACTGGTGTACTGCCGATGTGGGTTGGATTACCGGCCATAGTTATATCGTTTACGGACCGCTTTCCAATGGTGCAACCACGGTAATGTATGAAGGGGTTCCCCGTCCCTCTAATTTAGGCTGTTTTTGGGATGTAATTGAGAAATATCGCGTTAATATCTTTTATACTGCCCCCACTGCTATCCGCGCTTTTATCAAAATGGGTGAAGATATCCCCAATAGCCGGGATTTATCCTCTTTGCGCTTACTGGGAACTGTGGGAGAACCGATTAACCCAGAAGCGTGGATGTGGTATCACCGAGTTATCGGTAAGGAAAAATGTCCGATTGTCGATACTTGGTGGCAAACGGAAACCGGGGGAATTATGATTACTCCCTTACCCGGGGCAATTGCCACCAAACCGGGGTCAGCAACCCTACCTTTTCCCGGTATTATCGCCGAAGTGGTGGACTTAGAGGGCAATCCCACCCACGCGAATGAGGGGGGTTATCTGGTGGTCAAATATCCCTGGCCCGGTATGATGCGAACAGTCTATAAAAATCCCGATCGCTTCCGCAATACCTACTGGGAACATATCGCCCCCAAAGATGGCCAATATCTCTATTTTGCCGGGGATGGTAGCCGTCGGGACGAAGACGGTTATTTCTGGGTAATGGGGCGCGTCGATGACGTGATGAGCGTTTCTGGCCACCGTTTAGGGACAATGGAGATCGAATCAGCTTTAGTATCTCATCCCGCGGTAGCGGAGGCGGCTGTAGTGGGACGACCGGATGAAATTAAAGGGGAAGAAGTCTATGCTTTTGTGACTCTCGAGGGGCATTATGAAGCGAGTCCGGAGTTAGCGCAAGCATTAAAGGATCACGTTGTCAAGGAAATTGGCACTATTGCCCGACCGGGAGAAATCCGTTTTACCGATGTGCTGCCAAAAACGCGATCGGGTAAAATTATGCGTCGTCTCTTGCGAACTTTAGCATCAGGTCAAGAGATTTCTGGTGATACTTCTACTCTAGAAGATCGATCGGTTCTGGATAAATTACGGGAAGGTGCGTAATTTAATTGCCGGTTTTTCCTAGTAGTTAGGGTGAGGAATTAAGAGTTAATCTTATCTCACTCTAACAAAGGTATAGGGGAAGTGGGGAAGTGGGGAAGTGGGGAAGTGGGGAAGTGGGGAAGTGGGGAAGTGGGGAGTCGGTTGTCAATACCAAATTCGGTTATACTTCATGTTTATAAGAAAGGCTGTAATAATAAAGATAAGAGCGAATTGAAATTATAGGAGTTTAATCAATGACCACCACTACTACTACCGATAATGATTTAAAAAGACTAGAAGATTTAATCCTCAATGGACAGAAGATAATCGAACATCGATTCAACGAAATCGACAATCGACTCACTACCATGGACAATCGACCATGGACAATCGACTCACTATCATGGACAATCGACTCACTATCATGGACAGTCGACTCACTACCATGGAAACTCGACTCATTGAGGTGGACAATCGACTGACTACCATGGACAATCGACTCACTACCGTGGAAACTCGACTCACTACCACGGAAACTCGACTGATTGAGGTGGACAATCGATTGAAGGGGATCGAGAATGGACAAGCGGAAATAAAAGCTGATGTCAAAACTATTCAAAAAGATACTACCGATTTAAAGATTGAACTCACGGAAGTTAAAGGTGATATTAAAACTCTTGATAGTAAATTTGATGACATGAATAAACGCTTAGAGAAAGTCGAAGGAACCCAAAAGAATCAAATTTGGACATTGATAACTGTCTTAAGTGGTTCCCTACTAGCTGTGGGATTTAGAAGTTTTTTTATCGACAATAATCCCTAATCTCAGAAAAAGAATTGCTATAATTTGCTCACTAAAACAATGAAAAGTGATCGCCTAATTCTCCGTCCTTGGCAACTACCCGCAGACAAAGAGTCTTTTTTTCAGATCTATCAAAATTCCGAAGTCACTTATTTTTTACCGAGAATTCGTCAGTTAGCCACGGATATTGAGAGTTTAAATGCCCATTTTTCTGTAAGATTACCAACTATTCGTAATCAGGGTAATGGCAGCGATTGGTGGGCAATGATCGATCGAAAAAATAATCAGATTATCGGTTCGATAATTTTACAGAATTTGCCCGATAACCACGGTTATCCTACCCCAGATAGCGAAATTGGTTGGCATTTACGGCGCGATTATTGGGGACAAGGATATATAACCGAAGCGGCTAAAGTTATTCTAGAATACGGCTTAATCACCTTACAATTGCCGATTATCTACGCAGTGGTTAATCCCGATAATTATCGCTCAATTCGTGTCACCGAAAGATTAGGAATGCAATCAATGGGATTAACGAATAAATACTACGACACTGAAGCACTTTTATTCTCGATCGAAGCTTAAAGTTCATTAATAATTATTGATTGTTTCTTATTTTATAGCTGCTGTGGTGGTCATGTTAAACCCATTCTTGCTCAAAAAGCAAAAAGGGAAATATATTCCCTTTTTCTAGCTTTTATGGCTCAATATGCTAAACGATTTCGGGTTTAACACCTCTTTGGTCGAGAATTTTCTGTAATTCAGCTTCGTCGGTTTTGGTCAAAGAAGTGCGTAACACTTTACCTCCGTAGGGGGCTACTTCATCGAGGACCTTATCGGGGGTAACTTTTTGGACGAGAACAAAGAGAGCAGATGTACCTGGCTGCATGGTTTCTCCCAATTCGCGCATAAAATTGTCATCCACACCGATATCACTTAAAGCACCTCCCAAAGCGCCACCAGCAGCACCGAGGACGGCCCCTAATAAAGGGGATAAAAAGAGCATTCCGATTAATAATCCCCAGAAACTGCCACTAGCGGCTCCTGCTGCCGTTAAATTGACCGCTTGCTTGAGTTTAATCTGGCCATCTTTGTTTTTAACCACTACGGCAGCATCTTCTAACTCGATGAGATGTTCCTGTTGCAGTTTAGCCAAAGTTAAACGAACTTCTTCTGCTTTAAATTCGTCCTCATAGGCGATGACAAATAGATCAGCCATAGTTTTTCCTCGATTATTAGTAAATAAAACCTTTATACACTACTTTTGCCGGATTAAAACGTTTGAAGTATTCTCCGATACCTCAAACCCATGGAGATTAGGTGTCATAAATACGAGCTTCAAAAGCATCGGGATTTTCTTGACAGTATTCCTCAAAATAGGTTTTTTCCGGTTTTTTAGCGCGTTGGTGTGCCAATTCTGCCTGTAATTCCTCAACAATATCCCAAGCTGCGGCACAATCGGGAGAATTTCCCCCTTTTTCAGCACATACTGCCCGGGCAATATCTCTAGCTTTGATAATCTCCGCTTCTAAATCAAGACTGCGGGGCTTTTCGACGGCGTTACCTTTATGGAGGATGTCACTAACAGATATAACACCGAGTAAATCACCTTTAATTACCGGTGCGAAACGAATACCGGTATTAGCAAATAAGCGAGCTACATATTCAACCCCGAGGTCGGGATTAATCACGATGCAGGGTTTGCTCATCACTTCATAGACTCGCACTTTTTGCGGATCTTGACCGAAAGCGACGACTTTATAGACAATATCGGTTTCAGTGATAATTCCGTAAGCATCTTCATCGTGACGGCGATCAACAATGAGAGTTCTAATGTTCTTTTCTCTCATCAATTGTACCGCTTTGGCAACGGTTTCAGAACCTTTAATCTTGGCCACCTCCGTGGTCATAATTTCAGCTGCTTTCATAGTCATAGTTAGAGAAGTTAAGTTGTGCCTTTGTTATTTTAGGATATAAACTGACCCCTAATGCTGACGGCTGACGGACAAAAAACTGATCCCCTATTAACGCCATTCTACCAGTTGTCGTTCTTGGACAACCAAACCATATACTGTCTCGGTTTGACGGGCTAAATTCGCCCAATGAAAGCGTTTTTCTAGGTCTTCGTAGGCGTGATTAACTAATTTTTGAGCGTATTCGGGATGATTTAAAACCTCTAAAATGCCCCAAGCGAGGGAATCGGGATTATTGACCCGGGTGACAATTCCCGTTTGGCCATGACGGACAACTTCGGGAAAACCGCAGGTATCGGAAACTACCACGGGAACCCTAGCGGCGAAACTTTCCAAGGCGACAATACCAAAAGGTTCGTAAAGACTGGGAAAAACGGCACAATCGGCCACGGTTTGGAAGCGATCGAGGTTTTCATCGGACATAAAGCCCGTAAAATAACAATGATGCCAGATACCGAGATGCCAGGCCTGTTGTTTGAGTTTGTCGGTATTGCCGCCACCGATAATGACAAATTTAGTTTGACCCTCGGTCTGGACGAGGACTTTTGGGGCAGCGTTGAGTAACACCGAAACCCCCTTTTCAAAGGTCATACGCCCGACGTAATAGACGATTTTTTCGTGATCTTGGGCATATTGACGACGAAAAGCTTGGTAATCAAAGTTAGGGTCTCTTTGCTTTTTCTCGGCCCGAATACCGTTATAAACCACATCGATTTTATCCCAGGGTGCGCCCAAAGCCCGATGGACTTCATGACGCATATAGCCGGTACAGACGATAATGCGCCAAGCATTATAGACGAGGGTTCCCTCTTTGCTGCCGATATAGCGTTGGGTGTCGGTGTGCAGTCCGTTATAACGTCCGTATTCCGTGGCGTGAATAGTGGCAATCAGGGGGATTTTAAAGAGATGTTTCATGGCAATGGCCGCATCCCCTACTAACCAATCGTGGGCATGAACAAGGTCAAATTTTCCGTATTCGGCGATTAGTTTGCCGCCCTGTTGCCCCATGCTGTTATTCATGTTGACCACCCAATGGAAAAAGTCATTGCCGGGGGGTACGGGGACGCGGTGGATGTGAATGCCTTCGACCAGTTCGTAACTGGGGGCATGACCGAATTCGATCGTGATTAAATGGACTTCATGACCGAGTTTGACGATTTCGGGATAGAGTTCAGCGACATGACGGGCGATACCGCCCACTAATCGCGGTGGAAATTCCCACGCTAACACTAAAATCCTCATTTTTCCCTAACCTCGACCTGATTTAAGCTGTTGACATACTCCCACCGTCAAGCTACGCTGTGACGGGGGATTCTTGACCTATCACTATCGGAAATTCCTTGTTCAACGAGACAGCCTAGATTCTCAATGTCTCCATTAAGAATCCAGAGGCCGGACTCTGCCAAGGCGTTTGGGTCGGTTTCTGTTTGCCCAACAGTACCGTTGAGATAATTTCCCAAATATTGCAACCTTTTTTTAGAATATTTATTGCTGCATTATGATCCCTATCTAAGACTGTTTTACAATTGGGACATTGATGAGTTCTAGTGCTTAATGTTTTTTGAACTCTTGTTCCACAAACCGAACAATCTTGGCTAGTAAAATGGGGAGGAACAGCAACACAAACAATCCGATAAATCTTGGCAAAAAATTCAAACCATTCGGTGAATTGATACCAAGAAGCATCAGAAATAGACTTAGACAGCTTACGGTTTTTGACTAAGTTTCTTACCTTTAAAGCTTCATAGACTACCAGAGCATTAGACTGGACTAACGCCAAAGCGTCTTTAATTGCTTTGTCTTTACGTTGTCTTGACACTTTAAGATGAAGCCTAGCTACTTTTATCCGTTGCTTGTGATAGTTTTTAGACT
>VYKX01000441.1_pt1 | contig 10012 bp, 10 predicted proteins | sample 5114471 | NCBI WGS metagenome assembly VYKX01 (sample SAMN12291785, study PRJNA351875) | freshwater metagenome | isolation source: freshwater lake | place: USA: Michigan, Gull Lake | collected 2013-08-08
GTCAACGCCGATCCGCCGTCCGGCGGATCCGACAGGGAGAGGCGATCGCCATGAACGACGACGCACGGCGCGACGACGCGGCGGTGGCCGCGATCGAGGCGACCTTCGGCCCGACAGCGCCCCGTCTCCTGCGCGTGTTCGCGTCGACCGCCGCGCGCGACGTCGCCGCGGCGCGGGAGAACGCGGCGGCGGGACGGACGGAACCGATGTCGCGCGCGGCGCACAGCCTCAAGGGGGCGGCGGCGGTGCTGGGCCTCGGCCCGGTCGTCGACCTCGCGGACAGGGTGCAGCACGCCGACGCCGCGGACGCCGGCCCCCTGATCGCCGCGCTCGAGGCCGCCATCGCCTCCGTGGTCGAGGCGATCCGCCGGCGCGGCCACCCGATCGATACGCCGACGGCCTGACCCAGCCCTCGGGCGTTGCGCTTCCCGTCCGGAGGCTTCACATGTTCGTTCGACACCGAACGAGTTAGGGGCGGACGCATGTCCGGGACCAGCGAACTGACCTGTACCGAGCGATGGACTGCGGGCGTCTGCACGCTGTTCCGCCTGTCGGACGGGCGGTACCTGCTGGACGAGACCTACCTCGCGCGTCGGCACGTCCTGACGCCCGCGCAGGGCGCGCAGGTCGCCAACCTCATGCGCCTCGACCTCGAATACCGGGTGGAACGGTTCGACGACGTCGTCGCGGCCTATGCGTCGGCGGCGGGCGTCACGGCGGAGCAGATGCTGGCGCCGATCGACACGCCCTACCTCGTCCATCTGACCACCGATGGCAAGGCGATGGTCATCACCGCGCTGCCGCCGCCAGGATGGCAGGCGCCGACGGAGGCGCCGCCACCGGCCCCCCCGGCCGCGGCGACCCCGGCCCGCCAGTTCGGGGAGGAGATCGCGAGCATCTGCCAGATCATCGACGCCTACACGTCCAAGAACCTGCCCCTGCCGCGCAGTTCCACCCGCCGCCTGCGCGAGGTGGCCGAAGCGATCGCCGCGAGCGGCGGGGCGGCGACGATGACGGACGCCCTGAACGAGGCGAACCGGATCTACAAGCGCAGCGGCGTCGTCTTCGCGCGCTATCACGCCGACGCGTCGACCCAGGCGATCGTGCGCTGACCGGTCCCCGGGCGACCGGGAGGCCGAAGATCCATGCGGGTAGACCGCAGGATTTCCACAACCTGAGACGAGTGTCCGGTGGACAACCCATGCTGGCGGGATGCACATTTGTGCGTGCACCGGGTCGGGCGCGTCGCGCCCCTTCCGACGGTCCGCAACCCGTATCGCCAGCCGCATGCCGCAGCCGCCCGACTTCGCCGACGTGCAGACGCTGCTCCTGGAGCCGGAACCGTCGCTGCGCCTCGTCCGCTCCTCCCTCGCGGCGATGGGGTTCCGGAAGATCGCCAAGGGCGATCCGGCGACGCCGGATCTCGCCACGCTCGAACTCACCGCCTTCGACCTGATCCTCGTCCACGCGACGATGGAGGAGACGGCCGGCTTCGATCTGATCCAGCGCATCCGCAACCGCCGCTTCCGCACCAATCCGTTCGTCTGCGCGCTGGTCACGACGTGGGAGCCGACGCCCGTGGTCATCGCGCGCGCCGGGGCCGCCGGGGCGGACGGGGTGCTGGCCAAGCCCTTCTCGATGGCCTCGATCCGCGACGTGGTCACGAAGTTCGTCGATACGCCGCGACCCTGGATCGCCGCACCGGTCTATGTCGGTCCCGACCGCCGGCGGGACCGTGAGGCGGGGTCCGACGATCCGACGGTGGAGGTGCCCAACACGCTGCGGATGAAGGCGACGGGCCAGCCCATGGGCGACGTGGCCGAACAGATCGACCGCGCCTGGACCGACGTCGCGATGGTCCGGCTCGAGCGAACGGCCCGCCTTGCGGGCGACATCCTGCGCAATGCGCGCGCCGAACCGGGGGCCGACGGAACGGAGCCGTCGCTCCGCCGGCTCGTGGCCATGATGGACGAACTGGTGCAGCGGGCGGCGCCGACCGACGATCCGCGCATCGCCCGCGTTGCGGGCGAGGCCGCCTCGATCCTCCGCACGGCGTTCCGCGCGCCGGGGAAGCTTCCGTCCTCGCTGTCGGCCTGCATCACGCTGGCCGACCTCCTGGGCGCGATCGCCCGGTCCTCGAAGGCCGCCCCGGCCGAGGCCGGGGCGGCGTAGCGGGCGGCGCCGTCAGTCGACCCGCACGTAGCGGAGCATGAACCAGTCGCTGGGCAGCTGCACGAGGCTGACGTTCTGCTTCGCGCCGTACAGAAGCACCTGCTGGTGGATCGGGATGTAGGCCATCTCGTCGCGCACGATGGTCAGGCTCTCCTTGATCATCGCGTTCCGCTTGGCGACGTCGGTCTCCGTGCCGATCATGCGGATCAGCTCGTCGTTGCGCGGGTTCGAGAAGCCGCCGACGTTGACGTTCCCGCTGATGCCGCCCGGCAGGCGCGTGGCCGTGAGCGAGAGCAGCGAGTTGTGGGCGTCGTAGGTGGGCGGCAGCCAGCCGACGAAGAAGAAGTTCGTGTCGTAGGGCGGGTTGACGAAGCGGACGAACTGCTGGAACGGCATCAGCCGCAGGCGGGCGCGGATGCCGGCGCGCGCCAGCATCGAGGCGACGGCCGTGCAGACCTGCTCGTCGTTGACGTAGCGGTCGTTCGAGCAGTCCATCGACATCTCGAAGCCGTTCGGATAGCCGGCCTCGGCGAGAAGGCGCCGCGCCCCGTCCGGATCGAACTTGTAGGGCACGTTCAGCGACGGGTCGAAGCCGTTCACGCCCGGGCCGACCATCAGGTAGTTCGGGACCGAGGCGCCGCGCATCACGTTGCGGTGGATGGCGTCGGTGTTGAGGGCCATCTGCACGGCCTGACGGACGCGCTTGTCCTTGAAGGGGTTCCTGCCCTTCACGTCGCTGTCGCGCAGCTCGTTCGAGATGACGTCGAGACCGAAGAACATGGTCCGCAGGTCCGCCTTCTGGTGGACCTTCAGGCCCGGCGTCTGCTGCACGCGCTCGATCGAGTTGATCGGCAGGCCGTAGACCATGTCGACGTCGCCCGCGATCAGCGCCGCGGTGCGGGTCGACGGGTTGGCGAGCGGCGTGAACAGCACCTCGGTGAGATTGTGCTCGGGCCGGTCCCACCAGTCGGGGTTCGCGACCATCTCGACCCGGCCGTCCGAGCTGCGGGACCGCAGCTTGAAGGGGCCGGTGCCGTTGACGTTCGAGCTGGCGTAGGACTCCTCCTGCTTGGAGATGTCGGTCGTGCGCGTGATGTTGTGCTTCTCCGCCCACGCCTTCGACATGATCATGATGTTCGTCATCAGCGACGGGAACGTGGCGTCCGGCCCGTTGGTGACGAACTCGACCGTGAACTGGTCGACCTTCCGAAGCTCCTTCACCGAGGCGAAGTTGTTCGCGAGGAGCGAGCCGGGACCCCGGGCGCGCTCGTAGGAGAAGACCACGTCGTCGGCGGTGAACGGCTCGCCCTCGTGGAACTTCACGCCCTGGCGCAGCGTGAAGCGCCAGACGTCCGGCGCCGACTGCTCCCACTTGGTCGCCAGCGCGGGCTGGAGGTTCAGCTCACGGTCGTGGCGCACCAGCTGCTCGTACATGTTCGCCAGGAACATGAGCGTGGTGGTCACGTTCCGGCTGTAGGGGTCGAGCGCACCCGGATCGTTGCCGGCCGCCCACTTGAAGGTCTTCGCGTCGACCGGTGCCGTCGCCAGCGCCGCCACGATGGCGAGCGCCGCCGCACCCCACTTCAGCATCCTCATGTCCCGTCCCCCTGTCCGTCTGGAACCTGTCCGTGTTCAGTCCGCCGCCACCGTGCCGTGGCGGGCGACGCGGTCGAGGAAGCGGTCGCAGGCGTCGAGCTGCGCACGCTCCACCCATTCGTCCGGCTGGTGCGCCTGGGCGATGTTGCCCGGCCCGATCACCAGCGTTGGGATGCCGATGCCCTGAAAGGATCCGCCCTCGGTCCCGAAGGCGACGACGCCCGTCCCGTTGGTGCCGGCCAGCCGCATCACCGTCGTCTCGGCCGGGGATCCCGGCTCGGCCCGCAGGCCCGGGATGCGGGCGGTGACGTCGATGGAGACGTCGACGTCCGCGCTCACCGCCCGCATGCGGGGCAGGAGACGGTCCTCGGCGAAGTGCCGCATGGCGTCCAGCAGATCGTCGAGCCGCACCCCCGGCAGCGCCCGATGTTCCCACCAGAAGGTGCAGGCCTCGGGCACCACGTTGTGCTGGATGCCGCCCTTCACGATGTTCACCTGGACCGTGGAGTAGGGCGGGTCGAACGCTGGATCCTGCGGTCCCGCCCGCAGCGCGTCGCCGAAGCGCGCGATCTCGGCGATCATCTCGGACGCGTACATGACGGCGTTGACCGTGCGGTGGACCTGGGACGAATGGCCGGTCAGCCCACGCACGGTGCAGGTGCCGACGATGCCGCCCTTGTGGGCGTTCACCACCTGCATGTCCGTCGGCTCGCCCACGATGCACAGGCCCGGGCGCAGGCCGATGCCGTGCATGTGCTTCACGAGATCGCCGACGCCGAGGCAGCCCACCTCCTCGTCGTAGGAGAGCGCCAGATGGATGGGGCGGACCAGCGGGGCGGCGGCGAAGCGCGGCACGGCGGCCAGCGCCGCCGCCACGAACCCCTTCATGTCGCAGGCGCCGCGGCCGAAGACGCGCCCGTCGCGCTCCAGCAGCGTCCAGGGGTCGGACGTCCAGGCCTGCCCGTCGACCGCGACGACGTCGGTGTGGCCCGACAGCACGGTGCCGCCCGGCACGTCCGGGCCGATGGTGGCGAGGAGGTTGGCCTTGGTGCCCGTGGGATCGGGAAGGATCGTCGCCCGAACGCCGTGGCCGGACAGATAGTCGGCCACCCAGTCGATCAGGGGCAGGTTGGAGTTCCGGCTGGTCGTGTCGAACGACACCAGCCGACGGAGCATGCCCACCGTGTCCAGGATCTCGCCCGGCATCCGGCCTCCCACCAAACGGTATCCTAAACTCGCATGGGGCACGGTCGTCGGCAAGTCATGATCGTGTCACGACCGGCCCGCCCCGATCGGCGACGGCGCGGGATCGGGGTCCCGAAACGCCGTTGCATCCCCCGTTTGCCGAGCCGCGGCCGGCACGACCAATGCGGGTTCCGTTGACAGGGCCCGGCCCGCATCGCATGCTTCAACAGTATACTGTTTCAGGGACGCCATGCCGAGTGACGCGCCCGATCGGATCGACGTTGGCCGCCGTGTCCGGCCCGACAGCCTCCGCCACCGGATCTACGCGGATCTTCGGTCCCGCCTGCAGCGGTGCGCGGTGGGGCCGGAGGAGCGGCTGATCGACCTCGACGTCGCCCGCGCCTACGGTACGTCGCGGATGCCGGCGCGCGAGGCGCTGCTGCAGCTCGTGCACGAGGGGTATCTGGTCGGCACGACCCGCGGCTTCATGGTGCCCCGCCTTTCGCTGGACGACGTGCGCGACATCTTCGAGGTGCGCCGGCTGCTGGAGCCGCGGGCGACCGCGCTCGCCGCCCGCGACCTCTCCCCCGGTCAGGAGCGCGAGCTGCGTCGCGCGCTTGAGGCGGCGCGGACGGCGCTCGCCGCCGACGACGTCGAGGGGCTGATCCTCGCCAACATCGAGTTCCGCGGCGCGTGGCTGTCGGCGGTGCGGAACCGGCGCCTCGCCGCCACCATCGCCCGCTTCGTCGATCACGTGCAGACCGTGCGGCTGGAGACGTTGCGGGAGCCCGCGGTCCGGCGGACGGTGGTCGAGGGGCTCGAAGCCCTCTTCGATGCCTTCGCCCGGCGCGACGCCGTCGTCGCCGCCGACCGGATGGCGGGCTTCATCGTCGCCGCCGAACAGACCTTCTTCGCCCGGCAGCGCGCCGGGTCCACCCCCGCCGAGACCGCTCGGGAGGCCGCCGATGTTTGACCCCCGCGGGACGCCGCTCCGCTACATGATCGACAGCGGCAGGCCGCTGGGCGTGTTCTGGCTGGCCATGGGCGCGCCGGCAGTGGTCGAGGCCGCGGCGCGCGCCCGCCCCGACGCGATCGTGCTCGACCTCCAGCACGGGCTGTTCGACCGCTCGACGCTGGAGACGGCCATCGGCCTCGTGCCCAAGGACATCCCGGTGCTGGCCCGGGTGGCGGAGAACAGCGCCGTCGCCATCGGCCAGGCGCTCGACGCCGGGGCGGAAGGGGTCATCGTGCCGCTGGTGGAGAGCGGGAAGCAGGCGGCGAAGGCCGTCTCCTACGCCCGGTTTCCGCCGCGCGGCGAACGGTCGGGCGGCGGGGTGCGCCCGCTGTCGGACTTCGTGAACTACGTGGAGATGGCCAACCGCGACACGGTCGTCATCGTGATGATCGAAACGGAGAAGGGCCTGCGCAACGCGTCCGCGATCGCGAAGACCGAGGGCGTGGACATGGTCTTCATCGGGACCGGCGACCTCGCCATCTCGCTCGGCACCTTCCCCGACGCCTCGCCCCGCCACGATGCGGCGTGCTCGGAGATCCTGGCGGCCTGCCGCGCCGCCTGGACGCCGTGCGGGATCTTCACCATCAACGCCGACGCCGCCGTCCGCCGGAAGGCGCAGGGCTACCGCATGGTGGTGACGGCGAACGACATGGACGTGCTCGCCACCGGCTTCAACCGCGCCACCGCGGCCTTCGGCCGGCCCCAGCAGCCGGCGATCGAGGCATCGCCCGCCCCCGTCGGCACCGATCCCGTCTACGGCACGCTCGGGCGATGACGACGGCGGTCCTCGACGCGCTCCGGGCGGAACTCGGGTCCGCGGTGCTCGCCGGGGCCGACGTGCCGGACCGCAACGCGTCCGACGCGACGCTGTTGCCGCCCACCCGGCCGCTGGCGGTGGTGCGGCCGGCGACGACGGAGGCGGTCGCGGCGACGCTGCGCATCTGCCACGCCCACGGGCAGGCGGTCGTCCTCCAGGGCGGCATGACCGGTCTCGCCGGCGCGGCGCACCCCCATGCGGGAGAGATCGCGCTGTCGCTGGAACGGATGGTGGGCGTGGAGGCGGTCGACGGCCTCGCCGGAACCCTCACCGCGCTGGCCGGGACGCCCCTGCAGGTCGTGCAGCAGGCGGCCGACGACGCCGGGTTCCAGTGCGGGATCGACCTGCCGTCCCGCGGATCGGCCGCCATCGGCGGTGCGATCGCGACCAACGCCGGCGGGCTGAACGTGCTGCGCTACGGCATGGCGCGCCGGCAGGTGCTGGGGCTGGAGGTGGTGCTGGCCGACGGCACCGTCGTCCGCTCGCTTCAGGGGATGGTGAAGAACAACGCCGGCTACGACTGGACCCAGCTGTTCATCGGCAGCGAGGGGACGCTGGGCGTCATCACGCGGGTCGTGCTGGCGCTCCACCCGAAGCCTGCGAACCTCGTGACGGCGCTGTGCGCCGTCGGCACCTTCGAGGACGCGATCGCCGTCCTGCGCCGGACCGAGGCGGCACTGCCCGGCGGGCTGATGGCGTTCGAGGCGATGTGGGCCGACTTCCTCGCCGTCGCGTCGGGCCCCTGCGGCGTGGCGAACCCGCTGGCGGGCGACCATCCTCTGACCCTCCTCGTCGAGGTGGCGGGCGGCCCCGGCGCCGATGGACCGGGGCGGGTCGAAGCGCTGCTCGAGGGGCTGCTGGAGGACGGGGCGATCCGCGACGCCGTCGTCGCCAAGTCGCAGGACGAGCGGAGGCGGCTGTGGGCGCTCCGGGAGACGCCCGCCGCCTACGGCCGCCACATGCCGCCGTCGGTGGGGTTCGACGTATCGATCCCGCTGGGCCGGATGTCGGCCGCGGTCGACGACCTGCACGCCAGCATGGCGGCCGGCTGGCCCACGGCCACGTCGGTCTTCTTCGGTCACGTGGCCGACAGCAACCTGCACCTCATCACCATGGTCCCCGGCCTCGACGGGGCGACGAAGACCGCGATCGAGGACACGGTCTACCGGGCCGTGGCATCCTTCGGCGGATCGGTGTCGGCCGAACACGGGATCGGGCGGACCAAGCGCCCCTATCTCGCGCTCACCCGCACGGCACCCGAGCGGATGCTGATGGGACTGATCAAGCGAGCCCTCGACCCGGCCGGGATCCTCGGCCCCGGTCGGGTCCTGTGACCCAAACGAAGCGACGAACGACGGAGACGCGCATGTCCGGTGTCCTGAAGAAGCTGGCGAAGGCCCTCGCCAAGAACGAGATCGAGATCGTCGACCTGACGCAGACGCTGCACCCCGGCACGCCGGTCATCCAGCTGCCGCCCAACTTCGCCCCCTCGGCCCCCTTCTCGATGTCCGAGATCTCGCGCTACGACGACCGCGGGCCGGCCTGGTACTGGAACAACCTCGCCATGGGCGAGCACACCGGCACCCACTTCGACGCGCCGGTCCACTGGGTTTCGGGCAAGGACCTGAAGGACGGGGCGACCGACACGGTGCGCCCGCAGCGCTTCGTGGCACCCGCCTGCGTGATCGACTGCTCCAAGGAGGCGGCGAAGGACGAGAAGTTCCTCCTCACGCCCAAGCACATCCTGGCGTGGGAGAAGGAGCACGGGACGATCCCCAAGGGCGCCTGGGTGCTGATGCGCACCGACTGGTCGAAGCGCACGGACCCCGCCCTGTTCCTGAACATGAAGGAGGACGGGCCGCACGTGCCCGGCCCGAACGCCGATGCGGTCCGCCTGCTCGCCGAAGAGCGGGACGTGAACGGCTGGGGCGTCGAGGCGGTCGGCACCGACGCGGGCCAGGCCTTCGCGTTCGAGCCCCCGTTCCCGGCGCACGCGCTGATGCACGGCTCGAACAAGTTCGGCCTTGCGTCCTTGTGCAATCTCGACCGGCTGCCGCCGACGGGCGCCATGATCGTCGCAGCGCCGCTGAAGATCCAGAACGGGTCGGGCAGCCCGCTGCGCGTGATCGCGCTGGTCGACCGCAGCGACGACTGACCGGGCGGGCGGCGTCCCGACGGGGGCGCCGCCCGGCCTCGCCGCCCCCGCCCTTCCCCGCCGGCAACCGCCGTGCTTGGATGCGCCATGGAGTTCCGCGAGGACCAGATCCGGCGCTATGCGCGCCACATCATCCTTCCCGAGGTCGGGGGGATCGGGCAGGAGCGCCTGCTGGCCGCCCGCGTGCTCGTCGTGGGGGCCGGGGGGTTGGGGTCGCCCCTGCTGCTCTATCTCGCGGCGGCCGGGGTGGGGACGATCGGCGTGGTCGACGACGACGCGGTCGATCTCTCAAACCTCCAGCGGCAGGTGATCCACGACGGCGCGTCGATCGGTCGGGCCAAGGTGGACAGCGCCGCCGACCGGCTCGCCGCCATCAACCCGGACGTCCGGGTGGTGCGGCACCGCATGCGGCTCGACGCGGCGAACGTGGACGCGCTCGTCGCCGACTATGATCTCGTCGCCGACGGGACGGACAATTTCGCGACCCGCTTCCTGCTGAACGACGCCTGCTTCCGGGCGCGCCGGACGCTGGTCTCGGCCGCCATCCTGCGGTTCGACGGGCAGCTGTCGACCTACAAGGCGCATTTGGGCGCCGGGCACCCCTGCTACCGCTGCCTCGTGCCGGCACCGCCGCCGGAGGAGACGATCCCCTCCTGCGCGCAGGCGGGCGTGTTCGGCGCGCTCGCGGGGACGGTCGGATCGATGCAGGCGGTGGAGGTGCTGAAGGAGATCCTCGGCGCGGGCGAGAGCCTGTCCGGCACCCTGCTGCTCTACGACGCCCTGTCGGCCGAGGTTGCGCGGATCCGCCTGCCCAAGGATCCCCGCTGCCCCACCTGCGGGACGCCCGCATGACGCCCGCATGACGCCTGCAGCACCCGTGGGGGTCCGCGGCCTCGCCCTGATCGTGCAGTCGGGCGGCTACGACCGGGTCCATTACGCGCTGGTGCTGGCGTCGGCGACGGCGGCGATCGGGCGGCCGGCGATCCTGTTCTTCACCGGGCGCGCGCTGCGGGCGCTCCTCCCGGACGGCTGGCGGACGCTGGACGCCGCCGACGACGGATCGCCGCCGGCC